>WNFJ01754604.1_pt2 | contig 15634 bp, 17 predicted proteins | sample 5400461 | NCBI WGS metagenome assembly WNFJ01 (sample SAMN13153349, study PRJNA577476) | soil metagenome | isolation source: 115 cm saprolite on Douglas fir-dominated hillslope | place: USA:California | collected 2013-09-17 | reverse complement strand
GCGCCGATCATCGGGCTGTGGCACTCGGGCGGCGCGAGGCTGCGCGAGGGCGTGGAGAGCCTGCACGCCGTGGGCACGGTGTTCGCCGCCATGACCCGGGCGTCGGGGAAGGTCCCGCAGATCTCGGTGGTGCTCGGCGCGGCCGCGGGCGGTGCCGCCTACGGCCCGGCCCTCACCGACCTGGTGATCCTCTCGAACCACGGCCGGATCTTCGTCACCGGACCGGACGTGGTGCGCAGCGTGACCGGGGAGGACGTCGACATGGAGCGGCTCGGCGGGCCGGAGCCGCACAGCCGCCGCTCCGGCGTCGTGCACCTGGTGACCGAATCGGACGCCGAGGCGCTGGCCCAGGCCCGGCGGCTGGCGCTGCTGCTGGGCAGGCAGGAGCCGCAGGAGACCGCGCGGCCGGCCGCGGACGAGACCGACCTCGCGGCGCTGCTGCCCGAGTCTGCCCGCCGCGCCTACGACGTGCATCCCCTGATCACCGGGATCCTGGATGAGCCAGGGATCGAGCTGCATCCGCGATGGGCCCCGAACGTCGTCACCACGCTGGGCCAGCTGGCCGGACGGACCGTGGGCGTGATCGCCAACAACCCGCTGCGGCTCGGCGGCTGCCTGGATGCGACGTCCGCCGAGAAGGCGGCCAGGTTCGTCCGGATGTGCGACGCGTTCGGGGTACCGCTGGTCGTCATCGTCGACGTGCCCGGCTACCTGCCCGGGGTCGGCCAGGAATGGGACGGGGTGGTCCGGCGCGGCGCGAAGCTGCTGCACGCGTTCGCGGAGGCCACCGTGCCGCGGGTGACGCTGGTCACCCGCAAGGCCTACGGCGGCGCGTACATCGCGATGAACTCGCGGTCTCTCGGCGCCACGCGGGTGTTCGCCTGGCCCGGGGCGCAGCTGGCCGTGATGGGCGCCGTCGCGGCGGTGCGGATCCTGCACCGGCGCACGCTCGCCGAGGTGCCAGCCGAGCAGCGGCACGAGGTCGAGGCCGAGCTCGCCGCCGAGCACGAGCGCGAGGCCGGAGGGCTGCCCCGGGCCATCGCGCTCGGCGTGGTGGACGAGATCATCGAGCCCGCGAAGACCCGGCAGGCGCTCGCCCGCGCGATCGCCGAGGCCCCGGCCAGGCGCGGCGCGCACGGCAACATCCCGCTCTAGCCGGTCAGCTCCGGCGGCGCCGCCGAGCCGGGGCCGATCTCGGCCCTGAGCGCGGCGAGCTCCCTGTCGACCTCGGCTGACGACCCGGCCTCGTCGAGTTCCTGCTGGATGTCGTCGGTGTCCCCCCCGACGTCTTCGAGCACTCCGGACTGGAGCAGCTCGTCCACGGCGCTGGCCCGGGCCTGCATATTGGCGATCTTGTCCTGGGCCCGCTGGACCTCCGCGCCCGGGTCGCCCAGGGTCCGGGAGATCCCCGCGGCGCTCTCGCCCACCGAGCTCTCGGCCTTCGCCGCGGCGTACTGGGCCTTCAGCACTTCCTTCTGCGTCCGGAAGTCGTTTACCCGCCTCTGGAGGGCGTCGAGGGTGTGCTCGAGCTTCTCCTCCTGCTCGGTGAGCTGCTGGTGCTGGGATTCCAGGCCGTCGATCTGGGCCTGCGCAGCGGCCTTGCGCGAGAGAGCCTCCCTGGCCAGATCCTCCTGGCCCCGGGACAGCGCCGCCCTGGCCTGGTCCTGGAGGTGGTCCGCCGAGTGCTGAAGCTGCTGTTCCTGCAGCTCGGTCTGCTTGCGCGACGCGGCGATGTCCACCAGCCCCCGGCGGACCTGGGTGATCTGCTCGAGCATCTGCTCATAGGACAGATCGAGCATCTCGTCGGGCTTCTCGGCGGCGTCGAGCGCCTTGCTGGCCTTGGCCGCGAGTATGTCGTGGGCCCGCTGGAAGAGGGTCATGCCGCTTTGCTCCTCGTCGAGGGTGAAGGGGCCTGCAGCGACGCCGCTGCCCAGCCGGCACGCGGCCAGGGTCAGCGCTCGCATCGCCACGGATACTCCCGAGGCTACCGCCGTGGCCGCGGTGTCGAGAGGGCCCGCGCCGCGAACGACTCGCGGTCTGGATCGATGACCGGGAATTCCTGCCTAGGTACAGCGGCGCGTGTTACTAGGAGGAAACGGGCAAACTCGCACAAGATTCCGCCCGTCCGGTCCGCCTGGCGGGCTTTGTGGACAGCAGCGGCTGTTCCCACGACCGCTTGTGACCACGTTTCAGCCGGGCGCTCCCGCAAAACGGATATCTCAGGCGCCGGTGAGGCCCCGCTCGCGTGCACTGCCCGGCGGCGGGGCCCGCGGATCAAGCACTACGCCCGCGACCTGCGCGGATATCCCGGTCAACGATCCAGCTAGGGCGGGGTCGGCCTGGCTGTCGCCTGGCCGACCTCGATCAGGTGGCCGTCCGGGTCACGGATATAGGCGCGGATCTCGCGGCCGTGATCCTTGGGCTCGGTCAGGAACTCAGCGCCCCGCGCCGACCACTGCGCGTAGGCCGCGGCGATGTCCGCGACCCTGATGTTAAGGAACGCGCTGGCCTGGTCCGGGTCAGCCGGCGGCGCGAGCGTCACCGTGGGCTTGTCGTCGGTCGGGCCGCCGCCCACGTTGAGGATGAGCCAGCTGTTAGCGATCCGCATGATGACCGGGTCGCGTTCCAGCACAACCTTCGCCCCGAACACGGAATTGTAGAAATCGCGAGACCGGTCCTGGTCGGAGACCACCAGGAAATGTGTGACCACGAACCCGGTCTCGGGAGCGGGGAAGTCGTTATCGCTCATGTGAGCCCTCCGCGTGACACGGCCAGGCCGCGAGCCCGGCCTCGATCTCGGTGCGATGGTTGTCGGCATGACGGATGGCGACCTGGACGAAACGCTCCACCCGGCCCTCCCCCGCCTGCAGGTGTGCCCCGCTGCAGCCGGCCACCAGGCGGCTGAGGGCTGCGCCGCTGTGACGCAGGTACTCTAGCCCCTCGGGCCGGGTCACCCCGGTGGCCCGGCCCGCATGCTCGGCGTTGAGCGCGTCCACGACGTCCGCGTCGACCATGACCGTCTTACCCGCCAGTAGCTGCGATATCCACCCGGCCAGGTACTCGTACGAGTGCGCCACGTGATCCACCACCATGCCCACCGGCCGCGGGTCGCCCTCAAGCGGCGCGGCGGTCCATTGCTCATCAGTGCAGCCGTCGACGAACGCCACGAGCCGCTCTCGCGCCGCATCAATGTCCGACGCATACTCGGCCGGGCCCCCGACGTTCTGGCTCATGGGACCGAGCATAGAAACCATCCGGTCGGAAGCCGGCGGAGACCGCGCAGATACTGGGGCCAGAACCTGAGCCTCACGCCAAAGCCGGCCAGCCCGGTCGCTGTGTCCGGCGCGCTCGTAGCCGACCGCCGAGCGCTGCCCGCAGCCTGGCGCGGACATCGCCGTCGGGATGATCCCGCGGGGTGCGCCGGCTCATGCTGGCCAGCCTACGGCGGCCGCGGCGGCGAAGCGGGCGTAGCCGGGAGCTACAGACCGCTGGGCCAGGTGATCGATTCCGGGGCGACGAGCGGGGTGCCGACCTCGAGCTGGATCTGGGCGTGCGCGGTGAGCGGGATACCGCGGGGGTTGCCTTGGTACACCTGGCCGTTGTAGATCGCGGTGACGTGTCCCTGGGCCGGCCCGACCTGGGCTGACCCGAGCAGCTGGCCCCATTCGTCGAAGAAACTGCCCAGGGTGTAGGTGCGCTGAACCGGCGACTCGATGTGGATGACGCCGTCGGCGGCGTGGGTGTGCAGCCAGTAGAAGCAGGTCCCGGTGGCGATGAATGGGCCCTGGGCTGTGTTCTGCGCCCGGGCTCCGGGGATCCCGATGGCGGCCGGGACCTGGCGCGGCGCGCCGTTCACGAAGATGGTTAGGTGCGCGTGGATGTGAAAGATGGTCTGCTCGCTGGTCTGGCAGCTGATGCCGTCGACCCTCTGGCCGGAAGCGCTCGTGGCCGTGTCAGCCAGCGGGGCGGCGCGGGGCACCGGAACGCCCTCCGGGCCGGCGGGTCCGGGCGATGGCGCCGACCTGAGCGTGCCCAGCGTGCTGAGGCTGGCGAGCTTCAGCCCCGGCGAGCCGGTGCTGGCGCCGCCGCTGATCCCCAGCGTGACACCCACGGCCGCGGCGGCCACGACCGCCACCGCACCGGTTCCGGCCAGCCAGCGCCGCCGGCGGCGGCGCCGCGCCTCCAGCGCTCTCATCTGTGCCAGCTTCGCTCTGGCCTGCTGCCGGTTTCTGTTGCCCTTGGCCACGGCGCCTATCTCCCGGACGCTTGCACCTACGGTCTACGTACGTAGATAGTAGCATCATGGTTTGGCGCGCGGAGAGCCGCCACGGGCCGGCCTATGCGCGCGGCCAGGACACAGGGGAGGTGGCGTGCGCGGGTTTGGCGACCTGGAAACAGTGATCATGCACATGGTGTGGGACCATGACGGCCCGGTGACCGTCCGGGAGCTGCTGGACGAACTGCGGCAGGAGCGGGACATCGCGTACACCACGGTGATGAGCACGATGGACAACCTGCACCGGAAGGGATGGCTGGCCCGGGCCAAGGACGGCAAGGCGTACCGCTACACCGCGACGGCCAGCCGCGAGGAGTACAGCGCGCGGCTGATGCGGGAGGCCTTGGCGGGCGGCGGGGATACCGAGGTGGTGCTGAGTCATTTCGTCGCCGAGATGGGCGGCCCGGAGTCCGAGGTGCTGCGCGCGGTGGTGCGCCGGCTGGCCGCCCGGCGGCCGGAGTGACGCCCGCGCTGCTAGTGGTCTTGTACCTGGCCCTGATCACCCTGGTGCTGCTGCTGGCCCCGGTGCCGGGTCTCGCCGCCGCATTCGCCGGTCCCCTCACCGCACACGGCATCACCGCCGGCTGACCGGCGCAGAACCTCGCCACCTGCCCGGCCGGCGATGGCCTGACCGGCCCATCCCGCACGCTGCGGGGAATGAAAGGTCGCGGCGGCCAGGTTCATCCGCCATGAGGTCCCGATCCTGAGGAGCAGACGTGACCACTTCGCTGACCAAGCCGCTCTACACCGCCCGGGCCACCGCGACCGGCGGCCGGTCCGGCCACGCGGTCTCTGACGACGGCATCCTGGACGTAGACCTGCAGCCGCCGAAGGAGATGGGCGGGCCGGGCGGCGCGACCAACCCCGAGCAGCTTTTCGCCGCGGGCTTCGCGGCGTGCTTCCAGAGCGCGCTGGGCGTGGTCGGCCGCCGCCAGGGCACCGACACCAGCCATTCGACGGTCGAGGCCGACGTCACCATCGGCCCGATCCCCGGTGGCGCCTACGGGCTCGCGGTCGCCATCCGGGTGTCCATCCCCGGCGTCGAGCCCGAGGCGGTCCGCGCCCTGGCCGAGGCCGCGCACCAGGTGTGCCCGTACTCGAACGCCACCAGGGGCAATATCGACGTAACGGTCACGGCCGGCTGATGCCCGGCGGCCCCATCTGTGCCGCCGCGCGCCCGTAGGCGTCCAGGACCAGGTCCCAGAAGGCGTCGGCGTCGATTCCTACGGCCACCCGGGCATTGCAGTCGCTCGCCGGGGCGGTGAAGTCGGTGACGGTCATCCCGGCGGTCAACCGCCCGGCCGTCTCCACCTCCACCCGGGCAGGCGCCCAGGTGAGCAGGCCGGGCGCGGCCACCGCGGCCACGGCGCAGACGTCATGCACGGCAGGCCCGTCCGGTGCCGCGGGCTGGCCAGGCGGGCTGGCCGCCGGCCCGGCCCCCCGGCTGGCGCCGCGGTAGCCGGACAGGCTCGGCAGCAGCAGGTCGGCGGCGAGCCTGCCGAGGCCGCGCATCCGGTCCCGCACCGCGGCGGTGGCCCGTGCCCTCAGCGTCACGTCCAGGCCGACCATGGTCACGGTCCAGCCGGCGCCGAACACGATCGCCGCTGCCTCGGGATCGGCGGCGATGTTGAACTCGGCCGCCGGGGTGACGTTCCCCCGGCCGGCCGACCCGCCCATGATCACGAAGTCCCTGACCTGGGTCACCAGCCGCGGATACCGCCGCACTGCGAGCGCGATGTTGGTCAGCGGGCCGATCGCGATCAGCGTGACCTGCCCTGGCTCCGCGCCGATCGCGGCGGCCAGGTAGTCCACCGCGTGCCCGTCGGCGGGCCCGGAGGACGGCGCCGGAAGGCTGGCCGCGCCAAGGCCGGAGCTCCCGTGCACATCCCGCGCGTCGAGTGCCGGCCGGAGCAGCGGGCCGGGGCTGCCTGCCACCACGGGCACGTCCGGCATGGTCAGGTAGTCCCGCACCTGCAGCGCGTTCGCCGTCGTCTGGCCGAGACCGACGTTGCCGGCCACCGTCGTGATCCCGAGGACCTCGAGGTCCGGGTGACCGCGGGCAAACACGAGGGCGAGGGCGTCGTCAATGCCGGGATCGCAGTCGATGATGACCTTCTGAGCCGACATGCCACGCTCCCGTCAGGACGCCTGCTGGCCGACCAGCGGCCCGCGTCGCAGAGCGGGCCGGGCGCCGCGCCAGCGTGACGGCAGCCCCGCTCGGGAGGCGGCCGCAGCGGGCAGGCCGGCCGGGCGAGCCTGGTCATCCTGGCCCTGCGCGTAGGCCAGCAGCCGGGCCCGGAGCTGCTGGCGGCCGCGGTGCAGGCGCGACATGACGGTGCCGATCGGGATTCCCATGATCTCGGCGATCTCCTTGTAAGGGTAGCCCTCGATGTCGGCCAGGTAGATCACGGCGCTGAACCCGTCCGGCAGGTCGCGCAGGGCCCGGAGGACATCGGAGTCGGCCAGCCGGTTCAGCGCCTCTTCCTCGGCCGACCGGGCCGTCTGGCCCAGCAGGCTGTCGGAGACGTGCAGTTCGCCGAGCTCGCCGAACAGCGACTGGGCCGGCTCGCGCCCTCGCTTCCGGCGGGTGTTGATGAACGTGTTCACCAGGATCCGGTACAGCCACGCGCTCAGGTTCGTGCCGGGGGTGAACTGGTGGAAGGCGACGTACGCCCGGGCAAAGGTCTCCTGGATCAGATCCTCGGCGTCGCTTGGGTTGCGCGTCATGCGCAGCGCCGAGGGGTACAGCTTGCGCATGTAGGGAACCACGTCCTGCTCGAATCTCGCGTGGTGGTCCGTGACGTGCCCGTTGGTCAGCGTCATGGTTGGTCGGCCTCCTTGTTGGTTCCCCCCTTTCGCGGACAGACCCAACGCTGGAGCGACGCGTCACCTGCTAGACGAGGGCACCGGTCACCGCCTCACTGACCAACGGCCATGCGGTGGCACGGCCGAACCGTGGGGGGAGCGGGGGGACGCCATGGTGGCCGGAGCATGGTGCAACCATGCTGCGCGTCAGCCAGCGGAGATCACCAGATTCCCGAACGCTAACACCCTCATATCTGTCCCCCCTTCGCGCAGACTCGAGTGGCATGTGCGACCAGTGCGTAACAAGTCGCGCGATGAGGCAGTTAAACAACTAGCCAGGGCCGTGTCAAGCCGCTTAGGGGTACAGGTTCTCGCCCCGGCGACGCGAACGTTTGCCGCACGTATCCGCAGGTAGCGCGAATGACCCTACTGCTATTGGGAAATCTAGTCCGCTCCGCACGAGCATCGCCGGAAATGCGGCTGTGGCCACACGGAGCGAGCGCGATGGCCAGGTCCGAAATAGCCCTCATAGCCGGATAAGGCTAAATACATGAGCATAAGGAGATAGCTTCGGGAGCCGATTTCGCGGTTTCAGCCGGTCGCGTGCAGCCAGCGCACCGGTGCGCCCTCGGCGGCGTGCCGGAACGGCTCGAGCTCGTCGTCCCAGGGCTGTCCGAGCAGCAGCGCGAGCTCGGCCTCCAGCGAGCCGCCGAGCGCGGGGTGCCGCGGGCCATGCCGGTCCCGCAGCATGTCCACGCCGCCGGCGGCTTCCGGGCCGGCGGCACGCAACCGTCCCGGCGCGGCGGGCGCCGAGGCGGCGGCGAGCGTCATGGCCGCGCGCAGCCTCCCCTCGGGGACCAGGATGTCACCGTTGGCCGACGTGACCGCGGAGAACGTGCCCAGGGACGGCGTATGGCTGTAGCGCACGGCATCGCAGCCCGGGCTGGCCTCCTCGGTCACCTCGAACCGCACCCGGTTCCAGGCCGCCAGCGCGGAAGAGATGGCCGCGGCTGCCCCGGGCCGGCCCTGCCAGTCCAGCTCCGCGCGCAGCGCTCCGGGCGAGGCGGGCTGGTCAACCCAGGGCAGACTGACGGGCACACCGAGCACCCCAGCGACTGCCCACTCGATATGCGGGCTCAGCGCCGGGGGCGCGGAGTGGACCTGCAGCACGCCACTAACGGACACCAGACCTCCCTGCTAACGGACGAGGTGCGTCTTCCCCAACGACCTCATCCCGCAGGCGCCCGGCGCCGCGCCGTACCGCGTGCTACGCCTTCCGTCTCATATTGTGCCGCACGGCCATCGCCGACACCAGCACTCCCCGCTCGTGTCCGCGGCGTATCCGCGTGGCGTCCGGCCGCCGGCGTGATGTGATGATGGTGTGATCCCGGCAGAAGGGACATCCGCTCCCCGTACTGCGGGCGGCACGCGACGCCGCGACGCCACCCGTCCGGACGGCGCGGGCCATGAAGGCGGTGGCCGTGACAGTGATGGCCGTGACAGTGATGGCCGTGACAGCGGTGGCCGTGACAGCGGTGGCCGTGACAGCGGTGGCCGTGACAGCGCGGGCCTTGACACGGCGGGCCTGGTATTCGCCGCGGAGATGTACGGCGTCCAGTTGGACCATCTCGCCGCGGTGCTGGGCGTCGGCGAGCCGCGAGCGCGCGCCGTCGCCGCCCGGTGGCGGGCCCGGCGCTACGCGGAGTCGGCGCGGCTCGGGCCCGGCGGGCCGTGGACCTGGCTGACCAGGGCGGGCCTGGCCGCGTGCGGCCTGCCGTACGCCCCGGCTCCCCCGGCGTTAGCCAGGCTCGCGCACATCCGGGCCGTGGTCGCGGTCCGGCTGGCGCTGGAGTCTTCGCCCCGTTACGCCGCGGCCGGCGGATACTGGCGCAGCGAGCGGCGGCTGCGGGCCCGGATGGGCGGCAGGGTCGGGCTTCGCGAGCACGTCCCGGACGGGGAGGTGCACTGGCCGGACGACGCCCCGGTGGCCTGGGCCGGCGAGTGCTGGGCGATCGAGGCCGAGCTGACCCCGAAGACCACGAGCCGGACCGCGGGCATCATGCGGGAGCTGCTGACCAGGACCGGTGACTACGGCTGCCCGGCCGCCGACGTCCGGGTCCCGGGGCGGCCGCCACGGCATGCCCGCGTCCTCTACCTCTGCGCGCCCGCGGCCCGCGCGATCGTGCTCCGGGCCAGGGACGCGCTCGGCAGCGCGGGAGCGCGGATCGAGGTCCGCTCCCTGCCGCCGCGAGCGGCGATGGCACCGCCGTCCCGGCCGCAGGCGAAGCCGGGCCGCCGGCAGGTACCGCCGTGATCAGGCGCCCGGCGAGCAGGTCCGCAGTGCGCGCCGCCGCACGCGCCGCGTTCAGGATCGCCGGGGTCCTCGCGGCCGCGGCGCTGATCATCGTGGCCGCGCCGGTCTCGCTGGTCGCCGGCGGCGGCGCTGCGGCCGCCTGGCTGGCGGGCTGGCCGCCGGGCCGGCTGTACCGGGCCGCCTTGTGGTGCGTGCCGATGCTCGTGGTCTGGCTGGCGGCCACGGCCATCGCGACGCGGTCGGCATCGCAGGTGGCGGAGGCGCCCTACCTTGCGTGGCTCGCCATGTGGCATCGCGGCGCCGCAGGCTCGTACCCGGCCGCGGCCGCCGTGATAGCGCCACCCGCGATCCCGGCCGGCCTGGCCGCGGGCGGCTTGTGCTGGGCCTACCGGATCCGCTTGATGGAGACCGGCAGCGGCGGGCTCGCTCCGGACTCGGCTGCGGCCTTCGACCTGCGGCAGTGGCGGCATCAGGCGCGCAGCGCGCGGGCGCGGATCGCGGCGCCCGGGGCCGTGCCCCTGACCACGCAGAACGAGGCTCTCGTGGCCGGCGCCGTGATCAGGACGGTCGGTCACCCGGCGCGGCGGATCGCCAGCATCCCGTACGCCCGGATGCGCTCGCACCAGGTCGTGATCGGCACGACCGGCACCGGGAAGACCACGCTCTTGCTGAGGCTGTGGGCCGGGTTCATGGCCACGGCGCTGCGCCGGAACGCCGCGGGCCGGGGCGGGCCGCCGCTGCTCGTGGTGCTGGACTGCAAGGGCGGGGCCGACGCGCGGCGGATCGCCGACCGCGTCCGGAGGGTGCTGCGCGTGGCCGGCGCCCGGTCCACCGCGATCTGGCCGGACGAGGCCGGCCTGTCGCTGTGGGCGCTGCCGCCCGCGCAGCTCATCACCACGCTGGTCGACCTGGTCGAGCACGGCACCGGCTCCGCTGCCTACTACGCCGACGTCATGGAGGCGGTGGTCGGGCTGGCCGTGCAGGCGCCCGGCGGGCCCCCCGGCAACACCGCGGACTTCCTCGCCCGGCTGGACCCCGGCTGGCTCACGATCGCCTACGCATCCGGCCGTCACGATGCCGAGCTGGGGCTGGTCCGCTCGGCGGCCCGGCAGATCGGCGACATCGCGCTGCGGTTCCGCACGCTGTTCCGCCGCCTGGGCGGCGGGCTGGACGGGCCCGGCGGGTTCGGCGACGCCGACGCCTGGTACTGCATCCTGGAGGGCACCGCCGAGGTCGCGGTCGCCGAGGCCCAGGCCCGGGCGCTGGTTGACCTGCTGGCCAGCTACGCGGCATACCCGCCGCCGGGGCCCGGGCCGTCCGGCGGCCGGCGGGAGATCCTGCTCGCTGTCGACGAGTTCAGCGCCGTTTCACGCAGGCTGCCGGTGTGGCAGCTTTATGAGCGGGCCCGGTCGCTGGGCCTGGCCGTCCAGGTATCCGCCCAGTCGTGGGCGGGCCTGGCGGCCGATGAGGACGAGCGCTACCGGATCGCCGCGTCCGCCGACGGCGGCATCTGGCTGCTGCGCACCCCGCATCCCGAGCCCGTCGCGGCGCTGGCCGGAACCCGCCAGGTCACCGAAACCACGCGGCGGCTGCGTAGGGCCGGCGTCTGGGCCCATCAGGGAACTTCCCGGATGCGTCTGGACCCGGTGGTCGACCCGGCGCTGATCCGCGCGCTGGAGGTCGGCCAGGCTGCCTACATCTACCGCGGCGGCGTCAGCTACGTCCAGGTCAAGCGCCTGGTGGCGCCCCCGGCGGCGCTGCGGGCGCGGCGGGTCGCGCCTGCGCGACCTGCCGCCGGCCCCGCCCAGGCGGGGCAGCCGCCGCCAGCTCCCTCATCCGGCCAGCAGCAGCCGCCGAGCCCCCCTCGCCAGCCAGCACTACCCGATGTCGGCCCGCTGCTCGACGAGGCGTTCGGGGCGGAGCCGCCGTCATGACCCGGCACCGCCGGCCGGCGCCGGCCACTGATCCGTTCACCGTCCTGGGCCTGGAACCGTCACCCGGCCTCTCGGACGAGGACGTCCGCATCGCGTGGCGCCGGGCCGCCAGCGACACCCACCCCGACCGGGAAGACGGCGGTGACCCCGAGCGATTCGCCGCCGCGGCCGCCGCGTACACGGCGCTGCGGACCCGGTTCGGCCGCGGCGAGGCCGCGGCCGACCTCGGCGCCGCCCCGCCCCGGGCCCCGAAAGCCAGCAGCCAGCCGCCCGCCAGGGCCGCGCAACCCCGCCTGCCGCGAGCCGTGGCAGAGCTGGCCGGGCGGGCCCGGCGCGGGCGCCCGGCCCGCCTCGCGCTGCGGATCCTGGCCGCAGCCGCGGCCAGCGCGGCCGCCGTCGCCGCCGCGGGGCCCCATCCCGCCGCGCCCGCCCTGATCACCGGCACCGCCACCTGGCTGATCCTGACCGCCAGGCACGACCTCGCCCCGCCCGCCAGCTAGCCGACGGAGACGGGGGTGATCTGCTGCCAGCGGCTGAACCCGCGGATGACCGGCAGGTAGGACGGGAGCGCGGCGAGCGGGGAGCCGACTGCTCCCCAGCCGAGGAAAGGTGTCCCGGTACTTTCAAGCGGCACGAGGACGATCACCGCCAGTGACCGCGCGGCTAGCGGGTGTGGAGCGACTGGTGGGCCCGGGTGGCCGCAGATTTGGCTCCAGGATCGTCGCGCTGACAGATCAGTCCGACGAGCAGATCGCGGTCGTGCAGCCTGCCTGGACCGGCGCCGCCGGCGGTGACCGGCGCAGCCGGCCCAGGCAGCGGCGCGCGTCGGCGCGGCGCTGCGCGCCTACCGCCTGCGCCGGGACCTGAGCCAGAGCGATCTCGCCCGCCTCGCCGGGGTCTCCCCGAGTGCCATCTCCCAGGTGGAGCGGGGAGAAAGAGGGCTCTCCCTCGAGACGCTGATGGCCCTTTCCGGGCGCCTCAACGTCACCCTCGACGAGCTGCTCGGAGGTGAGGTCACCCCGGACTGCCGGATCGGCAGGCGTCACGGCCTCGGCACCGCGCCCGCCGGCTCGATCCTCCCGCTGCTCGACGACGGCGAGGCCGGCATGCGCGCCTACCTCGTCTCCCTGCCCCGATCGGCCACCGTCGAGGCTCCCTCCCCACAAGGGCGCCGAACTGGGTCGGGGTGGTCAGCGGCCTCATCCAGGTGCAGCTGACATCAGGCCGTCCCGTCCTGAGCCGCGGCGAAACCCTCCTCGCCTCCCGCCGCGGGATCGACGGGTGGCGCAACGTGGGAGAAGGCGACGCGCAGTGCCTGTGGGTCCTGCGGGACTGACCGCCTACCACGTGACCTGGCAGGCCACCGCCGGCTACGGGCTCACAGCCGGCGAGGCTGCAGCTGGCGGACCGCCCGGTGGTGGTGCAGGAAGCCAGCTCGATCGTAGAGGGCGACCACATCGCCGGGCGGATCATCTCCAGCCGGATGCCGCCGACCCCGCGCCGGTCCCTCTGCCTCGCTCAGGTCGATGCCCGCGAGGCCCGGTCCGGCAGCGAAGCCACCGAACGGCTGCGAGCGGGCGCCTGATCGCCGCCGCCGTCATACCGCAGCTCGCGCACGTGGATCCGGATGGGAAGCTGATGCGTGTCTGAACCAGTTGCCCTCAGCCCGACCACGCCGCCGCCGGTCGTCGTCATCGAAGGCTGGCAGGTCAGCGGCCGCCGGGCACGCGCCGGGCTCACCCTCACCGACTGCACCCCGCTGGCCAAGGTCTGGTGCGCGCCCCCGGGTCGGCGGCCGCGCCGCCGCCGAGTCGGCGCAATAACCAGCCCTCGTCAAGTGGGGCCGAGCAGAATAGTTGATCACTTGCTTCGGCGAACCACACCGCCAGATCAGACCCGCGCACCCAGAGCTGGACGATCTGCGCGTGATCCACCACGCTGCCACCAAGAGACTTCGGCCACGCCGAGTCGTCGTTATGCGGGTGATCGAAGATCAGCACCAGGCCGTCCCGGCCTTGCGCCGGCAGATACACGGGGTGATCGCCCCCGCCACGTCCGGCGGGGATGAGTGAGGTGGAGACGAGGAGAAGATCACCGATGTATGAGCTCGTCACGCGCGCATCCACCAGCGCACTGTGCGCTGGTGGATGCCCGGACAGCGGGAACCTGTTCACCGGTTGTCTCCCGGATCAGGCGTCGGCGCGCCGCAGCCGCCACGCCGCGAGGGCGATCAGCACCACCGCGTAGCTACACAGGACGCCGAAGCCGGCCCATGGCGCCAGCGGGTGAGCCAGCCTGTTCCCTTCCCCGTACAGCACTTCCCCGGCGTTGGAGGGCAGGTACTGGGCGAAGTGCGACGACCACGAGGCGGGCAGCAGCCCGGTCAGCGGGGGGATCACGAAGAACACCGCGACGAAGGTCGAGATCCCGGCGGCGGTGTTGCGCAGCAGCCCGCCCAGCGCCATCCCGATCATGCCCGCGACGGTCAGGTACAGGGCCGCGCCGGCGACCGAGCGCAGGGCGCCGGGAGCCGAGATCGCGACGCCCAGGTGCTGGCTGCTCAGCAGCGCCTGGCCGAGGAAGAACGACACGAAGCTGGTGACCAGCGTGACCGCGAACACCACCCCGGCGAAGACCCCCAGTTTCGCCCACAGCACCGGCAGCCGCCTGGGCACCGCGGTGAGCGAGGAGCGGATCATCCCGGTGCCGTACTCGCCGCTGATCACCAGCACCCCGAGCACGCCGATCGCCAGCTGGGCGAACAGCGTGCCGTTCAGGCTGAGGGAGACCGGGCTGAAGCTCGCCCGGGCAACGGGACTGAAGGTGTGGTACTGGCCGGCGGACACCGCGGAGATCAGCGCGCCGATGCCGATGGACAGCACCACCGCGATCAGCAGCGTGAAGACCGTCGAGCGCAGCGACCGGAACTTGGTCCACTCCGACAGCAGGACCCGCGGCTGGGTGACCCGCAGCCTCTGCCGGCCGGCCGCCGCGGCGGCCGCTTGTGTCATGGCGGTGGTCATGCCGCCACCTCCTTAGTAACGCTCGTGTCGGCGGAGCGGTACTCCACCGAGTCCTCGGTAAGCTGCATGAACGCCTGTTCCAGGGAGGCCTGCTGGAGGGTCAGCCCGTACACGGGGATGCGGGCCCGCCAGGCCACGGTGCCGATCTGCTCCGCGTTCAGCCCCTGCACGTGCAGGACGTCGGCGCGGTCGCTGGTGACGGTGACGTCCGGCCCCAGCAGCAAGCCCCGCAGGCGGCCGGCCTCGGGCGTGCGGACGGTGACCGAACTGCCAGAAGCGCGGGCCACGAACTCCTCGACCGTGGCGTCGGCAATCAGCCGGCCCCGCCCCACCACGATCAGCCGGGTGGCGGTCTGGGCCATCTCGCTCATCAGGTGCGAGGACACGAACACCGTGCGGCCGCCGGCGGCCAGCGCCTTGAGCAGGGTGCGGATCCACCGCACGCCCTCGGGGTCCAGGCCGTTGACCGGCTCGTCCAGGACCACCACCTGGGGATCGCCCAGCAGCGCCTGGGCGACCCCGAGGCGCTGGCCCATCCCCAGGGAGAACCCGCCGACCCGCTTCGCGGCGACCTCGCGCAGCCCGGCCAGGTCGATGACCTCATCCACGCGCCTCCGGCTGATCCCGTTGGTCTGGGCCAGCGCGAGCAGGTGGTTCCGGGCCGAGCGGCCCGGGTGCATGGCCCGGGCCTCCAGCAGCACCCCCAGCTCGGCCATCGGCGCGGCGGCCAGCCGGTACGCCTTGCCGTTGACCCGGACGCTGCCCCCGCTGGGCTCATCCAGGCCGGCGATCAGCCGCATCGTGGTGGACTTGCCCGCCCCGTTCGGGCCGAGGAAACCCGTCACGACCCCCGGCCGCACCACGAAATCCAGGCCGTCGACCGCGAGCTTGTCCCCGTAACGCTTGCTGAGGTTCTCTACCTCGATCATCTTCTCTCCTTGGGATCTGGTACCCCGACAGTGCCGGGGTGCAAAGCTGCTGTGCGTCGTGTCCCACTGTGACGATTGCGAGGCCGCGGCGTCGCCGACCTGCAAGCCGGTTTCCGGGCTCGCCCGGCAAGCGCGCAGCCGCGCGCCGCGCGGCCTGCAGGCGTACCCCTGGAGGGGTACGAGCAGCACCACCCTGTAGGACGACGCGTGTCCGGGCCGGTTGCGGGCGCGCAGTCGTCAGGTGGGCACGGTGGTGGTGAGGTCGGCGGGGTCGGGGCGTCCGGAGCGGTAGAGCAGGGCGGTGAGCAGCGCGCCGGCGGTGAAGATGGCGGTGGCGGTCCAGTAGGCGGTGG
>WNFJ01327036.1_pt1 | contig 15637 bp, 12 predicted proteins | sample 5400461 | NCBI WGS metagenome assembly WNFJ01 (sample SAMN13153349, study PRJNA577476) | soil metagenome | isolation source: 115 cm saprolite on Douglas fir-dominated hillslope | place: USA:California | collected 2013-09-17 | reverse complement strand
CGGAAAGATGTCGCCCGCTTCGGATGTGTGGTCTCTTGGCATTACTCTGGTCGCGGCTCTCACCCAGCGTCCGCCGGTGAGTGACCGACTGGAACTGGACCCGACCGTACCGGAGACCATTTCGGAACCTTTTCGCAGCATCGCTCGCGATTGCCTTCGGCGCGATCCCCTACAGCGCCGCAGCATTGCTGACATTCGGTTTCGGCTGCAGCCCGATTCAACCCTCATTCCCACGACGCCGAAGACACCTACCAGGGAGGGTCGCTTTGGCAGGCGCGCCCTGATTCCGCTGGCCCTTCTGCTGCTGGCGGCGGCGTTTGTGGGGGTGAAATTATTTACCCATCCCGGCAAGTCGGCCACATCGCCGTCCACTACACCGGAGCAGCAACGCGCGGTTTCGGCCCCGCCGCTCTCATCCCCATCGACGAGTGCTCAACCCGACGAGAAATCGTCGAAGACGTCCGCCTCCTCAGGTGCGGTGGTCCGGCAAGTTATCCCCGAAGTTCCAAAGAGCGCGAGAAATACTATCCAGGGGAAAATTAGTGTTAAAGTTCGGGTCAACGTGGACTCATCGGGCAAGGTTAAGTCGGTGAGACTAGTTTCGCCTGGCCCGAGCAAGTATTTTGCCGGCCTCGCCCTCAAAGCGGCTCAACGGTGGGAGTTCAGTCCCCCAGAAGTGAACGATCAAAAAACTTCGAGTACGTGGATCCTCCGATTTCAGTTCGGACGAGCATCCACTCAGGTCTTTCCTATGCGGGAGCACGCCTAATAGGCTGCGCGAAAACTGAGCAGTTCGGCTCAGTCACCAGTCGGTCGCGTCGTAGATTGGTGAAGTAGTTTTGGTTCCAGAGTTGAAAAATGTTGGTTTTGGGTGGCGCAGCGTTTCAACGCTGCGATAAAGCTTTGCTTCTTTGTGTGGGCTTTTAGCCCCCGAGCTGCCTAAGCCGACGTTCCAACAAGCTGCACACGAGCCATCGGGCCTGTATAAACTCCTATACTCATTTCTTCGCGTCCCGTCTGAGCTTCAAAACGATGCGATGCAACATGCCTTGCCAGGCCACGGCGTCCGGGGATTGCAGGCTTAGCCGCCGGATCAGACGACGGACTTTTTCTTCGGTCGAACCTTCGGTACGCGGTTTCACATATCCGCTCAACCGCAAAGCCTCAAACAACATCTGCGTGATGCGTTCCACTTCTTCCGCAGTCGCGGGATTGACGTCTTCGACCTGGGGTTCGCCTTGAAGTTCGAGCTGAGGTTCAGTTGCTCCGGACCGCACCAATTCGTAAAGACAGATAGCCACAGCCTGCCCCAGGTTCATCGAGATGTGCTCTTCGTTCGTGGGGATATGCAAAAGCCAGTGACAGTGACTGAGATCTTCGTTGGAGAGGCCGAATTTTTCGGAACCAAAGAGGAGCGCGACGTTGTCCGATTGGGGTCTGTCCGATTGCAGTCGCTCCCGGATGAGGCCGCCTCCTCTCTCCAGCGGCTTCAACAGATGCCGCACATCGCGGTGACGTACAGCGGTAGTTCCTACAACTAGCGCGCAGTCAGCCACTGCTTCTGCCACGCTGGTGCATTGCTCAGCTCGAGCCAGCAACTCTGAAGCTCCTACGGCTGAACGTGCCTCCCGAAAAGCCACCTGAAACGGATTTACTACCCGGAGTCGGCTGAAACCGAAATTGCTCATGGCGCGTGCGGCCGCTCCAATGTTTAGCGGATTGCGCGCGTTCACCAGTACAACGCGAAGGCGATCTGATTCGAGGGAGCCCGGCAAGAACTTGATTTTACGACATGGGAGAACAGGCCAACCCCGCCAGTCTGGAACGCAGGAATACGCTCAACAAAGAGGAAACACACCAAACTTGCGCTGCGGATATCTTGTCAGTTATGGGCTGCGTCAGTTACGCGTTGCGCCGTTTCTTCGGCGCATGATACCCAGAAGAGTGAGCGAACCGGTTCCCAACAAGGCAAAAGTGGAAGGTTCAGGAACTGATTCCTCCCTATTCTTCTCGCCGCCAGAGATAGTTGCGGATCCATCAGACCCCCGATTTATATTGATGGTGAGTTGCGACGTGATCGCGTTGATGGCCGCTCCGCCCGTCATTCCAGTCAATACGCCCGTGAGCGCGTAGTGGTGAGTCCCGTTGCTCAGTGAGGTGAGAGTCCAACTCACAGGGCCCACAAAGTTTCCGGAGAAGACGACGCCGTTGGGAAATCGCGCTGCCCCCCTATTTCCGGTTATCAATGTGCCGTCAGCATCGCGAAAATCAAGGTTGTTGTGGGCAAATGCCGTTGATGCCAGCCCGATACAAAGCGCAGCCGACGCCAGCAACTTCAGAGAGGCTCTCATTGGTGAATCCCCGCACTCGGAAACGACCATTCGGATTTGGGCAAGGTCTTGGCCAGATTGTAGAAAAACAGCGAAAGCATAGGATTGATGCGGGTTTCGGTCCATACAGCGCTTCCTGTAATGCGGCCTTCGACAATTCCCTAGACTCCGGCCAAGTTGCAGCGTAGGTCTGGTTTGAGAGTGAACTCTCGAGGTTTCCGGCGGCCAAATGGCACCGGCTAGGCCGCGCCGGGCTAGAATAAACGCCCAGAGCAAGCCTTTGGCCGCTCCAGGCCTGCGAACACCTCTGGAAATGTCAAAATATTGTCAAACCGCGAGAACCACGGGGTATTTCGGGGAAAATCATTGTAAGCTTGCCAGTATCGCAGTTCCCTCGCAGCATTTCCGAAAGCTGGAAAGTCGGCTCTGCGCACGGCGTACAAGAAGGATGACTCCGATGGGCCACATTGCCATGCCACTGGACACAACCAGAATTACCGATCCGACTGCACCTCCTCGACCCGTGGGGCGAATCCTCGTGGTCGAGGATGATCCTGCCGTCCAAAAGGCCTTGAAACGCCTCTTTGAGACCGAAGGATTTACCGTCGAAGTCCGGTCCGATGGCAGATCGGCTCTGGAAAGTGTCCAATCCTCTGCTCCCTCTGCCATTGTTCTGGACTTGCGGCTGCCAAAACTCTCGGGCAGGGACCTCTGCAAAGAAGTCAAGGCGCAAACCCCCACGTTGCCGATCGTGGTCCTGAGCGCGGCCAGTGACGTTTCAGACAAAGTCCTGCTGCTTGAGTTGGGCGCCGATGACTATGTAACTAAACCTTTCAGCCCCCGCGAGCTGCTGGCCCGCGTACGCGCGGCGCTGCGTCACACGGTTCGCACCGCTGCGGTCAGTACTGTGACTTTCGATGGCATCTCGGTCGATTTCAGGAAGATGGAAGTCAAGCGCGATGGCAACCTGGTAGTTTTAACCGCCCAGGAATTCAAGACATTCCAATTTCTGGTGCAGAACGCTGAACGGGTCATCAGCCGGGATGAATTGCTGAACGAAGTGTGGGGCTACCAGAACTACCCATCCACCCGCACCGTGGACAACCACATTCTCAAGCTTCGCCAGAAACTGGACGCACGGTACACGGAATGGGATACAAGTTCGTTCGTTGATTCCCTTGAAACCCTCCCAGAAACCCGCAGTCAGCGCCAACCGGACCCAGTCCACCAGTGCGCTGCTGCCCAGACTGCGCCTGCGCACGCGCTTCCTGCTCTCGATGCTTCTGATCACCGCAGGTCTCACCACCACCAGTCTGCTTCTGGTGCGGCGGAGCATCCAGCGTAATGTCCGCCAGGGTATCGTCGTCAACCTGCGCAACTCGGTCAACACGTTCGAGAATTTTCAGCATGCAAGCGAAACCATGCTGACGCGATCCGCTGAGTTGCTGGCGGACCTGCCCATCACGCGCGCCCTCATGACCAGCACCGACCCGGTGACCATCCAGGACGCATCCGGAGACGTGTGGCAGATTGCCGGCAGCGATCTCTTCGTTCTGGTTGATCGCAGCGGAAAGATGGTTGCCCTCCATACCAAGACTCCCGGATTCACCCGCGAAGCAACCGAGAAATACTTCCAGCAGTCTCTTCGGGAGGAAGATTCCAGCCACTGGTGGTTCGGCGCCCATCACCTGTATCAGGCTTTCGTGCAGCCCATTTACCGCGGCTCCCGAACCGAGGGCACGTTGCTCGGATTCCTCATCATCGGCCAGGAGATCGATGACCGCCTGGCCCGCCAGGTGAGCAAAGTCGCAGCCAGCCAGGTCGCTTTCTCCTACGGAAATGAAGTCGTTGCCACAACTCTGACGCCGGCACAGATGCAAGGCAGCGGGGTCCGCGATCTAATCGCCGGGTCCGCGCAGAGCGAGCCGCACGATGTTGAGGTCGGCAAAGAGCACTTCCTGGCAACTTCTCTCGAATTGTCCGGCCAGCAGACAACTCCAGTTCGCCTGAGCGTGCTCGGCTCCTATGACCAGGCTGCAAAGTTCCTGGACCAGCTGAATCGCTTACTTCTGCTATTAGGACTGGCTGCAGTCCTGGTCGGCAGTGGATTGGTATTCTTTCTTTCTCACACCTTCACACGGCCGCTGGGAAACCTGGTCGCCGGCGTCCGAGCCCTGGAACGCGGAGACTTTCACCATCCCGTGGATCCGCGTGGAGGCGACGAAGTCGCCGAACTCACCCATGCCTTCGACCGCATGCGGGCCAGCCTGCTTAAAAGCCAGCGTGACCTTCTGGAGTCTGAGCAACTGGCAACGATCGGCCGCATGGCCAGCTCGATTTCTCACGATCTTCGCCACTCGCTGTCGGCTATCGTGGCCAATTCGGAGTTCCTGTGTGAGAGTCACCTGACCTCGGCGCAGCGCGAGGAGTTATATCAGGAAGTGCAATCGGGCGCGAATTTGATGACCGATCTCATCGATTCCCTGCTCGAATTCGCCCGCACCCGGGAATCCCTGAACCCAACCTATGGAAGCGTTTGCGATACCGTGAAGCGCGCGGTGCAGGCCGTTCGTTTGCACCCGCGACATCATGGAACTTCGATCGAGGTTCACTGCAACAGCCTTTGCTCGGGATGGTTTGATCCTCACAAACTGGAGCGTGCTCTGTACAACCTGTTGCTGAACGCCTGCGAGGCCGCCCCCACGCTCGGCGGGCAGGTTGACGTGACCGTCGGCGAGAACGCGGGGTCGGTTTCAATAGCCGTCTCTGACAACGGCCCCGGCGTGGCGGAGTCCATCCGCGACAAGCTGTTCCACCCCTTTGTGAGCCACGGCAAGCAGAACGGCACGGGCCTGGGACTGGCGGTAGTTCAGAAAATCGTTCAAGATCATGGTGGCGAGATTTTTCTCGAACGCACGCTCGACGGAAGAACGGTCTTCAGGATAGTGCTGCCAGGAGCTGTGCACGATTCCTCACGCAGCGCCAACCCACCCGTCGTGGATGTTCCGTCTCTCGTACCCGCAAAGCGGGCTGATGCCAGCAACAATTCGATTTCTCATCCGGACGTGTAAGAGGAGAGGGCGCAATCCCCTTGCTTCGGCCAGTTCGGATCCAGTGCAGGAGGGGGTTGTGAAAAGCCTTAAGACTTCTGCGGTTCGCAGGACCGCGATCGCGGTCACTACTTTCATCCTGTGCGGCGCATTCGCCATCGCCCAGGAAGCGACGTCAATCGCCTCAAATCCTGACCGCGACACCATGACTGCGGTGCGGAACTTGCAGGAGCAGGTCCTCCAACTTCGAGCCCTGGTTGATGAGATGCGGACCGAAAATGCCCAGTCCCGCGCCGAGATGCAGGAGTTGCGCCGGGACCTTCAGACCACGCGCACGCTGTTGGAGCGCGCTCCGGCATCTCGTCCGGCAGGGACTGCCACCGGTTCTACTCCGTCTGCTCCATACGGGCTTGAATCGCGCTCCACGGTCCCGGCGATCGCCGCCCAACCTCCGAATCCCGCCGGGCAAGCTGCTCCTGGACTGGAGGACCGGGTCCAGCAGCTCGAAGAGTCGACATCCTTGCTGGGTTCGCGAATTGATGAGCAGTATCAGACGAAAGTGGAAACGGCCTCCAAGTACCGCGCCCGGCTTTCCGGCATTGTGCTCCTGAACGCCTTCCGCAACGTCGGAGCCACGAACAGCCTGGACTTCCCCGACTTTGCCCAGCCTGTTCCTCCCGGCTCCCCCCAAGCCACTCTTGGGGCCACTATGCGACAGTCGGAAATTGGACTTGAAATCTTCGGACCCAACCTGGCCGGCGCAAAAACTTCCGCCAACGTCCAGTTCGACTTTGCCGGAGGATTTCCCGCGACCGGAAACGCAGTGAACTTCGGTATCGTTCGCCTGCAAACTGCCAGCTTGCGCTTCGATTGGGAACATACTTCCGTAGTCGCAGGCCAGGACTCGCTGTTCCTTTCGCCGCTATCCCCCACCTCGTTTGCATCTCTCTCCGTTCCTACATTTGGCTATGCCGGAAATCTGTGGGGCTGGACCCCGCAAATCCGCGTCGAACGTCGCTTAGCGCTGTCCGGCCAGCAAACCCTGACCGTGCAGGCAGGTGTTCTGGACAATCTTGACTGGGAGTTTCCCACCGATCCCTTCTACCGTTCCGCGCAAGCGGGTGAACAGTCCGGGCAACCTGGCTTTGGCGTTCATACGGGCTGGTCTCGTCCTGCGTATGACCACGTTCTCAGCTTCGGTGTCGCCGGCTACTACGGCCGCCAGAACTGGACTTGGGATCGCTATGTCGACGCCTGGGCCGGGATGGCGGATTGGCAGATACCAATTCTGCGCCGCCTGATTTTGTCCGGGGAGTTCTACCGCGGCCGTGGCATCGGAGGGTTCGGCGCCGGCGTGGGTCGTTCCGTCCTGTTCGGCGGTGATCCGGCTGCGAGTTCGACTCCCATACGCGGCCTAAACGCGACTGGCGGATGGAGCCAGCTTAAACTTCAACTTACGTCCCGGCTGGAGCTGAACGGAGTCTTCGCTCAAGACAACTCCTTTGCCAGCGACGTGCGAGGATTTGCCCTCGACAAAAACAACTACGGCACAATCCTGGGACGGAATCGCGGAATACTCGGCAACTTTGTTTACCGGCCGAGGTCAGATCTCCTGTTTTCGGCTGAATTGAGACGCTTGCACAGCTTCCCCGTCTATAGCAACAGCGTCGTTTCGAACCAGGTGAATCTTGCCGTGGGAATACTTTTCTGAAAATGGGTTACTTCGTCCATTGCCGATTGCTGGTCTTTGCCGTTCTCCTCAGCTCGACGCTCGCGTCCGCGCAGGCTTCACTAAGGGCGCGCGTCGAACTTACCAGGAATGGTCATCGCGCAAAGGACGCTTCCAATGCAGTGATCTGGCTCACTCCAATCGGCGGAAATTCCGAACCACCTCAGCAGGAAGCCTCAAAGATCCCGAAGCTGGTGCAAAAAAACAAGAGTTTCCACCCTTCCCTTCTGGTGGTGCCCGTCGGAGGTAAGGTGGAATTTCCCAACGAGGATCCCATCTTTCACAATGTTTTCTCGCTGTTCGAGGGCAAGCGCTTCGATCTCGGACTGTACGAGAGCGGCACCACGCGCTTCGTCCAGTTTGACAAGCGGGGCATTTCCTATATCTTCTGCAACATTGTGATCATCGCCGTGAATACGCCTTACTACGGAATATCTGATGCGCGCGGTGAGATCAGCATCGCTCACGTCCCGCCCGGACGCTACGACTTACAGGTGTTCCACACCGCCGTTGCGCCGGACGCTCTTCATGCCTTGAATCGAGAGATCACGATCACAGCGGGCGATACTTTCATGGGAACGTTCAGCCTGGCCGAATCCGATCTCGAACTTGCCCACAAGAACAAGTACGGCCACGACTATGATCGTCCCGAGCCTGAGAGTCCAGCCTACGCCCGCCCCTGATTTCTAACACTCAGACCAGGTTACTGAAACTGGCACTCCGTCAGTGGTTGCGGAAAACTCCGGTTTTGGGTGGCGCAGCGCTTTCAGCGCTGCGATAAAGGGCCTTGTCAATCAAGGGCTTCAGCCCCTGAGGTCGCGACCTGGGATTCGTATCAGGGCACGGCTTCAGCCGTGCCGCTGCCACCCAATAAGAATGAGGGCTTTCAGCCCCCGAGGCGCCTACCAAACAACTGGCTCTTGCCCATTGGGATTCTTACTAGGAACCTACTGAAGCTGCGGTTCGCGAATGGAGTTCGGTTGCGCGCCCCGAACTCGTTCCTTTGCTCTGTTGCAGGAGGCGGATCACCAGGAAAGGCAGAAAAACCGCGGAGACCAGTCCCAGGTAGGTATGGGCGAGTATTTCCTCGTTGACGCGAGCTTGCAGATTCGGCAGATCTCCCGAAAGTGTGTGGGCGACGGCACCTTGAAGAAGAAAGCTGACTCCCATCACGACGATAATCGGCAGGCACCCTAAGCACGCAGCCGCGAGAACCGTCGGCTTGGCCGACAGCCGATAGGCGACACGGATGTAAAGGCATGCGTCGAGCGATAGCGTAAGTACCATTATTACCGGCGTGAGATTGCCATGCTGCCAGCTGTTCAGGATGATCCGCGGGAACGAAGCCGGGAAGAAGACGAGCAGCAGACCAAAAATCAAAGAGAGATAAGCTACTGTGCCGGCCGCATCCGCCAGCCGCACCGCTACTGTGCTGAGTTGTGCCTTAGCCAGAGCTGGAGCCGCGGCACTCACAGGGCTGACAACTTTCCAAAACGGTCCAATAAGATTTCAATCACAGCAGCCATGCTGAATACGAGAAACACCAGTTTTCGGGAGTCTTGCCAAACTCTTTCGCGGTTGCAAGCCGTGCCGGTGGAGTGTCGGCAGTAGGACTCGATCCACACGGCCCCTGCCATGGTTCCACTAACGGCCTGAGACTGTAGAAGATCACAGATAAAGGAGATCACAAGCACCAGGCCAACCAGCCCTAATTCTCCGCGTTGGAAGAGTTGCTCGGGACGCGGCCGCAGATCGCTGCCGTGCTGGTGAGCCCACGCAAGTGCTGTCGCCCACGGCACAAGGACACCCAGGATCAGATACAAACTGATCCACAAGAGCCATTTAAGCGACATCCAGTCTGCCATGGTTTTGTTGCCGCCTGGTACGCGGGAAAGGTACCCACCAAAGCGCAATCTAGCCGTCCACGTCAAACGTGGCAAGTTACTCTAGGCACAGCACCCTCGACGTGAAAATGAAAAAGGGCGCACGCCTTGAGCGCACGCCCTTCTTCTCGCCTCTGCCTTTCACTTTGTTACGTCTAGCTGACGATCCTGCCGTGTCTGGACCGCCTTGATCTCAGCCGCTTAGTGATGGCCACCGGTGCTGCCGCCACTTGAGTGGCCTCCACCACCCCCGCCACCACCCGAAGGACGACCACCGCCGCCACCGCCACCGCTGTAGCCTCCACCGTGACTGCCTCCACCGTAGCTGCCGCCTCCGTAGCTGGGCGCGCTGTGCGAACCACCGCCCGGTCCACCGTAGCTTGGAGCAGGACGCGAGCCGCCGCCGTAACCTCCGCCGCCGGGGTAGCTCGGGGATCCGCGGTAGCCAGTGTTACCCCCATAGCTTCCCGATGAGCGCGGTTGAACAACCGGCTGCCTCATATCCAGCGGCGGCCGGGACGAGCCCTGCCCGTATCCGCCTGAGTAGGGCGCAGGCCCACGCGACTCAGACGAACTGGGCGCCGTCCGATTCCAGTAACCGCCCCCGCTGTTGCCGCTCGAAGGCATGTTCGAAGGCGCCCGGTTCGAAGGCGCAGTCGATTGGCTGCGAGACGGAGGCGTGAAGGGCCGGTATCCACCGCCACTCGCGCTCTCGCTTGACCGGCTTGAAGCTGACGGACTCGAACCCGACCAGTTCGAACCTGAAGATCGGTTGATACCGGACGGTCCGCTGGGACGCGTATTGCTGCTACTCGGTGGTGTGAACGGCCGGAAGCCGCCACGGTTTCCATTCTCCACAGACGGGCTCATGCTCCGCTGCGTTTGAACGTTGGCCGGAGCCGATGTACGCGTATTGCCGTTATTCGGCGAAGTGCTCGGCGGAGTAAACGGCCGGTAGCTGCCGCGGTTTCCGTTCTGCACCGTCGACGTCGGGTTGCCTGCGCTCCTCGTCGGCTGGTTGCTCATCCCCCGGCTGGGAGCGGGCGTACCCGCGCTCGGCCTTTGCATTGTGCCGCTAGCAGCTGCGCTCGTACCATTGGCAGCCGCTCGGCCGCCAGCCTGCACCGGCGTCACATGGCTCTGTTGCATGGACTGCTGCAAGCGAGCCGCCTGCTGTTGAAACGGCACTGGACGAGACGCATTGGCCGTGTTGCCGACGAAATGCTGGGGCCCGCCACTCCGAATTGTAGACGGAGCCGCAGGACGCCCGCTGGCCGACAAACTCGCCCGGGTTGGCACTACCGGCAGGTTCCCGGTCATCATGCGAGCATTTCTTAATTGACTTTGCGTAGCCGCGACTGCGGTTCCCCTGCCCGCTCCAAAGTGATCCGCACTCACCGTCGACAGGGCACGGCCAACATGCTGGTCGTTAATGCGCGCCAGGTTCGAGTAGCGCAACCCGTTATGCAACGGCGCTATGCCGCCATGGTTAAGGGTTGCGACGCGATTAATATTGGTGACGTTGGTGATGTTAGTCACGTTGACCACGTTGAAGCGGTTGCGATAACCACCCCACCATGGGAAGAAGCGATCACACGGGCCAATGGGCAACCAGCCGAATCCACCCCATCCCCCGAAGCCCACTCCAAAGCCAAAACCGCCGCCCCATCCAAAGAACGACACATACGCCGGCGCCCATAGTGGACGATAGAAGCCCCCGCCCCATACCGGTCCAGGCCACCATGCCCATGAGCTGCCGTACATCATCCAGCGGCCGTAGTGATACGGTGCCCAGCCCCAGGGCTCGTACCCTACCCATGTCCAACCGTAGTAAGGCTCATATACCCAGTTGCCATCGCGATAGGGTACCCAACCATCGGGTTCATTCGGGACCCACACATCGCCGTAGTCGGATTCATGCTCCCAACGTCCGTAAGTGTCCAGATCCTCCGATCCCGTGTAGTAGCGGTTGGTGTGATGCCACGACTTGGCACTGACGATGATGCGGTCGCGATCACTGTTCCAGCGGTCGAAGTCCTCTCTGCGCGGCGCGTCTGAAATCTTGTACTGCGCGTCGCTCGCGGAGCCTCGCACCGTCGCCATCTCGCCACTCTTGATCTCAGTGCTGCCCTGCGGAGTAGAAATCTGCGCTTCGCCTTTACGCACGATCACGATCGTGTCCCCGTCAGGCCGTACTTCAACGCGGAACACGCCATCACGATGCGAGGGATGCACCGACACATTCGGAGTGTCGATCTCAGGCTCAGCGTCCCCATTTTTGAAGACGGTATAGTTCGCAATGCCCTGAGACAGCTGGATCTGAATGTTGTTTTTCGTGAGGTTCACGATGTTCGCCTCCGAGTTGTTTCCCAGGCGAAGGATATTGGCAAAATCGAGCTGCAATTCGGCGCGGGCGTTGTCCGCCGTCGAAACTTTGTCACCGCTGACAACCGGAGCATTCAACGCCGCCGCCGACCAGTCGCCGGAATCTCCGCGCTGGGTCGACACATCCCCGTGAATCATGCTGATTCGAGCTACGCCTTGATCGGTCTGTGCCGGACCCTCGCCGGATGGGGCGCTGGCATCGGCCTGATCTTCGACTTGAGGTTGGCCGGTCTCCATGGGCGCACTCGGCTGGTCCGAGGGGGCCGGACTTTCCTCTGTCGTTTGCGCCAGAGCGCTTAGACTGAAAACACCCGCCAGCGCCAAAGCTAAGACTGCCGAAGTTGCTATGAATCGGTTTTTCATAACCCACCCCTTCCAACTGCTTGGGATTTCAGAGGATTCCCCACGGGGGTTATGGCAACTGCCATGCCAAAGTCGGGGCTTAAGAAAAGCGTTAACTCGTGTATTTTCAGTGGGAAGGTCGGCAGTTTCTCACAGGGCGAGGTGGTCAGCCGAAGGTTTTGGCTGACCTCAACCAGAGGTGGTGGTTTTCAGCCAACTGTGCGACTCCGGGTGGCTCTTCCCTAAGTCGTTGATTCTGCGTGCAGCCTTTTCGGAGCAAACTTTCACCCCTGAGCTCGGCTGCGATGCCCCACGGTTGCGCTCAGAAGCCGGTAGCAGTCTCCGGACAGCGCAGACGGACTCAGGGCCATCCCGTTTCGACTTTGCGCCTAGAATTGCCTCTAATGCTTAAATTATCTTAAAGCTAACGGGCGGCTTCCGAACACGGCAGCGGATGGTTTCAAAATCCCGCTCTCAGACGATCATACGCGCCTGACAAGTGGGCAATGAGCGTAAAATCTCTTTTGATAACCAACAGCTGGCGAGTCGCATGATGTGCCGTTGGCGGGGTGTTTGGGTGCCGGGTGCAGGCAAGCGGCTGAACTGTGCGGCCGGCTGTCGAAGGAGGACCCGATGAATCCCACTCATGATCGTGTGAAGTCCAGTGGAGGAACGCCGAGTGAGGCCAGCCAACCCATTCGGTTCGCAGGCTCAGTGCTTGACGCAAAACGTCACGTCTGCGCTTTTTTTCATAACCCCGACGAAGAATACCGGGTGCTGCTTCCATTCATCAAAGACGGTTTCGAGCGGGGCGAGAAGGCGTTCCACATCGTCGATCCCAAGCGACGCGCCGAGCACCGCCTGCGGCTCGCGTCAGCTGGCATTGATGTCGGGACAGCGGAAGCGAGTGGTCAGTTCGAGCTGCGCAACTGGGCTGACGCGTATCTACGCGATGATCACTTCGATCAGGATCGCATGCTCGCTCTGATCGAGGAGGTTCTCGACGGGGGCAGGCAGCAAGGGTTCGCACGCACCCGGTTGGTCGCGCACATGGAATGGGCGCTCGAAGATCGGCCTGGCGTCGACGACTTGGTGGAGTACGAGACGAGACTGAACTATGTTCTGCGCCAAGTTTGGCGGGCAGATCGTCGTCGACATCATGCGGACCCACCCGATGATCATCATCGGCGGCGTCCTCCAGGAGAACCCTTTCTTCGTTCCGCCGGACGAATTCTTGCGGGAGCTGCGTAAACGGCACACCACGCGCGACGCGGCGCCCCCGTCAGCGGCTTGACCCGGAAGTGGAAAATGGCAAGCACAGCCGAGATCAAGCGCCTTCAGAGCTGCATCAATGACCTGATTAGTGTTCTGGCGCTTCCTGCGATTTGGAGTGGCAGCGAGTCATCCCAGATCCTCGGCACTCTTCTCGACGTGCTCCTCACCATGTTGCGCCTCGACTTCGCGTATGCGCGGCTGAGCGACGCGAGTGATGGTCCGCCAATCGAGGTGGTCCGGTCGGGTGAGCGCCGGCATTCCTCCGTTCAGCCACAGCAATTCGGTCAAGCTCTCGACCGCTGGTTGATGGGCGACCAAACCACCTCGCAGTGCGTGGTTCCATCTCCGGTGGGAGAGGGTGAAGTCTCGATCGCGTCATTCTCCCTCGGCCTTCAGCACGAAGCCGGCGTGTTGGTAGCTGGCTCTCGGCGAGCTGATTTCCCGACTGAAGTCGAACGGCTCCTCCTGCGTGTCGCGGCCAACCAGGCCGGAATTGGATTGCAGGAGGCGCGCCGCTCCGGCGAGCAGAAGCGGGTCGCAGAGATGCTCGAACAACGAGTCGCCGAGCGGACCAGACGACTGACGGCGGTCAACGAGGAACTGCGGCGCAGTGAGGCATATTTGGCTGAAGCTCAAAGGCTCAGTCATGCGGGGAGCTTCGGCTGGAGACCTTCCACCGGCGAACTCATCTGGTCCGAGGAAACCTTTCGCATCTTCCAATATGACCGAACGACGAAACCGACCGTGGAACTCGCTCTCCAACGGTTTCACCCGGAAGATGCGGCCCTCGTGAAACAGATAATCGAGCGCGCGTCGCAGGATGGCAAAGATTTTGATTTTGATTATCGATTGCTCATGCCAGATAGTTCCGTCGTCAAACATGTCCATGTTGTGGCCCATGCCTTAAGCGATGACTCGGGCAGCATCGAGTTTGTTGGAGCGGTGATGGACGTCACCGAGCATCACCAGGCGAGAGCGGCTCTGGAAACGGCTCTTGACGAAATCAAAAAATCACAGGATCGCCTGCGGCTTGTCATCGACACAATTCCGGCGCATGTCTGGAGCACTCTGGCGGACGGCTCTGTTGATTTCATCAATCAACGTGCGCTGGAATCTTTTGGCCTATCGATAGAGGATGCCCGGGGCTGGGGCTGGCGCTCCACAGTTCATCCCGATGACCTCGCCAGGTTCGTCGGCGTGTGGCACGCAGCCCTGGCGGCTGGGGAGCCGATGGAGAGCGAAGCACGGTTGCGCCGGGCGGACGGGGAATATCGCTGGTGGCTTATCCGCAACGTGCCGCTGCGCGATGAGCGGGGAGAGATCATTAAGTGGTATGGATCCGCCTTCGATATCGAGGACCGCAAGCGGGCGGAAGAAGCGTTGCGGCAAAGCGAGAGTAATTTGGCGGAAGCGCAGAGGCTCACGCACACGGGGAGTTGGGCCTGGCGGGCAGCGGGAAGAGAGGCCGTGCATCTGTCCGAGGAATGGTATCGCATATATGGCTTCGATCCGGAAGCGGGCATGCCAACTTGGGAAAAGCGGCTCCAGCGCATCCATCCGGAGGATCGAGCCAAGTGGAATGGAACCATCGATCAAGCAATCGCTGAAAAGTCGGATTACGAAGTGGAAGTCCGAATTCTTCTTCCAGGCGGCACGGTCAAATACATCCACTCCGTCGGCCATCCTGTTTTGAGCGCGTCCGGGGATTTGACAGAGTTCGTGGGTAGCGCAACGGACATCACCGAGCGCAAGCAGGCGGAAGAGGCCCTGCGGCGGAGCGAGGGTTACTTAGCTGAAGCACAAAGGCTGACCCAGAGTGGAAGTTGGGCTTGGAATGTGCGTACCGACGCTCGCTTCTGGTCGCAAGAGACCTTTCGCATCTTTGGCTGTGACCCCGAAATAGTGAAGCCCACATGGTCGGACATTCTCGAACGAGTTCACCCTGAAGATCGGCCAGCAATCGTGCAGAAAGCAAAAATGGAGACCACAGTGAAGGAGGATTCTGAGTTTGATTGGAGAATTGTTCTTCCGGACGGAAAAATAAAGCACCTTCACTCGATCGCTCACCCTGTGATGGATGAGTCAGGCGAAATCACGGAGATCGTCGGCACTTTGATCGATGTAACCGAACGCATGCGGGCAGAGGCGCTGCGTGACGGAGAGAGCCGTATTTTGGAGATGATAGCCCGCGATGCTCCGCTGGAGGAAATACTGGAGAAGCTGGTGCGGGTTGTGGAAGCCCAATTTGCCGGCTTGCTTTGCTCTGTCCTGCTCCTCGATGAGGACGGGCAGCACGTGCGGCACGGCGCCGCACCCAGCCTTCCCCAGTCCTACACCAAGGCCATCGACGGCCTTAGCATCGGACCGAAGGCGGGATCGTTCGGCACGGCCATGTACCGCAGAGAGCCTGTTGTGGTCACCGACATTCTCCAGGATCCGCTCTGGGAGGCGGACCGAAGCGTGGCTGAGCCTTATGGGTTCCGCGCTTGCTGGTCCACTCCCATACTTGCGCATTCGGGCAAGGCGCTGGGCTCATTCGCTATGTATTACCGCGAACCGCGCAGTCCCATCCCGGCTGAGACCCGCGCCCTGGAAATGGCCACCCACCTTGCCGGCATTGCCATTGAACGCAAGCTGGCGCGG
>WNFJ01282680.1_pt1 | contig 15640 bp, 14 predicted proteins | sample 5400461 | NCBI WGS metagenome assembly WNFJ01 (sample SAMN13153349, study PRJNA577476) | soil metagenome | isolation source: 115 cm saprolite on Douglas fir-dominated hillslope | place: USA:California | collected 2013-09-17 | reverse complement strand
TTAGTTTCACCCAATCAGCTATAGTTAATACAGAGTCAGAAGAGCCCCGGCCAACCAACCGGGGCTCTTCTCTTTAAACCAATAAACCTTTTAGAAAGACGATTTTAGCCGTAACCACTTTAGAATGATGATTTTGCAGCGATAGCTCCATCTAAGTCATTGAATTCAGATAACTTGCGGTCAAGTACCCCGGGGGGTACCCCTCACGGGAAGCAGTCATGCAATCCCACTGGGATCGTAGTTCATAACAGGCTCTAAGAGAAACTATCCTGCCAATTCGTAATCACCCTCTGATCTTGGCCCGTGGTCCGTTGGAACTCAGGTCGTCTTCAGCATAAGCGGTGGGTCTTGGCCTCATGTAAGGGCTTCAGGATGTTTGTATGTCCGAAGCAGAGCTTGGGGTAGGCTGTATCTACCGCGAGCTAATTGCTTCCCCGGCGGAACTGCGGCCGGCGTAAATCAAGCCAGCCGCGACACCTAACAGCTGTGCGCAAGCCCGCGCAGCGAGCAGCGCTGGCGAGAGCACTCCGACGATAGGGTCTTTCTTGATCGCCCGCAGTGCAAACGGCAGCGTGCTGAGCAGAAAGGCGGCGAACACAAGTGCCGACATAGACACTTTCCACCGCGCAGTCAGATCGAAAGCCGCCGCAAGCATCAGCGCGGGCGCAAACAAAAGCTGGAGCTTCATGATCTGCGGCGTGTGACTGTCCTTTACGCCTTTGCTGGGATTTTTACGCACAGCGAGCATCCGCCAGAAAGCGAACTTGTACTTCTTTTTAAGGTAGCGCGAGAGCGTGTCAGGGTGCGTGTGGTAAACGATCGCCGCGGGTGCGAATTTCATCTTCCATCCGCGTGCTGACATGCGGTAGGAGAGTTCGATGTCCTCAGCGCATGCCACCGGAAAGGAGGTGTCATAACCGGTCATCTCCAGAAAGCGATCACGGAGAAAACCGGCGGAGTAGGTGTCGATAAAGTCGATACTAGGAAGACCCGCCATCAGGCGGTATTTGTCTTCGTACTCGATCTGCACGAAGCGAGCAGCCAGACGCTTTTGGCGTGTGCGGTAGACGCCCTTCGCTCCGACCACGTCCGGGTCGTTGAAAGGATCGAGCATCGCCTCCAGCCAGTCCGGCATCGGCACGCAGTCGTCATCCGTGAACAGGAGAATCTCTCCCTGCGACTCCAAGGCGCCACGATTCCGAGCCGCTGCAGGCCCGGCATTGGTCTGGGTAATGAGGCGAACCCCAGAGTAGCGGCCGACCACGTTCGCGGTGTTATCGGTGGAGCCATCGTCGACGACCAGGATCTCTACATCCCGACCTGCCGTCTGCTTCACTAATGCATCAAGGCAGTGCCCAATGCGAGAGGCGCCATTAAACGTCGGAATGATGATCGATGCCGATCTAGCTTTGATGCACACTCCGCCTGTCGTCTCCAGCTCTGGGCACTGCGTTTGGTTCATCAATCGAGAGCTATGCTGTTGCGCCCTGAGTCTTGCTGGGGGTCGCCGTTTTCTCGTGCTCGCTCCCGCGCAGCAGATACTTCGAGAGGGTAACGAAGCCCTTGACATTTCGCTGCAGTTCGCGACGATCCATCAGGGACTGCTTCAGCTTATATGCCAGATAGGAGGGAGCGAGATAGAAGCTCCGACGGGCCCGGTCGCAGAAGCTGACCAACTGTTCGTGCGTGATGTTCGGTAGAGTGACAACGCTGTTATGAAGGCCGTCCTTGGTTAACCAAGCGCCCCAGTCCTCGATCTGAATGTAGTCCCGCTTTTTGGCTTCCTGGTACGCGACCGTTCCCGGATAGACCATGATGGGGAAGAACTGCGCCGTATCGGGCCGTAGCTTCTTTGCGAAACTCAGCGTCTTCTCCATGCTGGCTGGCGTTTCATTCAGATTGCCGACCATGAAGCATCCGTGCACCATGATGCCCGCATCCTGGCAGCGGCGGACGAAACGATGCGCCTCTTCGTGATACTTCGCATCGCGGCGGTCATCGTTGTTCTTCTTCATGCCGTTGATGACTTCAACGTCTCCGCTCTCGAAACCGACGCAGAACAGGCGGGCACCGGCCTTATGCAGCGTCGAAAGCAGCTCGCCTTCAGCGCCGATGTCGGCGCGGCAGTTGGCATCGAATGGCAGCTTATTGCCGCGGCGGATCAGTTCATTTGCCAACTCGAGCGTACGCGGCCTACTGACGATAAAAGTATCGTCTTCAAGCATCACCGTCTTGATCTCGGGCATTTCGCGGGCGACGAACTCGAACTCGTCGGCAACATTCGTCACAGAGCGGTAGCGCATGGTATGCCCACTGAAGGTCTGGGGATAGACGCAGAACGAACAGTGATACGGGCACCCGCGGCTCGTGTCAAAGACTACCAGCGGCCATAGCGAGTGACCATAAAAGTAGTCCGGCGTGTGCAGGAAGCGTTTGTACACCTCGGAGACGAAGGGCAGCTCATCGAGATTCTTGATGGCTTCGCGTTGCTTATTGCTAACGATCTCTCCCGTCTCGCTGCGGCGCCACACCAGACCGTCGACCGCGGAGAGGTCCGCGCCACATGCCTTTGCTTCCAGCCAGTCGCGCACCGTGTACTCGTACTCGCGGATGGCCACAGCCTGCAGGGAAGAAGACATGGCCAACGTCTCTTTGGGCAAAGAGGACACATGACGTCCGACCATCAGTACGTGCAAGGAAGGCTTTGCGGCAACCAAGGCTTCGATAACGCTGATGTCGTTGAGAATGCTGGGCGTGGAGGTGTCGCAGACTACCGCTTCGATGTTCTTGGCTTCAATCCGGTCGATCACCGCCTTCACCGAGAAGTTGCCTGCCGGGGCGTCGACGAGATCAACATCATGCCCATTCTTGATAGCGACTCCGGCTGCCGTGGCCAGCCACTTGGGGTAGTACAGTGTTCCGCTCTTCGTAACCGCGGGGCTGCGTTGCTCTCGTGAAAATCGAGAATGGAAGGGTGGATTCAGAAACAGCACGCGCATTCGATAAGCCTCCAGCTAACGCTACTTTACCATAGCTTCAATGTAAAGCCCCGTGAGATAGCGCTTACCATAGGAAGAGCACTTTATTGGCCCGCATTCTCGGAATGAATATTCACTTTTCGTTACATATCAGCTAGTAACGGAGTGGATTCGAGGCTCGCACGCAACGCCTCTGCGGTCCTCTGCGAACAAGAGGTCCAGGTGAACAGCCTGCTGCGCTCTAGACCCCTTTCTCTAAGGTGTTGGCGTAGCGCAACGTCGGATGCGATCTTGACAAGTTTGTTAGCGATGTCTCTCACATCGAGAGGATCAAAGTATAGCGCCGCGTCCCCACATACCTCGGGCAACGAAGCCGCACTCGCCACCGCCACTGGGACGCCGGCGGCCATTGCCTCGACAGGGGGGAGACCAAATCCCTCGTAGAGCGACGGCATGATCAGCGCATCGGCGTGCCCTACCAGGGAGAGCAGTTCCTCGTGAGACACAAAGCCTGTTAGCTGGATGCGTTCGCCCGCTCCTCGCACGCGTTCGAAGAACTCCGCGGATTCGCCGGTAATCAAGCCTTTGCTTTGCCCTACGATTACCAGATCATGCGGGACACGGTCCCGAATCTGCAGGAAGGCTTCGACCAGGCGGCCGAGATTCTTGTATGGCTTGATGTTGCCCACGTAGACGAAGTAGGGACGGGAGCGTACAGCCGGTAGCTGCGCTGCGCCGTACCACTCTGCCGATATACCCAGATGCGTCGGCAGGATATTGTCTTCGCGCGGGCCGGTGGTGAGACGAAGCAACTCGTCTTTGCTGAAGCTCGATACGGTAAAGATGACTGAGGCTCGCTTACGAAGCGCACGGAACATGGTCTGGGCATAAAGCCGCTTTCTAGGGTTGCCGACGATCTCCGCAACCACTAGATGGCTCATGTCGTGCACCGTAACCGCCAGCCGGCCGCGATAGAGCAGCGGAATCGGGTAGTAGGGCGAGAAGAACAGATCGGTGTCGCGGGGAATCGCAAGCGGGAGTTGAACCTGCTCGGCGAGAGAGTAGCGTCCGGCGCGGCAATCGATCAGCCGCACATTGGCCGCGCGGCTCCAAGGGAACTCTTCCAGGCGGGAGCGATCTCCCACTCCGACGATCGAGACGTCTCCGAGGCGCTCGACGATCCCCGGCATGATGCCCTTGATGTAGACGCCGACACCGGAGGAATCGATCCAGCGCAGGTCGATAGAGAGAGTTTTCATTGCTTTGATTGTTGCCGTAAGTGCGAAGTCCATTTCTGCAAGCTAATCGGCTTCTGCGAGCGAGGTTTGACGTGGTTGAACCATATCCAGTACCCGAAGACAGAGCCACGAGAAGAGGTATATTCCACCGAGAATATACAAGCCTGAGAATCCCGCGGTAATGGCCAGAGAGCCTGCCACGCTGAGCAGCATCGTAGAGGAAAAGGCCTTCATCATTGAGGGTCTGGGAGGTGATATGGCACGTTTAACGTCGATATCCACACGACGGAAAATAATACCAAGCATAAGTCCGACTAAAATCACTCCAAGCCACCCGAAGTTAAAGAAGGCTTCCCCGAATGCTCCGGGCCTCAACCCAGGATGTACCTGCGGGTCGAAGCCGACCGTCGTGGCCGTTGCAACTCCCATGCCCCAGGAGTCTCGGAACTGGGAGGCGACCCTGGGAACGAATGCCATAAGAGCAGCGAGGTACGTTCTGCCAGCCCAGAAGACATGATCCCATTTAGCATAGACCCAGGCAAAGTCGCGCAGGTCGGAGAAGGTGTCTCCATAAAGCAGAAGTGAAGCCAGCACACTGAAGAACGCGCCCAGCGAGTACCGGCCAGCCCGTACATTTCCGAGATAGAGTCCGACCACGATAATGACCGAAATCATGCTCGTGAGCCGAAAAAGACTGATCTTAGCTCGGAGCTTCACCAGATAACACAGCAAAACATTTATGTAGATGGCCAGGATATTGCCTCTTGAACCAAAAAAAATCATTCCCACAGTCAAGAGTACCGTGCATGCTAGAAGCGTTTTCTCCTTCTGATCCACGTATCGTGCAAGGCAATGCGAGGCGATGACCAGAGAATATGTGGATACCATAAGCGCAATGGGGCGCAATGCTGGGTTAGCCATTGTGTAGGCGCGGAGGTCAAATCCGAACCCGCTGTGCGTGAAATACGCTGCCAGAACCAGAAGCTGCAGCGAAAGGCAAAGCAATGATTGGAATACCAGAACGCTCCTGGATGACATGATCATAATCGAACACTGGGGGACAATGTCCAATACGCGAATCATTGCATTGCGCAGACCCAGACCGAGTCTAAATCGCCAGAGGTGACCTCCAGTCAGGACAGCAAAGTATCCAAGCAGGGTCAGCAGAAACACGTTGGGTAGTACGTTAATGACCGCTGTAAGGTCCGCACCGAGAACGAGTCCGTTCAGTTCACTCTTTGCGAAAGGAAGCAAAACAAAGTTAGGAAGAACGCACACAAGAAATAGTTGCACGTGCCAAAAGTCGATTCGATACCCACGGCGGTAGCAGTTGCGATAGTAGGAGATCGCGAATAGAAATATCGTAAGTACATCGATAGCATAGAGCACATTCCACGTCATGGTGCGTCACCTTGCCGACTGAGATTCGTCTGCAAGCAGGAGCTGACGTTGGTTGCGCAGTATGCTGATGAAGGAGAGATACTTCATCAACATCGTATACCTGTCGCCGCCAATAATTCTAGGAAGCAAGAAGAGAAAACGGTTGATCATCTTGACCCTCCAGTCATTGACCGGCAGATTATTCGAACTGTACCGTACGCTCTGATCTTGCCTTGAGAGAAGACCTGCCTTTTTCGCGGCTGCAAAAAACTCGCCCCTTGCGTCAAAGGGGTTCTGATCACCCCATTGATCCATAGTGACGGAATACAGTCTCCTGGCCAATAATGGAATCAACGACCCATCGGAAAAGTTTTGGTAGGCATAGACATACTTTTGATAGCTTTCTGCTCCGTTGGCCCGAAGTCGCGCTCCATAAAAGAGGAGCACTCTTCTTAGAGTCTCATCGATACGTTGGGGGAGGCGCAGCTTACGAGAGAGCTGATCGGGAAGACCGAGAGTGTAACCGCTGTAGTGGAAGAATATAAGCGGCGATGAACCATTTATCAGGTAGCCGCTGTCGCTGTCTGAAAGAAACCTCTCATGCAGATTCCAATAAGCAACATTGCAACCCAGATGGCGCAAAACACAGACTTCATCGAAGAGGCACGGAGCGAGATTGACCCATTTCTGATCTACAAACAGCCCTGCACGCAGGTCATGGAAGCCAAGAGTGAGGCAGCGTTCTTCCCACCAGTTCAGAAAATTCCGTCCCTGCGCAGAGTTAGAAACCGCGACGAAACCGAGGTTGAAAACGCCCGTTCCGAGCAGGTCCTTCTCATAAACATGTTCTGCGTCCTGGGTAGGTGAGAGGATATGAGGGGTGAGCACAATCGCAGCCGAGTCTAGTGCCTCGTAGACGAGTTCGAGGGAATGAAAAACATAGATATCCGGATCGAAATAGATGACTTTATCCGCCCCTAGAGCGAAGAGATGCTTCAGGAAGCTCGGTTTTACACCTGTGTTCAACTCCAGAATGTCGAACTTGAACGCGAGAGAGCGGAATGCCGGTAAGTCGAGCTTTTCCACCTCCAACACGTGAACCCTTGGATCGTGCGAGATGAAGTCCTCTGGCAGTTGATCTACCAGAAGTAAGTGAAACTCATCATCCGGATGGAACTTGAGGAAAGATTCGGCGAGGGTCCATCCAAAATGGAGGTAATTTGCCGAGACAATCGTACAGGCTACGCGCTTCATATTCTGATCCAGTTTCCTTGGGCCACATCGTAGCGACAAATGGGACGGGCTGGTACTCCAGCGACTAATGTGTAGGGGGGTACGTCGGTTGTTACGACGGCATTGGCCCCTGCCACGCTTCCTTCGCCTATAGTGACGCCTGGGCACACAACTACACCGTCTCCCAGCCATACATTCTGACCAATGATAACAAACCGGTCACGCTCGAGAGGTCGTTGCGAAGGCGGTATCAAGGGAGAGGTGGCGTTAGCCCCGAAGAGGCCGTGATTGTGATCTGTGATGATAACTTTGCTGCCAATCAGCACATGATCGCCGATGGTCACAGAATGAGTACAAGCAATGTGGCTCCAATGGCTGATGCGAACATGGTTGCCGATCTTCAGCTTGGGGTCGAAGCGCTCGTCGCCGTAGCGGGTGATTGCTTCCAGCCAAAGGCCTTCGCCGGCCGAGAAGTCTTCTCCCATGGAAATACTGGCGAGCCCACGCAGATGAGCTCTAGGCCCAACGTCGAGCTTCTGGACACCCAGCTTGCCCGCCAGCATCTGGTTACGCAGAAACCGAAATGGACACCCGGCTAGGGTCGAGAAAAACACATAGCTGCCATTCTCTCGAAAGAATGAAAGAGACCTGCCGAACATTTGCCTCCTGCGCCAATCCGAGTGCATCTTTGAAAGTTATACTCTTCTCCGTATCCCATTCTTTGCAAACTGTTTCAACTGCGGCGAAGGCATCACGGTCTGACAAGCGAGAATGGATTGCAGCGATGACACCCTGGGTTAGGGTTTAAAGTCGTTCGCGTTGCTAAATAGGTTTGCTCCTGTGAGAACATAAGGTTTGTGACCCAGTCTGAAGGATTAGCGAAAGTGTTCAGCCAAACCGAAAGAGGCACTGACCCGGTTTTGATTGTGCCAGCAGAAGAAGAGATCTCTCTCTTGGATCTACTCATCGCGCTTGTCCGGCACCGGCGGCTTATCGTGAAGACCACTCTTGGTATGGCTTTGGTCGGTTTGATTACCTCACTGCTGCTGCCCAGCCGCTACACGGCATCGACATCCATCCTGCCGCCGCAGCAGGGGAGTTCTACCGGCGCAGCCCTTTTGTCACAGTTTGGCAGCTTGGGTTCGGTCGCCTCTCTGGCTGGTGGAGGCTTAGGACTCAAGAATCCCAATGATCTGCAAGTGGCTCTGCTAAAGAGCCAGACCGTCGAAGACGCGATGGTGGATCGCTTCCATCTGACAGAGATGTTTCATGTAAAGCTTCGATCCGCTGCTCGAAAGAAGCTTGAGAACGTCGTTGATATCGACAATGGCTCCAAGGATACCCTGATCCGTATCTCAGTCACCGACCGCGACCCACGGCGCGCAGCGGATATGGCCAACGGATACGTCGAGGAGTTCAAGAAGCGGTCCGCTACCCTCGCGGTCACTGAGGCATCACAGCGCCGATTGTTCTTCGAGCAGCAGCTAGGCCAAGCTAAGGATAACCTTGCCACTGCTGAAGAAGAGCTGAAGAAGACCGCACAAAAGACCGGTCTCATCCAACTAGACAGTCAGGCGCGCGCGACCATCGAATTGATTGCAGGACTGAGGGCGCAGATCGCCGCGAAGGAGGTCCAGATTAGCAGCATGCGCTCCTTTGCGACGGGAGAGAATCCCAACTTGCAGATAGCACAACAGGAGTTGGCGGGTCTGCAGTCACAAGCGGAGAAGATGGGTGCTGCTTCGGAGAGTGCCTCCAATGCGCTTGTCCCTAAGGGAAACATGCAGGAATCCGGTCTCGAATATGTCCGAAGACTGCGCGACGTAAAATACTTTGAGACTATTTTCGACTTGCTGGCGAGGCAATATGAGGTCGCCAAAGTCGATGAAGCGAAGCAGGGCGCGGTGGTCCAAATCGTCGATCGAGCGATTGTTCCTGATCGGCGGTCTTCACCGCAGCGCCCACTTATCGTACTCGGTGCTTTGGCGTTCGGGCTTTTCCTCGGCATTGCCTGGGCATTAGCCACTGAGGGATTGACACGGCTAACGGATAACCCTGCGGAACACGCGCGAGTAGAAACGCTGAAGCAACTTATCTTTAGTGGAAATAAGCGGGATCAGACGAGGGCTGACTAGATGGCCGCGCTACAGGAAAGCTGGCGCATACAGCCGTGCAGGGCATGAGCAAACATCACCTGAAGACATGTAGAATCGTTGGGATGAGTGGGGCTAACAGAGACTCCGATTTGGATTCAATTAGAAATCTCTGGCCTCTCGAGGCATTTACCATAAGAATAGCAACTTACAGATGCACTGTGCCAATGCCGAATGGATCCGATAGCGTCCCGCTACCGGATTTCTTCTTAGGCTGGGTAGAACCCGAGGAGGGTAGATGAAAGCAGTTATCCTCGCAGGAGGGCTGGGCAGCAGGCTCAGCGAAGAGACCATTCTGCGGCCGAAGCCAATGGTGGAGGTGGGTGAGCGCCCTATTCTCTGGCATATCATGAATATTTACTCGGCGCATGGCATCAACGACTTTGTCATCTGCCTGGGGTATAAGGGCATCGTCATAAAAGAGTATTTCGCCAACTATTTTTTCTATTCCGCCGATGTGACGATGGATCTGGAGAAGAACGAGATGGAGTTCCATCGTCACCGATGTGAACCGTGGCGGGTCACTCTGATCGATACAGGAGTCAATACGATGACAGGCGGCCGGCTTAAGCGGGTTCTGCCTTATGTGGCGGACGAAGAGGCTTTCTGCTTCACCTATGGCGACGGGCTGGCGGATGTGAACATCTCCGAATTGGTTGCTTTTCATCGCCGGCGGGGCAAACTGGCGACGCTCACCGCGGCCCAACCGTCTGGAAAATTCGGGGCTCTCCATATCGATGGAGACTCGCAAGTCTCATCGTTCACGGAGAAGCCAAAAGGGGACCATCGCTGGGTCAACGGCGGATTCTTTGTACTCTCTCCAAAGGTCGGCGACTACATCGAAAATGACTCTACGATCTGGGAGCGCGAGCCTCTGGAGAGGCTAGCCAACGAAGGGCAGCTCGCTGCATATCAGCATGAAGGCTTCTGGCAGCCGATGGACACAATCCACGATCGCGGGGTGCTCGAGGCGCACTGGGCATCCGGTGCGGCGCCCTGGAAGGTTTGGTAGCGATGGATTGGAAGGGCAGGCGGGTGTTTCTTACCGGCCATACCGGTTTCAAGGGTAGCTGGTTCTCTCTCTGGTTGCAGAATAGCGGCGCTGTCGTGCGTGGCTACTCACTGGAACCACCCACTTCACCGAATCTCTTCGAGGCAGCCGAGGTGGCGAAGGGTATGGAGTCCTGCATCGGCGATATCCGTGACCAGGCCCATCTGCAGCGAGAGCTGAAGTCATTTCAGCCTGAGATCGTGGTCCACATGGCCGCGCAGCCGCTGGTGCGGCTCTCCTACAGTCAGCCCCTGGAAACATACGCGGTCAACGTCATGGGCACGGCCAATCTGCTGGAGGCGGTCCGCGCCAGCGAAGGCGTTCGCTCCGTAGTCATTGTCACCACTGATAAGTGTTACGAAAATCGAGAATGGCTGTGGCCGTATCGTGAGAATGACAGGTTAGGAGGATATGACCCCTACAGCAGCAGCAAAGCGGCTGCCGAGATGGTGACCTCGTCGTATCGAAGCTCGTTTTTTCCTCCAGAGAAATACAACATTCATGGTGTAGCTGTAGCTACTGTTCGGGCGGGCAATGTCATCGGCGGTGGATTCCGGATATCATGCGTTCCTTTCACGCCGGTACTCCCGTTCCGATTCGCCATCCGCACGCCGTCCGGCCTTGGCAGCATGTGTTAGAGCCGCTCCGTGGGTATCTAATGCTGGCGGAGGCGCTCTACGACAAAGGCCCCGGCTATGGCGAGGGATGGAACTTTGGCCCGCGCGACCTCCAAGCGCTCCCTGTGCGGAAGATCGTCGAACTTATGGGCAGCTTGTGGGGTGAGGACGCGCGCTGGGTTTTGGAGGACCAGCCTCAGGTGCACGAGGCGGCCCTGCTAAGGCTTGATTGGTCCAAGGCGGCCAAGGAGTTACAGTGGCTTCCGGTCTTCTCTATCGAAGAGGCGCTGAAGTTCACCGTTTCCTGGTACTCGGCCTGGAGGCAGGAGAAGGATATGCGAGACTTCACGCTGCACCAGATCGAGGAATATGAGCATCTGGCCGGCAGGTGAACCGGCAGGGCCGAAACAACACAATTTCGCGCGAGTCTTCGCGAGTATTATTGAGAGATAAAGATGAGCCGAGTAGACGAGTTAAGACAGAATATACGCAACTTGGTGACCGAGTATCACCGAGAGGCCTTCCCCCAAAACGTATTTCAGCCGGGCCGCTCCTCCGTGCCGGTCTCGGGTAGAGTCTTCGACGAAGACGACCTGCAGAGCTTGGTGGACTCGTCGCTGGACTTTTGGCTAACGACCGGTCGCTTCGCTGAGCAGTTCGAGCGCGCCTTCGCCCGGCGCGTCGGTGTGCGTGAGGCGCGGCTGGTTAACTCGGGCTCGTCAGCAAATCTGGTCGCAATCTCCGTCCTTACGTCTCCCACGCTCGGCGAGCGACAGCTTAAGCCCGGCGATGAGGTCATCACTGTGGCCGCCGGCTTTCCAACCACCATCAATCCCATCCTGCAGAACCAACTTGTGCCGGTCTTCGTCGACGTCGAGCTCGGCACCTACAACGTGGATATCCGCCAACTTGAGGCCGCGCTGAGTTCGCGCACCCGGGCACTGATCTTCGCGCATACCCTTGGCAATCCCTTCAATGTCTCAGCCGTGCAGCGGTTTGCGCAACAGCATAACCTCTGGTTGGTAGAGGATTGTTGCGACGCTCTCGGAGCGACCTTCAACGGCCAGGGCGTTGGCACATTCGGCGATCTGGCTACCTTCAGCTTCTATCCGGCGCACCATATCACCATGGGAGAAGGCGGATGCGTGGTTACCGAAAAGCCCAGTCTCGCCAAACTGGTCGAGTCATTCCGCGATTGGGGACGAGACTGCTGGTGCGCGCCGGGAAAGGACAACACATGCGGCAAGCGCTTTGACTGGGAGCTAGGAACGCTCCCCTGTGGGTATGATCATAAGTACACCTATTCCCACATCGGCTACAACCTGAAGGTGACCGACATGCAAGCCGCCGTCGGAGTCTCGCAACTTAGGAAGCTCGACGGCTTCATCGCGGCACGGCGCAGCAACTTCGCCCGGCTGCGGGAGGCCTTGAGCGCGCACGAGGAGTTCTATCTGCTACCCGAGAGCACGCCGGGGAGCAACCCGAGCTGGTTTGGCTTTCCCCTCGCCGTGCGCCCCGAATCTGAACTGACACGCGACTTCATCGTCCGCACTCTGGAGCAGAAGAAGATCGGCACCCGGCTGTTGTTCGGCGGCAATCTGACCCGCCAGCCTGCATACAAAGACGCAAACTTCCGCGTGGTCGGCGACCTGAAGAACTCGGATTACATAATGAATAACGTATTCTGGGTAGGCGTTTACCCAGGACTCTCCGAAGAGATGATCGACTACATCGCAGCTTCGCTGCGTGAGGCTGCGGAGACGAAATGCGTTGTCTTATAACCGGTGCGTCAGGTTTTCTGGGATCACACCTTGCCCGTGCCCTGGTTGGTGAAGGGCACGAAGTGCTTTCGATTGTACGTCCGTCGAGCGATCTGTGGCGGCTGGACGACATCAAGGCGAAGCTCTCCTTCGCCTTCGCATCGTTGAACACGATTGAGACCGTGCGCGAGCCGATCGCGCAGTTCCGTCCCGAGGTTGCATTTCATCTCGCATGGACGGGCGGTAACAGCAGCAAGTTCGTGAATCAAACAGCGCAGGTCTCCGAGAATGTGCCCGGCACGCTTGAACTGGTCCGCATCCTCGCCGAGGCGGGCTGCGCTACGGTCGTCTATGCCGGTTCGTCGATGGAGTATGGCGAGTTCAACGTCCCCGTCACCGAGTCCGACCTGCCCAAACCTGCCAATCTATATGGCGCCGCGAAGTACGGCGCCGAAGTGCTTACTAGTGGACTGTGCCACGCTTATGGTATGCGTTTCTGCGGAGTACGCGTGTTCTGGACCTACGGCCCCATGGACGACGCGATGCGGATGATTCCGTCGGTGATAACGTCGTTGCTCGATGCCCAGAGGCCGCGCCTCACCGAGGGACGGCAATTGTGGGACTTCCTGTATATCGACGATGCAGTCCGGGCATTTGTACTGCTGGCTTCTACGGTGTCGGCCGAAGGCGTCTTTAACCTCGGATCCGGGCAGCCGGTGGCGATCCGCGAAGTCGTCGAGTCAATACGCGATCGGATAGATCCCACTTTAGAGCTTGGCTTTGGGGAGGTGCCCTATGGGCCGAACCAGGTGATGCATTTGCAGCCGGACGTGTCGCGGCTCCAGACCGCAACCGGTTGGCGTCCAGAGGTCGGGTTGATCGATGGAATCCGCCGCACTGTGGAGTGGCATCGCGCTCAGCGAATGAGCCAGTCGGTAGTGATAAGCTGATATCAGCGCGTGGAATCAAGTTGGGCGGCATCTCAGGTGCTGCAGGAGAAGCAAAATCCATTTGAGCTCGAAATTATGACTTTTGCACAGAAGTTGCTTGTCCGCCGCGATGTCTGCCGGATTTGCACTGAGCCGCTTAGCGACGAGCTGATTGCCTTCGCTGACCTGCCGGTCGCCGGGACCTATGTTTCGCCGAATAGCCCGCCTCCAGATCCCGTTTTTCCTCTGACGCTGCTGCGTTGCTCCTCCTGCGGGCTAGTGCAATTGCGTGAATCGCTGTCGTCGTCGTTTTACAGTCACTACTCCTTTATGAGCGGCATTGCGACCGGATATAAGGACTATCTCAGCCTGTTCGCTGCGCATCTGGGGGAAAGACTAGAGCCAGGATCGCGAGTGCTTGAGATCGGCTGCAGCGATGGGACACTGCTACAGTCTTTACGTAGCGCCGGCTTCTTGGTGGCTGGCTTCGAACCGGCCACTGGCCCAGCCCGAGCGGCCCAAGAGAAGGGCCTGCCCGTGGTGAACGAGTTCTTCCATGTCGACTCGGCCACGCAGAGTGGGTTCGAACCCGCAGACCTGGTCGTCATACGCCACGTTCTAGAACACATCGATGATTTCCCTGCCATCTTTGCAGGACTCGACCGGCTGACGGCTCCCGGAGCGACGTTGTTGATTGAAGTGCCGGACCTGACTTCGACAATCGAAAAGTCGATTCACAGCAATATCTACCATATCCATCCGTGCTACTTTGATGTGAATGCGATGTCCGCTCTACTGGAGCGACACGGGTGGGTACCAGATGGCTCTACGATTGTAGACATCTTCGGCGGTAGCTTGCTGATCTGGGCCCACCGCAAAGACGGAGAACCGAGACAGGACAAGGGGCGACCGGTTCTTTCCTTTGAGAAGATCGCCTGTCATCCGGCACGTGGAGCTACGCGCACAAAACTGCATGACTTCATCCTTGATTGGAAGGGGACGGCCCAGGCCACACGCCAGTTCTTCGATGAATTCCGTGACCGGGGAACACGCGTCGCCGGCTACGGAGCGGCCGAACGCACTACCTCGCTGATGGGAGTAGCCGGACTAGACAACTCGCACGTCTCCGTGATCTTCGACCGAAATCCTAACCTCATTGGTAAAGCGCTGCCGAACAGTCGCGTCCCGATCCTCGATCCGGACACAATCTCCGATTACAAGCCCGAGTATCTGGTGATATTTGCGCAATCCTTTGAAGATGAGATTATCCGCCAGCAGTCGGCGTTTCGTGAGGCGGGAGGAAGATTTATCTCGCTCCGAATGCGGTGCCCGACAGTTCTCTCGTGAGCGGCTCAATACTGGAATAGAAAGCGATTCAAAAATGGTGCCCCTTCAAGAACTTTCGGCATTCGCAAAGACCCTGCGAGTGCATGCGGTGCGGATGATCCACCGCTCGCGCGCCTCGCATTTGGGAAGCTGCCTCTCGATAGCTGACATTCTCGCTTCTCTCTACGGAGAGGCACTGCGCACCCGATCCTCCGAGCCGGGGTGGCCTCTGCGCGATCGCTTTCTGCTCAGCAAGGGGCACGGGGCGGCGATTTTGTACGCGGCACTCGCAGAGCGCGGTTTCTTCGCGGTGTCGGAACTCGACTCATATTGCCAGAACGGATCGCGACTCACCGGTCATGCCACCAGCGGAGTTCCTGGGGTGGAGCTGTCCTCCGGTTCCCTGGGCCATGGGCTTCCGGTAGGCTGCGGCATCGCGTTGGCGGCAAAGCGCGGAAAACTGCCCTTTCGGACCTTTGTGCTGCTGAGCGATGGCGAGTTGGACGAAGGCTCTAACTGGGAGGCAATTCTTTTTGCACCGCAGTATCAGCTCGACAACCTGGTGGCTATTGTGGACTACAACAAAATTCAAAGTTTCGGTTCGGTAAAGGATGTACTGGACCTCGATCCACTCGCCGACAAGTTCCGCGCCTTTCGCTGGGCGGTGACAGAGGTGGACGGCCACAACATGCAGGAACTCACGGAAGTCTTCCGTTCGCTGCCCCTGAAGAGCGGGCGGCCCACGGCGATCATCGCCCATACTGTGAAGGGCAAGGGTGTCAGTTTCATGGAAGACCAGCTCGCCTGGCATTACAAGAGCCCCACTGACGAGCAAGTGGAGATCGCACTCAAAGAACTGGAGTCCGCTCTGTGAGAACGGCCTTTATTGAGGAACTCATTGCCCTCGCCGAGCAGGATGAGCGCATCTGGCTGGTCTGCGGCGACCTCGGCTATTCAGTCCTCGAGGCCTTCAGT
>WNFJ01119347.1_pt1 | contig 15642 bp, 18 predicted proteins | sample 5400461 | NCBI WGS metagenome assembly WNFJ01 (sample SAMN13153349, study PRJNA577476) | soil metagenome | isolation source: 115 cm saprolite on Douglas fir-dominated hillslope | place: USA:California | collected 2013-09-17 | reverse complement strand
GGGCGCAGGATCCCACGGGGTACGTTCACGCACCGTCGACGAAGATGCTCGCCATGCTCGCCGCATTGATGTTGCGCGAGATTCCAGCCAACCCTAACGCGAACGAGTATCGCCAAGGGCACTCGCTCGGTAAGCGATTCGCTCATTGGCGTCGGGCGAAATTCTTCAGACGCTTTCGGCTGTTCTTCCGGTTCCACAGGCAGCGGCGGGCCATCGTATACGTCTGGCTTAATGACGAGCACACGCTCCGCAAAGCGGGCGCGCGCACGGATCCGTACGCCGTCTTCGCCAACATGCTGGCTCGGGGCACCCCACCTGACGACTTCGACCAGCTCCTCCACGCCGCGACTTCGCTCCGAGGCGAGGAGGGAGGCTAGCACAAATTGTCGGTCCCTCCCAGATGGCCGACACCGAGCGCGCTCTCGAGCGGTCGTTTCCTATTGGGCGGAGGCGTCGGGACTCTCGTACAAGTCGAGGAATGGCTATTTTGTCGACATGTTTTCGCAACCTGTCGATCGGGGCGACAGTTCCCCGGACGTTTCCCACCGCGTCGTCACCGCCGATCTCCCGCGGCGCCCGCCCGAGGTCCCGCATACGGTTGACGACTTCGTCACAGAGTTACGCACAGCAGGTGGCAGGCACAGTGCGCGGGCTTGAGCCCGCGCGCGTCCACCGCACCTCGCACCATGAGGCAGTGAACTCCATTGCGGCCGCGGCGAAGCGGCCGGGAAGGTGACCGTATGGCGAAGCTCCGTCGCCGCACCAAGCCGCGCACAGCCAGCCCCAAGAAGCACCGGGCGGCGTCCCACGACCAGTGGCTCACCGCGCGCAAGCGGCTGTTGACGAAGGAAAAGAAGTTCACCCGGCTTCGGGACCAATTGAGTGAAGAACGACGCGCCCTGCCGTGGGAGCCAGTCGCGAAGCCGTATGCGTTCGACGGACCGACCGGCAAGGAGACCCTGGCCGATCTGTTCCAAGGGCGCAGCCAGTTGGTGGTGTATCACTTCATGTTCCCCGCCGAGTGGGAGGAGGGGTGCAAGTCCTGCTCGTTCTGGGCCGACAACTTTAACCCGCTGGGGGTGCACCTCAATCACCGCGACACGACGTTCGTCGCCATGTCGCGGGCCCCGCTCGCCAAGATCGAGCGGTTCAAGCAGCGCATGGGATGGGGCTTCAAGTGGGTCTCTTCCGGCCAGAGCGATTTCAACTACGACTATCAGGTGTCGTTCACGCCGCGGGACCTAAAGAGCGGCAAGGCGCTCTACAACTACGGGACGAGCGACCCCGGCATCTCGGACCGTGAAGGCGTCAGCGTGTTTTACCGGGACCCGAGCGGCGCGGTGTTCCACACCTACTCGGCGTACGCGCGCGGCATCGACATGTTGAACACCGCCTACAATTACCTCGACCTCGTTCCCAAGGGGCGCGACGAAAAACCGGGGCCTCCCATGGCCTGGCTCGAGTACCATGACCGCTATCGAGACTGACGCCGACGGCGGAGCACGCGAGCGGGCATTCCTCGGCGTCAGCGCGCTCGTGTTTCTCACGAGCGCGGCGGCGACAATCTCCTGGTCGCGCTCGATGGCGGGTGGCGTGCCCCTGCCCGGGGGTTGGGCCTTGTCGATGGCCTGGATGAAGATGCCGGGGCAGACCTGGCTTGCCGCCGCCGCCGGATTCTTGGGGATGTGGATGGTGATGATGGTCGCCATGATGCTGCCGTCTCTGGTGCCGGTGCTGTCGAGCTACCGTCGCTCCGTTCGGAGCCGCGAGGAAACCCCAGTGGGTCGGCTGACGACGGTTGCCAGTGCGGGCTACTTCTTTGTATGGGCCGTCTACGGGGGGTTGGCGTACGCGCTCGGTGTCATCGTGACGGGGGCCGAGCTGCGGTGGTCGACCCTCGCGCGGCTCGGGCCCGTGGCGACCGGCGTCGTCCTCGTGCTGGCGGGAGCGTTTCAGCTCACGGCCTGGAAGAGCCGCCAGCTCGTGCGCTGCTGGGAGGCGTTAGGGAATGGGTGGTCGTCAGCTCCCGACGCTCGGAGCACGTGGCACTATGGCGTGCGCTTGGGCACGCGCTGCAGCCTGTGCTGCTCTGGCTTCATGGTGCTGCTCCTCGTGACCGGCATGATGCGTCTCGGCACCATGGCCCTCGTGGCGGCGGCGATCACCCTCGAGCGGCTGGCGCGGCGGCCCGAGCGGGTGGCCCGCGCGGCGGGCGTCGTGGTCCTGGCGGCCGGCGGTCTCGTGCTAGCCCGGGCCCTGGGCGCGGCGTAGCGCCCCGGCACGGACGGGACGCTCCACCAGGCATCAGCGGCGGCGGCGCGGGCTCCGTCGGCGACGCTTGCTGGCCAGGATGCGCTCGATCTGCTGCGTGTGGTTCAAGTCGTGACCCGCGTACAAGCGGACCATGTGCTCCACCGTCTCGATGCCCCGCTCACCGTGAACGCCGTGGTGGCGCCACTGGTCCGGCGTGAGGGTCTTGAACAGGGCAATATTCATGTTGCGGAGCACCCGGAACAGTTCGAGGGATTGGCGCGGATCGCGTCGGTCGTAGTGCCCGGCCGCCACCCAGGCGTCCTGATCGAACGGCTGCAGCGCCGTTCCCGGTGCCCCGAGAATCGCGCGGATCCGCCAGCTGCCGACGATTTCCGTGTCGGCGAAATGCGCGAGGATCTCCCTTACGGACCACTTTCCAGGGGCAGGCCGCTGGCGCAGGGCGGATGGCGAGGCTCCCTGGATCAGACGCCCGAGCTGCTTGGCGGTCCGGGCTTGGACCTTGACCGGGTCCTGGCCGTCCAAGTAACCCAGAATGCGTTGCACGTACTCCCGGGGCGTTTCCTTCATGAGTCAAGATCCTCCGAGCTCTCCGTCACCAGGGCGCAGCCACCGCATGCGTGGCAAGCTAACCCCCCGTCCGGCGCCGCGCGCCGTACCGGCTCGGGTGTACGCCCACCAGGAGCGCGCGGTCCCCCGGCCATCGACCCGCGCGCGGCCAGGGGGAGGAACTTTCAGGGGAAGTGAAGCCCGCTTGAGACACTGGCGCGAGCCTGACCGCGCGGAGCAGACTCCGTGCCCATGATCCGTCTCGTCGTGTCCGTCGTGGGACTGGTCAGCATCGCGAGCCCGCGCGCCGAGGCGCAGCGGTCGGATATGCTCAGCGCCGCCCAGCGAGCCGGCGTGGCCCTCGCACGCCTCGGCGCCGGCCAGCGAGTGCGCCTCCGCTCGAGCGGGGTCGGACTCGTCGAGGGGTGGGTGGTGAGCAGCTCGCCGACTCTCGTGACGCTCCGCACGGACGGGTCGAGGATCGCGATCCCCGGCCCCACCGTGGACTCGCTCTGGGTGCGCGGCGGGTCGCACGCGGGGAGAGGGGCGCTGGTCGGTGGTGCCGTGGCCGGAATCGGGCTGGGCGCACTTGCCGCCGGCGTCGCTTCTCACCCCTGGTCCGACTGCCCTGGCTGCACCCCGGGCGCATGGTTCGCCGGAGGCTTCGTCGTCGGTGCCGTGGGCGGGGCGCTGATCGGCGCGCTCATCGGCGCGGCGTCGCCGACGTGGCAGCTGCGGTTCCCCTGAGCGGCGGCCTGACGGGAGCCGCGCGGCCGGCAGCTCAGCGTCGGGCTCGGAGGGCTTCACGCCTGTGCGAGCTCGTCCGCATGCGCCGAAGCCCGAATGGCGAGAGCTCTCGGACGCTTCATCGACCGATTACGCCCACATATCCCTGAGTCGCGTCTGCACGTCGATCGCGGTGGGAACGGGGCCTTCTTCCACCGACTCGGCCGGTCGTCCGCTCCCCTGGGTGCGGCGTTCAAACAGCGGGAGCAGGGCATCCGGGATGAAGCGCGTCCGGGGCGCGTACACGTGGTGGTCGCGGTCGGGCCGGCTGCGACTGTAGAACCGATGGGGATGCAGGATGTGCAGGTAGTCGCGCGCCCGCGTCATCGCCACGTAGAGCAGCCGTCGCTCCTCCTCGAGCTCCTCGGGTGTTCCCGTCGCCATGTCCGACGGGATACAGCCGTCGACGGCGTGGAGCACGTAGACGACATCCCACTCTTGGCCTTTGGCCGAGTGGATCGTCGAGAGGATGAGATAGTCTTCGTCGAGCAGTGGTGGTCCGGCCTCATCGCCCATCGCGTCCGGCGGGTCGAGCGTCAGCTCGCTCACGAAGCGCTCGCGCGTGGGATATCCCGCGGCGAGTTGCTCGAGCTGCCCTAAGTCGGCCGCGCGCACGTGGGGCGCGTCGTACAAGCGGGCGAGGTGCGGTTCGTACCACTGCCGCACCATCCCGAACTGACCCTGCCAGTCGGTCGCGCCGCGTCGCAGCCGCCGCAGCAGCTCGCAGAACGCGGGCCACTCGGCGCGGGCGGCGGCGGGCGGCTCCACGCTGGCGAGGGCGGCGAAGGCGAACCCGGCGCGCTCGAGCTGGTCCTGCACGCGCCGGGCCACCGCGGGTCCCACTCCGGGGAGCAGCTGCAGCACGCGGAACGCCGCCACCTCGTCGCGCGGGTTCTCCGCCCAGCGCAGCACGCACAGCACGTCCTTCACGTGGGCCGCCTCGAGGAACTTGAGCCCGCCGTACTTCACGAACGGGATGTTGCGGCGGCCCAGCTCGACCTCGAGCAGGTCGGAGTGGTGGGCGGCGCGCAGCAGTACCGCCTGACGCTTCAGGTCGATGCCCGCCTCGCGATGCTCGAGCACGCGCTCGACCACGTAGTCGACCTGCGCCTGCTCGTCCAGCGTGGTGGCGAGCAGCGGGCGCTGCGCCGAGCCTCGCGTTGAGAACAGCTGCTTCGTGAAGCGCTCGGGCGCGAGGGCGATCACGGCGTTCGCCGCGTCGAGGATCGGCTGGGTCGAGCGATAGTTCTGCTCCAGGGTGACGACGTGCGCCGGCGGCGTAAACTGGCGCGGGAAGTCGAGGATATTGCGCACGGTCGCGGCCCGGAAGGAGTAGATCGACTGCGCGTCGTCGCCCACGACGGTGAGCCCGCGGCCGTCGGGCTTCAAGCCGAGCAGGATGCTAGCCTGCAGCGCGTTGGTGTCCTGGTACTCGTCCACCAGCACGTGGTCGAAGCGGCGGCGCACGCCCTCGGCGGGGGCGGCTTCCTGCATCAAGTGAGACCAGTAGAGCAGCAGGTCGTCGTAATCGAGCAGGTGGCGCCGCTGCTTCGCGTCCACGTAGCCGCGGAACAGACGCTTCAGTTCTGCCGCCCAGCTCGCACACCAGGGAAAGGCGCGCTCGAGCGTCTCCTCCAGGGCGCGACCGGCGTTCACCGCATGGGAGTAGATCGCGAGGCAGGTGGCCTTCCTGGGGAAGCGCGCCGCCTGCTGGGCGAAGCCCAGCTCGGCGCGCACCAGACTCAGGAGGTCGGCCGAATCCGAGCGATCGAGCACGGTGAAGGCCGGATCGAGCCCGAGCGACTCGGCCTGGTGGCGGAGCAGGCGATTGGCGATGGCGTGGAAGGTGCCCGACCAGACGAGCCGCGGCGGTCCCGCGGGACTCGCCGCAACCTGCGCCGCGATGCGCTCGGCCCGGCGCGTCATGGTGGCCGCCGCCCGCCGGGTGAAGGTGAGGAGCAGGATGCGCCGTGCGTCCGCCCCGCGCACGATGAGGTGCGCGACGCGGTGCGCCAGGGTGTTCGTCTTGCCGGTCCCCGCGCCCGCGATGATCAGCAACGGACCGGGGAGCTCGCGGGGAAGCCCGGCGCTCCCGTAGGTCGCGGCCGCCCGTTGGCTCGGGTTAAGAGTGCTCAAGTGCGCAGGAATTTCGTCGGGCACGCTGGCCCGAATATAAGCCGAAGTAGGAGATCCGGGGGGGTGTCCGCTGGCGCGGCCCCACCGGCGGCAGGCGCCGCTACCCGCCCGCCGCGAAGCCGAGCGGCTCGAGTACGCGAGCGTAGGTCTGCAGCAACGCTGGCGGCACCGCGACGGCGTCCTCGCCGTCGAGTTTGCGCAGCATCGCGGCGTTCGCGGCGGCCTGTCCCCGGTAGTGGTTGTTCGTGACGACGTAGGTGTCGCGGGTGCGCTTCGCCAGCTCGTGGATCCGGTCGAGCCAGCCGCGCAACTCGTCGGCGCTGTACAGGTAGTCGTAGCGCTCATGCGTTGCCGCACCGTCGCGGAACCAATTCTCGTAGTTGCGCCCGTGCAGCCGCACGTACCCCAGTTGCGCAGTCGCCTGGGCGTCGGGCTTGATCGAATGCCGGAACAGTGGCTGGTCGATATTCACGATCGCGACCCCGCGTTCCGTGAGGCCGGCGTAGAAGGCGGGGTCATTCCACGAGCTGTGCCGGACCTCGACCGCGAGCGGAAAGCCGGCGAAGGCTCCGAGGACGTCGCCCAGCCACTCCTCGTTCTCCGCGGTGCGCTTGAAGGACCAGGGGAACTGCAGCAGCAGGCAGCCGAGCCGATCGGCGTCGGCGAGCGGCTCCATCCCCGTCGTCACCGCCTGCACGTCGGCTGCGGCCCACGGCGTGTCGCGCTCGTGCGTGAACCGCTGCCACAGCTTCGCCGTGAACTTGAAGCGCGGGTTCTCGGTGACGCGCGCCGCCCAACTGGCGGCTGACTTCGGGGCGGCTGGGCGGTAGAAGGTCGAGTTGATCTCGATCGTATCGAAGTAACGGGCGAGGTAGGTGAGGGGGTCGAACCCGCGCGGCTTCGGGAGCGGGTACACGACGCCCCACCAATCACGATAATCCCAGCCGGCGACGCCAACCCTGACCACGGCACTATGATAGCCGAGACGTACCGGCTTTGGTGGACCACCACGGGGACTCCGTCGCCCGGTGGGGATGCGCAGCCCCTTCGTGGGCCCCCGTGACGGCGCCGCGTGCTTCCGAGAGGCGACTCTTTCTTCTTGTTAATCAGCGCTCAGCGCAGACTTCTTGCACGTAAGTGCCCGACACTGCAGACTTTTTGCACGTACACCGTCCGTACACCTTCTCCTCACGGGGCTCGGGCACGGGGTCCAATGGGGGAATCGATGAACGTCGTTCCAAGCGCCTCGGAGGAGACAATCTCATGAACTCCAAGATCGTTCTAGCCGCGCTGGCTCTGGCGTCTCCGCTCGCGGCCCAGCAACCCGGGAGGCCCGACAGCATGCGGCCTCCCATGATGGGCCCTGGGCCAATGTCGGGGATGGGAATGGCTGGCGGCGGCCCCATGATGCAGGAGATGGGGCCTGCGATGATGAAGGTGATGCTGTATGCGCCGCAGCATCTGCTGGCCCGCAAGGACGCCCTGGCGCTGACCCCGGATCAGATCACCCGGCTCACGGCGCTGCGCGACGCGGCGATGAAGGCGCGCGAGGCCGCCGAGGCCGAGGCGATGATGCAGCTGAAGGAGCTCGAGCAGGTGGAGGAGGCGGCGCTGCCCGACACGGTGGCGCTGAAGACCCACTTCCAGGCCACGCACGCTGCCATGGGGAAAGCGCATTGGGCCATGCTCGGCTCCGCGGCGCAGGCGCGGGCGGTGCTGACCGACGTGCAGCGCGGCAAGCAGCAAGTGTGGGCGGACTCGATGCACGCGTGGGTGCTGCAGCACCACAAAATGATGAATCCCAATCGGTCGCACTGAGCCGGGCGATCCGGTCGGCGCCCCCCGGGACAGCGCGCCCTAGGTCCAAGCGCGAAGGTGCGCGGCAGCCCGCCCACCGCATCGGCGCGCCGGCGCCCGGTTCGGTCCGGAGAAGCCGCCGCGGCTGAGCCCGAGCGGGAGGCGCCGCCGGTTCGGGAGCGCGCCCGATACTGTGTGACTACGCGGCTCGGCGCGGGCGCGCCCGCCCCAGGGCCGACTGGATCATCAGGAACTCGCCCAAGTTGTCCATAGTGAGGAGCCCCACCAGGGCGCCGCGACTCGTGACGGGGAGCGCGTGGCAGGCGCAGGTTTGCAGCCGCGCGAACGCCGTCTCGAGCATGTCCCCCGCGTCGACGACTTGGAAGTCCCGCCGCATGATGTCGCCCACCTTCCAGTCCTGTCCCCGCTGCGCCAGGGCCTTAAGGACGTCGCTCCGCAGCAGGACGCCCACCACGCGGCCGTCTTCGACCACGGGGAAATCCTGCTGCGGCCCCGACAGGACAAGGTCGAGCACCCGGCGCGCGGATTCGCCGGGCGTGAGCTTCTGGAAGTTGGTCAGCATGGCGCGACTCACCGGAATCCCGCCCAGCGCAGAGCGGATCTGCACCATGCTGGCTTCCTGCGCCGCGCCGATCCAGACGAACAGGGCGATGAACAAGAGGAAGGGGTTGGCGAACAGCCCGACGAAACCGAACAGGAGCGCCATCGCCTGCCCGACGTGGGCCGCGAGCTGTGTCGCCCGGGTGTAATCCATGCGCATCGCCAGCAGGGCCCGGAGCACCCGCCCGCCGTCCATCGGAAACGCCGGCAGCAGGTTGAACGCCGCGAGCGACACGTTCACCACCAGCAGCTGCTCCAGCACCGGACCGCCGCTCATGGAGAGGGCGGCCAGTGGCTGCAGCGTCCCTGACAGCAAGAGCCAGAGGTAGAGTGCCACGGCGATGACCACGTTGACGGCCGGACCGGCGAGGGCGACCGCCACCTCCTGGCGGGGCTCGTCGGGGATCCGCTCGAGCCGCGACACCCCGCCGATCGGCAGCAGCGTGATGTCGCGGGTCTGGATGCCGAAGCGCTGGGCGGTGAGCGCGTGCCCCAGCTCATGGAGCACCACGCAGGCAAACAGCGCGAGCACGAATCCGATGCCGGCCAGGGCGGCGGCCGGGCTTCCGCCCCCGATCCAGCGGGTTAGCCCCACCCAAGCGAGGAGGAGCAGGAAGGTGCTGTGGACATACAGGCCGATGCCGGCCACCGTGCCGATCTTCCAGGACCATTTCATGGGGTGCCCGCCTCCTTTATGCCGCCGTTTCTCGTTCGCTCGTGGACCGGCTGATTCGACTTCACTCTGGTGGCGCTATGGCAGGCGAGCCTGGCCTCCATCCGCAGTACTCGCCGCGCTACCGACCGACGCTCGGGACATGCGGGCGCCGATTGGCACCGCAAAGGTGAGGGACCACGGCGCCGCCGGCCCGGGCCGCGTGAAGGCCGCACCAAAGAGAATGAAGATGTTGTTACCGATGGTGACCTGGCCGGTGGTCCAGTTCAGCACGAACGCGGGCGTCGCGATCAGCGCCACGATGGCCCACGGCCAGCGACGCGGCATGCCCCTGGCGGTGACGAGCCGAACGGCAGCGCTGAGCGTGATCACCGGCATGAGGCCAGCGAGTATCAGCCACAGATAATGCAGGCCGGACTTACCCGCCAGGGTGAACGCGTTGATCTCCTCGAGGCGTCCGGGAATGGGTTGGGCCGAGACGCCAACGACCGTGGGATGGCCCTGGTTCAAGCGAGTCGCAACGTGGGTCGCGAGCCAGCGCCCGGTCGTGGTCGGCGCTCATAGCTGAGGTTCAGCCCGTGGGCGCCAGTCCCGACCATGTCATGGATGTCGAGCCCGATCAAGTGGAGCGAGTCCCAGCGTGCCTCGCGCAACACGGCGCCAACCTGCTGCAGCGTGCGCGTGGCACTGTCGCTCCGCAGGCTGGCATCGAGCAGCGCGGCCGCCGAGTCGGTCTGGCCCGCCGCGAGGAGGTGGAGGTAGCGCCGTGGGAACGAGCGCTCTTCGGGAGTCGTGTGGGCCCGCGCGAAGGCGTCGACGTCGGGCCACGCGCACCCGGCGAGGAGACAGAGGAGGGAGACTCCACCGGAGACCAGGCGCATCACCGCGCTCCAGGAGATCGTGTCGCGTGTGCGGCCCAGCCGCCGCAACTCGGCGGCTTCGCGGATCAATCCGGCTGTACGCTGGCGCTCCGCAGCCCGGCGTGCAAGGTGCCCTGTCGTTTGTTTGTGATGTACGAGGACGGCGTCTTAGCGGTGACGCAGCAACATCGGAGCGAGGTGGATCGCCCGCCAGCATCTCGCAGCGCCCTGGCGGCGGTCGGCGCGCTTACAGCAGAATGAGGCCGCGGCGCAGTCCCGTTGCCACCGCTTCGGCGCGGTTCGCCGCGCCGAGCTTCTCGTAAATCGCCGCGAGGTGCGTCTTCACGGTGTGGTCCGAGATGCCGAGCCGCGCGGCGATCTCCTTGTTTCCGAGGCCTTCGCCGAGGAGGGCCAGGATCTCCGCTTCGCGAGGCGTGAGGGAGCGGCCGCCCAGGCCGCCCGAGTCCGCCGGGGTCGGCGCGCCGTCACTTCGTTTGGCGTGAAACACGGCGGCAGCGAGCTCGGCTGGCAGCGAGGTCAACCCCGCGGCCGCGGCGTGCACGGCGGCGAGGATCTCGGCGGCGGTCGCGTCACGCGGCAGGGCCGCGCGCGCCCCGGCGCGGAGTGCGGCCACGGCGGACTCGCTCTCGAGCTCATCCAGGAGCATGACGACCGGGGTCCCGTCCCGGGCCCGCGTCTGCTCGAGGCCAAGCGGCCTCGCCAGTTGCGACTCCGCGCCCGCCTCGACCACCACGACGTCGGGGCGCCGTTGCTCAATGAGCGCGTCGAGCGACGCGACGGCGTCGCGCGGCGCCAGCACCACGTCGAGCCCCGCGGCCTCGAGTAATTGCTCGAGGCTTCCCCGAGCGCCGTTGGTCGGGGCCACCACGAGAACCCGAATCATGAGGGAGCGCGGGATGGCGATCCCGGCGCGGCGCCGTTACCGCGGCCTGCCACCCCGCCGCGACTGGGGGCGCGCGGCCGGGCGCGCCGCGGTGCCTGCCGTGCCGCGCGCAGCCACGTCTCGACCGCGGCCACTGGGACGGCCAGCGCCAACCCGCCATAGATCAGTGTGTTGATACCGACCACGCGGCCGGCCACATCGGCCAGGGGCCCGCCCGAGTACCCCGGCGCCAGTCGGACATCGGCGCGGACCCAGCGCGGCTCGCTGCCGTTGGCGTGGTCGCTCGCGTGCAGGATCCCGAGCGTGACGGCGCCGGCGTGGCCGCCCGGGTGACCGACGGCGAGCACCAGATCGCCGACCCGGAGGCCGGGCGGAATGCGCAACACCGCCGCGGCGAGCGGGCCCGGGGGGTCGAGCTCGAGCGCCGCCAGATCGCGCTGCCGATCGCGCGCCACGACCCGGGCCGGGGCGCTGCTGCCGTCCGAGAACCGCACCGTGACTTCGTCGCCCCGTGCGACGTGGGCGTTGGTGATGACGAGGCCGCGGGCGTCCCAGACGACGCCTGCCCCCGCCCCCGCTCCGCGCGTGCGTACTAACACGGTCACCTGGCGCAGCGCCGCGACTGTGGCCGCCAATTCGCGCCCCAGCGCCGCGGGCACGTGAGGGGGAGCCAGCGTCGCTGCCATGGTCAGGCCGCCCGCGACCGCGGTCGCTCGCCCACGGTGACGTTGACGGTCTTCGCTTGCCCGCCCCGGATCACGCGCGTCGCGACGGCTTGTCCGATGCGGTCGCGGCCGAGCCGGGCCAACACGTCGGCCGGATCGCTGACGGTGGTGCCATCGATCTCCAACAGCACGTCGCCAATGAGCAGGCCGCCGCGGTCCGCTGGCCCCCCCGACTCGAGACTCACGACGAGCAGGGCGAGGTCGCTCGCGAGGTTCAGCTTGGCGGCGAGGGACTGGGGGATGCGCACGGGTTGCATGCCGATGCCTAGATAAGCGCGCCGGATCGTCCCGCGTTCCAGGAGCTCCGCCACCACGCGCTCCACGGTCGCGACCGGGATGGCGAGAGCCCCGCCGCGGGCCAGGCCCGAGGTATTGATGCCGAGCACGCCGCCCTCGGCGTCGATCAAGGGGCCGCCCGAGAACCCGTCATAGATCGCCACGTCCAGGCGGACGAGGGCATCGAGCTCGCCGCCCTGCCAGGTGCGCCAGGGGCCCTCGACGCTGCTGACGACGCCCCAGCTCGCCGTGAGGCTCGGCCCCGGTCGCCCCAGGGCCAACACCAGCTGCCCGATCTTTGGCAGCCCGTCGTGCAGCGTCGCCGTGGCGACGCCGGAAGCCGCGACCTTCAAGACGGCCAAATCCGTGCTGGGGTCGCGCCCGACGAGGGTCGCGGGGACCTTGGCGCCATCGGGCAGCGTGACGCTGATCTCGTCATCGCGGCGGATCGTGTGGTGCGTGGCCACGACCACGCCCGCGCGCCAATGCACGCCGCTCGCCGGAATGCGACGTCGGGCGTGGATCGCGACCACCGCCCGCCCGGCCGACTCGACGGCTTGCGCCAGGTCGTTGGAAAGAGACTGTAGTAGGGCACTCATCACTGCCTCCGGTTCTGGACAGGCGGGAGCGCCCGTCCGCTTGCGCGTGAGTATGGCAGCCCGAGGTCGCGCGCGGCATCGGTCAAACGGGCGAGTCGCCCGCGCGCTGGCGCTGTGTCATACTTCCCTGCGTCACCGACGCGCGGGCGGCCCGGCGCCGCCTCCCATCGGGTGACCGCGGTTCCCGGAATGGTGTGGAGCGGCTATGGATCCCCATGTTCGCTTGAGCCAGCGCCCGCGATTGCCCGAATTGGCGGAAGGGCGTTACGGGCGCCTGTTTCCCGAGCTGCCCGGCGACGCGGCCGGGGCCGATGACTTACTCCGCTACGGAGCGGCTGCGGGACCCTTGGAGTCGCGCGACAGCGGCCACGGGCTGGGAGACGACAATCCGCGCATCGCCGCGGGCTGGCCCTTCTTCGGGCAACTCATCGCGCATGACATCACCCACGACCGCGCGCCGCTCCAGGAGCGCGAAGATCTGGCCGCGCTGCAGAACTTCCGCACGCCCCGGCTGGACCTGGAGTGCCTCTACGGCGGGGGCCCCACCGGGCAGCCCTATCTCTACGACCGGCGGGACGCGGACAAGCTGCTCGTCGGCGTGAGCAACAGCCCCGTCGGCGACTTGCCGCGCAATCAGCAGGGCGTAGCGCTCGTGGGCGATGCGCGCAACGACACCCACCTCTTCATCTCGCAGCTGCACCTGGCGTTCCTACATTTTCACAACCGCGTCGTGGAGCGCGTGCGCACGCACGGGATCAAGCCCGACCTGGTCTTCGAGCGCGCCACGCAGCTGGTACGGTGGCACTACCAGTGGATCGTCGTGCACGAGCGCGGGAGGTGCTGGAGCAGGGCGCCAAGGTCTGTCAGTTCGCGGGTCGGCCGTTCATTCCGGTCGAGTTCTCCGATGCGGCGTATCGCTTTGGCCATGCCCAAGTCCGGGGTGCCTACGACGTCAATGCGCAGCTGCAAGGCATCCCGCTGTTCCCGGACCTGGTGGGCGTGTGCCCCGTGACGGCCGAGCGCCGCATCGACTGGGCGCGCTTCTTCGCCCTTCCGAACGCTCCGCCACCGCAGCCGAGCCGGCGCCTGGGGCCCCGCCTCGTCGCTCCCCTGATGCGGCTCCCCGAGGTACTGGTGGGCCAGCCCGAGCGCGCGGAATTCGCCTCACTCGCGTCGCGGGACCTGTATCGCGGTCACGCGGTGCAACTGCCGTCGGGCGAAGCCGTGGCGCGGGCGATGGGAGTCACGCCGTGTCTGCGGGGCGACCTGCGGGCGGGCCGGGTCGGGTCGTCAGGCGAGACGCCGCTCTGGCTCTACATCCTGGCGGAGGCGGAACATCAGCAGGCCGGGGAGCGATTGGGCGAGGTGGGCGGCCGGATCGTGGGGGAGGTGCTGATCGAGCTCTTGAAGCACGATCCGACGTCGTATCTGAGCGCCGTGCCCACCTGGCAACCCGAGCTCGCGAACGAGCGCGGTGCGTTCGGGATCGTCGACCTGCTGCAGTATGCGGGGGTCGTCTGAGGCGCGCGCGGGACGACCTGCCGCGGCGCGGTCGGCGAGCCGACGGCAGGGCGGTATCCCTCCGTCGCCCGCGCCCATCCGACGGTCCGGCGGATCGCTAAGTGGGATTGTGCCCCGGCGCTGCAGGCGCAACCGTGGCGCGGGCGACCCGGACCAGCGCCTCCACCAGGGGTGAGGCGGAGTCTTTCCGCCACACGAGCGCGAGCCAGAGGGGGATGGGCGCTTCGACGAACGGGCGGTGCACGATGGACTCGGTGACGTCGGGGTATACGGCGGCCACCGCGGAGTTGGCGAGCATCCAGGCGTCTCCCGCCGCGATGGGCACGTTGGCCGTGGGGTCACCGCGATGCCCGCGGTGGCGGGTGGGCACGAGTCCGCGACTCTCGAGCGCCGACCGCAACATGCGGTATAGCTGAGGACGGCGGTGCTCGGAGGGGTGCAGCCACATGAGATCGCCCAGGTCGTGCAGCTGAATCTCGGGTCGCGCGGCCAGGGGGTGCGTCGCCGGCAGCAGCACGCCGGTGACGGTGCAGTCGGCCAACTGGAGGGCCTCGAGCCTAGGCACGGGCCAAGCCCCGACAAACATCGCGGCGACATCGATCCGGTGCTCTCGCAGGGCGGCCTCTTGCCCGGCCTCGCTCACCCGCACCGCGCGCACCGGCGTCTCGGGCACCGCGCGCCGGAACGCCCCCAGCAGCCGCAAGACGACGGGCGTGTAGACATAGAGATCGCCATGGCCAAACTTCAGGCCCGGTCGGGTGTCCGCTCCTCGGGCGGTCGCCACGGCCCGCGCCGCACTCTCGAGCGCGTTCCGCGCGTCAGGGAGAAAGTGTTCGCCGGCCGCCGTCAGGCGCGCGCCGCGCGGCAGCCGCTCGAACAGCGCGACGCCGACTTCGCGCTCGAGATCGCGGATCTGCTTCGAGAGCGCGGGTTGGGCGACGCGGAGCCGACTGGCCGCCCGGAGGAAGCTCCCTGCCTCGGCGACCGCGACGAAGTATCTCAGGTGGCGTAATTCCATGTGGCGTCAGAACGCTCGGTCGTGAAGGGGCCGTCCGGCCTGGCGGGAGCCCCTCGGGGCAATCCCCGCCAGGGCCGTGTGGAGGAACCGTCGGATGAAGCCGATCCCCATGCCGGACCGATCCAGCAGAAACGCCCCGGCCGCGGCGCCGAGGAGGTGGTCCGCTTGGGCTCGGAGGGGGAGGTCGCGCGACACGCTCCCGTCGCGGCGCGCGTTCGCGAGGGCCCGCGCGAGCAGCCGGCGCACTCGACTGAAGTGCCGCCGCATGCGCTGCGCGGCGGCGGGGTCGACGCCGCCACGCTCGACGGCCGTATTGCAAAGGAGGCAGCCCCGGTGATCGCCGGCCCGGCGCATCACGTTGAGTACGCGATCGAAGAACCCTCGGATCTCGGTCAGGGAAGCGGACGCCTGCTCGAGCGCACCGATCATGGGGTCCATGACGGCCTGCGAGTACCGCTCGACGCTCGCGAGGAAGAGGTCCCGCTTGCCGCCGAACGTGGTGTAGAGCCCGTAGCGACTGGCGCCGGTACGGCGGACCAGTTGGTCGAGCCCGGTGGCGGCGTAGCCGTGACGCCAAAACAGATCCATGGCGCGGTCGAGCACTTGGGCCGGCTCGAACGCCTTGGTGCGGGGCACGCGCCCTCCCTTTTAAGAACGCGTAATCTGATATAACACTGTCTCGGCGGGGGCGCCCCCGTCAACGAGGGTTTCCCCGGAGGCGCCGGGAGCTATCGCTCGGAGCGCTACCTCGCCTAACGAGGAAGTATTGGACTGGGGTGGGCGCAGCGCGCATGTGTCTAGCCTGTCCGAATTCCACTCGCTGTTAACACTTTCGCGTCTTCTGGGGGCAGGTCGTGCGACCCGTCCCCGGAACACACAGCGGGGCGTGCGGCCCTGAGCCGATAG
>WNFJ01169149.1_pt1 | contig 15646 bp, 14 predicted proteins | sample 5400461 | NCBI WGS metagenome assembly WNFJ01 (sample SAMN13153349, study PRJNA577476) | soil metagenome | isolation source: 115 cm saprolite on Douglas fir-dominated hillslope | place: USA:California | collected 2013-09-17 | reverse complement strand
GCACAAGGACTTCCCCGGCCCTGACGGCGAGTCGGCCGCCCTCGCGTTCCTGAACGCGTCCCCTCGGCAGGGCGCGGGAGAAGCCAGCGGGTTCGTGCGTAACGACGGCTCCGCCGTGATCTTCTACCTCGAGCCCGGGTCGGGCGGCTGATCCCAGCCGGTCGCAGCGGCGAGCCGCGCGAGGCAGCCATGGGACGGGCCTGACCGCAGGCCCGTCCCGCGTCGGGGCTGCACCGGCGTCTCCCGTCCCGCGCGGGCTGCACCGGCGTCTCCCCGTCCCGCGCGGGCTGCACCGGCGTCTCCCCGTCTCGCGCGGGCTGCACCGGCGTCTCCCCGCGCCGCCTGTTCGGGGAATAGGCGAGTGCGGGCGGCGGTTGCCAGCCAGCGTGACAGCACAGCCGGATGTGCGCGAGAACGTGCAGTTCTGGTTCGATCCTGTATGCCCCTGGGCCTGGATCACCTCCCGCTGGATGCTGGAGGTGGAGAAGGTCCGGCCGGTGCGGGCCGACTGGCGGATCATGTCGCTGGCCTACCTGAACCTGACCCAGCATGAGGGCAAGGGCCTGAACGAGGACTACCTGGAGCGGATGAGCCGGGCCTGGGGACCGGTGCGGGTCTGCGCCGCGGCCGCCGAGCACAGCGGCCCGGGCATTCTCGGGCCGCTGTACACCGCCCTCGGCACGCGGTTCCACGTCGAGGGCCGCCGGGAGGATCCCGCGGTGATCCCCGAGGCCCTGGCCGAGGTGGGGTTGCCCGAGTCGCTGGCCAGCGCGGCCAAGAGCACCGAGTTCGACGAGCTGATCAAGGCCTCGCACCATGAGGCGTTCGACGAGGTCGGGCTGGACGTGGGAACCCCCGTCATCCGCATCGGCGGCAGGGCCCTGTTCGGCCCGGTCATCACGCCTGCCCCGCGGGGCGAGGCCGCCGGGCGGCTCTGGGACGGGCTGGCGCTGGTGACCGAGGCCGACGGCTTCTTCGAGCTCAAGCGGACCCGGGACCGCAAGCCCTCGTTCGAGTAAGGCGGCCTGCCGCACTCGCGGACCTCGCAGTCCGCAGGAAACGTGTTCTGGCGCGAATTCCGCGAAGGCGACGAGGCTCTTTTCATGATCCCGGACCGAAACCCACTGTATGCGTGGGTTTGGGTCCAAGATCTTTGGAATTGGCCCAGGAGGCGCCGCTGCCCACCCTGACCCGGTCACCAAATCGCGCCAGAGTCGTGGTTGTCCGGGGGGCTGATCCGTTGTCGCGGGCCGGGGTATGGCCAGGGTATGGCCGGGCGCGGACGGGCCAGAATCCGCGGCTCTGCGTTATGGAAGCTCTTCCTGATCGTCAGTGGGGATCGGCGAGCCGGTGCAGCAGCAGGGTCTCGGCCAGGCAGGCGCGCTCGAACGTGGCCAGGTGCAGGCTCTCGTTCGCGCCGTGGGCCCGGGTGTCCGGGTCCTCCACGCCGGTGATGAGGATCTCGGCGTCGGGGAAGACCTCGGCGTAGCCGGTGACGAACGGGATCGAGCCGCCGCCGCCGACGTCCACGGCGGGCGATCCCCAGGCCTCCGCGAGAGCCCAGCGCATCGCCGCCTGCGCCGGTCCCCCGGATCTCGCCGCGTAGGGAGCGGCCGTCGTGCAGAGCTCCACGGTCACCTGCACGCCCCAGGGCGCGCGGGCCTCCAGGTGCGACGCCAGCGCCGCGCGTGCCCTGGTCACGTCCTCACCGGGGGCCACGCGCAGGCTCACCTTGGCCCGGGCGGCCGGGATGAGCGTGTTGGAGGCCGCCGCGACCGACGGGGCGTCGATGCCGATGACCGTGACCGCGGGTCGCGCCCAGAGCCGGTCGGTGAGCCCGCCGGTGCCGATCAGCCGCACCCCGTCGAGCATCGCCGCATCGGCGCGAAGCTGCGCCTCGGTCAGGTCGAGCGGGTCCGCGGTGCCGCGGACCAGCCCGGCCACCGCCACGTCCCCTTGCTCGTCGTGCAGCGTGGCCAGCAGCCGGCACAGCGCGGTCAGCGCGTCGGGGACCGGACCGCCGTACAGGCCGCTGTGCACGCCATGCTCGAGCACCCGCACCTCGACGACCACGGGGGCGAGCCCTCGCAGCGAGGTGGTCAGGGACGGCACGTCCACCGTCCAGTTCGCCGCGTCGGCGAACACCACCACATCGGCCCGCAGCCGGCCGGAGTAGGCGGCCAGGAACCGGTCCAGCGTCGGCGAGCCGATCTCCTCCTCGCCCTCGACCAGCACGGTCACCCCGACGGGGAGCTGGTCGCCGTGCGCCCGCAGGGCCGCGAGGTGCGCGGCGATCCCCGCCTTGTCGTCGGCCGCGCCCCGTCCGAACAGCCGCCCGCCCCGCTCGGCCGGCTCGAACGGGTCGCTGGCCCACCCCGCGCGGTCACCCGTCGGCTGAACGTCGTGGTGCGCGTACAGCAGCACGGTGGGGGCGCCGGGCGGCCCGGGCCGCCGTCCCAGCACCGCCGGCTGGCCGCCGTCGACCGCCAGAATCTCCACGGACGGCAGGCCGGCCTGGCGCAGCAGCGCGGCAGTCTCGTCCGCGCTGGCCTGCAGCTGCGGCGCGGCGGCCGGATCGGCCGACACCGACGGGATCCGCACGAGGCGCTCGAGGTCGGCGCGGGCGGATGGCAGGGCCCGCTGGAGGGCCGACCTGAGCGGTCCGGTTCCGGGCTGATCCGAGTTCATCTCCCGGACAGTACCGGCCCGCATCGATCGCCTCAAAGCGAGCTCAGCGGACTGTAACGCTCGGCCGGCCGGCGGGACTGAAGGTGCGCAAGCTCAACACCTACGTGAGGAGCAAACATGAGAATCCGTAACGGCCGCGGCGCGGCAGGCAGCAAGCCGACCGTCGGGCCTGGCGCCGCGGCGTCCGCGAGCGCGGCGGCCAGCGCATTAAGCTTCCTGAACCGCAGGTGGCGGGGCCTGGTGCTGGTCGGCCTGACGGCGGCCACCTCGGCCGCCGTGGCCGTCCCGGCGTCCGCGTCGGCCTCGAGCGACGCGTCCCCGGTGGTCGGGCACGTCTACGTCAACGACAACACGACGGGGACGAATACGATCGGGGCGTTTGACCGGCACGCGGACGGGACGCTGACCGCCGAACCCGGATCCCCGTTCGCCGCCGGCGGCGCCGGGACCGGGGCGGGGCTCGCCTCGCAGGGCGCGCTGCAGATCTCGCCGGACGGCCAGTTCCTGATCGCCGTCGATGCCGGCAGCAACCAGATATCGATGCTGCAGATCAGGCCTGACGGCTCACTCGGGCTCACCCGCAATGGCGTTGTGTCCTCCGGCGGCGTGCTGCCGGTCAGCGTCGCGATCCACGACGAGCTGGTGTACGTGGCCAACTCCGGTAACGGCGGCAGCAACTACAACGGGTTCCGGCTCCGCAACGACGGCCGCCTGCAGCCGATCGCCGGCTCGACCGTCGCGCTGCCCAGCGGCTCGCAGCCAGGGGATGTGCTCTTCAACGGGGATGGCCGCAAGCTCGTCGGGACCCGCGTCGGGACCTCCCAGATCGACAGCTTCACCGTCGGCGAGGACGGGCTCCTGACCGCTGCCCCGGGATCGCCGTTCGCCGCGCAGGGCCTTGGCCCGTTCGGCAGCGAGTTCCGCCCGACGAACCCGAGTCAGCTGTTCGTGTCCAACGCCCATAACGGCGGCATCCTCGGCACGGTGTCGGCGTTCAGCGACTCCGGCAACGGGACGCTGTCGTCCATCGGGTCCTCCCCGTTCGCGGATCTGCAGACGGCGCCATGCTGGGTGGAGATCGCCCCTGATGGCCGGTTCCTGTTCACCGTGAACACCGGATCAGGCTCGATCTCCCGCTACTCGATCGCCCCTGGCGGCACGCTGACGCTGCTCGGCAGCACGCCGGTCGGCGCCACCGGTGGCGTCGGCGCCGTCGACGCCCGGCTGAGCCCCGGCGGCCGCACCCTGTTCGTCGACGAGAGCAGGATCGGCGCCGTGGGCGCGTTCACCGTCAGCGGCGGCGACCTGACCGAGCTGGCTGGCTCCCCGACCTCGCTGCCCGCGGGCGCCGCGCCCGCAGGCATCGTCGTCACCTAGCTCACTCGCCTGATGCTGGGAGCCGGGGGCGCCGTGCCCCCGGCTCCGTTCCGATCCCTGGTTCGGTGACGGGCGAGCCGCGGCGCCGTCCTGCGGCGTCATGACGCGGAGTTGCCGGGTGCCGCCGGCGGGGTCTCGGATGCCTCGGCGAGCCGGGCGTGCAGCCGGGCCCGGATCTCCTCCGGGGTGTAGGCGCGGCGGCGGCGCTCTGAGCGTGCGATCACTACCCCGGTGGCGGCGACGCCTGCGAACGCGGCCAGGCCGAGTATCTTCCACCAGCGCATGTGCCTAGGCTACGACTGTGCCTGGCGCGCGCATCGGCATGGACGAGGCTCTCGATCTGACCCGCACGGGCGACCTGTGGCTGTTTCGCGGGCACACCGCGGCCGACCGGGCCATCCAGCTGACGACGAACAGCCCGGTCAACCACGTCGGCATGTCCGTCGTCCTCGACGACCTGCCCGCGCTGATGTGGCATGCCGAGCTGGGCCGGTCGCTGCCTGACGTGTGGTCGGGCAGCCGGCACCGCGGTGCGCAGCTGCACGACCTGCGCGCGGCCGTCACGGTGTGGGCCACGAGGTACGGGCAGCGGGCGTGGCTGCGCCAGCTCGAGCCACCGCCGACCCGCGAGATGGAAGATGCGCTGCTGCGCACCATCGCGCGGCTGGATGGCACGCCGTTTCCGTCCGCGGCGCGGCTCTCCTCCCGGTGGCTGCGCGGGCGGGTGCCGCCGCTACGCCGGGGCGACCGGGGCGACCGGGGCGACCGGGACGCCGACCTGGAAACCGCCTACTGCGCGGAGATCGTCGCCGTCACCTATCAGGACATGGGCCTGCTCGCCGGCGGGCGGCGGCCGAACTGGTATGACGCCGGCCGGTTCTGGAGCGGGGACGATCTCCGCCTGTCCGGAGGGGCCGAGCTCAGCGGGGAGATCGCCGTCCAGATCCCTGTCACAGCTTCCCGCGCATGAAGGAAACTGAAAGTAACTGTTTCGTCACCGAGTGCACGTGGGTAGTGGCTGGGTCACAAGACAAGTTCCGAGGACCTGGCTGGTAAGCGAGACCTGGCCAGAGTGGCGTGTGCTCCTTGAGCTGAGACGAAGATTGTCGCATATGACCGCCGCAACCGGGTACGCGATGCACCGCGCGGGACGCGACCACTGCCTGGCGCCCTCGCGCACCGTGGACGCCCCGGCCTGCGGCGCCCGCTACGGGCGCATGTTCCCCGACCTGCCCTCACTGACCTGCGACATCCCAGCCTTGGAGGCAGCAGGCGAGCCGGGCGGGGTGTGCGACGCGGGCGCCGCGCTGGAGGTGCCGGCCGGTCGCGGTGACGACGCGGCCGGCGCGGCCGGGTGGCCATTCTTCGGGCAGTTGATCGCGCACGATATAACCGCCGACCGTTCCCCGGTTAGGCCGCGCGCCGACCTGGCCGCACTGCGCAACGCCCGCTCACCGAAGCTGAACCTCGAGATGGTCTACGGCGACGGCCCGGTCGGCGCCCCGTACCTCTACGACCGCCATGACCCGCCCAAGCTGCTGACCGGCGCTTACGGGCTAGACCTGCCCCGCAACAGCCAGGGCATCGCCCTGATCGGCGACCCGCGCAACGATTCTCATATCTTCGCCGCTCACCTGCACTTGGCGCTGCTGCGCAGTCACAACGGGCTCGTCGACCACCTGCGGGCCGACGGTGAGCCCGAGGCTGAGCTGTTCGATGACGCCAGGCGGGCGCTGACCAGGCACTACCAGTGGATCATCGCGCACGACTTCTTGCCCCGCCTCGTCGGCGCGCAGCTGGCCAGCGAGGTACTCGCACACGGCGGGCGCTTCTTCAGCCCGCCGCTCGGCGAGGCGTACCTGCCGCTGGAGTTCGCCGACGCCGCGTACCGATACGGGCACAGCCAGATCCGGCACACCTACCAGCTACAGCCTGGCGGACCCGGGCTTCCTCTCTTCCCGGATCTAGTCGGCTTCGGTCCGATCACGCCCGAGCACCGCGTGGACCTCGGCCAGCTCTTCGACCTGCCCGGCCACGCCCCAGCCCAGCGGGCCAAGCGCATGGACGGCACGCTGCCCGCGAGCCTGATCCGCCTGCCCCGCCAAGTCACCGGCGACGTCGATGTCGATGCCTACCGCTCGCTCGCGGTGCGCGACCTGCTACGGGGGACGGCCACCAGCCTGCCGTCCGGGGAATCCGTCGCCGCCGCCCTCGGGATCGCGCCGCTCGCCGCCAGCCAGGTCGGTCCAGGCTGGGCCGAGGGGACCCCGCTATGGTTCTACATCCTCAAGGAAGCCCAGGCACACGGCGCCGGGAGTCAGCTCGGCCCGGTCGGCGGCCGTCTCGTCGCCGAGGTACTCGTCGGGTTGCTCCGTGCCGACCCCGACTCCTACCTGACCGCGGACCCGTCCTGGACGCCAACGTTGCCCAGCCGCGACGGTACGAGCTTCGGCCTCACCGACCTGCTGTTGTTCGTCGCGGATCAACTGACCGGCGGGAGGCAGACGGCCTAGGAAATGATCAGTTAACGGCACCGCGGGCCGGGCCGTGATGGCGGGACCGCGATCACGGCCGGACATAGACGTAGAACGGGTGCCCGGCCGGGTCGACAAGCACCCGCATGATCTGCTCGTTCGGCTGGGGATCGGCTCTGAGGGCACCGAGGCCGAGCAGTTGCGCCTCGGCCGAGTCGAGGTCGGGGACGCTCAGGCCGAGATGCGCCTGGGCGGCACGGCTCGGCCAGGCTGCTGCCTTCTGGCCTTCGACCCGCTGGAACCCAAGCTGGAATGAGCCCTCGCCGGCCAGATATACATACTCATACGTGTCGAAGGCGGTCTTCCAGCCGGTGACGGCCCGGTAGAAGCTGGCCAGTGACTGCGGGTCGGGACAGTCCAGGGTGATCGCGTCGACCTGCCCGATCGGTGACATTCCGCGCTCCCTTCTGCGGTAGGCAACCCGTTGCTCACCCAGCATCCGCTGGGCTGCCCCAGCGCCCGCTGCGATAAGCAGCGCCTGTCATGCGACAGGAGGCCTCGGAGCCTGCCCACTGCGCGGACCGCTCACTCCCCCAGGCCGCTGTCCATGTCGAGTTCCCGGCGCAGCCGGCCGGTGTCGACGCCTGACTCTCCCTCGGCGGCCAGCAGGTCGGCCTCGTACTCGAACTGGCGCAACAGTGCCTCGACCAGCGGCCGTTCCTTGTCCCGGGCCGCGGCCTGGCGCGGGGTGCGGCCGCGCAGCGCTGGGAGGGTTCCCCGCAGGCTCTAGCGTTCTGGCACCAGCTTGCGGGCGCCCTTGAGGTCGCCTCGCAGCTCTGCGAGGCGAGCCTGCACGAAGGTGAGCTCGGAACCGCCGAGCGCGGGGTGCCGAGCCAGCCGGTCGAGCCGATCCTCCGCCTCAGACCCGGACAGCCGCTCCAGCAGCATCTCGTGCCACGTCGCGAGGTCACTGGTGCGCCTGCTGCGGACGTAGCCCAGGTCACGGTAGTCCCAGGGCTGCCTGGACCGGGGCCCGGCCTTCTCGGCGCGGGCAATCCGGTCGAGCGCGTCGAGGTAGCGACGTCCGCGGCCAGCCGCCGGAAGGTCACCAGAGTCGAACTGGGACAACCGAGCTTCGGACGCTCGGCGGCAGAGTCCGCTGCCAGGGAGGTGCGCCACCTGGATGTTCTCGCGACATGATCAGCTCGCCCGTAGGGTGCGTGACGGTACCGCCCCGCTCATACCCGGGTCACAGCCGGGTCCCTCGCTTCCTGGGTCCAGGCACCGGTCGGCCGGGCAGGCGTCGAACCTGCTGCCTCCGCCGTGTCAAAGCGGCGCTCTATCCGGATGAGCTACAGGCCGTTGTGAAGGTCAAGGGAAGCCGACGGCGATCCGGGGCCGCCCCGGTGCCGGTAATGTCGGGAAATCCAGATATGGAGGATCTCATGAGTGCCGTGGACGCGTACCTGGGCGCCGCAGGTCAGGCCGTAGCGCTGTTGCAGCAGCCGGAAGTCGCTGCGGCGTGGGAGCAGCCCAGCGCGCTGCCGAAGATGACGGTCGGCGGCCTGGCCGGCCACCTCGCGTTCCAGATCTTCAGCGTCGGCTCCGCCCTAGAGGCGCCCGCTACCGACCATGCGCCGATTCCGCTGCTGGAGCACTACGCGCGCGCCGTGTGGATCGGCGCGCCACTCGACGGGGAGGCCAACGCTAGCATTCGGGCCAGGGGCGAGGCTATCGCGTCAGGGGGGACGCAGTCGTTGCAGGAGCGCGCCCGCGCCGCGCTCGCTGAGCAGCAGACGAAGCTGGCGGGCGTTTCCGGCGGACAGGCCGTGTTCCTTCCGTGGACTGGCTGGGCGCTGAGTCTCGACGACTTCCTCACCACGCGGACGATGGAGCTCGCCGTGCATATAGACGATCTCGCGGTCAGCGTGGGGCTCGCCCCGCCAGAGCTCCCGGACGCCGCCTTCGACCCCGTGCTCGTGCTGCTGGCCCGCCTCGCCGCCCGGCGCCACGGCCAGGCAGCGTTGCTGCGAGCCCTGGCCCGGGCGGAGCGAGCGCCGACGGCGATCAACGCGATCTGACTCATTACGAACGCACTGCAATTGGATATCGCCTACCCCGGCGGCGGACCCGTCAAGGACCGGCTGCACGTGCTCCCGGGAGGACTCGAACCTCCATCGTGAAGCGCTGGCGGCTGGCAGCAGGCACTCACCATCTACACCCAGCTCGGCGTGCCTGAGGCAGACCAGGTCCGGTCCCGGCTCAGAGCCCAGGAGGCAGAACAGGCCAAAGCGCGCCAAGCCACCGGATAGCCGCGCGGTCGCCCGGCCTGCGGCGGCGCGCCCAACGGCCTGATCTGCGCTCGGCTACCACCGCCCGTGCCCGCAACCGGGTGTGAGCCGATGGCGCTGCACGCCTCGCGCCCGGGCCGCCCGTGTAGGGCTCAGCGGGCATGCTTGGCCTGGTAGCGCTGTGGGTGGTCGATCAGCTCGGCCATCCGGCGGATGGTGGGGTCGCCCTCGTCGGCCAGGTAGTCCGCGGCACTAGTGATATCCAGGCCCTCCCGAATGCCGAACCTGCGGCAGATGACCGTGCCGGCAACGGTCACGGTCAGGTTCACCCCCAGCGCCAGCAGGCCGACGTAGAGCGTGACGCCGGTATGCAAGCCCAAGTGCGTCAGCGGCCAGGAATCCCCGCCGAAGTGCGCGCTGGTGATCACGCCGCCAGGCCCGAGGCTCGGAATCTGGTAGAGCATGAGGATGCCGCTGGCCAGCCCAGCGACGGCGCCAGCGATGAGGGCCCACCGATGGAACCAGTTTGTGTGCAGACCGATGGCGGCCGCCGGGAGGATCTGCAGGATGAGGACACCGCCGGTGAGCTGCAGGTCGATGGCGAACTGCGGGGTGAGCAGAAGCACCACCGCGAGGGCGCCCAGCTTTACCAGCAGCGAGGCGATGCGGCTGACCTGTGTTTCCATGCGCGGGCTGGCGGCCGGCCGGATGAACTCGCGGTAGATCCCCCGCGTGAACAGGTTGGCCGCCCCGATCGACATGATCGATGCCGGCACCAGGGCACTGATGGCTAGCGCGGAGAAGGCAAGGCCGGCGCCCCAGCCGTTCAGCGAGGTCTGCAGGAGTTGGGGGAGGATCGTGGTGACGTCACCCCCGGCAGGCCTGGTACCGGCCGCGATCGCGGCGAACCCGAGCAGCCCGAAGAAGCCCAGCAGGAGGGTGTAAGCGGGCAGCGTCGACAGGCCGGTCCGGACGGTGGACCGGTTCCGCGCGGCCAGGGTGCCGGTCAGCGTGTGCGGGTAGAGGAAGTTCCCCAGCGCGGACCCCAGTGCCAGGGACACGTAGCTGAGATGGGTGCCGGGTGGCAGCAGGGTGCTGCCCTCGCCGACCGGCCGGTGGGCGAACGAGGCGGTGGCGACGCCGAAGATGTGCTGCCAGCCGCCTAGGGACACGGTGAACCACACCAGCAGCACCACGACCAGCACCACCAGCAGGATGTCCTTGAGGATGGACAGCAGGGCGGGGGCGCGGAGCCCGGAGCTGAACGTGAAGAAAGCCAGCACGCCGAAGGCGAGGGTCAGCGGCAGGTCACCGCCGATGCCTAACGTCTCGAACACCACCCGCAGGCCGATGAGCTGGAGCGCGATATAGGGGAGGGTGGCCACGATCGCGGTGACCGCGACCAGCGCGGACAGCGTCCGTGACCCGAATCTTGCGCGTACGAACTCGGCATAGCTAACGAAACCGTGCGAGTGCGCGACCGACCACAGCCTGGGCACGGTGAGAAAGACCAGCGGGTAGGCGATCACCGCGAAGGCCACGGCGTAGAACCCGGCGGCACCGAGTCCGTAGACCAGCGCGGGCACGGCGATGAAGCTGTAGGCGGTATAGAGGTCGCCACCGAGCAGGAAGAACTGCATTGGGTTGCCGAAGGCCCGTCCGCCTAGGCCCCAGTCCTCAAGGCCCCACCGTTCTAGCAGTGCGTTGTCCGGCCGCCGCCAGCGTGACGCGGCGAACCCGAGCACAATGACCAGCACGAACATCGCCGCAAAGACCAAGAGCTCAGCGCCGTGACGGGTCGGCAGGTTCAGCGCCGCCGCCTCGCTCCGGATCCCCGCCGCGTTCATGGCCGCCGCCGCCTGGTGGCCAACTGGACGATGCCGGTCACCGACGCACCCATGACGACGAGCGCCATCTGAAACCAGTAGAAGAACGGCAGGCCCCCCAGCTCTGGCGAGGTCCGGTTGTACAGCGGGGTCAGCAGCGGGATCACTACGGCCACTGGCAGCAGCAAGTACCAGCGGCTGCGTTCCCGGCGCCGGGCCTCGGGGGGCTTGTGCTGTGCGGGACGCTGATGCGCGGCCGGAAGCCCGGAGCTACCCGGGGGCTGCAAGCCGGTCGGAGGCCGGGACCGGGGCTGGAACTTTGGCGAGGGCTGGGGCTGCGCCGGGGGCTGAAACTGCAGCGGGGGCGGGCGTTCTGGCGCGGGAGCCCTGGTCCAGGGATCCCAGGGCGGCCCGGCTTCGCGCCGCGGCTGGTGTCCATCGGGTGCGTCAGGCACAGGCGGCTCTCCGCTCCCTCGCCACAGGCCCCGCCTGTGTCAGGCAGGTAACCCGGCGAGTGCCCGTGGATGTCATCCGCATCCCCACCGATCGTCACTCCCCGGACGTGACGCCGTTGCCGCCCAGCCCGGTCACGGGTGGCGACCACACGGCACACTGCCATGTCGGCCCGGCCGCTTCCCGGTAAACAGAATGATCCCCCGCAGTACGCGGGTTCGCGGGATAATTCACTACATCTCATAAAACTAACTATTGTTCTATTCCCGGTCGAGGTCGGTCGAGGAGCTCTCGGCGCAGGGTGCTGACGAGCCGCTCGCAGATCGCGTTCCTGCGCGGCGCCCGGACGCTGGTGCGCAGGATCCTGGTGCCGACAGCCTGGAAGACGGCGAGGTTGCGGGCCTGCTGCACGGCCCACTCGCCCGTCGGGATGCTCCGGCTGGAGCAACGCATCGAGCCTCTGACCCGGATCGAACGGGTTGCCTTCTCCATACGGGGGAGACGCTCTGCCAAGTGAGCTACAGAGGCTTGGCTGCCGGACAAGGATTCGGACCTCGATCGCGTGGGTCAGGTCCACGCATCCTGCCGTTGGACGACCCGGCATCGGTGTGCGGAAGGCGGGGGTCGAACCCGCACGGGATTCGGGTCCCACCAGGGTTTGGGCCTGGCGCGGTTGCCAGTTACGCCACTTCGCGTCGTGCGCCGTGAGGGGCAACGGTTCGTCACGAAAGTGCCCCCGAACGCACTCCCTGAACGAACGTCCCCCCGCGCAGGACTCGAACCTGCCGCCCGCGGATTAAGAGTCCGCTGCTCTAACCTGATGAGCTAGCGGGGGTTAGGGCAAGAAGCGACTTGCGCCATCCGAATGATCGGGCGGTGCGCCGAGCATGGTCGTTAGCGCACTCGACCTCGCATTTCTCGATCTCGGACAGGATGGTTTCCCACCTGTCGAACCCCAATAATCTGGTTTGGAAGCCAGGCGTCTTAGCCGTTAGACCAGTAGGGCATGGTGGTTCCCCGAGGACTCGAACCTCGCGCCTGAGGCACTTCACGCCGCCGCTCTGCCAGATGAGCTAGAGAACCATCGTCGGTGGACCGCCCCGGATTCGAACCGGGAAACCTTCTCCTTGCAAGGGAGTTGCTCTGCCAATTGGAGCTAGCAGCCCAGAGGCTGCCCGGCCTGGGACGACGGGCAGCCAGGGCAGGCCTTCGCGGACGCGGGTGTCTCGCCCGCGAAGTGGCCTGCCTCGTTATCGCGTTCCGCTGTGCATTTGTCAACGCGCTGGCACGTTCACCCCGCAGGGTGGTGCTTCGCAGGGACGGCAGGAATCAAACCCGCAACCACTGGTTTTGGAGACCAGCGCTCTCCCTGGTTGAGCTACGTCCATATGTGTGACGCAAATGAAAACCGCCCGCTGGGCGCGTCCCCTGCGAGCGGCTTCCGGTCGGTGCTTACACCTTTATCCAGAAGCCTCCCCGGCGACCAGGGCAGTACCGCGCAGCAAGGACGACGGCATGCCGAGATGCCTCTCGTCCCGCTCGCACTGGTAACCTGACCACGGATTCACTGTGAGATTCCTTTCTCCTTGCTATTTAGGATACGTGCCGGGTCCCGGTGAGGCAACGGCATTTCCCGTGGATGCTTCTTGACGCCGTACCCTGAGCCTCGGGCGCGCACGCGGGCCAGGCCGGCGTACACAGCGTTATGGAAAATCATGAGGCTCGCCGGGCGTCGCCGGCCCTCATCGCCGGGAGCGCCGGCGCCGGGAAGGGCGAGCGGCGGCGTCCCTCTACAGACAGGGAGACGACGTGACGAGCCAGCCCTCCGGGCTTCCGCTGGCGGGCGAGGTCGCCCTGGTGGCCGGGGCGACGCGGGGGGTGGAGCCTGCGACCGAGGCCGACCTGCCCCGACGAGGCCCGGGACAGCCTTACAGAACCTGACATACGGTTACCTACCGTATCGCCGAATTAGCCCATCGTGACAGTGTTCACGCCGACATCATCAGTTGCGGGTCTACTGCCACGCCGTACGGGCTGTGGCCGACCTTGACGGTTGCGACGACTTTGAGAGCTTGCGGGGCGATGACCGTCAGGGTGTCCGCTCCCTGGAGGGTGTCCGCTCCCTGGTCGCTGACGTAGACGGCGTCGGGGGTGGCAGCGATGTTGAACGGGTCGGTTCCCGGGGGCCCCACGTTAACGGTTCCCGAGATGCGGTGGGTCTGGGTGCTCATCGCGGACACGTTGCCTGGGCCGAGAACAGCAATGTAGGCCGTCCGTCCGTGCGGTTCGATGGCCAAGTCGAAGGGGCCTTCTCCGACCGGCACGGTCGCCGTGATCGTGCCGGTACGGGTGGTGATGACCGTGACGGTTGCCCTCACCTCGTTGGTGACGTAGACGGTGCGGCCGTTCGGGCTGACGGTGACGTCTACCGGGTGCGGGCCCGCGGGCAGAGTGCGGACGGCCCGGTTGATGCGGGTGTCGATGACCGACAGGTTTCCCGACCCGGCGTTGGCGACATAGACGACGGTGCCGTCGCGGCTGACGTCGATACTCACCGGCGAGGTACCGACGGGGACGGTCGCGGTGACCCGGTTGGTTCGGGTGTCGATCACCGATACGCTGTTCGAACCGCCGTTGGCCACGTAAAGGTGCCGGCCGTCTGGGCTCAGGCCGACGCCGCTGGGGCGCATCCCGACGTGCACGATGGCGACGATCTTGTCGGTTCTGGTGCTGAGTACCGATACCTCGCCTGATCCGTTGTCGGCGACGTAGACGTGCCTGCGGTCCGGGGTCACCGCGACGCCTTCGGGCGCTCTGCCCGCCGGCATGGTTGCGATGACCCGGTTCGTCTGGGTATTGATCACGGAAACCGTGCCGTCGAGCTGGTTCGTCACGTACACGTGTCCGCCGGTGCGGGCGGTCGTAGCACCCGCCAGGCCGACGGCCGGGCCGGTGGCGCACGCGGCGAGCAGGCCGGAGGTCAGCAGGAGCCCGGCGCCGGCGCCCAGTGCCGACCGGAGCGCTTTCCTGTGCTGGTGGTGCATCGTGGCTCCGGTACCTCTAGCAGGGTTTCGGTTATGACCGGGGCGCCGTTGGCCGGAGAGCGACCCCCGGGCGCGGAGGAGCGGTCAGGTCAGCAGCCCGCGAGCGTAATAGTCCCGGTCGTTGCGTACGCCGGGCAGGGCGAAGAAGTAGCCTCCGCCTTGCGGGGTGATGTAGGGCACAAGTAGTTCGTCTTCCAGACGGGTCTGCATGGCGATGTAAGTGTTGAGGTGGCGCTGGAAGCAGCAGAACGCGTGTCCCACGTTAGGGCGGCCGCCCATGTCGGGGCTGGCCTGGTACTCGTAGCTGCGCCGCAGGATGGTGCTGGTCGCCGCGGTCTGCGGGGTCTGGGGGTTGGCGAGGCGGATATGGCAGTTCAGCGGGGTGATCAGTCCTTGCGGGTCGTTGGTGTAGATCGGGTCGAGGAGATCTGAGGCGTTCGGGTTCAGGGCATACATCGGGGCGCCGCTGACCTTGCGGCGGCCGAAGGTCCGTTCTTGCTGGGCGAGCGGTACCTGCTGCCACTTCTCAACGTCGAACCGGACGATGCGCACGACCTGGTAGGTGCCACCCGTCGCCCAGGCGGGCTCCGCGGTGTGCGGCTGCACCCATACATACTGGTTCATCTGAGCGGTGCTCGTGGGGTCCGGGTTGGCGATGCCGTCTTTGAAACCGAAGAAGTCCCGGGAGACGCCCACCGGGCGCGGCGGACTGTGCAGGCCGTTGATGCTCCAGCGCGGCGTCATGGCACCGCTCGTATAGGCGATGATCTCGAGCATCGCGTGGATCGCCGTGTCGCGGCTTCCGGCGCACACCTGAATCAGCAGGTCGCCATCGGACAGCGCGGGATCGAGGTCGTCGTGGCGGAAGGGCTTCATGGTGACGAGCTGGACGGGCTTGCGCGCCGCCAGTCCATACCGGCCGTCGAACAGGCTCGCGCCGACGGCGACGGTGACGGTGAGAGCGTCCGGAACGATCTGGGGTCCCAGGATGCCGTCGTCTGGCTGCGGTGATTTCGGGGGCGCGGCCGGCGCCTTGCCGCCCGCGGTGAGGAAGGCGGCCTGCGCGGTCAGCGTGCGGAACAGGTCGGTCAGTTCACTGCGGTTGGCGGCGGTCACGTCGAGGGCGATAAAGTTCCCGACCGCCTGCCGCTGGTCGGGGGGAGGGTTGATGATACCTGCCTGATGCTCGCCGTAGAACGGAACCGCCTTGGCGTTCGCAGGCTCCCCGGCGAACGGCGGCGGTCCACCCGGACCCCGTTGTATCCCCTGCTTCCCGCTCACGGTCGCGGCGACGCCTGCAGCGGCTGCGCCCTGCAGAAAGGACCGCCGCGCGAAGCCACCCGCCGGGCACCCCCCGCTGTCCCGCCTGTCCTGCTGCGCAGACGAACTTTGCCCCGTCATGGTCACCTCCAGAAACGAACCTGGTGGTGCGTGCCGTCGATCTTGCCCGGCACCGTCCCGTGTAAACCCCCTGGCAGAAGATCTCTGATCTG
>WNFJ01565092.1_pt1 | contig 15652 bp, 10 predicted proteins | sample 5400461 | NCBI WGS metagenome assembly WNFJ01 (sample SAMN13153349, study PRJNA577476) | soil metagenome | isolation source: 115 cm saprolite on Douglas fir-dominated hillslope | place: USA:California | collected 2013-09-17 | reverse complement strand
ATCCAATTCCTCAATCAATTGCAGCAGAGAATCACGAGCCGTCCCTGTTCCGTGTATGTGGAATTCCGCATTCGGCAATTCATTCCTGACCAGGTGAAATGCCCGGATGGCAATGTCCAATCCCTGATGCCAGCTCAGAGTTCCCGGATACAGCATGATGAACTTGCCGTCGCTGCGGGTTCGTCCATGGCGACGAAAGATGGCGGGATCAGGGAAATTCAATACCGTAGAGCACTTAGCTGCGCGGGCGGAACGCGCGGTGAATTTCTTCAGCCAAATATCATTGGAAATAATTACATGATCGGCAAACGCAGCAGAAACCCGTTCGATCCACAGGAGGGCCTTGAAGATCGTTGACCCCTGGCTCACCCGAAACTTGCTTGCATAGAACTCAGGCAGAACATCGTGGATATCCAAAATAACCTTGGCCCCCAGCAGCTTGGGGACGAGTGCCGTAAACACCAAGAAATCGGGCACCGAATGAACATGAACCAGATCATAACGGTCTTTCAGATGGTACCGCGTGAGAACGAAAAAGGAACGAAGGAAGAACGAGAGCAGTCGCCAAAAATAGTCCCACTTGCCCCGCTCGTTGATGACGCGTCCCTGAATTCTGATGACATGGACTCCCCCAACGGCCTCGCGGGGGGATTGGCCAGGTCGGGCCAGGGAAATGACATCGACGTGATCGCCGCGCGCGGCAAGCGTCTCGGCATAACGCATGACTCGGTTATCCGCGTCGTAAAAAGAGTAGGAGACCATGGCAATCCGGAATTGTTTACCGCGGCGGGACTCTGGCATCTCGTCGCTGTGGTGGGCCTCTTCACTTTCCCATGTAACGTGGTTCTTCACTTCAAGACTCCTCGAGAGTCAGCCTGCTCAGTTTCCATGCGCGAAAGGGAGGTCCAAAATATCCGGCAGGCAGTGTTCGTTTCGATTTTTGGACGGCAATCATGTTCGGATTATTGTTCGATCAGGATGAAGGATTCCAGCCCCAGGCGCGCGTGATCTTCGACTGCAAATCGGTACGCGCCATTGATTGCAATGTGGTTTGCAACTACCGGGCAGGAAAGTTTCTGGTAGCCGCAACTCCAGGCGTGAGGACCGTGCCATTGGACGCAAATCGTTCGGAGCCAGCACGTCCGATGCTGTATGTGAGCCGGTCTCCGTCTCGGTACGCATAAGCGATGCAGGCGCGCTCCTTCCCTGGCCCCTCGATGGTCCAGGCTTGACCGGTGCGCACCAGTTGCATTTGGCTCCTTTGCCGCCACCAGTAGTTAACATCCCGGGGGAGAGCGAACCAGATTTTTTTGTCAGAGCGCAAATCCGAAAGATGTTGCAGCAAATCGACGTAGATTGCGCGAGGGCGTTGTTCTATTACATAGTCGGGGTGGACGATGAAGCTGATAAGCCCGTGCTTATCCATTATTCCCTCTATCTGCTTGTTCCAAAGATCGGTTGAAGGGCGCCCCAGTATATTGAAAAGCGCATAATCTTGGGTCGTGGTGACTGGAAGTTCGAGTACCTTCCCGATGAAGTACGGCATCACCGTGCAGCACCCACCCCGTTGTGGATCCAGATGCGCAGCGTTCGGCACGGACATATCGTAGGAGGCCTCAAGAGCGTTGAACCACTCCTGGTTGCGATACATGATTGCGGCACGAAACCCGTCCGCGCCGTACTCCTTCACGTACTGGTTGATCTTCACGGCGCGCCGCAGGAATTCCTCTTTATTCTGGAAAAGGTGGCCATCATGATTGAGATCGTGGACATTTACTTCGAAGCCGCGTCTTTGAATATTTGCCAAGAACTCGGGCGGCACCGGGTAACGAGCTTCGGGAATAACTTGAAAAGAAGACGTCAGCCCAAATGACTCGTCGATGTCCATCAGAGTGTTGCAGAAATCACGTCCGGACTTGGTCTCCACGTCGTGCGTCATAATCGCAGCGCTCGACATTCCCTCCGGCCAAAACCAGATGAATGGGATAGCGTCCTCTCGATTTGCCCGCAGAACCAGTAACAGCAGTTTCTCCATGATGCGATCCACCGTGCAATCCACCGGCCAGCGCGGAAAACTGACGTTGTTCCAGGTGCGAAAGTGCAATTTTTGAAGGTGCTTGCGCACCGAGACATGCAAAGCTGGCCGGATGAGATAGTACGCGCGCCGGACGAAGGAGTTAAAAAGAGCTAGCCTGCTGGAATCGGCATAACCAGCGGTATATCGCTCAAGACGCAAGTTATCAATAAGCTGCAACGGATCAAATGGAAGCTGAGCGACGCCATCCCGTGTTTCGACCATGCCGGCGCAGTCATAGAGTTGGTCAGCCGGTGTTAGGGCCGGCGTGCCACCCAAACACCTGCCATAGCAAATGTCCTCTCCGAATCGAAAGAAGCCGGACTCTTCTGACAAAGGGCCTGACTGGCAAAAACCAGCAAAGCCTTCCGCACATCGATAATAGTCGGCAAGTGGATCAGTCATAATGGGAAGAAATGATTGGCAACTGCGGTGTTCTCGAAGTTGAGAACGCGCAGGATTGGATGAGTAGAGTCCATGGCCATGACCCCATGAAGTGCCTACGAGCTGTTGCACGTTTGGGCCAGGACAGCGATCGCTGATATCCTAAACTATTAGCTGTTTCACTGGATTTTCGCGGGAAGTAGAGGGAACACTGTGTTTGTGTAATCGATGATCACGTCATCGATATAAACAGATTGTCCCGCCCTGGCCTGTTCACTGGCGCTGTTGCCCAGCAGAATTGCCTGCGTGGGGACGTTGACTGTGTCACTGAAGGTCACAGTGCCGACAAGATTTAGATTAGAGTCATACACGCTTGCAATACCAGAACCGCCTTGCACCCACTTCATGGTGAGCCAGTACCATGTCGTATCAGAGATCCCGACGATGGCGCTGTTTGACGGGCTAATCCTGAACTGGCGCGCGTTGTTGACTCCAGACCGTTCGTCCGAGAAGCGAAACAGCGGCCCATAGGCGTTATTGTACAAAGTGATCACATGAGGACCTTCATCCCAAGGAGACGACTGATAGGTCCTGTACCACAATCCGAAAGATAAAGCATGCTTGTCGGCAGGCAGATTCCACTGAATATATTCCTGCCCGCCGGGAACGAGATTCACAGCCAGTCCCCGTGTTCCTGTATCTCCGGTCACAGCGTGTGATGGGTCTTCGCCAGCTCCTACCACCGTAAGGAGAGAACGGGACTGACTTACATCCCATGATCCTGCCGTTCCGTGCGTAGAATTTGCCAATGCGGATGCAGTGACCGCCGATCCCAACGGGTTGTGTTCGAAGTCAATCCACATGTCGTAAGTTATTCCTGGAAAAATTACAGCCGTCACTGTCAAGCCAGCGGAACCACTGACGCCGCTGGATGACGCCTGAACCGTTACTCCACCCGGCGCCAAACCAGTGGCTAAGCCCGAACTGTTAATTGAAACTACCAATGAATTGCTCGACGACCATGAGACGATTGCCGAGATGTCGGCGGTGACTGTGACCTGCCCATTAGTGTAGGTTCCTGTGGCCACAAACTGCTGGGTTGTGCCCTTGGCGATCGTCTGGTTGGCTGGCGTGACGGTTATCGATACAAGGGACAAACACTGCGGCCAAGCTCTTAGCTGTAACAGTAACGCAAGAACAAGTAAATTAACTCTCACGTGCATCCTCCCTCAAATAGCAGTTGTTATCCTCAGATGTCTTGAGATCGGTCTAAGTACTTGGGTGAGCATACGGATTCACGTAGCGGTTGCCCGAGCGATTGATGAGACTGACGCAGGACTTCGTTGGAGATAGTCAATATCGGCGAAGAGTTCAAGGACGGTTTGTTTGACTAGAGGTATTTTATGTTCAAGACGCTGCCGGATCAGGGAGCGATCGTCGTAGCTATCTGCCACGATCTGGACGATGGAATCTTCATCCAACCGTCTCGCGTCTGCGACGAGGGAATCAACATCAAGCGTTTGTAAGACGCCTATGAATTTGTCGCTGTAGGCGATAGCAAGCGCGGGTATGTTCTGCGACAACGCGGCGATGCAAGCATGCATGCGCGATCCCACAAAGAAGTCGCACATGCCAATGATGTACTTGATCTCGTTTTGATCGTAAGGGCCCTCCACCACACGAAGCCTGTCACTGTAAACTGGCTGCAACGAACGATACACGGCAGCACAAGCGACAGCGTCACTTTCGGCATCCCCTTCCTCGCCACCGAACACATGGGGAACAAGAAGGACAGTTGCGCCCCTGCGCTGAATGAAAAACTCAATCAGATTCGCGATGAGTTTGTTGTAATCGGTCTTCAGCCCAAACATGTTCCGCTGTGTATAGCCTCCCATCGCCAACAAACCGCTCACATTCAGGCCGACGATGGGAGAGTCGCTTTCCGCCAAAATGCTTAGCGTAGCGTCCAGATTAGCAGGCCGCCGTGGATCCACAACAAAGCCCACGTCGTAGCAAAACCGGAGCTTGGCCCGATCACCGCCGTCTCCCATTGGAATGTCAAGATCGTTCAACCCTTTGTAGTCGCGTGAATAAATTGTGGCCGCGCGAGAAAAAATATATCCTGCGATCGCTCGCGTCAGTTTTCCTTTGAAAGGGCCGAGCGTTTGCGGCAGCAATATCAGCCGCTTGCCCGAGAAAATCGCAAGAAGTTGGGGCAGGGCGACGTACAAAAATCTGCGAAATCCATAAATATCGCTAAAACTATCTCCGCCGGACATCGAGACCAGAAGATCCGAATCGTAGATGTGCTGAAGCCACGCGTTGTGAGCGCTAAGCTTGTATCGGAGCCGTCTTGTCGGGACCAGTCTGAGTGCCAGCGACAGCAGAATCAGTAGCGCGATGTTATTTGGTAAATAGAACTTTTTGGAAAAGCGAAGATTGACAAGCTTAACCGGGACTGCTCTCCCGTGCAAAGGAAAGCTGAGCGCGTTGCCTTCTTTGGCGTAATCCAAGAATGCGATCTCCGCATCCGGGAACTGATGGCAAATCGAGGTCAGGGTTCCCGCCGCCAAAGCGCCCACGCCCATATTTGGAGTGTTGAATGCAGCTCCTAAAACCGAGATTTTCGGAGATTGGGTCATCATTGCGTGCGTCTCGCGGATGATTCAAACAGCTCGTCGGAACTCTGAGCCGTGAATAGAGGATGCCGCCACGCGTCAACGTCCAGTCGTCTCATCATGTCCGGCAGGTGCAGGGCGCATTCGCCGGGGGTCTTCTCCCACCAGCGGCTATCCCTAACCATGTTTTGGATTACCTCGGGAAAGCGGAATCGCAGGATACGCGCGGGGCATCCCGCCACAATGGCGAAGTCGGGCACGTTTCTCGTGACCACAGCGCCGGCCGCGACCACGGCCCCGATTCCGATCTTCGCGCATCCTGGCGTGATGATTGCGTTGGCGCCTATCCAGGCGTCGTGGGCGATTTCAAGCTTACCGGGAGCAATCGGCTCCATTTCTATCCATCCCAGTTTACTGTTAAAGAAAAATGGGTGGGTAGAAAGCCAGTCCAAGGGATGGTTCCGGAGAAGGACCCGTACACCCGCGGCAATTGAGACATAGCGACCAACGGTCACTCCGGGTGGAAACGAACCGGGAACCATACATTCGCCATAGCTATAAGCGCCTACGCGGACACCATGGTAGACATCCAGAATCTGACGCAGGGTAGCGGAGTAGAACTCCCCGGCTTCGAGTCGCGTGACGAGGGCCCAACACAGCCTGCGCAGCGGGCGCCAGCCATAGGCTCGGATAATGATCCAGCTAAATCGGCAACGACGAAGTTCGGCGTCTTTGGCTGATTGCGGCATTGGCTGAGTTTCCATTGAGTCGCGCTATTTCAGGATTCTGGTTCAAGCTCGGCCGTTCCAGCGAGGGAGAAAGGACTCCGTATCAACGTGTAAAAATCGCCGCGCAATCCGTGGAACAAGAACAGCGCTAAGGCCAGCATCGTGATCATCAGCCCACATGACGCCAGTGCCGCCGCACCCCACCCCATGTTAGGGATGCCGGCCGCCGCGACAGTCGTCCCCAATAGCACGGCCAATGACGAAACGGCAAACGGTTGCAAGCTTAGTCTGGCGGAGACTGAGTGGCAGCGTTGCAGGCGCCAAACGCATGTCAGAAACGCGAGGACTTCTCCAGCGAGGCCGGAGGCAGCTACCCAAAGCAAGGCTTGCCCGGTGATGCTGCAATAGAGAACGCCCGCGAGCGCGGAAGTCCGCACCATGTTGCAAACCATCGCGTTCTTGGTGTCCGCAAAAGCCATGGCAGCCAGCGTGGGGGCCACGCGCAGGATTCTCATGGCTTGCATCGCTCCTAGCAATCCGATGAACGTCCCAGCTGAGGCATATTTCTGACCATAAACCATTCTGACAATCCAGCCTCCCGACACCGTAAAGAGGATGGAGATGATCGACGCCATCAGAGAGACGATCTGGATGCAAGCAAGATAGCGTTTTGTGAATTGAGCGACGTCCGACTGAGCGCGTGAAAGCAAGGGTAAAAACAGGGAGGTACTGATATTCGCCACGAACATTGTTGGCGCGAATGTAAGAGCAAAGGCGACGGAGTACACGCCTAAATCTGCCAGGGTGTAGGGACTGTTCCTGAATAGTTGGTGGGCAGCCCCAATGAGGAACCGGTCACCTTGCAGAATTATGTACAGCAAAAGCCCGTTGATCAGCAGCGGCCATCCAAACGAGAAAATCATCCTCGCATAAGTCTTGCTCCACCCCCACACATAGCGACGCTCGCAGACGATGTGGGAGCCAGCGACATAAATCGCCGATTGGAGAATTAGCAGCCACAACATCGCCCAATAATCCCGAAGCCAAAATCCAAGCGGCAAAGCGGCCAAGGTAACAACAAGATTCGAACCGCTGTCAGCCATGATCGACGGCCCAAACCTAAGATCGCGCTGCAAGCGGTTGACGTCGAGGTGCGTAAGTCCCTTAATGAGAGGCAGAAAGGCAAGGCACTGAAATGCCAGCTTCGCCTGGGGAACTCCAAAAAGACGTGAAATCATTCCAGCCATGGCAAAGATGAACAGCGCGTTGGCCAACCCTCTCAAAAACTGAAGCGATTGGGCGGTTTGCTGAAAGGCAGAATCATTTCCATCCTTGGCCTGGATTAGAACGGTTTCTGCCGCAAGATTGCTGATCATTTCGAGAAATGAAAACGTCATCGCGAAAGTCGCCGCAACTCCGAAGTCTGCCGGGCTGACCAACCGGGCCACGATTACGCTTCTGGCAAACGAACAGACCTGCACGAAAGCCTGGTTAACCCCAAGCTTCAGACCGCTTTTGAAGATTAATTTCCCTATGGACATCGGTAAGAGTTAAGAGTGCATCTGTTCAAGAGCCTGTCTGATAGCCACGATGAACCTCGCCGCAACCGTCCGAAGGGACACGTCCCGTACTAAGGGACCACGACCGTTGGCGTTTGACTGGTTATTTTTTTGAGTGCTAGGATTGCTGGCCAAGTGGGTAAGCCAGCTCTCACGCGCAGTGCTATCCACTCCAACTCAGCTCGGCGATCATAACAAGGCCCACGCGTCTTGGTTTTTCTTGTGAAGGAGCCCAATGCGACACAAAGATCGGAAAAGCCTTCTCGGCGGGATTCTGCTTGGGGTTCTGGCGCTGTGTTTACTTTTGGTGGAGCCAGCGCTGGCAACCAATCGCTATATCCTGGCGGGTTCCTCAGGAACGCAGGCTGCGACCGGATGCAGTGACTGGACCACGACGAACGCTTGCCCTGATCTTCCGTCTTCACTGAACCGCGGTGATCTGTACTACGTGGCCGGCGGCACATACGGGCAGCACGTCTTTAGCGACGCGGATTCTGGCACTACGATCATCGAGATACGGGCAGCCACCATTACGGACCACGGTACGAGCACCGGCTGGTTGAACACCCTTCAGGGAGCCGCCAACTTCGTTGCGAGTGGGTCCGGGACACCAAACAATGCGATCTTTGAGTTTCGAAAAGACTACTACCTGATCAATGGAAACGGCGTTAGGAACGCGGACTGGCAAGGCGGGTACCTAATTCATGTGAATGACAACAACCATCTGGCGCCGGAAGCCTCAGTCATGATTGGGCTGTCACCCGGTGGCTCTGTCGGCGCCGGTACGTTCGTCCACGACATCGTCCTCGATTATGTCGAGCTTGAGGGTACGCACCAAGCCACGGATACCACTCCCATCAACTGCTGCTCTAACGTGCTAGAGTCCTTGTGCGTCGGAATGCTTAGACACTCTCTCGTGCATGATGGCGGAAACACGCTCATGTTTATCAAAGGCAAGCATGACAGCCTGCTTAACAATGGCACCGGCCTCTGCAATGCCAGCTCCACAGGCGCTCAGTGGATCATCGAGTACAGCTACTTCTTCCGTAATTATTCAAGTTCTGCCAAGCACGGTGAGGGAGCAGAGTGCGATGAGGGCCAATACTGCACCTTCCGGTACAACTGGTTTAGAGACATCACGGGAACGGCGTACATTGCCACTCCAAGCGGTTGTGGCCGGACGACCTGTAACATCGACAACCAGTGGGACATTTATGGAAACATTTTGCAGGAGAAAAACAGTTTCTCCGACAATGGAGTCCCGTGCGGAGTAGGCGGAGCATTTCAGGTGTTCGACGTTGTGTTTAATGGACCCGTCAAGTTTTATAACAATACGATGGTCAACATAAACAGCAGTATCTGCCCTAACAATTCCGTGGCCGGCGGCATTTTCGTGCAGCAAACCTCGCCGACCGCTGACTTGAAGGGTGGGCTTATCGTCCAGAATAATCTGTGGTACAACAATGACAGCTTTACTGCTGTTAACAGCTGCTCGACTTGCAGCAGCCTCGTTTGGGATCACAATGCTTATTTCGCGCAGCCAATTACTGACACTGACCCGAATGCCCAGATTGTTGCCGCTACCAATCCATTTGTAAGTTCTGGCACAGACAACTTTCGATTGGCTGCTGCAACCCTTGGCGGAGTGACATTGGCTTCGCCGTTCAACACCGACATGGATGGCACGACCCGGGGCGTAGACGGTGTGTGGGATCGGGGGGCATTTGAGTTCGATAGCGGCAAGCGTCCGCCATTGCCGCCTCCGAAAGTTAGCCTCGTGATTCATTAAGACTTGCCCGCGGCAGCTGGTCGTAAGCGTTCGCGCCAGGACTTCTTGATCTTTGCTAACAAAGCTGTTTTTGCCAGAATTTTCTTTGCGACTCCGTCGATGGCCGCGCCAGCGCTGTTGAGAAGATTCAGGGCAACGGCCTTGGCCGTAGGCGCGAAAATATGCACGCATGCTTCTGTCCAGTTCTCGGTGCTAAGGTGTGTTTTGTATTCCGCGTCGCCGAGTCCCCAATCGATCTGTTCGATCCGAGAATTGCTGTTCTGCGCGCTCAATTCCTCTATAGCCCTCGTGATTAGAAACATGCCCGGAGAATACTGGCCGAAGGCGGGATCGTACCCCATGAATCCGCTGTAAAGCTTTCCGCCGCATAAGTTGCACATCCAGAACGCGCAGGGCTTACCGGCAGCATATAGGATAAACGTGTGAAGCCAGCCCTTTTCAGCCTCAACCTGCAGCCGGCTTCGCACTTCGTCGTTGTCTTCGAATCCCGAACCCAGACCTCGCTGGTAGGTTTTTTGGGCAATTTCGTCAACGTCGCGTATCACCAGATCCAGTTGGTCGGTTCCGGAGAAGTGGCTGACCTTCACGTCCCCGGCGTGATCGCGAACCAGCTTCTTATAGCGCTGGTGCTTGCGAAATTTCGCGGAGACGGCAGTTTCAAATTGCTCCCTGGAAGCCGGTAGACGCATACTCCGATGCGTTTGCGGCGCCTGGAAGTAATCACGAATGAGAAAACCTGGAGACTGGATGGCCAGATCGTAGAGAGGAGAACCGATTCTTAAATGATTAAAAAAAGCCAGATCAGCTTCTCCCTCACTCAGGGACTTCATGATTGCACGGATAGAATGTTCCGCGTTCGTGACGGAGGTATCTCCGACAAAGCCGCCATAAATGAAGGTCAACGAGCGGGCCCTAATTTTGTAGAGACTCTTGTATCCAATTCTAAACTCCACATTCTTTTGCTCGAGACGTCCGATCAGCATGGCTTCCGGCTTCCCATTCCTGTGCAGAACGAGTACGTGAGGACGCAGGATGCCCGGCAGTGACTTGACCACTCTCAGATAGAAGTCGATATGCGAGTTTGGATGGCATTTGAAAGAAGTCCAAACCTGGCGGACCTTTTCGATCTCTTCGATACTGCGGCAAACATGCGTGACGATTGGATCGTTCATGATGCAAAATACCAACCAGATCTACAATTCAGAGCCCAACCGCAACGAGGGGAAGGGTTGAAAGTCAACCGGAGGCGCGGGCTCCGGTTCGGCAGTGTCCCGCGACCGGGCCAAGGCTGTTGAAGTCGAAATTATGGCCAGCAACAGGAACCAGACCACGAAATTTTGATCGAAATAAGAAACCGATAAAAAAGTCACGGTATGGGCAAACAAAGAGCATCCTATTGCCCACAAAGCAAGTTGGCTTCGTTGTTCTCCAGGCAAAGCGCGAATGGCTTGGCCCACTCCCCGGAAGCACAGCACGATGATGGTGAGGAACAAGACCAGGGTGAGCAAGCCGCCATTCGCGCCTTCGTTTATGTAGGCGTTGGTTACATCGAATAGATGATCGTCTTCCCCTGCCCAGGCCGCCGTGGATTTGGTTCCCACCAGCCACCAGTCTGCAAAATTCGCAACAGCTCGATCGATCAAAAGGGCCCTGTGATAACCCGTGGACCCTGAAAAAACATCAATGCGTGCCATGATGAACCAGACCGGCGCTTTCATTACTAAATGTAAAACGATCAAGCTCAGTGCAATCCCCCAGCGTACCTGTCGAAAATACCGCCGGGCAGCCCACATAGTCATGCCCACCAGGCCAGCTAAGCCGGCTAGCACCGGGCCGCTTGATCCTGAAGTCACCATAATGATCACACAAGAAACAATCCCTACCATGGCCAGGATCCTGGCTACGCGGCCTTGCCACCAGAGCGCCGCACAAACTGAAAAGGACGTGGCGCCGAAAGTGCCGGCGAGAATGGGATGTGCAAAAGGGCCTTGACAGCGCAAAACTCCATCGCGAACGAAAGTGACTTCAGGAACGCCGCCGAAAAAGGCGAACATGTTGCGCCCGGTCATTTTTTCGACAATCATCATGGCCGCTAGTGGCGCAAGGAACACTGCAACAATTTTAAACACGCGCAGGATGTCGTTGATGTCGCGCAAAAGATAGCGAAACAGAAAGTACGTGCCGACCGCGCTGTAGGCCACGCCCAATCGATTGATGAATTCTTGTGTGGTCTGCCAAAGAAAAGTATGCATGATGATGCTGGAAACCACCCACAGTAGGATCGCTTTATCGATTGAATTGAACTTCAAGGCACGGATCTCTCCACGCGCGAGCAGCCTGAGCCAGCCGAAGAGGACTAGGATTCGAATCATCGTAAAATTAAGACCGCCAATCATCACGCGCTCGCCCATGGTCATGTAGCAAATCAGAACGATGACCGGCACGAGAGCATAACGTCTGGGCAAGATCAGCATCAACATCCCCATGAGTAGGGTGAAGGCTAGGCCCAGTGGATTGACAAAAGTTGTACCGTCGGTTGGCATGCTAAATAAGAATGGAAAAGGCAGCCAGCTCACTGCATCGATAAAGCTGCGATGCCTCGCAGCTATTTTGTCGGGAATCGCTGGATACCACCCATCTCAGAGATCTTCCGCCCTTCTCTGGGACGTAGTCGGCCCCTGGCTTACGGTGCTGGCTATCGATCAACCTGCAGACTGAGTGTGAGTTTTGGCCCAGCTCTCAAGGCCAACTGACCAACGGAGTATCTTGAGCCATTTGCCAAAGCTTCTCCGTATTTCTTGTCTGCGCGATTTTCCAACAGCAGCAACCATCCCGGCCGCCAGGACAAAAAGGCGGGCAAAAGCGATAACGCAGGAAGAAGACTGGTAATAGAGAGCATACGTACGCCCATGCTGAGCGCGCATGAACGTGAGTTTGGATTCCCTCATCATGATAACGGCGAAGTCGTTGGATCTGGTCCCTGCGCTCCGACCACCGTGGTGGATCACGGTTGCACCACCAACAAAGTAGTTTCGCCACCCAGCTTGCGCGACCCTATAGCAGAGGTCCATGTCCTCGGTGTACATGAAATAGTCAGTGCTGAATTGCCCGACCTGCTCGAATACGGTCCTGCGAATCATCAAACAAGCACCTGAGACCATGTCTACAACCGCAGGCCGGATGCCCGGCTCATACAACGCGCGCATGCCCCATAAAGAGGACTTAGGAAACAGGGCGTACAGAAAGTCGGAGTCCAAGGCTTGATTCAGAATTGTCGGAAATGCCTGAATGCAGCTCGTTTGCACCGATAAATCTGAATTCAGCAGCTTACAGCCGACGACTCCGGCGTCGGACAGAGTGTCGAGCACGGAGCACATCGCTGTTAGGGCGTGCCCCGTGAGCTCGGTGTCCGGATTCAGAAAAAGTAAGTTCCTTCCGCTTGAGCGCGCAAACGCGATGTTGTTTGCTCCGGCAAAGCCCAGGTTCTTTCTGCTCTGAATAAATTCCACCCATGGAAACTCTCTTCGCACCATCATCTCGCTGCCATCGAACGATGCATTGTCGATAACAATCACCTCAAATCGCAAGAAGGTGGGAGTGGCGTAAATGGAGCGCAGACATTCCCGGAGGAATGCAGCGGAGTTCCAATTCACGATGACGATGGATAGATCCATGGATTACTTCCAAGCGTACTTTCTCTATACACAGAAAGCGGCAAAAACAGGCGGTGTCAACTGAGCACGATGCTGACACCGCAATAGGCGTATGAATGTCTACTCGCAATATCCGTGCAGCATGTTCCTCTGTGAAGAGAAAAGAACTCAATCGAGAAGGGCGGGAAGCCCCCGTATCAGCCGCAGCACCGTCTGCCGCAGCTTTCCTCTTTGTTCTGATCGCAAATACGACACGGCGGGCATTGGGAGGCGTATTGGGTAGCCATGCAGCTTGGCCGATGCGAAGCCCAAGAGAGATAGAAGACTGCCGATAACTGGCGGCCGGTCCCTCATGCGGTAGGCGCATCGAGACAGATAGAAGATGGTTCCGTATCCCAGCGAATGAAATCGAATTCCGTCTTTGTACCTTGCCCGTAATACGTTATTTACAGCAGTTCCAGTTCGGCGGTGCTCGTAAACATTATTATGTGGCACTTTTCGAACAGACCAACCGTGCATTCGGGCCATGATCTCTGCCGCGGCATCTTCTCCTCCATCACGAAGAGGCATATAGCCGCCGATCTCCTCAAAACATTCTTTGCGGAACAGCTGAACACAACCACCAACGCTATCGGATGTCGTGTCTCCGCTCATGAAGCAATTCCCAATTCTCGTGTGAATTATGCCGCCTGCTATTCCGAGTCTCGGCTCGCGTTCAAGCCCGGCAATCATGTTCGCGTAATAGTCGGGGGCCACGCTAATGTCAGCATCCAGGTTCCCGATAAAGGAATATGCAATATCGTTGAGTTGTTCCAGTCCTGCGTTGAACGCGGCTACTTTCCGCCTGAAATCTCTAGTCAAACATTGCGGCATCTTTAATAACTGGATGAATGTGTGAGACGGTAAGTATGAAGACACAATCTCGGAAGTCAGGTCGGAGGACCCATCATCAACGATGATCCATTTCTCCGGCTTAACGGTCTGGGCAATGATCGATACGATGGTCCTTTCAATGAACGCTTCCTCATTCTTGGCCGGGGTGATGAGGACATATTTGGGCTTGTCGGCGGTATCCATGGGCTAGGAGATCGTTAGGTACTTGGAAGATACCTCGCTCAACTCGGACGCAAGAGGCGAGAAGGAGCCGATGAATTTGTTGTGCCATAATTCGAACGAAATGAGCAGATAAATATGACGGAGGTAGTCTTGCCGGCCGGCTTCGTGATCAGCGACCATCTGACGAATGAACTGGCGATCAAAGTATTGGTTGACGGCGGCAGTGTCACTCAGGAGACACTCGCCGACATAACGCCGCATTCGCCCTCGCAGCCACTGGTCGATGGGGTTTGCAAACCCCTTTTTCTTTCGGTAGATCACGTGCTTAGGCAGCCATTTCTCTATCGCCTTCTTATGCAGGTATTTCCCGCGCAGGCCGCGGAGTCGAAAATCTGGCGGGAGGCTTTCCACGAATTCAATCAAACGGTAGTCAAGGAAGGGGACGCGCGCTTCAATAGAGTTAGCCATCGAGGTTTTGTCGCCCACCATCAGTAGGTCGTCCGGGAGACTGGCTCGCGTATCGATGTAGAGCATCTGGGTGAGGGGATCGAGTCCGCTGACATCGGAATGCAGCCGGCTCAGGGCCCGCCTTGCCTGGTGCCCATCGGTAGAAATCCGTTCCTTGATCCAGCCCTGAAACAATCCGGCCTTCATATCTGCATCGTAGAAGGAGTAGATCTTGACGAACCGGGTCAGGAGGTCACGTTCGTTTAGGGAGAATGCCGCGCGCCTGGCGCGCTCACTCTTTGCGAATCGGTCAATCGTCGGCTTGATCACGCGATCCGTCAGGAAGTGCGGCAGGCGGCTGTAGAGTTCTGAGAGCTTTACGCCAATGTAGCGATGATAGCCGGCCCACGGCTCATCAGCTCCTTGGCCCGTGAGGGCCACTTTCACCTTGCGGCTGGCGATCATGCTGACGAAGTAAAAAGCTGCAGCAGTCTCATTTCCGACCGGCTCTTCGATGTCCCACAGGTAGCGCTCGTAATAATCTTCATAGTCTTTCGCCTGGACGATCATCTCGTCATGTTCGGCGCCGAACTGTCTGGCGATGGCACGGGCGTCCCGCGTCTCGTTCGACTTTTCCCCGTCTTCAAATCCAATCGTGAAGGTGTGAACGGGCGCGCTCACAAGCTTGCTCATGATGGCGAGAAGAGCGCTTGAATCGACACCTGAACTCAAGAACAGCCCGACCGGTACGTCGCTGCGCATCTGCAAGCGCACCGCGTCTTCCACGAGCGATTGGTACTTCTCGATAAGAACGTTTTCGTTAATGTCCTGCAGTTGTCTTGGTGTCTCGGTCCAGTACCGTTTGATTTCGAATCCTTGGGGGCCGGCCAGCAAGATGTGTGCCGGTGGCAGTTTCTTGATTCCCTTGAAAAGGGTGTCAGGAGATGGCACATATCGAAGCGTGAAGAGGGCCCCCAGGGCTTCGATATCCACCTCACGCGGGCATTCTTGATGCTGCAATAAGGACTTAATTTCCGATGCGAAGAGAAGCCGTCCCCCTACAACAACATAGTAGAGGGGCTTTACACCGAGATGATCTCGAGCAAGCAGGAGTTGTTTTCGCCGGGTGTCCCAAAGAGCGAAAGAAAACATCCCGTTGAATTTGTTGACGCAGCCGGCTCCCCATTGTTCATAAGCGTGAACGATGACTTCGGTATCGGAGCGAGTCGCGAATACATGGCCAAATCGTATCAGGTCCTCGCGTAGCTCGAGGTAATTATAGATCTCGCCGTTGAAGACCACCTGCAGCGTACCGTCTTCGTTGGAGATCGGTTGCGCTCCGCC
>WNFJ01742931.1_pt1 | contig 15654 bp, 16 predicted proteins | sample 5400461 | NCBI WGS metagenome assembly WNFJ01 (sample SAMN13153349, study PRJNA577476) | soil metagenome | isolation source: 115 cm saprolite on Douglas fir-dominated hillslope | place: USA:California | collected 2013-09-17 | reverse complement strand
CACTTTCCACCTCTTTTGTATTCAATCGCTTCTATTGTACCACATTTCCCCTGCTGATCCTTCCCAAACCGCTCTCCAGGCCTTTTCGTACAGCCTCTACTGATCTCGGCAGAGGCAAGTAAAGTGCGCTAAGCTGGAAGGATGGGAGCACCAAGAAAAGCCGATTGGCGAGAAGAACTGCGCAAACGCGCCTGGCAACTGAAAGAGCAAGGCTGGCCGCAAAAGGACATCGCGACGGCTGATTACGCGTGAGTGAAGGGGTCGTGAGTCAATGGCTCGAGCGAGGGGACGCCAAACGGCTGCATCTGGAGCAACGACCAAGCTATGCGCTCGATCTCAACCTTGATGAAGGCATCTGGCAGTATCTCAAGCGGGTCGAGCTGGGCCATGGGTGTTACACCGACCTGGACCAGTTAGATCAGGAAGTCATTCGGGCCAAGGAACGGTTGCGATAGAAACGCCGTATCATGCGCAGTTGCTCTCAGCAATGCAACTCCGCGAGCTTCGCTTGATCTGCTGATCAAGCGAAGAACTTTGGCTCCCTCGTGATCCCCTCTGGCTGGTGACAAACAGCCATGTCTTTCGCTATACTCTTCACTGAGGAAGAAGCTATCTGGTTGGATTGAAAGGAGTCTTGAAGAGCTATGAAGGTGCTGTCTACCGTTGGTCTGCTTCTCATCCACAATACCCACCTGCTTCTGGTGAGAAAGAGGCATACGCGCACATTTATGCTCCCGGGTGGCAAAATGGATGTGGGTGAACAGGAGATCCCCTGTCTTGAGCGAGAAATCCAGGAAGAATTGCAGTGCCAGCTTCAACGAGCATCATTGCATGCTCTTGGAGAATTTACCGATGTGGCGGCACATGAACCAAACACCTTGGTGACCATGAAGCTCTACAAGGGTCAGATCGTTGGAACTGCTCGTGCTTCTCGTGAGATTGAAGAGATTCACTGGTTCGATCTGCAGAAACCGCACGAGATCCTCCTGGCTCCATTAGTCCAAAATCAGATTTTACCTGTGGCTCTCCATTTCCTCACATCCCTGCAGCATCCTCTCAACTACAATCAAGGCACCAGTTGAGATCTTTGTAACAAGTGGGGTGATCACACTGTCCACCTCACTTGTTACGGAAACTCCGTTTAGTTCTCTCAGTCGAGATCAGTAAATCGCCTCCACCTGTAGCTGGCCGGTTTGTACAACGAGCCCGTTTAACCTGCCTGCGCGAGGCAGCGCGACCCAACACGGCTCACCTCCTCGACGATTGCCTCCACATCCTCGCTCGTGAGCGCGTAGTGCAGCGCGCAGGAGCGCAGCACGAAGCGGCCACACAAGAGCGTCCCGTTCACAAAGGCGTTCCCACCGACCTGTATCTCTTCCATGATCCGTTTGTTCAGCCTATCGAGGCGCTCTTCCTCGCCTCGCAACTGCTCGGGTACATAACGGAAGCACACGATGGAGAGTTCCACCGGCGCTACGCGCTCCAGGTCCGGCGCGGCATCGATACGCGAGGCCAGGTACTGGGCAAGAGTAGTGTGCCGTGCCACATGCGTGACCAGACCAGCGCGTCCCGCCTGCTGGATAACCCACAGCAGTTTGAGGGCGTTGAAGCGCCGCGTCTGCTGGAAGCCGTACTCGGAGAACCAGGGCGGCCCGCCAAAGCCTTTCCCCGGCTCGGTGCGCAGGTAGGGCGGCACCAGGCTGAAGGTTTCGCGCAAGAGTTCTCCCTCTCGCACGATGGCACAGCTGCACTCGATGGGGGTCGCCAGCCACTTATGGGGGTCGAGTGCCACCGAGTCGGCGCGTTCGAGCCCGGCAAAGAGCGGCGAAACTTGCGGGTCGAGGATACCGAAAGCGCCATAAGCCCCGTCCACGTGCAGCCACAGCTTCTGCTCACGACAGAAATCGGCCAGGTCGTCCAGCGGATCCACCGCCCCGGTGTTGACCGTTCCCGCGCTGGCAGCCACACAGAACGGCAGCAAGCCTTCGGCGCGATCTTTTTCTACGGCGGTGTACAAGGCATCCAGGCGCATCTTGAAGCTGACATCGACCGGGATGCGGCGGGGCTCACCCCTTACAAGTATAGGTTTTTTGGGAAAGAAGGGTGAGGAAGGAGGGGCAAGCAGCCGTTATCTGCTAAGATGAGAAAAACAACAAGCATTCATCAAAAGCAGGAGAACGGACATGGCTTGCCCGGATCGATTATCGCAATGGACAAAAGAAGTGTCAATCACTTTTGCTCACCTGAGCAAACCGCAAATTTGGGGATTGGTGCGTCTTTCGCGCAGGGATCGCGTTGTCGGGAGTGGCCGGGATCAATCAAAGCAGTGCTCTGCTCGCCTTAGTGCTGTATGAACAGGAACAAACGGTGTTTCAGCGTTTACGCGAGTGGTAGTCTTCATGCGGGGCAGAAGAGTGGGAAAAAGCGGCGTGAGCTGGAGGTGTCCACGTGTTTTGCTCCTTTGCTGGGATGGGTGTTACGTTTGTGGCAAAGCGAGAAGCGGCACTTACCGCTGGTGATGGATGCGACTTCGCTTGGCAATCGGTGGACGATTTTGGCGGTGAGCGTGGTTCTGAGGGGGTGTGCGATCCCGGTGGCCTGGAAAGTGCTCCCAGCAGAACAGGCAGGGTCCTGGCGTCCGTATTGGGAAGGACTGCTCAACGCGTTAGGGAAAGCGGTGCCGCCCGAGTGGGAAGTGATCGTGCTGGCCGATCGGGGATTGTACGCCCGGTGGCTGTGGGACGTCATTGTGGCGTGGGGCTGGCATCCGTTCTTACGGATCAATGTGGGATCCAAAGCACGCTTGCCCGGAGAGGAGCACTTTGAGTGGATCAGTCGATGGGTTCCCACGCCGGGAACGAGTTGGCAGGGCAAAGTGGAATGCTTTGCCAGCAAAAAGGGGCGGGTGAATGGGACGAGGCTTTTGCATTGGGAACCTGGATATGAATCAGCTTGGGTCATCCTGACCGACCTTGAACCCGAAAAGGCCATGATCAGTTGGTATGGGCTACGAACGTGGATTGAGGGTGGGTTCAAAGATTTCAAACGGGGGCTTTGGGGATGGCACCATAGCAAAATGGAGCGAGCAAGTAGTGTGGAACGGCTCTGGTTGGCGATGGCCGTCGCGCAGTTATGGTGCGTGAGCCTGGGATGCCAAGCTGAGGCGGAGCTCGAAGTTGAGTTTCGGCAAAACGAGCCGGGCGCATCCTTGCCTGAGCGGCATATTGCTCATCGACGGCGCAAGCGAGCGGCGGGTCAACTGCCCGCTCGCCGCTTGAGTTGTGTCGTGCGCGGAAGACTGGTGCTGCTTGCCATGCAGTATCAGTCCCAACCGGTCCCTGTGGGAATCTTGTGGGCGGGACCCTGGCCTGGGACCATCACCGCGCCCCAGAAACAGCCCAAATCTTCAGCGCTGAACAAGAAGAAAACACAAAAGGAAAAGGAACGTCGAAAAAGACAAAAACGCCGAGCGCGCGAACATGCCCGCGCCCAGGGGTAAAAAACCTATACTTGTAAGGGGGCTCACCCAGCCCCAGGAGGTGCACTGCCTTGCGCAAGCAGCTATGCCCCTCTTCGGAGATATAGAGCACAAGCCTGGGGTGCTGGCCCTGCAGTCCCTCCTCGTGCATGTTCCAGCCGTGTTGTGCTGATGCCCAGTGGCGCGCCACGGCCAGGCAGGTGAGCGAGGCCACCGAGCCGCCGCCCACCAACAGACCAGCGCTGCCCTCGGTCGGGAAGTCGATCAGCTCCATCAGCCAGCGCACCACGCAGTGTTCCAGGTAGATGGCGGCGTGATCGCCTCCGGCGGCGCTCGGATTCATCACCGCCGCCAGGAACTCGGCCAGCATCCCGATGGGCGCGGCCGCCGGGTTGACCCAGGCGGCGAAGCGCGGGTGCTGGTTGCCCATGGCGTGCGGCAGGATGTGCTGCTCGAAGAAGTCGAAGAGCGCTTCGGGTGAGCGCCCAAACTTAGGGAGCGGCTGGTGGAGCAGCATCTGGCGTTCGGAGGGCGTCATCGGACGGTAGACCGGCTTATCTGACAGGACCTCCAAGTAGTCCGCGGCCAGTTCGACCGCGTGCATGCCCAGGTGGTAGAACGTATCGGCATCCATAGAGAGTGGCGATGGGTCGCGCGTCGATGCCAGGGCCTCCGACGGAAAGGCATCATTTGTGATTTCGTCTGCATTCATGGGTGATCTCGTCCTTTCGTTTTATACCTGTGTTGCTTCAAGCACCGTCTGGCTCCAGCTCTGCAGGAGCAGGAAGCGGAAACGAGGGCAGGATGGCGCCAATGAGGGTATCCCCTCGCAGCGCCGAGACGACATTCCTGGCAATTTCCGTCGCCACTCGTGCCTGTGCCTCTCTGGTCGAGGCCCCCAAATGCGGGGTAACAATCACGCGCTCGTGTGCGAGGAGACGCCGCAAGACGCGATCGTCCCCGATGGGTTCCTGACTGAAGACATCGAGCGCTGCTCCTGCCAGACGGCCCTGATCAAGCGCCGCGAGGAGAGCCGCCTCGTCGATCAGGCCGCCACGTGCGCAGTTCACCAGAAAGGCGCCCGGTTTGAGCAGATTCAGTTCCTGTGCACTGATGAGTCTGGCTGGTCCATCTGAGGTTGAAGTAAGCGCGGCGTGCAGCGTCACGAAGTCGGCATGTCGCAACACCTCCGCAAGGCTTCGCATCCTCACCCCTGCCAGCTCGGCCTGCTCGACGGCGACAAAGGGGTCAAACGCCACCACGCGCATCGAGAACGCCCGCGCGAGTCCGGCCACTTCCCTGCCGATTTTTCCCAGGCCCAGGATGCCGAGTACCTTGCCCGACAGCTCGACTCCCACCAGGCGGCTTTTCTCCCACCTGACTGCTTTGAGACTGTTGTTTGCAGCCGGAATGTGTCGCGCCAGCGCGAGGAGCAGGGCCATCGTATATTCAGCCGCCGCCAGCACATTACTTACAGGAGCATGTACCACCAGGACTCCTCGCCTGCCCGCTGCCTGCAGGTCGATATTGTCCACGCCCGATCCGGCGCGACCAATCACCTGCAGGAGGGGCGCTGCCGCGAGCAGGTCGTCGGTGACGCGGGTCTCGCTGCGGATAATCAGAGCGGTATAGCCGCCGATCACGGCGCGAAGCTGCGCAAGCGCTAACCCGAAGCGCTGGTCGATCAGCGCCTCCGGCAGTTCGCGGCGCAGCAAATCAACCCCCACTTCCGCAAGCCGCCCCGTAATCAGGATGCGCGGCGCATTCCTGTCCTCCACTTGAAAAACGGCCATGGCGATCTCTCTCCTTTCATTCTGCCGATACTATCAGGGCGAGAAGCCCTTTGAGAAGCGAACTGTGCTCTCCTGGGTGATACTCAGCGATTCTCCGAGTTGGCGAGAGTACTGCGCGTACAACCGCATGGGAACCAGGCGGCGAGTAAAGACTCAACACGAAACGCAAGACCTACGCTGATGGGCACCCGGGTGATGCAGCGCCCACCGTCTCGCATTCTTCTGGGGTGAACCCCTGCAAGGCGGTCGCGACGCGCTCGATCTCCTCTTCCTCCAGCTCTGGATAGAGCGGGATATGGGTGAGCAAGCCTGTTACTGCTCTTGCCACCTCCAGCGCCTCTACCTGGCAAGGCAGCCTCCCCGTCCGATACGGTCGCTGATCCGAGACCAGCGTATAGGCTTCGGCCACCTCAATGCCCACCGATCTCAAACAACGTTCGAACTGCTCCCGCACCTCTCCCGAAGGAGATCGCGCGGCATAGTTGAAGAACACGTGCGAGCGTCCCGGAGCGGTGACGGGAGCGTGGACGACCGAGTGGGTTAGCGCCGCGCTATAACGGGCCGCGATCGCGCGCCGGCGCGCGTTCCAGGCGTCCAGTTCAGCCAGTTCCAGCAGGCATTCCGCCGCCATGAATTCATCCATGCGCGCACGCAGTCCCCAGTCGTCGTGCAGGTAGCGTGCGTTTGAGTAGCGACCCAGATCACGCAGGCCACGCAGGCGGTCCGCCACCGCGCGATCTCGCGCCAACAGACGTGCCGAGACGGTCACCATCCCGCCATCAAAGAGCCCTCCCATATTCTTGACCCCGTTCAAGGAGAAACAGCCCAGATCCCCCATACTCCCTGCATAGCTGCTGGACGAAGAGGAGTAGGTATAGGTAGCGCCGTGTGCCTGCGCGGCATCCTCGACGACGTAGAGGCCGTAGGTATCGGCCAGGTCCAGCAGGGGAAGCATATCTGCCATCTGCCCGTGTAAATGCACGGGAACGATGACGGCGGTCTTTTTCGTGACAGCCGCCTGCGCTGCCCTGGGATGGATGGTGAGCGTCTGCGGGTCCACATCCACGAAAACGGGAACCAGACCCGCGTCACTGATGGCGTAGGCGGTCGAAATAAAGGTCGGGACCGGGACGAGCACCTCACGTCCGGCTTCTATGCACAATGACTCAAAGGCCAGACGCAGGGCGGAGCTTCCGGAGTTCACCGCGATGGCAGCCGCCATGTTCCAGCGCTCCTCAATCTGCTTTTCCAGGGCGGCGACACACGCGCCTTGCACATATCGCCCCGTCGTGGCTCCCCGCTCGATCACCGCTTCCAGGGCAGCGAGCAGGCGCCTCTTGCGATGAAAAAAGCGCCGGCCATGTCCCTGGGCGGGGATGAGGTTCACTGTTGCCGCAGGTGAGTGTGTTGATTTCCCCAACATGTCCTTCTCCTTCTGAAATGAGCACTACTAGGCTTCCAGAGCCACGGCGAGACGGCTGGTGGTTCTCTGCGTCCGCGCGGCTTGCTGAAAGCTCGCGCCGAGCGCGAGCAAAGAGCACGCCAGACACAGCGCAAACACCAGGCCGACGATGACCAGGACGGTATCGACGCTCCGGCTCTCATCGATCAGCCACCCGAGAAGCGGCGTGAAGAGGGCCATGAGCACGCCTTCAGCCGTCGCGAACAGGCGGTTGACACACGCCTCGCGCGCGCTCCCATGTGCGAGGTGTAAAGAATCCAGTAGCCTCGCGCTTTGTGCGAGCGAGAGGTGACGTTGTGCCGCTTGCGCCACAGCAAACGGAGGCCTCAGTCGTGGCAGGAGGATGCCCCACACCGCGCCGGCCAGCGTGTACCCCGCCAGGCTCACGGCAAGCCACCAGGGAGCCTGGAGGAACGGCAGGCCGAGGGCGACCAGGCCACCGGCCATCGCCACCGGCATGAATAGTAACAGGGTGCGTACACGCGACCGCACCGAGACCGGCACCAGTCGCCCGGGAAACCCGATGACATTGCGGGCGGCAACGAGCCACCCCGTAGCCAGTACCAGGATCACGAGTTGCCCTCCAAGCAGCCAGGCCAGCTTGTCCAGGGTATGCGTCGCGCCGAGGCTGGCCGCGAAAGGCGTCGGCACCGCTCCCCAGACGCCTCCCAGGATCACTCCAACGCTACTGGCGAGCAGGCTGAGCGGCAGATACCCCTGGGAGTCCTGGGAGCGTTCGCGCAAGAAGGACCACCACCAGCGCCAGGGCCTCGTGCGCTGGTCCAGTTGCAGTTGCCAGCGGTCCGCAGTCCAGTACCTGCCAATCCAGGACGCAGCCACACTCCCCGACCTGGGCAGGGGAGCGCAACCGGAGAGGAAGAAGTCGAGCGCCACCAAGGGGAGGCAGCAGGTGAGCGCGATGAGACCGGCAACGGCGGGAAGCATCCAGGCGACCACGAGTCCGACGGTGAGTCCTACCAGGCTCCGCGCCAGAGCGAGACGCTCCCCCACCCCAGGCCAGGAGCGCTGCTGCGCGAGCCAGGCAGTGCTGCTGGCCCCAAGCAACACTGCAAGAGTTGCCAGCACTGCCTGGCTCGCCAGGGCAGGCGACACCAGACCCAGAGACAGGTGCCACGGCATCGGCGCGGGACCGATCAACCAGAGTAGGATACAGCCAAGAGCACTGCTCCCCCACGAGCGTGGAGCACCCGGCAAGCGCATCCCGAAAAGCGAGCCGAGGATCCAGGCGCTCATCAGGCAGGCGGGCGCGAGCGCGTGAGGGAGAACCAGCCAGGCCTGGGCGAGCAAGCGCATCTGGACGATCGAGATGCCCAGACTCGCGCTCAACCAGCAGGGAGTAAATATTCGCCTCCCAATTACGACATCCAGGGCGTGTTGGATGGAAGAGATATGCTTCATCGAAAGTGGCTCCTTCCTGCAAAGCAGCTATGATGCTGCATGGATTCTTTTCGTTAGGCGCATCGAGATGAGACGACTATACCGCCTCCTTGAGAGGGGGAAGCAGGGTCGAAGGATGTCTGGTGACAGGAGTGAGCGAGGTGTCGATACCCAACGGCGATGTCGCTCCGCGTGGAGGCAAGGAGCGGTCGCGCTGGCGCAGCCAGTCTCGCATCTCTGCGCGTAACGGCTCCATCTCCTCACGGGGAACCAAGCTGTAGGCGCGGCTGGCATCGACAAAGGCAGTGAACAGGCCCATCACCCAGGACAGATGCGTACTCCACTCCGGGTGAAACTGCATCGCCACCCACCAGCGGGAGGGAGACACGTCTTCGAAGGCCTCGATCACTCCATCAGGGGCCGCTGCGGACACCTCCAGACCTGGGGCCAGCATCTCGACCGCCTGGTGGTGCATGGAGAGCACGGCATCGAGCACGGGCCGGCCCAGTTCGCTTCTCCCTTTCAAGGCCCTCGCCAGCCGACTGTCCGGTCGAACCAGTTGCACTGGATGCGTGACCCAGTTCGAGGAGGAGACCCGCCCTCTGGCGCGATGGCGCACCAGCTTCGTGCGCTCTCTGGGCCACTGGGCAGGCAGATGCTGGTAGCTCGTCCCGCCCAGCGCCACGTTCATGAGTTGCATACCCCGGCAAATACCCAGTGTTGGCAGGCAGAGCAGCCAGGACAACAGCACCAGGTAGCGCTCCCACACATCGCGGGCTGCTGCCCATACAGGCAGGCGGAGACATCGCCTCCTCCGCTCAAGATGAGTCCATCGAGGCTGCGCACCACCGGCCAAATGACGTCAAAGAGCAGCGCGAAGGTGTGCTCATCGCTGAGGATCTGCAAGGGGTCGTAGCCCTCCAGCAAGGGGAGTGCGGGGATGAGGCAGGGGAGGCCGCCCGCCTCCAGGATGGCATGCGCGGTTGGCGCATCGCTGCCATAGACTGGCCACCCGCCATCGCGCAACGTGCCACCGACAGCCAGAACACCGATGCGTGGCCGAGGGCCTCTGGCAGCATCACGCCGCCCCAGTTGTTCACCGATCCACTGCTCGAGTAGCTCGCTGACGGACGTATCCGCCAGCGCCTGCACCCCGGTTCGCATAGGTAAGACCATTTCTCTCTCCTCCTGAACAGCAAAATACTGGCGGCGCCTTCACGCACACAGAAGCCAGGGGTCCCGCTTCTCTTCTCGCCGTGAGCAGCCGTCGTGACAAAACCTGCTTCACGACAGGATGATTGCGCAACCTTGAACAAATGTACCTGAACATGGCGGGAAAAATCGTCGTTTCTTAGCCGAATTCGAGGGAGACATTGACCGTGTTTTCGCGTGACATCAACCGATTCAGCAGGGACAGATGATGGCGCTGCTGCTGCGCATGTGACCAGAAAAACTCGGTCAAAGTGACGGGGAAACCGGCCACAACATCACACCATGCGAGGGCAATGGAGCGTACAGTTGTTCCAGGCAGCGTATTTCACCGTTTGGCTTGAAGCATCGGTCCGCTGCCAGGCAAAGGAAGCGGAAGCAGCCAGCCTGAAGCGAATACATCATCATGTTACGGCCTGCACAGAGACGCTTGGTACTGAGGCCATCATTCCGATGCACAGGTTGCCTCCTGCTTCCCACTTATCTATGGTGAGTCACTATGGAAACAGGACAGGAGATTACAACGGCGAAGCGCAAAAGGCTGCTCAAAACCTTTGGCGCATGCCCGGCAGGCTATACCCACGACGACCTGGAGCGGTTCCTCGACCTGCTCTACGGCATGTTCAGCGATGTCTACACGATGACAGAACTGCGCCAGATTGTAGTGAGCGACCCCTTTGATCGCTCCGAACACCTGTGCCAGCTCAAGCTTGTGGAGCTAACAGACTGGCTGGAGGCGGTCGTCGCCTGAGATGGACGCCCACTCTTGCAAGCCGGACGAGGCTACACGACTGCCTTCCCACCGACAGTGCAAAGGGCGACGACCCTGCTCTCAACGGCAAAGAGGCGTTGGGAACAGGGTACACTGCTCTTAGTTCACTCCTCGCGTTTCTACCGGCTCTGCCCTCTGGGGCGATAGCCCCGTCGCCGTGTCTTCCTCGGCCCCGGCATGCGCGTCGGCAGGTGATCCCCAGGGCTGTACTTGCGCTTCTGGGACTGGATGGTCTCGTCGTTCATGTGCATGTAGTTCTTGGAGGCAATGCATGCCATACAGAGAGTTCTGATCTTTCTGTGGGCAAGAAAACCCTACGAAAAAAGATACGAGATAAGGAAAGGATATTCACCATGGAGAAGCAAAATGAACTAACCCAGCAGCCGTTGTTGCTCACCGTTCCTCAAGTCGCAAAAGAACTTAGCCTGAGCCGTACAATGGTCTATATTCTCATCAATAGAGAGGGTCTACCCGTCGTCCGTTTCGGAAGAGCAGTACGCATCTCAGCACCATCTTTGCAGAAATGGGTAGAGGAGCGCGAACGAGCATCGATGAGCGCCGCTTCTTCCTGGGATAGAGACCTGTAGATTCAAATAAAGGGCATCCATAATGAGTGCCGTAAATTGGATCGCTTTTGCCGCGCAGATCATGGAATTTCCTATAGACATATGCTCCAATTCCGCTGGCTTGCATGAGGTCACTGAAAAGTGAAGACATTACAAGTGATATCCCATAGAGAAGCAATAAGGCCTTTAAGCCTCTTGGCTGAACACCGTCCGTATAGACATTTGATGAGGGCGATACTACACCTGCAAAATTTTGAGTAATTCGTCTCTTATGAGGCAGTACATATGTTCACAAATTGCCTCATTTACTGTACTATAAGAAATGATACCGCTGTGCAAATCTTGTAGTACGAACGTCAACTTCTATCAATAGAAAGAACGGAAGACTCAATGGTGCTAAGCGGAAACGGCGAAGATTTCATTTATCAGCATCGTGTTGGGATCCTATTTTTTAGGATTAGTCCAGGAGAAGGAGCGATGATCTATGGCTAAACGCGGTAATGGTGAGGGTTCAGTTTACAAGCAGAGGAATGGTCTGTGGGCTGCCAGTATCACTATAGAGGGAAGCGGAAGTACTTCTATGGAAAGATGCGTAAAGAAGTTCAAGAAAAACTGGCGACTGCGGTGCAACAACAGAAACAGGGCATACTGGTTGCTACTCCTCAACAGACAGTTGGCCAATTTTTAACAGACTGGTTGGAGAATACACATAAACAGAGCGTGCGTCCTCGTACCTATGAACGGTATGAGGAGGCTATACGCTTGCATCTCGTACCTGTTCTCGGTAAGCATCAACTCCAGAAGTTATCGGCTCAACACGTACAGGCATTTTATGCGAGGAAGCTGAAAGAAGGTCTCTCTCCGTCAACGGTAATCTACTATCATAGTGTTTTGCATAATGCTTTGAATACTGCCGTGAAATGGGGGCTTGTTGCTCGCAATGTCTGTGATCTGGTAACGCCTCCTCGTAAGGCTCGCTTTGAGATACAGCCTTTCACGGCAGAGCAAGTACAACGTTTCCTTGCTGCAATTCGAGGACATAAGTGGGAAGCTCTCTTTACACTTGCTCTAGCTACCGGAATGAGACAGGGTGAGTTGCTAGGTCTTAAGTGGCAAGATATTAATTTCTCGACCGGAACGCTTCAGGTACACCGCAACCTCACTCGTGTCCCGCCCGGAGAGTCAGGGAAGAGAGAGTTTCGTGAGACAGAACCAAAAACAGAGAAAAGCCGTCGTAGTATAACGATTGCTTCCATTGCTCTTGAGGCGCTCAGGCAGCATCGTGTGCGTCAACTAGAGATCAAGCTGCGGGCCGGCCCCCTCTGGCAAGATCATGATTACGTCTTCTGTACGCTGACTGGCACGTATCTCAGACCTAACCACGTGGTCGATGAATTCAAAAAGCTTTTGAAGAAGGCGGGTCTGCCGGATATTCGATTTCACGATTTACGCCATAGCGCTGCTACACTCTTGCTCAGCCTCGGCGTCCACGCCAAGGTCGTCCAGGAGATGCTCGGCCATACGCAGATCAGCATGACGATGGATATCTACTCACACGTGTTGCCGAGTATGCAGCAAGATGCGGTGAGTCGGCTAAATGAACTGCTGATCAAGCGCAGTGAGGATGATGCTGGAGGGATTAATAAAAGCGTATAGCCTTATAGTTTCTTCTTTATACTCGGTGATGAAACCGACCTAAAGGATGCTGCCTCTTCCGCAGGCTTTCTGATGAAGAGCCAGCATGCTTGAGGCCTACCTGGCGTCTCACTTGTCCAAGTGACTCGCATGTGACACGATATCGGTATCTCTCCCACGAGGGGGAGACAAGTGTCCGAGCGTCCTCTGGCGTCTCCGGGGCGTGAAACCAGTCCGGCGAAAGGAACCCGATGAAAGCGCTTCGTCTTGCGCTGCTTGGCTTTGGCACCGTCGGCCAATGGCTGGCAGAGGCGCTGCACACCCGACGAGCCTGGTTGCAGCAAGAGTATGGCGTGGCCGTGACCCTCACCAGTGTCGGGACGCGCCGCTATGGCTTGATTTCCCGGCGCGAGGGGCTGGATATCCCCACCTTACTCGATCTGGTCGCGACACGACAACCGCTCACCGCTCATCCAGCGGTCACCCACTGGACGAATATCCTGGAAGGATTGCAGGCGACTTCCGGCGATGTCCTGGCCGAGGCCACCGGGGCCACGCTCCGCAGTGGAGGAGAACCTGGCCTCTCGTATATTCGCGCGGCGCTTGCGCAAGGCATGCATGTGGTGACCGCCAGTAAAGGCCCCATGGCTCTGGCCGGACTGGAACTGCTCTCCCTCGCACGAAAGCAGGGGGTTCAGCTGCGCATGGAGTCAACGGTGATGTCGGGCACGCCCGTGCTCAGTACCATGCGCGAAGGGATGGCAGGTACCAGCATCCGCGCACTGCGCGGCATCCTCAACGGCACGGCGAACTCGATCCTCAGCGCCATGGCGCTGGGTCAGACGTACGCCGAAGCACTCGCGCAGGCGCAGGCGCAAGGCTATGCCGAAGCCGACCCAAGCGATGATGTGGAAGGGGATGATGCGGTCGCCAAAACCCTCATCCTGGCGGCAGCCGTCTTTGGTAGTGCCCTCGCGCCCTCGCAAGTCGTGCGAGAGGGTATCACCACAATCACCAGCGAGCAGATACAACGAGCGGTTGACCAGGGAAGCCGCATCAAACACGTGGCCTCCTTGCGTCTCCTGTCACCGGATGGCAGGGAAGTCTCACGAGCAACAGCTGATAGCGGCACCGTCCACACGCACTTAGAAGCGCGGGTCGAGCCCATCGCTCTTCCACTCAGCGACCCACTAGCCCGCATTGAGGGGCTACTCAATGCTATCCACATCCAAACCGATACGCCCCTGGAGGTGACGGTGATTGGACCAGGAGCAGGGCGCTTCCAGGCAGGCCAGGGGATGTTGGCCGATCTCATCGCGATAGCCAAAGCACTCTGAAAGCACTCCCCGTCTCCAGCAGTGAGCTTAGAAGCCTGGGTCAATCAGGACACGGTGGGAGTGGCGTGAGTGGAGATACTAGCTTGAATCAGTGCTGTTTGGCGAAATAATTACAACGAGGGCATTGTGCATGAATGCGCCAAGCGTCACGCTGAAGCGACGCCTATTCATGACTCACACCAAGCGTTTAAGAGGGCGCTTTTTTTCCGCTTTTTGTGGTAGCCTAGAAACAAAGCAGAAAAACAGGAGGCAAGCTCATGACGGATCACAGCGGAAACAGCACCGGACCCATCAGCAAAAAGCAGCTCCTCGCCGAGATGCAGAGCGAGCAGGCGGCGTGGCTGGCATTGCTCGACGAGATTGGTGAGGAGAACATGACGCAGCCGGAGGTCGCAGGAGGCTGGTCGATCAAGGATATCGTTGCCCACATAACCGGGTGGCGCAGGCGAACGGTGCTGCGCTTCCGGGCAGCTCTCGATCCCACGGTGGACATGACACCTGACTACCCAGCGGAATTGGATGAGGACGACGAGGTTGACGAGATCAACGCCTGGATTTACCAGGCCAACCGGGATCGCCCTCTCGCCGACGTCCTCAACGATTCGCGCGAGGTCTTCCAGCAACTGGTCGCCGAAGTCTCCGCCTTGAGCGATGAGCAGCTCAATGATCCCCAACGCTTCCCCTGGCTAGAGGGCGAGCGGCTCACCGGGGCCTTCATCTTCGGCCACTTCCACCAAGAGCATGAGCCCGACATGCGCGCCTGGCTCTCCAGAGTGAAGCAGACAAGATAAAAGACGAAGCTTTGCTCATGATCCTAACCGAAACAAGTAAAGGGAGGGGACGGAAAACCTCCGCGAAGCAAGCGGGCATCATCAGAAGTGAGCCAGAACCAATAATTTCCATATTCGAACAATAACTTTTCGCAGCATGTTATTCTTTAAGATGCAAAACAGGCATTCTCGGACATATATATTTTCCGCACCTATATACTTGAGAGACCCTAACAGATTACCGATACTTGCAAATTCAAGAAAAGATTCGCCCTCGGGGTGAAACAGGCTTTAGCTTTTACCAAGGCAAAACTTCTATTACGATTCGGCAGGGGATTGACAGGAGGGGGCTTTAGCCCGCCGCAAGCCCCTGCGGTTTCAACCCACGAGGTTAGGCGTGTCTCGGCTTTAGCCCTGGCATGACCGCTTTTTGTTCGTTGGAAAAGAAGAGATTGATAGTACCTTGCGAACTGAATAACTACGGGTTCGACAGCGAAGGGCTGTCGGTAAAAATGTTACCGTGTTGCCAAAGACCACGGCCACTTGCTAGAGAGAGCAATGCAACGTGTAGGCCTTCCAACAAGCGTACAAAAGTATCTGGGGACAATTCGATCTCCCCAGTAGTTGGCGGTATGGCACCGCCCACGGGATGGTGGGGACGTTCCAAGGTCTGCGCGTAGCTCGTCCAGGTGAAATCGGGACGAGAAGCCCCGAGGCTTTAGCCCTGAGGAGTGTCACAGTATCCTGATGAATGTGTTTTTCGTCCTATGGCCAGGACGAGCCAATTTCTCGGCAGATGGCGGAGGAAGAGCATCCCTTCCCCACCAGAGGAACCATTTTAGCAGTGACTGGACAATTCTGAAATGATGAGAGGAGCACCGGTTCTTCTATGAAGATCTACCTGGTGGATGGGACCTACGAGCTGTTTCGCAACCACTTCGGCGCGCCGCCGCGCAAGGCACCGGATGGGCGCGAGGTCGGCGCAACGCTGGGCCTGTTACGCAGCCTGCTGATGCTTTTGACCACGCCGGGCATCACCCACGTGGCCTGCGCGTTCGATCACGTGATCGAGTCCTTCCGGAACGGCCTCTACCCCGGCTACAAGACCGGCGCGGGCGTTGACCCCAACCTGCTCGCCCAGTTCGAGCTTTCCGAAGAGGCCGTTTCCGCGCTTGGGCTGGTGGTCTGGCCGATGGTGGAGTTCGAGGCCGACGATGCCCTGTCCAGCGCGACC
>WNFJ01729786.1_pt1 | contig 15657 bp, 14 predicted proteins | sample 5400461 | NCBI WGS metagenome assembly WNFJ01 (sample SAMN13153349, study PRJNA577476) | soil metagenome | isolation source: 115 cm saprolite on Douglas fir-dominated hillslope | place: USA:California | collected 2013-09-17 | reverse complement strand
TGCGCGTTGATCAATCCTGGAATGATGGTCTTTCCCGTCGCATCGATCCGTTGCGCGCCGGCAGGAATTTTGACGTGCTTTCCAACCGCCTCAATCCGTCCGTTCCGGACCAATAGAGTTGCGTTCTCGATGGCCGGCTTGCCCGTGCCGTCGATGACGCGTGCGCCTACCCAAGCCTCCAGCTGATGGGTGGCGGACGGGCTGTCCTGGGCAGCCGCGAAACTGAATCCGGCAAGAATTAGTGCGGCAAGAGCCGCTGAACGCAGGGGAGACACAGGGATGAAGTTCATGTTTCCTCGGAGATATTATTATAATATCATTCCTGAAATTGACGATCCTCCCAGGAGATTGCCCATGAGATCGCTTTTTTTGTTTCCTCTATTACCGAGCAGCGGCGATGTTGCCGCAAGCCTCTGCCCCCGACGGTTTTGCTCAGTGGAAGGGCGACGCGGTCAAGAAATCCGGCGAAGAACTCGCAACCCAACTTGACGACCAAAAATTCGGCTGGAAAGCGCTCGGCACTTACGGAAACCATTACATGGGCATTTCCCGTCGCGAAGGCGACGGCAGCGCCGAAGTTCACGAAACCCGACTGGACGTCTGGATTGTCCAGGACGGCGAAGCCACTGCTTGCGGGCGGAACCATTGTCCAACCGAAAACGGTGAAGCCCCACGAAATTCGCGGTACTTCGATTGACGGCGGTGAAGCAAAACAGCTGAAACCCGGCGAGATCGTACACACACCAGTCAAAGTCCCTCACCAGCTGAAAATCGCGGGGCAAGACTTTCACCTACCTAGTTGTAAAAGTGGATTCCAACTAAGGCGTATCGGGCATTGAGGACAATTCTCTGGGATGACTCAGAGGGAATCTTGAGGTTTGTGGGCTGAGGTTGCCGCAGGGACGGAAGCAGGCTCTGCTGGCTCGTCCTTGCCTTCGAGGATGTGAGCATTGCGCTCCGCGGCTTGCAGATGTAAACGCATCGCGTGACGCGCCTTGTCCGGATTGTTTTCCCGAATTGCCCGGTAGATCGCCCAGTGCTGCCTCAGCCCCGCCTCAGGCACTCCGGGCATTTCGTTGGTGCGCCGGCTGACCTCCACCAAAGGCTCTGAAATCGCCTGCAACACCATAATGGCAAGGGGATTCCTGGTAGCTGCGGCCACTGCTTTGTGGAACTTTACGTTAACCTTAAGAATCGCGTCATGGTAAAGGGAATCGGCTTGCGGCGTGCTGCGATCCATCTTGATGGCAGCTTCCTGTTCCGCCAAGATTTCCCGCATGGCCGTCCAATCGGCTTCCGTGGATTTCTCGGCGGCTAATGCGACCAGCCCCAACTCCAAAACTTTTCGAAACTCGATGAGAGAATCTGCCTGTTGCATGAAGGCAGAAGTAGAAAGATACTCGGCGTTGAGCAGGGCCACAGGAGAGGGTTCGAGAACTATTGCGCCGATTTTTGGTCGTACCGAGATTAACTGGAGAGATTCGAGAGACTTGATCGCCTCGCGTACGCACGTGCGGCTGACCGCCAGCTCCTCGGTAAGCTGCTTCTCGGTCGGCAGCCGTTCCCCCGGCTTGACCTGCCCCTTTTTGATGAGATCTAGAATGTAGGTGATGACTTGGGCAGTGATCGTCCGTCTTCGAATCAGGCTGATACCCTCCAGAGCAACTTGCCGTCCGAAGCAGGCTGCCTGCTTTCAAATATTATAACATGATCACATTCCCCTAAATTCTGGCCAGAAACCGCTTCCGAGGCTCGAACTCAAGCGGGATCTGAGCTGTCATAGCTTGGTGGCAAGGACGGCGTCGAGGGTGCTTCCGGTTATGCGACCCTGCACATTCCGGAAACTGGCATCTTCGAGCAGTCGACGGTACTCGGTCAGCGTGCGCTCTTTGCCTTCAGTGCACATCAGCATGTTGAGCGACTGAAGCAGGGCTGAGATGGGTCCGGACTTGTCTTCGTACAGCAACTTCTCCGCGATCAGGATGGCTCCCCTGGCGGGCAGGCGCCGGTAAATCCTGGCCAGTAATGCGCGGATTTTGTCTTCTGGCCAGTCGTGCAGAATTCGGCCCAGCGCGAACAAGTCGGCCTCCGGCAATTCGTCATTGAAAAAATCGCCGGCCATCACCTCGACGCGCTGGGCAGCGATGGAGGATCGGGCATAGACGCGCGCTGACTCGATGATTCCTGGCAGATCGAAAACCACAGCGCGAAGATCAGGATTTCGTTCGCAGGCGGCAATGGCCAAATGACCGGTGGCACCGCCCAGATCTACCATTCGCCGGAATTGCGAGAGGTCAAAGGCCTCCACCACTTTGGGAGAGCTGAGAACCCCGAGTCCGTGCATCCCCTGGACAAAAGTTTCTTTCGCCTCTTCCGTGCGGAAGAAGTGATCGAAGATGGAACCTTCGACGCCGAATGCCTGCTGCCAACGCGGTGTTCCTTCACGAATGGCATCTTCCGCGTGGGTCCACAAACGGAATAGAACGTCGTCGGAATAGGCTATGTAGCCGGTGAGGGTCTGTTGGCTCGCACGGCGCAGATAAGTGCTGGCTACCGGCTCATTTTCATAAGCTGCGCCGCGCCGCCGCAGCAATTTCAGTCCAACGCAAGCGTCGAGCAGCCTTTCGAATGGATCGGCCTTGACGTGGAGTTCTTCAGCAAGCGCAGCGGCCTCTTGAGGCCCGTGTTCGAGGACATCAAAAACGCCCAATGACACGGCTGCGAACATCGCCTTCGAGCGGCGGAAGGCTTCGATCAGCTCAAGGACAGGAGAAGGATCAGGCAAATCCATGGATGTCTTGCGTGTCCGTATTGCCAGGGTTCAGCCACATCATAAGCGACAGATGTGGTACCGGTCTGGATCGCTTTCTGTCGGGCTCGGACTGGATTGCAGTCCTGCCCTGCTCACATGGCCGACACGCCGGCTTCCGAGGGCTTTTCTGCTGGGTTGGTGATTCTGCCGAGACCGGTGTTCGTTTTGGCCCTCTCGATGCGATATCCCATGCGCTCCAGAATCGGCGCCACAACACTCTCTTCACCGTTTTCCGCGCAACGAGTTCCGACCCCCAAGGCCACGACGCTATCGATGTCTTTCTCGACCTCGTGAACCAATCGGATAATCTCTTCCGTGCGATCCACCGGGACTTTGATCTCCACGATCGCCGAAAGCACCTTTTCATCGAGAACATCCGCCTTGAGGGTTCCGGTCGCAACGTCGCTCATCAACAGAGTCAGAGGATTCTTCTTTTCAAAGGGCACATTCGCCTTCGCCAACGCCATGGTCATCTTCTGAATGTCGCGGAACCATACTCCAACTCCCGGTCTGCCGAATTCAATGGTGAAGCCAACTTCGCCGCGCTGTACTCGATGGGTGACGTCGTTGGTCTTAACTTCTTCTGTGCCGCGGCCTTGCACTCCGGTGGATTGGTGGGTGGCGCGCGGATCCGAAAACGCCCGCCGCACCACGCGAGGCCATTGCAGATCTTCAGGCTCAAAAGCTGATGTGGGGCAGATATCTGGCTCCGGATCGAAGCGCAGGCGCGCGATCTGAAATAGCTTGCGAATCGTGCGCACGAAGACTGGATTCAAACGCTCCGTGCTCAATCCGTTGTAGCAGGCATAGCATTCGACGCACTCGTCCCGGTTCACTGTGGCGCGGTTAATTTTGGGATCGACATAGATGGCTCCCACCGTGGAGCAGGATTGATTCTCATAGTGCTCTGCTTCTGCCATCCTGCTCCACAGCAATAGGATACAGTTTGGTCATATAATAGTATAACAATCTGCGCCAGTAAGATAAGACTTTGTGGAGCGTTTACGTTCCCGCCGCTACATGGACCGGAGGCTCGCTTACGATCTTCTTGCCGGCGTTAATCCCGACGCTCAGTACCGCGCCCGCCACGCACAGCAGAGAGCAAACCAGGAACGGAATGTTCCAGCCGTACCGTCCGACCATGTAGGCCAGCAGGATCGGGGAAACCGCGCTTCCCAGGTTTCCGAAGGTGTTCATAATCGAAGCCACCGAACCGGCATACTCCCCCCCGATATCCAGCGGGATTGCCCACGACACACCCACGGTTACCTCCAGGCCGAAGACCGCAGCGCAGGAATACCAAACCGAAGCCATCGAGTTGTGGGTAAGCGTCGCAGGCACAATGAAGACGGCCGCCAGTAGAAACCCTGCGATCGCGACCCCGCGCCGCGCCGCCTTGAGATTCCCGAAGCGTTTGGCCCAGCGATCCGAGGTGGAACCGCCGAGCAGATCCCCTGCCGCCCCCGCCAGCAATGGCAGGCTAGCATAGACGCCCATCTGTTTAAGGTCAAAACCGCGGTGCTCGTTCAGATACTTGGGGAACCAATCGAGATAAATATCGATGCTGTATCCGTAGCAGAAATACATGAGCGAAAGCGTCCAAAGCGAGGGGCTGCGAAGAAGGGTGCGCCACGGGACCCTCCGGATACCGGATTGTCGGATGCCGACTGAGTCCTCGATCAGGCGGCGTTCCGCGGCGTTGCAATGACGGTGTTCGGCCGGCGTGTCGCGATAGTACCAGTACCAGACCGCTGCCCACACCAGTCCAATGAGGCCGAAGACGAAAAATGGCATGCGCCATCCAAAACGGATCATCAGAAGTACGACCAATGCGGGAGTCAGCGCCGCACCCACCCGTGAGGCCGCATGGGTCACACCCTGCGCGAAACCCCGTTCCGTAGGCAGCATCCACCCGGAAAGAGATCGTGTGGCAATGGGACCCGAAAAAAAAGCGGAAGACTCCCATCGCCGCCGCGTTCCATGCAAACGCCGTAAGCGAGGTAAAAATCGACCACCAGACAACGACCAGCGAAAGCGCTCGCCGTCCGCCAATCCGATCCCCCAGCCATCCCCCGGGAATTTGAAACAGAGCGTATCCCCACCGGAAGGAAGCAAAGATCCATCCGATGGTGATCATCGAAAAGCCCATATCCCTCTGGATCACGGGCACCGCCGAAGCCAGATTCACGCGATCCATGTAGGTGATCATGTAGGCCCCGATAACCAAGGCAAGAACTACATGGCGGCTGTGAGTGGGGCGAGCGGCTGTCTCGGGTTCAGTCACTTCGCGTGATTCAGCCTTGAGAGGAGAGGTAGGACGCAACTTGGGCGGCACCGCTGCCGACAACATTGCCGTGAGACGACCTTAGAACACCAGACGGTCCTTGTTGCTCTCAATCTTTTTGGCATCGATACCTGGGACCTTAGTCAGGTCGCGCCACTCTTTAAAGTTTCCGTTCCGCTCCCGGTACGACACGATGGAGGTTGATTCCGCGACCGTAAGATCAAGCGCGGCGGCCAATTCCGGCGCGCTGGCGCTGTTCACATTTACCTGCCCGGTCCGGTCATGACCTTTCTCTGCGCCCGTCTGTCCTGTGGCAGGGCCGAAGTTTTTGTCCAGATAATCGAGCAGGGTATCGTTCTCATCGTCGGAGACGTCCGCCCCGCGAGTGATCATCTGATCGACGATTGTGGACCACTGCTGCCTGGGAGCCCTTTTTCCAGTAACTACCTTGAGCGCGTGGCAACCGGCGCATTTCTGTTGCACAATGGCCTGGCCCTCCCCTGGCGGCAGGGTGTTCTCGCCAGAGGCCAGCACGAAGGCAAGATAGAGAATGCTCGTGAAGAACATCGCCGAAATATCGTATCATAAGCCTAAATACTGAAAGCTGGGGAGCTCCAGCCCGCGGGGCATTCAGTTTTTTTGAGTCAGCGCTGGGGGCAGAACTCGGCTCCTCCAACTCAGTATTGAGTCGGTTGGCTGCGCAGGCCAAGCATCGTCCGCGCCTGCGCCGGGGTGGCAATGGGGCGGTTCAGTTCATGCGCAATTCGCACCGCTCGCTCAACCAACTGTGCATTGCTTTTTGCTTTCTGTCCGCGGGAATAGTAGACGTTATCCTCCAGGCCGACTCTCACATGCCCTCCCATTAAAGTCGCGAGTGTGGTCAGTGGCAATTGAAAGGGGCCGATCGCTGAGCATAACCACAAGGCGCCTTCGGGAAACTGCTTCAAGAGTTGAATAATATTTTCGACGGTCGGGAAACTGCCGGTCTGATATCCCATTACAGTTTGCATCCAGTAGGGTTTTTCGACCAGACCGTGCTCCAGCAGATAGTTCACTACCCAGGCGCAGCCGGGATGGTAGAGCTCCAATTCCGGCTTAATTCCGCGCTGTTTCATCTCGGCCGCAAACTGATGAATCTGACCGTAGGTGAACGGGATGCACTCATCGATTTCAAGAGCAGGACGCGGAAAAGGCAACGGGGCGCGTCGTTCCTTCAGTTTGAACTTGCTCATATCCGGCGCCAGATTCAAAGAGGCAACTTCCGGCCCCGCGGCCAAAGATGCGGCACGCTCTTCCATCGTCATGCCGGGGCCGGCTCCTGTGGTTGCATTGATGATGATCTCGGGACAGCTCCGACGAACCTTGCGCAACACGTCGCGCCATGTTTCCGCGTCTCTTGCTCCCTCGGTTAAATTCTGTGGATCGCGCGCATGGATATGCACCATGGACGCCCCGGCTGCATATGCCCCATGGACCGATTCCGCGATTTCCTCGGCGGTCTCAGGGATGACCTCGTTCGCCTCTTTGCCCTGGATACCTCCGTTGCAGGCCACACAGATGATGAGCGGAGGCATTCCCGCCCGCACTCTTTCCATGAACTCTTCGCTATCGCTGTAGTCAAACCAGGCCGGTTGCGGCGACGATTGTGCGTGTTCCTTTATCGACACAAGACTCCTTTTTTCGATCCGGAGTATGCGTTATTCAGAGATCGCTCCGCGGCGACGCTGCATCAGTTTCAACCTGGACAGTCAAAGACAGACCCAAGGGTTCAAGGATTCGATCGAGATGTACGGCGCGGGAGCCTCATATAGGTAAACGTTTCATCGGCGTGCTGACAAGCGAAATAGTACGAAACGGTTGCGTACAAAAAGCATACGCGTGAGCCTGAGGCCACGGCGGTCGGTCGCCTGCCAACCGTCGGAGACGCCACGCGAAGGAGCCCGGAATGGCCACGGTTCGGGCGAAGAATCGGGTTGATTGTGATCGGCGCGGCAGTGTAGTCTTCCGGGCAAGAGATCAAGTAGTGGGACGGAATTGGAGCCTGGTTCAACTTGTTGTTTCCTCAAATTTGCTCGCTTTCCGGCTTCTGCCTGTTCTCCGTGCACGCAAATGTGGCGTTGGTTCCGTATGGGTGATGTGGGTTCACCGCTCGGTCAAACTTGCGCCCAGCCCCTATGATCAAGAAAACCACGCAGGCAACCTCGAATAGTGAGCCGACCAGCGGCTTCTGGACGGGCACCGACCGTCTGGATTCATGGAAAGAAATTGCCAGCTATCTTCGGCGCGAGGTTCGCACCGTACAACTGTGGGAAAAGCGGGAAGGCCTGCCGGTGCATCGCCATTTTCATAAGCGGCTGGGCAGTGTCTACGCTCTCCGTTCTGAGATTGAAAGCTGGAAGCGTCATGTCTCGCGCACGGGCGACGATCCGGAGACCAGGTCGACAGCACCATCGAAGGTCGCGAACCGCGTTACCATCTACGTGCTGCCCCTTATGAATGTAACCGTTAAGAGCGAGCGGCGTCGAATTTGCGACGCCATCGCGACAAAGACGATTGCGGCGTTGCAGCGGTCGAATCCGGAGCAACTTTGCATCGTGAGTCCGAAGTTCCCGGTACAGAACGGACAAAGCGAGCTGCCCACCAGCTTGTTGGATGAGCGGATTGACTATGTGTTGCGATGGAGCGTCCACGACGAGGGCGAAGGCCTGCGGCTGAACGTGACCCTGTTGTTTGCCGGCTCGGACTCCGTGGCGTGGTCACACACGTATCGTCGCCGTTCCAGCGATTTCGCCGAATTCTCCATGTATGCCGCCGACCAGATCGTGCAGTGCCTCTGGCTGAAGGTGTTTTCCTCCTCGACGGCTGTTCCAGTTGCGGGTCACCACGAAAAATCGGACTCACGGGAAACGTATTTGAAGGGCAGATATTTCTGGAATCAGAGAAGCGAAGAAGGACTGCGAAAAGCTATCCTCTGCTTTGAGTCGGCAATACGCGAAGATCCCGAGTTTGCCTTGCCTTACTCCGGTCTCGCCGACTCTCTCACGCTGCTATCGTTTTATGAGATTGTTTCACCTTCAGAAGTCATGCCCTCAGCTCGTCGGGCAGCCCAGAGAGCCATCGAACTCGATCCTAATCTGGCCGAGGCCCACGCTTCGCTGGCGGACGTTCTCCTGCACTTTGACCGCGATTGGCAAGGTGCCGATCACGAATATCGCCGTTCCATTCAGTGCAATCCGGACTATGCACTGGGCTATCACTGGTACGCGAATCTGCTTTCGGCCCGCGGGCAGCACGATGCGGCGCACATGGCGATCATGCACGCTCTCGAGATCAACCCGGTTTCCATCATTACTCTGGTATGGGCCGGCGTGACATCTCATCTGGCGCACCAGTTTGACGACGCCATCCGCCACTATCAAAGTGCTCTCGAGTTGGACCCTCAATTTATCTGGGCGCATATGTACATGGCGCTAGCGCTGGAACAAAAGGGCGACCTGAAGGAAGCGCTGCGCGAGTTTGAAGCGAGCAACCGGCTGGCGGGAGGAAATAACTGCGTGAAAGCCATGAAAGCGCACGCGCACGCAGTTGCCGGTGACACCTGGTCGGCGCGAGAGATTTTGAATGAACTCAAGAGTGCTCCCTCGCGCCAGTGCATGCCCTCCTACGATATCGCCGCCACCTACGCCGCTCTGGGTGACTCTCAACAGGTAGTCGCGTGGCTCCATCGGGCTTGTAACGAGCGGAATATGAAGCTTTTCACTTTGACCCAGGATCCGCGCTTTGATCCTCTCCGGCACCGTTCCGACTTCAAGCAAATCGTCGACCAGATGGGACTCACTCAAAATGCCCCAGCCCGCGGGCAAAACTGAGAGTCAAACGGGGACGGCGAATTTTCGAATCTCCAACCGACCCAGCGACTTGCGCAACCGCAGTAATCAAGAATCTTAGCTCTAGCCGTTGATCGGTAGTGGTGACTCCTAGTTTCAGAATGACGCATCATCCAGGGGGAAATCTTTGACGCAGAGAGTGGAGGAGTCTCAGGTTGCCACACCGCATCACGAATTGAATAGAAGTCTCGGACTCTTTGATTCGACCATGATTGTGGCGGGATCGATGATCGGGTCAGGAATCTTCATTGTGGCCGGCGAAATGGCTCGAGAGGTGGGGAGTGCTGGCTGGATGCTCCTGGCCTGGGTGATCGCCGGCGTTCTCACGCTGGCCGCTGCTCTCTCCTACGGAGAGTTGGCGGCTATGATGCCGCACGCCGGGGGACAATACGTTTACCTTCGCGAAGCTTTTTCGCCGCTGTGGGGGTTTCTGTATGGGTGGACGTTGTTTCTCGTAATTCAAACCGGGACGATTGCCGCGTCATCGGTAGGGTTCTCCCGTTATCTCGGCGTGCTGTGGCCGCAGATCGCGGAGACGAACTACATCGTCCACCCCATTCATATCCTGCCCTCCTATGCGATTTCCCTGTCCACCGCCCAACTGGTGGCGCTTGTCGTTATTTCGTTCCTGACCTGGGCCAATATCAAAGGCCTGAAGTACGGAAAGGGCGTACAGAACGTTTTTACCACGATGAAGATCGGATCGCTGCTGGGAGTAATCGGGATCGGCGTACTCATCGGCTGGAAGGCTTCGGTGGTGAAGGCGAATTTTGGTCACGCATGGACGCCCCAAGGGGCGAGCATGGCGGCACCCGGCCTTTCTCCCACCACCACCTTCGGAATGCTAGTTGCACTCTCGATCGCTCAAATCGGCGCGTTGTATGCCGCGGACGCCTGGAACAACATCACATTTACTGCCGGCGAAGTTCGGAATCCTACGCGGAATGTACCGCTCTCCCTGGCGCTCGGCACCATCATCGTCATTGGGCTGTACGTGTGCGCGAATTTTGCGTACGTCGTGGTGTTGCCGTTCAACGAAATCCAGCACGCCCCTTCGGATCGAGTGGCTTCCACGATGTTCCACGCAATCTTTCCATCGATCGGTCCCATGCTGATCGCCATCGCCATCATGATTGCAGCGTTTGGATGCATGAACGCATTGATTTTGTCGGGAGCGCGCGCCTATTACGCGATGTCGCTCGATGGCCTTTTCTTCAAACGCGCATCGCTTCTGAACCGCGCCAATGTGCCGGCCCAAGCGTTGATCATGCAGGGAATTTGGTCGGCTGTTCTGTTGAGCATCCGGACGTACCAGCCGGCGACCGGAACCTATGGAAACCTTTACAGCAACTTGCTCGACTACATCATCTCGGCTGCGCTGATCTTTTACATTCTCACCATTGCCGGCATATTTCGCCTGCGAAAACTGAAGCCAAATGTCGAACGCCCGTACCGTGCCTTCGGCTATCCTTTCATTCCCCTGTTTTACCTCGTCAGCGCGATTGGCATCCTGGCGGTCTTGTTCCTCTATCGTCGAGCGACGACAATTCCCGGCGTTGTAATCGTCCTGATTGGTATCCCGGTCTACTTCGCGTTTAAGTTCCGAGCGGACGCGATCGCAAATGGCCGGGAACCCAACCCGATAGCGAAAGATGAGTGAAGTTCACTCCGAAGCGTCGGTTGGAATCACCGTTTGATCGAAGAACCGGAGAACCACAGGAACTTGACCGGCGTGTCCCCGGCATTAATGTTCGAATGCGTCATGGACTGATCGGGCCGGATCATGTACGCCATTCCGGGATGCTGAACCCGCAACTCAGTCCCCAGAAATGCCAGGCTGTCGCCGTCAATGGCCGCCCAGATTTCCTCCTGGCCCGGATTGTGCGGATGCGGCTCACCCATCGTCATGGGATCAATGGTGACCGTGATAATGTCACCGATCGTGGCCAATCCGTCGGTCTTCGAAAAGAGATCTCTCACCACGTGCGCCCAGTGCCCGGAAGCTCCGGGTAACGTGAACGGAGACGCAGCCATCGGCGTGCGAACCGGAACTTCACTCTCGTCCGTCACCAGCATAGCCTTGGCCGGCACGAAGCCAACGGGAACGGGTTCGCTGACAACATACATCGTGAGGGAATCGATGCCGGTATTCTTCATCACGAATTCGAGATCCGCCGGGATAAAGACGGCGATGCCCCGGTGGAGCGCGGCGGTTTTCCCGCCTGCAGTGACCTCGCCCGAGCCGCCAGAAATATAGAAGACATTCTGCTCGCGGGTTAACGTCGAAGGTGTTGTCGAATTGCCGGGCTGAAGTCTTGCGTAGGCGAGAAAGTTCGCCGCTTGAAGGATCGCGCCCGGTTGAGGGGGAGCGTAGTTGTCCCCGCGGGTCAGGATATCGCGCAAGACCAGCGAACCGTAAGCGTGGCGCGGCATGGAGTCGCGCCAGTCGCCGATGAACATATCGATTCTTCGGTCCTGCGCATCTCTTCCCGCCTGGTAGCGCACGTCGCCCGGGCCATCGAAACTGTTTCCACCGGCGCTGGGGGTCTTTACCGGCGGTTTGGCAACGACCTGCGCAACTGCCGGAAGCGGCGCGATGCTGAAGATCGATAACGCCAGGAAGGCGATGCGCAGCACGGGCAACCTCGCGCTCGCACTTTTTGTTTGCATCATGATTTTCCTTGTCATGCGCCGAAGATTTAGTGAGCTACGGCCCACGCGAGTCCGTCCGCGCCTTTGCCCGCATCGATGAGACTGGTCAGTTTCCAATCCGAAAGGCTGATAGCAGCCACTTTCCCGCTCTGGTCGCACGAAACGTAGGCCATTTTCTGGTCCGGAGAAATCAAAACTTCTTGCGGCCGCACTGGCAGATCGATCGTGCGCGCAACTTTCATAGCGGTCAGATCGATCTCCGCAAGTTGATGCACCAGGGGCAGGACAACGAGGAGCCATTTGCCGTCAGCGGTCGGCGCGCTTCCATAGCCTAAACCCGGCATCGGAATCCAAGTCTTGATTTTGTTGGTTGCGGTATCAATCACGGCCAACTGAGGCTTGGTTACATCGGAGGTAAAAACCATGCTGTCGTCAACGGAAAGAGCAATTCGCTGGACCTGCCCAGACACCGGAATGATGGCCAGCGTCTTGCGCGCCTCCATGTCGAGGACTGAAACGGTGCCCGGCCCCACGTTCGATGTATAGGCCCGGCGCCCGTCTCGCGTGATCACAAACATGTGGGACTCCGGCTGGCCGGTCGGAATAGAGCCAACAATTTTCAAGCTGGCGGGATCGATGATGGCGATGGAGCGATCCAGTTCGGTGCTGACATACAGCATCCCGTTCGGACCAAATTTCGCGCAGTGAGGCCTCACGCCTTTGCCGAAGTCAAGATTCCTCACTACCTTTCGAGAGGCCAGATCAATCACGACCATGTTGCTGCCGTCCGTCCCTGGTTGGCCGACGCCCGAGTTTCCGTAGATGGGAACGTAGGCAAGCTTTCCGTCCGGTGACGCAATAATTTCGTGCCCGGTTACGCCTCCTTCGGGCACCTCTGCCACTTGCCGGAATGCGGCCGGGTCGATGATGCCCATGGCGTTGTTGCCTTTGTTCGCCACCAGCAGCCAACCGGAAGGGGTGCTCACCGCGCCCCTACCAAAGGAAAGGATTCCCAGAACCGACAACGCTAAAGGTAGTTGCGACCATCGCATGGTGACCTCATTCTTGAATGTCGATTGCTACGGATGTCTTGGGTTGTGAACCAATGTATTTTTCATTGGGGCGGAGGGCAATCATAATATCATATTGTTTCACGCACCTTGCCGGCTAATTCAGTATTCGCCTTTCACAATGTTGAGCAGTGCCTCGCCCCGCACAAACCTTTCCACTTGCTCGCGGACCAATAGGAATGCACGCTGCATAAACCTGTCGCTGTCACCCGCCACATGCGGCGTGATCAGTAGATTGGGTGCCTTCCACAAGGGATGCCCCTCCGGCAGCGGTTCGGGATCAGTCACGTCTAAAGCGGCTCTGATTCTCCTCTCGTTCAGAGCTTGCACCAGCGCTTCTGTTTCGACAATCGGCCCCCTCGATGCATTCACCAACAACGCCCCGGGCTTCATCCTCGCCACGAGCTTGGCATCAAACAGATGACGCGTTTCCGAAGTTAACGGAATGGTCAGGACCACAATGTCGGCCGACGGCAACACTTGGTCCAGGTTGCTGACGGGCTCAACCCCCTGGTGCGCAGAACGTCCGATACGAACGAACTTCGCTCCGAACGGAGAAAGCCGCGCTTCGATTCCTCGTCCGATCGACCCGTATCCAACGATCAGAACTACGGCATCTGCGGCCTCATGCATCGGAGCTGCAGGATTCTTGATCTTGGTGGGTAACGGATGATCAATCTGGTTCGGCTGCTGCCCTAGAGTCCACTTTCCTTCTCTCTGCCGGTCAACGAAAAATGGCAGGTTCTTCTGCATGGCGAGAATTGCAGTGACCGTCCATTCAGCGGTGGGAATGTCATGGACTCCGCGAGCGTCGCACAAAGTAATTTCTGGAGGGAAGATCCCCAGCAGAGTATCCACTCCCGCCCACGGAGCCTGAATCACACGAACGCTCCTCAGCCATTGCCATTGACGCCGCACGATTCTGGGAGGCAACGCGGGAACCCAGAAGTCGATTTCGATCTCTTCTTTGGGATCTTCAGGAATCCGTACAAACTGCACTTCGCTACCCCATCCTTGCAGCAACCCTTCGTCGACCGCTATGTCGACTCCCACCCGCACCGTCATCGATCTCGTCCTCCTCCAGCAGAGCTCCCCTACGACCCAAGTCCGGGAAAACTGTTGACACCTTACTTATTCATATTATGATATCAGCCATGAAAAGACGCTTGCTGCTGTTGCCGTTCTCCGTCTTGGCCGTCTCCCTGGCAGTTGGCGCTGCTGGCATTCCTGCCGGCGGTTTTGCCGGAACCTGGACGGCGAACTTTCAGAAATCCAAATTCCCCGGGCCTCCGCCGAAGGTCGATATGTGTATCATCGACGCCGATGGAACGGTTACGGTGAAAGAAACGACTTCGGAAGGCAAGGATGTCACCTGGCATTACACTCCCGTCGATGGTCAACCGGTCTCAATCGTCGGTAGAGAAAATACCATGGTGACCGTGAAAAAAGTGAACGATCACACCATCGAACACACTTGGAATATTGAAGGCAGGGCCGCAAAGAGCAAGTCGGTTCTGTCAAAGGATGGCAAGACCACTGTATTCACGATGGACGGAACAGGCAAAGACGGCAAACCGTTCCACGAGATGGTTGTGTACGACAAACAGTAAGGGATAGAACTTCGGTTGCGCTTCCCCGCGCAGGGCGGACAATCATGTCCGCCTTTTCAATTTGATTCTTTGGTGTTCGAGGTTTTGGCTAGGCAGCAATTGCGATAGGGCGGAGCCGGGTCTGCCCCAACAGGAAACGGAGTTGCCCATGGCTCAACCCCGCTACGGTAGGGTAAAGGCAACGACTGCGTCGCCCCCTGTGGTGTCGTAGAAACTGCCCCCCGTGTCAGTCAGGACGACGTACTGCTTGCCATTTTTGCCTTCATAGGTCATGGGTACGGTGTAGGATCCGGTCTCGAGTTTCGTGTCCCACAAAATCTTGCCGGTAGCGGCCTCGAATGCGCGGAAGTGCTGGTCCTTGGTCGCCGCAATGAACAACAAGCCTCCGGCAGTAGTGATTGAACCGCCAAAGTTCAGAGTGCCCGTTCCATGAACCCCTTTGGCATCCAGTTCCTCATCGACTCCGAATGGCACCGTCCAGGCGACGTCGCCAGTGTTCACGTTGATGGCCAACAGTTGTCCCCACGGAGGCTGCTGGCAGGGCCAGAATTTGTCATTATTCCAAAAACGCACGTAGAGTCCCCACGGGCTGCTCCGCTCGTAGGCGGGGTCGCCGCCTTCGGCGGATTTGGTGACCTTTCCGACATCGGCGATATTGACGATGTTCAGGAACAGATATCCCAGTTCCGGGTTATAGGACATCCCCGGCCAATTGGTCGTTCCCAGAGTGCCTGGAAACACCACAGTCAGCTTGGACCCGTAGTGGGTATACGGACCACCACTCTTCATGCCGCCTTCAGTCGCCAGCATGTCGGTACAAAACTGTTTTTGCTCCGGGGTCACGGTGGCGATTTCATCGGAGCTGAAGCTGTGTCGTCCCAAGGGCAAAGGCTTCAGCGGAAAAGGCTGCGTCGCGGCGCTTTGCTCGCCGGGCACATCGCTCGGCGGGACGGGGCGCTCCTCCACTCCGAAGATGGGTTCGCCCGTAAGGCGGTCGAGAATAAACATCAGCCCGGCCTTTCCCACAACGGCGACAGCCGGAATCTTTTTTCCCTGCTTCATCACATCGATCAGCACGGGAGCCGACTCCATGTCGTAATCCCACGTGTCGTGGTGAACCGTCTGGAAATACCAGGCCAGCTTTCCGGTATCGGCCTTGAGCACAACCAGAGAGTTGCCGAACAGATTGTTCCCTTTCCGGTCCGCCCCGTAAAAGTCGTAGCTGGGTGCGCCGTGAGGGAGAAAGATCAGGCCTCTCTCCTTGTCAATGCTCATCAAACCCCAGACATTGGTTCCTGAGCGATTCTTCCAACTCTCTCCCGGCCAAGTATCATTGCCGACT
>WNFJ01752957.1_pt2 | contig 15660 bp, 13 predicted proteins | sample 5400461 | NCBI WGS metagenome assembly WNFJ01 (sample SAMN13153349, study PRJNA577476) | soil metagenome | isolation source: 115 cm saprolite on Douglas fir-dominated hillslope | place: USA:California | collected 2013-09-17 | reverse complement strand
AGCGAGCAAAACGCTTCTGGAAGGGATTCCCGAACATGTGCTATACTGTCCGGGAATCCTTGTTCGGGTGAAGTCGGCAGCAAATGTGACGAATAGCTTTAATGTCATAAGGGCGCGAAATGCATCTTTGGGAAAATTTCTTTCACAATTTCATGCCATGAGCGGCGGCCAGGAGGGGAAGCGATGGCTCAGACACCTCCCATCGTCAAGGATGGCATTCTCACCTACCAGCGGGGCGGGGAATCTGCTCAGCTGATAGTGGACTCCTCCGACTGGTTTGCCTGGCTGGAGGTTGCCTCCACCTTCACCTTTCGCAGCGAGCACAGCCACTTCACCGCACGCAAAGAACGCGCAGGCCATCAGCGCGGGAAACCCTACTGGCGCGCCTACCACACACTGGATGGGAGGTTGTATCGGGCCTACCTGGGCCAGTCGGAGGCGTTGACCCTCCATCGGCTGCAGTTGGTTGCGGCGCGACTCTCCGGGGCACGTGTCGGCGATGCCATCCTCGTGGGGTCTGCGCTTGACGAAGAGGTCGTGCCTCGCCTGCCTGCTGTCCCCAGTGCCCAGGCGAGCCTACACTCAGGAACGAATTCTTCTTTGCCGCATCTCGCCGAAGTAGAGGAGAGGACGCACCAAGGGAAGCGCGTGCAACCCTGGCGCTCCACGCTGCCAGTACCACTCACCTCGTTCTTGGGGCGCGAGCGCGAGATCGTGGCACTGGCTGCGCTGTTGCAGCAAGCATCCGTCCGCCTGCTAACACTCACCGGCCCTGGGGGAGTCGGGAAAACACGCCTGGCCTTGTCCCTGGCCGCAGCGGTCGCTGACACCTTTGCTGACGACGTCTGTTTTGTTTCCCTGGCTCCCATCAGCGATCCAGAACAGGTCCTGCCGGCCATCGCTCAGGCGCTCGGCCTGTGGAAAGCCGGAGACCGCCCCCTCTCGGATTACGTGCTGGAGTTCCTGTGCGAGAGGCACCTGTTGCTGCTGCTGGATAACTTCGAGCAAGTGGCTGCTGCCTCCCCGCAGATGGCGACTCTGGCCCTCTCCTGCCCTCACCTGTGCCTGCTGATCACCAGCCGGGCCGCCCTGCACCTCTCCGGCGAGTATGAATTCCCGGTACCTCCTCTGTCCACCCCTGACCTCACGCAGCCGCCAGAGCCGCAGGCCCTGGCGCAGGTGGCCGCGTCTGAGACCACCTTTGCGCTGCGTCAGGATCATCTGCTGGCCGAAATCATCGCCGGCTGGGAGCCACAGTCGCCAGAAGAGGATCAGAAGCATGTGCAGTGGGCACAGGGATACTCGCGCGCCTTAGCGCCATATGCCTTCAAGGGTGGATATGTCAATCTGCTGGATGTGGGGGAGCAGAAACGCGTTCCACTGGCCTTCGGAGCCAACTATGAGCGCCTGCTCGATCCCAAGCGGGCGTATGACCCTGACGATGTGTTCCGTTCCACGATTGGGCATATCACACCAACAGCCTTCTAAAAAGATCCCACCTCCCTTGCCAACTGGCAAGGGAGGTGAGCAAGCAGGACATTGAATGACGTAGACCACGCCTCGTTGCTGGATGATAGCTGCATGCTAGCTCGGAGGCATTCTTTCTCTCTCCTCTTTCCGGTATGCTTTCCTCAGACACACGTGAGCGGGCTCTCCCAGGTCGGCGGAAGCCTGTCAAGGTGTCGGCAACCGTCGTCTCATCCAGAGATAACGTGAGTACGAGATGCTGTTGTTCCGGAGCAGACGGCAACTATTGCCGGAGTGCCGCGCTGGCGTTCAATCTTCCAATGGGAGGCACCTATGTCGAATGTAGACCTGATCTTGCGCCTGTTACTCCAATTAGCGGTCATTCTTGCCGCCTGTCGTCTCGTTGGGATGGTTGGCCGACGGCTCGGCCAGGCGCAAGTCGTCTGTGAGATGATTACTGGTGTCCTTCTGGGTCCCTCGCTCTTCGGGCTGCTGTTGCCTCATCTCCAGAGCGCGCTCTTCCCCCAGAACATAATCATTGGCGGCGTCACTATCACCCACCCCTCCATGTCCATCCTCTATGTGATTGCCCATCTGGGTCTGGCACTCTATATGTTCCTGGTGGGCCTGGAGTTCGATACGAGCCTAATTCGTGGACGGGGCAGACAGGCCGGGTCCATCTCGGCGAGCGGCATTCTGCTGCCGTTTGTCCTGGGTGGATCGTTCGCCCTGTTGCTCTATCACGATGGTGGCCTCTTCGGCCAGCAGGTCTCCCCGGCGATGGCCGCGCTCTTCTTAGGGGCCTCGATGTCCATCACCGCCTTCCCCATGCTCGCGCGACTGATCCAGCAATATCAGATTGCCCGAACGAAGCTGGGAACCCTGGTCTTCACTACTGCCTCGGTTGACGATATTGCCGCCTGGTGTTTGCTGGCACTCGTGCTGGCGGGCCAAAGCAATTCGCCCGTCATCGCCCTGGTCACTATCGGGGGCGGTACTCTCTACACAGTTGGCATGCTGACGTTGGGGCGGCGTGGACTGCGCATCTTAGAGCGGATGGCCGAGCACAAGGGCGGCACCAACAAAGAACTCATCGTTCTGGTGTTGATCGTGGCGCTCTTCTGTGCCTGGCTGACGACCGAGATTGGCATCTACGAAGTATTTGGGGCGTTTGTGGCCGGAGTCGCTATGCCTCGTGGGCACCTGGCGGATGAGCTTCGCAGTCGGCTGGAAGCACTCACGACCGGCTTGCTCTTGCCTGTCTTCTTTGTGTACTCAGGCCTGAACACGCACCTGGCGCTGGTGAACACGCCGGGGCTCTGGCTCATTACAGCAATCATCATCCTGATCGCCATAGCCGGTAAAGGGGTCGCCTGCACCCTGGGCGCCAGGTTTGTCGGGAACTCCTGGCGCGAATCAGCTACAATGGGCGCGCTGATGAATGCACGCGGCTTGATCGAGTTGATTCTGCTCAATATTGGCCTGGAAGCGCACATCATCTCGCCGACCCTCTTCACTATACTGGTGCTGATGGCGATGGTCACCACCTTGCTCACCACGCCGCTCTATCAGTGGTTCTATGGGCGGCGCCTCGAGCATGAGCGCGCCAGAAGTGCCCAGGAAGAGGTTTCCAACAACACTGCTCATGTAGCTTTCGACATTCCCCAGTCCCGAAGGGTCGGGGAGATGCTGCCAGGAGGGGCGCGTGAATCATCCACCCCTCCTGGCAGACAAACCGCAAGTGTATAAAATAGTAGAATAGAGGCGGTGCCAGAGATACGCTGGTTTCCGCCGGAGGTGCGCAATGCAAACATTCACCCTTGCCTGGCAAATGGAAGGCCAGCAGCATACCTACACCATCACTGCCGGGCGGAGATGCCTGATTGGCAGGCAGGATCAGTCGTGTGACATTGTCTTGAATCTGTCCACGGTCTCACGCCGGCATGCCGCGATCGACCTGGTGGGAAAAACCTTCTTTCTCTTCAATCTGAGCCAGACCAACCTGATCTACCTCAACGGACAGACGCGCCTGAGTTGCAATCAGCAGATACCGCTGCAGCCCGGAGACACCTTCCGGGTTGGCTCCATCACCTTTGAGGTGCAAGAAGCGCGTCAGCCAGCGGCAAACGTCTATAAGCTCAGGTGCGCCCACTGTGATCGCGTTGTTGACTACCACCCTGAGGCATTTTGCCCCTGGTGTGGCCGGGCGCTCTCCAACGGTGAAACCGTCACCCTTAACGCTAACGCTGCCTGATAGGACAGAGAATACTTTGTTGTTGTTCCGGCACCCGGTATGCTCATGCCAGCATTTCTCGCCTGGCTGCACCGGATGCAGGAAGAAAGGAAGGTTCCCGGTGCTCGCAAGTACTGCACCATTCTATGTGCGCCTGAGCTGGACAGACCCTGGAACAGGCCACGAACTTGAGCGGCTTGCCCCGCTCCCCGTGACCCTGGGGCGCGCAGCGGGCAATACCATCCTCCTCAACAGTCGGGGCGTCTCGCGGCAGCATGCCCAGATCGAGCAGGCCGCTGATGGTAGCATCGTCATTACCGACCGAAACAGCAGCAACGGCACGTTCCTGGATGGGCAGCGGATTACCCGCGCCGCCCTGCGTGGGGGGTCGAGTTTCCAGATTGGTCCATTTGTCATCTGCGTCGCCTTCTGGCCGCCCACCCAGCAAAAGCAGGCGGCAACCCAGTTGGGGCTGGCTCCCAACCTGTTGGCGGCGCCTCCGCTGCCAGCGCCCGTCGTCGGCGCCACGCAGGGAGCGGAGGCGCCGCCAACAGTCAACCAGGAAGAAGCAGCCTTAATCTTTCAGCACGATGGGAACACCCTCGCTCCAGGCGCACCGCCCTCTGCCCCAACAGCGGAGGTCTTCCCTCCGGCCAGCTTCCAGCAACCTTTTGTCTCCGTGCAGCAGCTGCGCAACAGCGGGCTGCCCATTACCGAAACCACCTATCTGGCGATTGGCGGAGGCATGGGCAGCTTCGCCTGGGTCGATCACCTGCGGGTCGCGGGTGTACCACTAGAGCAGATCATCAGCCTTAGCCCGGAGCCAAAGCCTCATTCCCGCTATAGCCGCCTGTGCCAAAACTCGCGGATTCCTCTCCATGAGCGCATTCGCTCCCACAGCGAATCCTGCCCGGATAACCTGTGGGGCTTTCCCTCCTATGGCGTGCGGGAAATCTTTCAGTCGCTGGGCAAAGGCCAGATCGGCAACGCCCTGCACGTTGCCGGGCGACTTCTCGGCGAGCCAGTGGCGGCGGACACCTACACACCACGCTCAGGAGATGTCTTCGCTTCCCTTGACCGCGAGGCTGCGCGCATCGGCTGGGAGCGCATGGGGCGCATGGGCCGTGCCAGAGCCATCCGCAAAACGGACGATGGGCGCTATATCGTCGCCTTTACCCAGACCAATGTTCCCCCAGAACAGCGCCACCAACTCATCATCGCATGCTATATTCACGTCTGCGTGGGATATCCTGGCATCCAATTGTTGCCGGACCTCCAGGACTATCGCGCGCGCATGCAAGACTTCCAAAGCGTCGTCAATGCTTACGAGTTCCATGAACATATCTATCAACACCTGCTCCAGCATGGGGGCACGGTGATGATGCGCGGGCGCGGGATCGTGGCCTCGCGGATCATCCAGCGGCTCTATGAAGTGCGCCAGCACAATCCCAACGTGCGCATTCTCCACCTGATGCGCACGCCCGTACTCAAAGGGTTTCGGCACGGACACGCCCAGCGCAAGGTGGAGAACCACTGGGAGTTCGAGCCGTTTAACTGGCCGAAATCCTGCTGGGGCGGCACCTACCTCCTCAAAATGGAGCAGGCCGACGATCAAGGGCGCGACCAGTTAATCAACGATTGGGGTGGCACGACCACTGCCAAACGCAAGGACTGGCGCTAGATCGTGAAGACTGGGCTGCGCGAGGGCTGGTATCAGATCGACTTTGGCAATGTGAAGCGCCTGGAGCGTACCCCAACTGGGCAGCTTGCGGCCCTGGTTCAGGGCACCGAGCCAGGCCGGCCAGAAAACCGGTTGATTGTCGATTTCGTCATCGACTGCACGGGCCTGGAGCATGGCCTGGAGTACCATGCGCTGCTTCAAGACCTGGTGACGCATCACCAGCTTGGGCGCAATCCCAAGGGGCGGCTGAAAGTCTCCAACGATTTTGAGGTCATAGGGATGGGCAACGGCGATGGGCATGTCTATGCCGGCGGGATTATGACGCTGGGAGGACCCCACGCGGCACAGGACAGCTTCCTGGGCCTGCAATATTCCGCGCTGCGCTCGGTGGATGCGCTGGCCGCGTTGGGCGCGCCGGGAGTTCACCGCATCAACGGCCTGCGGTCACTGCGGCAGTGGTTCCGCTGGGCGAGAGGAGTACATCCATGACACCAACACTCTGGGGCCGCTGGCAGACACGGCTCTTCCTGCTGGGCACGGTTGGAGTGCTTATCACTCTGTGCTTCGGCCTGCTCTTCCGCACGTTCACGACGCCCCTGGCAGTCCTGGGGTATGTGTTCCTGTTCGGTCTGGGCTGGGATATCCTCTATCAAGCTATCGTCAGCTTCCGCTGGGACGGGGACTGGCCGAGCATCTTCCAAATAGGGGCAGGAGTGCTGGAAGGCGTGTGGATCTGGATTCTGGCGCATTACGTTGGGTTTCCGGGCGTGAATCGCTCGCTCCTGTTGTGGCAGTTCATCCCGCACTACGCAACCGTCTGGCTGGCCGTCTTCACCCTTTCTCAGGGACCGCTACGCGCCCTGTTGCCTCGTTGGCGCTATCGCGGGGGGCAATGGTTCTGATCAGGCAGCCTGGGAAAACGATTGGACCAGCTTGCAGCCAGTGATGATCAGCTTTGCCGTCTATGGCGCTCTGCAACTCATCGCCATCGCCCGCTAACCAGGGACAGTGAACTGGCATGGAGCGAGCGCATGGATCTATCTGTTGTTGCTTATAAGTCTCCTGGCTGTGGGCGTCTATGGCTGGCGGGCTGCTTACCCGGCACTTCACCGTGCACCCCCCCTCTGACTACGGTACTAGAGAGTGGACGAACCACGAGTCTCAGGTCACGACTCACACAAGACGGCTTCGAGTGCTTCTGGAACAGGTTTGCTTTGAAGCCTGATGCGTTGCCACACTTGCCCGCTCTGGCGAGGAAATCGCTCCGCTCTCCACTACGTGGCCTCCTTCGCTCAGGAACCCATACGCAAGTATAGCATACATCGTTGCTGGATGATAGCTGCGTGCTAGCTCGGAGACGAATCTGTTCTCCTTGACAAATGAGCCTGTTGATGTTATCTTTCAAGCATAGTCATTCCACATTGTAGATTAAATTCCATATTTTGGAAAATCGGCACGGAGAGTAGTTAAGAAGGCTGTATGGATTTGTCAGCAGTTCCGGATACCAAGGTAGGTGTGCTTGACAAAGCGATGCGCATCTTGTACACGTTTCCCGGCGGGGCTGTCGCTATGACGCCCCAACAAATCGCCAGAAGTACTGGTATGCCGTTGCCGACGGTGTACCGACTGGCCCAGGTGCTCAGTGAGCATGGTTGGCTGATGAAAGAGGGGCAACAGTATCGTCTGGGAATGACTCTTTTACGCCTGGGGGCGAAGGTGGCAGAGGGTATTGATGTGCGCTCGTGCGCTCTGCCTCACTTGCGCTGGTTGAGGGAGCAGACAAATGAAAATGCGGAGTTATTCATACGTTCCAACGAGTCGCGCATTGCGATAGAGGTAGCGCTCAGCCCACATAATCTGCGTGTATTTGTGGAGATCGGCACTCCCGTGCCTCTGCATGTAGGCGCGGCAGGAAAGATACTGCTTGCGTGGCTGCCGGATACAGAACAGAGCGAACTGATTATGGCAAGCGCGGAGCGTTACAGTAATCACCCATTAGGTGATCTACAGGCGTTGAAGATGAAGCTGGCCCATGTACGCAAGGCAGGTTGGGCGATAAGCGAGGGCGAACGGACAGCGGGCCTTTCAGCTATCGCGGCACCCATTTTTAACATAAGCAAAGAAGTTGTTGGGGCTTTGGCGCTCGTCGCTCCGACAGTGCGTCTAGGCGTAGAAGAGGGGGGTAAGTATGTCCCATTAGTCTACGAAGCGGCCCGGCGTGCCTCGCTTGACATGGGATACGTCGTTGATGGAAAGCACACTACATGAAAATTGGCGAAATGGCTAGAAAGTTCGATGAAGATGGCTTCTGGTGAGCATTTTTTCGCTCCATCAGCGCTGATGGAGCATACTCAAAGGCAACAACCACTGGCGGGGGTGCGCGTGTTGGAACTTGGCTCCTTTATAGCAGCCCCGCTTGCAGCGCGCATACTGGCAGATTTTGGCGCGGACGTGATTAAAGTAGAGCCGCCGCGCCGGGGTGATGAACTGCGTACATGGGGAACGATGCTATCCACGCGGATGGGACAGATATCGGCCTGGTGGCTTGCTCAGTCGCGCAATAAGCGGTTGATTACGCTGGACCTGCACCATACAGAAGGACAGGCGCTGGCACTCAAGCTGGTTGAGCGTGTCGATATCGTGATTGAGAATTTCCGTCCGGGCCGCCTGGAAGGGTGGAATCTTGGCTACGAGTGTATGAAGGCGATCAATCCGGCCGTGATCTTCGTGCGTATTTCTGGTTTTGGACAGACCGGTCCGTATCGCGAGCGAGCTGGCTACGGCAACGTGGGCGAGTCAATGGGAGGTGTGCGCTATGTCACGGGCTTTCCTGACCGGCCACCGGTGCGTGTCGGCGTCAGCCTGGGCGATTCGCTGGCGGCTCAACATGCGGCTTTCGGAGCCATACTTGCATTGCGCGCCAGGGAACGAGATGGGCAAGGGCAGGTTGTTGATGTAGCCATTACCGAGGCGGTTTTCGCGCTGACCGAGGCTATGCTGACTGAGTTCAAGCATGCCGATATCGTGCGTGAACGCGCGGGCAACAGCATGCTACGCGCTGCTCCATCCAACGTCTACCAGACGGCAGATGGACACTGGCTGGCAATCGGTGGCAATGGCGAGAACGTTTTTCGCCGCCTCGCACAAGCGATGGATCGACCCTCGCTGGCAGAAGATGAACGCTTCCGCACCAACTACGTCCGCGTTGCCCATCACGACGAGCTTGACGAGATCGTCGGTTCCTGGGTTGCCTCACACATGCTGGCAGAGGCGCAGGCGATGTTAGACGAAGCTGGCGTACCGGCTGGCCCTGTAATGAGCATCGCTGACATCGCTGCCGACAGGCAATACCAGGAACGTGGCATGATTGCCGCGATACCCGATGAACGTATGCCTGAGGGCGTCGTCTTCATGCCGGGTGTTGTCCCACGCCTGGTGGAGACGCCGGGAGCGATTGCCCATAGCGGCGGAGACCTGGGGGCCGACAATCAGGCAATTTATGGCGACTTCCTGGGCCTGGACGCACAGGAATTGGAAAGATTACAAACAGAAGGAGTTATTTAATGGCAACTTCATTTCCTACGTGGCCCACCCAGGTGACGGTTGTAGATGTCACGCCACGCGACGGTCTACAGGACGCGGATCATTTTGTGACGTCCGAACAGAAACTTGCCTTTATCAACGCCCTGCTAGATGCTGGCGTGAAGGCAATTGAAGCCACATCCTTCATGCATCCCAAATGGATACCGCAGCTCGCAGATGCCGATTATGTCGCGTCCCACCTGCCACAGCGTGCTGACGTTTTGTACAGCGCCCTCATTCCCAATATGCGTGGCTATGAGCGCGCGCGTACAGCACATATCGAAGAGATAACACTGGTTGTTTCTGCCAGCGAGTCACACAACCAGGCCAACCTCAACCGTTCGGTGGAAGTGTCGCTGGTACAACTGGGAGAAGTGGCGGAGCGTGCGCGGAACGATGACGTAGTAGTGCGCGGCGCGATCGCAACTGCATTCGGCTGCCCATTTGAAGGAAAGATAGCCCCGGAGGCGGTCCTGCGTATTGTGCGAGCGTATGCGCAGATGGAGGTAGAGCAGGTCTCGCTGGCGGATACCATCGGTGTGGGCAACCCCCACCAGGTGTTTACGTTGTTTCAACTGGCGCGCCAGGAGCTGCCTGAGAACATATCACTTTCAGCCCATTTTCATGACAGGGTTGGCTATGGTCTCGCCAATGTCTTCGCTGCCCTGCAGGCGGGTGTAACTACATTTGACGCGGCCATCGGCGGGCTTGGCGGCTGCCCTTATGCACCCGGTGCGCCCGGCAATCTCTCGACAGAAACGCTGGTGGAGTACCTGGAGGCAATGGGGTTTGCAACCGGCATATCCCTGGCTGGATTAGTGACAGCTCGTGAGCAGTTAATGGAGAACCTGGCGCACGGCGAGCCTGTAACAACCGGCCACTCCATGAGAAGATAGCGAGTTTTTGAGCGTATTCTAATACGTATGAGATAGAGCAACATCGAAGCTGTAACTGGGTCTCATCTACACTACAGTAAGGAGGCTGGCATTGCTACACACGTTACTTTTATCATTTGGCTTCGGGCTCATCACCGCATCTATCCTGGCAATTGCTGCTGTGGGTCTTTCGCTGCAATTCGGAATCACGAATTACATCAACTTTGCCTATGGCGACCTGTTGACCTTCGGTATTTACACTGCGTTCGTGGTGAACCAACGCCTGGGATGGAACATCTGGATCGGGCTGGTGATCGCGATCATCCTCACCGCCATCCTGGCCTGGCTGATTAACCTCTTTATTTTACGCCCTTTTATAGATCGCGGCGCCTCGCCCATCATCATGCTTGTGGTAACGCTGGGCGTCTCGCTGATCCTGCAAAATGTAATCCTGGCCATATTTAGCGAGCAGTTCCAGAATTACACTATGAATACTGGAAACCCTCTCTCACTCGGCCCGTTCCTCTTTACCCCATTGCAGCTAGGCATCATCATCCTGGCAATTATCACCATGCTAAGCATTCACCTCCTTTTGCGCTATACTCGCCTGGGTAAGGCCATGCGCGCTGTTTCCGACAACCCTGAGCTTGCGCGTGTTGCAGGTATCAATACACGCGCGATTGTCAACGCGGTATGGCTGTTGGCCGGTGGGCTAGGGGGGCTGAGCGGTGTCGTGCTGGCGTTCAACGTGGCAAGTTTCACCCCGACGGTGGGCTTTGGCTTCCTCTTTATCATCTTCGCGGCGGTTATTCTGGGCGGTATTGGCAGCCCGTATGGAGCTATCGCAGGTGCGCTTGTGGTGGGAGTTGCCACCGAAATGAGCGCTGCTTTTATTAATTCCGAGTACAAGACCGCGATTGCTCTTGTCATTCTGATTATTGCGTTGCTGATTCGACCGCAAGGTATTTTCGCCTCGCGTGGACGCGCATAAATAGGCATGAGAGGAAAATACGATGCCAACATTTGTTTTCTACTTGCTCACGCTCGCGGTCTTCGGTGCCATTTACGGCACCCTGGCAATGGGGCTTAATATCCAGTGGGGCTACACGGGCATACTCGATTTCATGTATATTGCTTTCGTGGCAGTGGGCGGCTACGTCACCTCGCTTTTAATGATGCAACCCGCACTGCCGGGCTCTGGCCTACATTATGTGCTTGGTCTGAACTGGCCCTTTATTCCGGCCCTGCTTGTCGGCGGGCTGGCGGCTGCCTTGCTGGCCCTCATCGTAGGTTTGCTTGCAATGAACCGTCTGCGCAGCGACTACTTCGCGATTGTGACAGTGGCCGTCAGCCTGGTGCTCTACACCATCGCCGGTAATGCCACACCGCTGGTCAACGGCTGGGATGGTATCTCCGGCATTCCACAGCCTTTCCAGGATACGCTGAACCTCGATTACAATGGCTATCAATTCTTCTTCCTGGGGATGTGCGTGGTCATTCTGATTATCGTCTACATCTTCTCGGAGCGGCTTTACCACTCACCCTTTGGGCGGGCACTGCGCAGCGTACGCGAAGATGAAATGGTGGCGCAGGGGCTGGGAAAAAACGTGTTCACCCTGCGCTTAAAAGCCTTCGTCATCGGAGCTTTTATCGCGGGTATCGGCGGCAGTTTACTGGTAATCTACGTGGACGCTTTCAATCCAAGCGCGTGGACGACGGGCGAGACATTCTTCCTGTGGGCCGCGCTCCTACTGGGTGGCAGCGCCAACAACCGGGGCGCGATGCTAGGAGCATTGATCGTGCCGGTGCTGTTCGCCGAAATCACCCGTTTCATACCCGCCTTCGGTGCGCCGCAAGTGGTGAACGCTTTCCGTTACATTGCCATCGGTGTCTTGCTTATTCTGACAGTACGCTTCCGCCCCCAGGGCATCCTGGCTGAGAAGCGCTTCCGCGTGCGCAAAAGTAAGCTACAGCAGATCGAACCCGCGTTAGCGAGCGCCAGTCCAGGAGTGCATATCACAGATGCGGACCTGGCGGGTGACCCTGGCACATTGCCAGATGGCGCTACGCCGCTTGAAAGCGGGGAAGGAAAGACCATATGAGCAGTGAAACACCCATGAGCCAGGCTTCTCCTGATGCTACGTCACGAGGCGCAACCGCTACGGCGCATGCCGCCGATAAGATTATCCTCGATGCACGCAACATATCGAAAAGCTTTGGCGGACTACGCGCGGTCGAAAACTGTTCCTTTACCGTAACTCGTGGCAGCGTGACCGGACTGATTGGTCCTAATGGCGCGGGCAAAAGCACGGCAGCCAACTTGATTACCGGCTTTCTCCGCGCTGACTCGGGTACTATTCTGTTCGACGGCAAAGATATTGCACACTTGCCTGTCTACCAGATCGCGCGACAAGGTCTGATACGTACCTTCCAGATCACGCGGGAACTTGAGCGCATGACGGTGACCGAGAACATGTTAGCTGCCCCGCACAATCAACTGGGCGAGAGCTTCTGGCTGGGACTACTAGGTCTGCCCGCTGTGCGCAAGCAGGAAGACGAGAACCTGCAGCGCGCACTCAAGCTGTTGCAGGATTTTGACCTGTACCACCTGCGTGATGAATATGCGGGAAACCTCAGTGGCGGACAGCGCCGCCTATTGGAACTGGCGCGTGTGGTGATGACAAACCCCAAATTGCTGCTGCTGGACGAGCCGTTCGCCGGTATCAATCCCGTACTGGCATCGCGTCTCAGCGACTACATCAATGCGCTCTGCAAAGAACAGGGCATTACGTTTCTGATCATTGAACACAACCTGGCGATGGTCGAGCGCCTCTGCCATACGGTAATCGTAATGGCGCTGGGGCACACGATTGCCGAGGGCAGCATGGCGGAACTTCGCCAGAACCCTGCGGTGGTTGATGCTTATCTAGGGGAGGCGTAAAGCTATGACCACACACAACCCGGAAAAATCCCCCGACAGCGCTGCGAACAGTGGCCTCGATGGTGGACACGATGAAGCGCGTCCCTCCATTCTAGAAATTCAGGGTGTCGAGGGTGGCTATGGACATGCCAAGATTCTAAATAGCGTCTCACTCAAGCTTAAATCTGGTCAACTTGTTTCGGTCGTTGGGCCAAATGGGGCGGGCAAAAGCACGCTGATGAAGGCTATCTTTGGCCTGGTGCGCGTGACCAGCGGGCGAGTCGTGTTGGAAGGGAAGAACATAACCAATACACAGCCAGAGGCGCTGGTGAAGCTAGGCATGGCCTATGTGCCGCAAAACAACAACGTGTTTCCTTCGCTCTCAGTACTGGAAAACCTGGAGATGGGTGCCTATATTCGCAAAGATAACTACCGCACCCGCATCGAAGAGATGTTTACGCTCTTCCCCGATTTGCGTGACAGCCGCCAGCGCCCGGCAGGCCAACTCAGCGGTGGACAGCGCAACATGCTGGCCATGGCGCGTGCATTGATGCTGGATACGCGCGTTCTACTACTGGACGAGCCGACCGCCGGATTGGCTCCGAAGGTGACGCTCTCGGTGTGGGAACGCGTCCAGAGCATTCGGAACTCCGGTGTGGCGGTGCTGGTTGTCGAGCAGAACACGCGTATGGCGCTGGAACGTTCCGATTACGGCTATATCCTCGTGACCGGGCGAAATCGTTTCGAAGGACCCGGCTCCGAGTTGATAGCAAGTGAGGAGGTGGCGAATCTGTATCTTGGGCAATAATCGCCCACACATGACATGCCGTAGAAATGAGCTACGGCATAGTTGGTTTCACAGGTCTAAGAGACGAGGAGTAAGACTATGCGTACTTTTTCCACATCGTGGTGGGCCAAAACGTTTACCGCTGTACTTATTTTATTGGCTATGCTGCTGACTGCCTGTGGTGGCAGCGGCAACAACGGCAACAGTGGCAGCACGAACACTTCCCCCATTAAGGTAGGTGTGATCGGCCCGATGAGCGGCTTCGAGTCCTTCATTGGCCCCGACATCTTGAAGGGAGTGCAGGTGGCAGTTGACCAGGTTAACGCCAACGGAGGTATTCTAGGACGTCAGGTGCAGATAGTTACCGCCGATACCGGTGGTGACGCGGTGGATGCGGTCCCGGCGCTTCGCAAGCTGATCAACGTAGACCAGGTCAATCTGATCATAGGCCCATCGTCATTGGAAGCACAGGCGGTGCTTCCTATTCTGCAACAGAGCAAGATTCCCGATGTTATCGTGGGCGGCACGACACAGCTTGACAACCTCGTGAGTAAGTATGTATGGCGCAGCAGCCCCTCTGATAACCTGCTGGGCGTGGCAATGGCATACTACGCGAATAGCAAGAACTACACGAAGGCAGCGCTGGTCTTTGGCAGCAATGAGTCGGCGCAGACGCTGAAAGCGCCGGTGGTGGATGCTTTCAAGCGTCACGGCGGCACGATCGTGGCCGATATCAACCTGGTGCCCGACCAGTCGTCATACCGTTCTGAGATTGAGCAGCTCTACGCCGCGAATCCACAGGTCGTGTTTACCCAAGTGGATGCGCAAACAGGCGCAACGCTGTTCAGCGAGATCAAGGAACTGAAAGGTCTGGGTCTGCCATTCATCGGCACCGATGTAACGGCCTCATCAGACTTCATCAAGGCCATCAAACCTGCTGTGGCCCAGCAGGTGCTGACTTCGCTGCAGGGTACCTCAACGGGTGGTCAAGCAACAACAGAGTTTACGCAGTTGTACATGGCTAAGTTTAACGTCGCTCCCGTCGAACTGGCGGACTACGGGTACGATGGAATGAATGTGCTGGCGCTGGCTGTTGACGCGGCGGGCTCGCTCAATGGAGACGCAGTGGGCGCGAAGATGAAGACGGTAGCGGATCCACCTGGTACGACGGTGTATGACTACAAGACAGGCTACGCAGACCTGAAAGCAGGTACGAAGATCAACTACGATGGCGCCAGTGGACCTATGGACTTCAATGACCACAACAATGTGACCGGTGGCTTCGATGCAGTGTCATCGGACGCTACGGGCAACATTAAGACAGTACTGACGATTACAGCCCAACAGTTGAACGGGTATTAGCGTCTCACTCTAAAGATGTAACTTGTGAACAGGGCGACCAATACCGTCGCCCTGTTTCCTGCATGCCAAGAAGGGTCTACATCCTTCAGGGTGAATCGTAGGGGCCGATTTATTGTGCCCACCACCGATTATGCACATTGACGAATTAATACGGCCATCACGAGCACAATTGTGTCCGCATTTACTATTCAATCTGCATTATCGGCCTCTGGGCAACCCACCACATATCCGGGTTAATTTATTAAAACTCATTATCGGCCCGCTCTCGTCAATCACCCGGAAGGATGAAAACCCGGAAAGAACTTCATTTTATCTGAGAGGTAGTAACGTGTCTGACAACAATTGGAACGCATCACTCTATGATCAAAAACATGCCTTTGTCTTTGAATACGGGAAAGGTCTCATTCCCCAGCTTAATCCACAGCCGGGCGAATTGATCCTTGATCTGGGCTGTGGGACAGGTCATCTGACACAAACAATCGCCGAGTCTGGAGCTCGCGTCATTGGTATCGATAGCTCTCCGCAAATGATTGAAATGGCACGTGCCACCCATCCTGAACTCGAATTTCTTCTAGCCAATGCTCGTGACTTCTCGTTCACTGATCCCTTCGACGCGATTTTCTCGAATGCCACCTTGCACTGGGTGCAGCCACCTGAAAGCGTCGTCCGTTGTATCTCAGCGTCTCTGAAGACTGGTGGTAGATTCGTTGCAGAGTTTGGCGGGAAAGGGAACGTCGCAACGATTATCACGGC
>WNFJ01192721.1_pt4 | contig 15673 bp, 19 predicted proteins | sample 5400461 | NCBI WGS metagenome assembly WNFJ01 (sample SAMN13153349, study PRJNA577476) | soil metagenome | isolation source: 115 cm saprolite on Douglas fir-dominated hillslope | place: USA:California | collected 2013-09-17 | reverse complement strand
CCGACAACCTGATGCCGTACATCCTCGAAGCGGTGCGCGCCTACGCGACCGAGGGCGAGATCATGAACACCATGGTCGAGGTGTTCGGCCTCTACACCGAGAAGGCCGTCATCTGATGGGCACCAAGGCGCCTGCCCGCCCGGTACGGATCGTCCTTGCCAAGGTCGGCCAGGACGGCCACGACCGCGGCGTGAAGGTCGTGGCGCGCGCTCTACGCGATGCGGGCTACGAGGTGATCTACACGGGGCTCCGCCAGACGCCCGAGATGGTCGTCGACGCGGCCCTGCAGGAGGACGCGCAGGTCATCGGCCTGTCCATCCATTCGGGCGCGCACATGACTCTGTTTCCCGCCGTCGTTCAGGAGCTGAAACGGCGCAAGGCCACCGACATCGTGGTCTTCGGCGGCGGCATCATCCCCGACGACGACATCGCCGCGCTGAAGCAGAAGGGCGTGGCCGAGCTCTTCACCCCGGGCACGCCGCTCCAGGGCATCGTCGACTGGCTGCGAAAACGGTTTCCGGAAGGGGCGGCTTAGCTCAGGTCTAACCCCGCACGACGAGAGTCCCGGCGATCTTGTCCATCCAGCCCTGCTTTCGTGCGTCGAACGCGACCCAGATGACACCGATGAAGCAGACCAGGAAAGAGAGCAGGAGCCCGACCCAGCGCAGCGCGGCTTTGCCGAGAGGGATGCGTTGGCCGGTGTTCGCATCGACCACCCGCATGCCGAAGATCCGCTGACCGAGCGAGGCGCCCTGATAGGTCCACATGCCCACGAAATAAGCGAAGCTGAGCACAAGGTTGACCCCGCCGCCGGCGCCGTAGCCAGGGCTTTGCGGATCTGTCAAGTTGATGTGCAGGATGGCGTCGATGATGCCGGCGACGACACCGATGATGACCCCGTCGATGATGTAAGCCACGACCCGGATCCAGAAACCGCCGTAGTTCGCGGCGGTCGCCATCCCCATCGGCTGTGGCATATAGCCGCCGGGCGGCGGCGGAGGCGCCATTCCTCCGGGGGGAGGCGGGGGAGGTGGTGGGCTCTGCATGGCTTGTCCTCCTACACGATGCTGCCGGCGGGGCGCTGGTTCTGCGCGGTATCATAGCCACGCCTCCCCCAGCTGAGGCATAAACATGCAACTGAACGCTTCCACCCGCGAACCTCTCGGCAAGCGAACCCGGCGGCTGCACGGCCAGGGAAAGCTGGCGGCCGTCGTCTACGGCCACAGCGCGAAGCCGACTCCTCTGGTGCTCGACCGTCTCGAATTTCAAAGGGTTTTCGCGAAGTCGGGGCGGACCAAGCTGGTGGACCTCCAGGTCGACGGCGCGCGCGCCGAGAAGGTACTGGTCCGCGAGATCCAGACCCATCCGCGGCGCCTTGGACCCATCCACGTCGACTTCTACGCGGTGAGCCTCGAGGAGAAGATCACCGTCGAGGTTCCTGTTCACCTCACCGGCGAGTCGGCCGCTGTGAAGAGGGGCGACGCCGACATCCTCCAACCCATTCACGCACTGCGCGTCGAGTGCTTGCCGACCGACATCCCCGACGCATTCGAGGTCGACCTCAACCCGCTGGAGGAGATCGACTCCGAGGTCCGGGTATCCGACCTGAGCCTGCCCAAAGGCGTGACTGTGCTCGTCGACCCGGAGGAGCTGCTTGTCAAGATCGTCCACAAGCGCGAACTCAAGGTCGAGGAAGAGGTCCCTGCCGCGGAGGCCGTGGTTCCTGCCGAGGGCGAGGAGGCCGAGGGCGAGGCCGCCGCCGAAGCCGAGACTTCCGACGCAGAGGAAACAGCAGAGAAGAAGAAATGACCCTGCCGCCGCTGGCGGTGGTTCCCGGCATCCCCGACACGAACCTCGAATACATCGGTGCAGGCGTAGTCGTCTTCCTGGTTTTCGCCATCGGCTCACGGGTTCTCTCCACGACTGTGGTCGCAGCCCTCCGCCGGCGAAACGTGCGCTCGGACATGGTCGAGATCGGCGGCCGTGTCGTGGCGTTCTTCCTGATTGGCCTGGGGCTGGCGTTCGCGATCGGCTTCGCGTTCCAGAGCCAGAACCTGACCCTCGCCGGCATCTTGCTCGCCACCATCGTCGCCAGCTTCGGCGTGCAGGACCTGCTCAAAGATTACGTCTCCGGCTACTACGTCCTGCTCGAGCGCCACATCAGGGTCGGCGATCGCATCACGTTGGAGGGGGTCGGTTCAGGCACTGTGACCGACGTGAGGTTGAGGGTGACGTTGTTGAAGACCGACGCGGGCGACCTTGTGGTCGTGCCCAATGCAGAGCTGTTCACCAAGGCGGTGACGGTGCACGTTCGCGCGGTTGAACGAGCGGCTGAGATCAAGCCAACGCCCCCAGAATGATCCTCGATAGGGACTCGAGGGCCGGACCCTCGATGCTTGACTCCTCCGCGATCAGCTCGCGCATGGTCTGCGACGCCAGATCGGCATGAATCCCGCCGGCGACCTGGGTTGCCAGGGAGCGCAGGTGGAACGTGTGGTCTGGTTTTTCGGATTCGACGTCCAGGCCGGCGTCGATCTTGTCGAGCTGAACGAACTTCGCCCATCTCGACACCTCTGACGAGCCCGTCTCCGGCGCGTCGGAAAGGTGCAGGCAGTTGACGCCGCCGAAGATTCCGTAGCGCTCGCGCAGGGAGCCCGGCCGCGACTGCTGGATGCGTGTCTCGCCGAGATCGTGCCGCATTCGTTCGAGGGCATCAGCCGACGCACTGAGGCGGCCGACCGGCATGGGGAGCGCGGTCATGAAGTCGACCAGCCAGCCGAAGAACGGCCGGCCCTTCAGGAAGTCGTAATGGTCCTCGATGAGGCCGGGCGGCGGTTGGAACCAGGTGAGCGCCTCGACCTTCCATTCGCGTTCCGACGCGAGCCAGCCCCAGATGCCGGCGCGCGCGGCAAGCCGATAGGCGGTATCGGGCTTGAAGATGACGAGCGCATCGGCCACGGATCGTGAATTCTAGGTTTTCTTGTCGCGGGGCCCGGGCGTGTACACCTTGCGGCCCTTCAGCTTCTCAGGCATGTGCACCTGATTTTTCGCGACGCCACCTTCGTAGTCGTGCGCATATTTGTAGTCGCGCCCGTAACCCATCGACTTCATCAAGCCGGTGACCGCATTGCGGAGATGCAGCGGCACCGGCTCGTTGCCGGTCTGCGCGATCAGCTCGCGGGCGGCGCCGTATGAGGTTAGAGCGGAATTGGACTTCGGAGCAAGCGCGAGATACAGAGCCGCCTCCGTGAGCGGCAGCACCGCCTCCGGCATGCCCACGAAATGCGCGGCCTGCTGGGCCGCCATCGCCACCTGCAGCGCCTGCGGATCGGCCAGCCCGATATCCTCCGCCGCCGAGATGACGAGCCGGCGCGCAACGAACAGCGGATCTTCGCCCGCTTCGAGCATGCGCGCGAGCCAGTACACAGCTGCATCCGGGTCGCTGCCGCGCACGCTCTTGATGAGCGCCGAGACGATGTCGTAATGCTGGTCGCCCGCCCGGTCGTAGAGGAGATGGCCTTCCTGCAGGGAACGTTCGACATCGGACAGCGAAACTTCTTCGCCCCCGGCAAGAGCGGCCGCGGCCTCGAGCCCGTTGAGCGCCACCCTCGCGTCGCCCCGCGCGCCTTCCAGCAACGCGTCCATGCCCTCCGCTCCGATCGTGGCTCCGAGCTCGGCTGCGCCCCGCTCCACGATCTTCTTCAGGTCCTCGCGGTCGAGCGCCTCCAGCCGGAAGACACGGCTGCGCGACAAAAGAGGCGCGATCACCTCGAACGACGGGTTTTCGGTCGTGGCCCCGATGAGGGTGACCGTGCCGTCCTCGACGTGGGGAAGGATGGCGTCCTGCTGGGCCTTGTTGAAGCGGTGGATCTCGTCGATGAACAGCACCGTCCGCAGGCCCGCACGCCGGTGGACCCGCGCCTCGGCGACGACCTTTCTGAGGTCGGCCACGCCGGCGGTCACGGCCGACATGGCGACGAGGCGGGCCTTGGTTTCCGCCGCGAGCAGCCCGGCCAGGGTGGTCTTGCCGCTCCCGGGTGGTCCCCAGAGCACGATGCTGGGGAGGTGCCCAGAGGCAGTGAGGCCGCGCAAGACCTCCACGATCCGTTTCTGGCCCACGAGCTGCTCGAAGGTCCGGGGCCGCAGGCGGGTCGCCAGCGGGGCGCTTGGCTCGGCCGCCGCCGGCATGCTGAACAGCTCGCCCTGGTCGGTCACAACTGAGATTCTGGACCCTGTCTGTAGAATGGCCGCGACGTGGGCGTCTGCTGGTATTGCAACTCGGAGCTTCCGAACGGGGCCCAGTACTGCCCGACCTGCGGGCACAGCCAGTCCGACCGCACCTCGAGCCCCCTTTTCGGCGTGGTCGACCCGGTGACGGGGATCTGGAACTCCCAGTTCGTAAACGCGCTCGTCGGCCAGGAAGCGAACCGGGCCGTGCGCTACCACCGCCCGCTATCGGTGCTGGTCGTCGAGCTCGACCACGCAGAGCATGTGCACAACGAGCTCGGCCATATCCGGCTGGAGGGTCTGCTGCGCGAGATCTCGGAGCGCCTGGGTGGTGCCGTTCGCGACACCGACACGGTGGCGTTCCTGGACGCTGAGGGCCCGCCGCATTTCGCCATCGTCCTGCCGGAGACCGATCAGCAAGGAGCGACGCTCGCCGCCGACAAGATCAGGCGCGCCATCGCTTCATACGACTTCGCGACGAGCGGCAACTGGAAGCGGATCACGGTCAGCTGTGGCGCCGCCACGATCGGAGTGATGACGACATTTGGCGAAGAGGCGGGCCTGATGAACAGGCGCGAGTACACCGGGGACCTGCTCCGCGAGGCCTATCACGCCCTGGAGGCGGGAAGGTCGGCGGGAACGAATCGCACCTCGGTCGGCGCTTTCCGAAGCTGACCAATCCGTAGCATCGGATTCGATTTGGCGTCTACTCGCGTCTACCTCATCCGCCATGCGGATGTCGAAAACCCGCACCGGATCCTGTACGGCCACCTTGACGGCTTCCAGCTGAGCGCGCTGGGCCGGGCGCAAGCGGCGGCGATGGGGGACAGGCTGCGCGGCGAGAACGTATCGCGCATTGTCCACAGCCCGCTGGCCCGCGCGGTGGAGACGGCCGAGATCATCAATGGCAGGCTCGATCCGCCGGCTGTTCTCGAGCCGGATCCCGAGCTGCGCGAGGCTGAGTTCAGCCGCTATCTCCAGGGGCTGCCCTACTGGCAGATCCCGGTCCGGCGGCCGCTCTGGTTCGTGCACAAGGCCCGCCGCGGCCTGGTTCCCGGTGATGAATCAGTGGAGCAGATGGGCGACCGCATCCTCGGGGTCGTCCGCCGCATGGTGAGCGGGCACCCGGGAGAGACGATGGCCGCCGTCAGCCACGCCGACCCGCTTCAGGCGGTTTGGGTCTTGCTCGACGGCCGCCCGCACAACGAGCGCGAGATTTACCGAAAGGCCATCGACAAGGCAGGGATGCTCGTCCTGGAGATGGACGGGGACAGGCCGGCGAGCTGGGAGTACGTGCCGCCGCCGAAGGTAGAGAAGCAGGCGACTGTCCCTTGATCAATGCGGATGGCGGAGCGGGGCGCTTCCCCGACGGCTTCCTGTGGGGCACCTCTAGCGCCGCTCACCAGGTCGAAGGCGACAACCGCAACTCCGATTGGTGGGAGTTCGAGCAGCAGCCGGGCCGGATCGCGAACGGCGACACCTCGGAGGTCGCCAACGATCACTACCACCGCTACCGCGAGGACTTCGCGCTGCTGCGCGAGCTGAACCAGAACGCGCACCGTTTGTCGATCGAGTGGTCGCGCATCGAGCCCTCGGAGGGCGAGTTCGATGCACGCCAGATTCGGCACTACCGCGACGTGATCGGCGAGATGCGCGAGCAGGGCATCGAGCCGATGGTGACCCTGCACCATTTCACCAACCCGATCTGGTTTGCCCGCAAAGGGGGATGGGCGGTCCGCGATTCTCCGCATGCGTTTCTGCCTTTCGTGCATCGCATCGTCGACCAGCTCGGCGACCTCGTCAGCCTCTGGTGCACCATCAACGAACCCAGCATCTATGGCGCCAACGGCTGGATGAGGGGCGAGTTTCCACCTGGTCGCAGAGGCGACCTCGCGGCGCTGTATCGGGTCATGAGCCACATGCACAAGGCGCACGAGCTGGCATATGCGGCGATCAAGCGGCGCTGGCCCGACGCGCAGGTCGGGCTCTCGCAACACAAGCTGCTCTTCCTTCCGGCCTCGGACAAGCGGCGCGATCATTGGGCAACTCAGACGTCGCAGCTGGCGCTCGATCGGTGGCCGGTCGCCCCCGCGCGCTTGAGACGGATCGTCGAGGCGACGAGCGACTACATCGGCATCGCCCACTACTGGGGCCAGATGTGCGCATTCGACCCTGGACGGCCGCAAGACCAGTTCATCCGGCGCTTCAACGTGCCGGGGCGTCCTGTCACCGCCATGGGACTCAGCGCCGACCCCGGTTGGATGCGCGTGGTCCTGAACGAGCTGCGAACGCTCCGCAAGCCCGTCTACGTGACCGAGAACGGTCTCGCGAGCGATGACGACGACTGGCGCCGGCGCTTCTTGACCGAGTCGCTGGCCAACGTGCTGCTCGCCATCGGCGATGGGGTCGACGTGCGCGGCTACTTCCACTGGACGAACACCGACAACTTCGAGTGGGCGCGCGGTTATGGCACGCACTTCGGGCTGATCGCCGTGGACCGCCAGTCCCTCGAGCGGACGATCAAGCCAAGCGGCCGCCTTTACGGCCGCATCGCGGCCGCCAACTCGCTCCCCGACTAGCCGATCGATGCTCAACTAGACTCAGCGCGTTGAACGTCAGGTCCGGTTTGATCTCGGCCGGCGCGATCGTCCTGGGCACCGTCCTGATGGTTTCGCTGGCGTGGGGCCTCCAGCATGCGGCGACGTCGAGCCCGCACCTCCTCGGCCGCACCGCCCCCGACCTCGCCATCAAGCAGCTCGACGGGCGCGAGGTCGGCATCAGAGACATGAGGGGCAAGCCGGTGGTCGTCAACTTCTGGGCGTCCTGGTGCGGCCCGTGCGCGCAGGAGCTGCCGATTCTCACTGATGCTTCCGCCGCCCACCCCAACATCGCATTCGTCGGCGCGGCGATGCAGGACACGGAGGACGGCGTGAGGACGTTCGAGCTGCGGCACCCGCATCCGTATCCGGTTGGGCCGATCGTGTCGGGAAGCTATCAGGCCTATGGCGTGGTCGGGCCTCCTGTGACGATATTCATCGAGGCCGACGGCCTGGTGGCAGCATCGTTCGCCGGCCCGCTCGACGCCATCACTCTCGACCACTACCTGAGCCTCATCGCGGCATGATCCGCTGGACCCTGGTCACCGTCGTGGTCGCGGCCTGCGTCGGCTACCTCGTGTACTCGGCCTCCGGCGGGGCCTCCGAGTATTACCTGACCGTGTCGGAGCTGCGGTCGCAGCAGCCCTCGTCCGGCGAGGTGCGCGTGGCCGGAGTCGTCCAGGACGACGTCCAGCGCAGCGATGGAGGCCTGCACGTGCGGTTCACGGAGAAGGATGCGACCGCATCGGTGCTGGTCGATTACACCGGTTCGCTGCCGGACATCTTCCGGCCGGGCATCACCGTGGTCGCAGAGGGGCGGCTGGGCGCGGACGGGATCTTCCATGCGCGCGCGGTGCTGGCGAAATGCCCATCGCGGTTCTCGACGACCCCCTACACCTCGTGATATCAGAGCCACGCCGCCGAAGCTCCTTGCATCTTCGCGTCCTAGACGGCCGGGCGCCGTCTCACCCCGCGGAATCTTGCGATTCGGCGGGGACCCCGAGAGAGGCGCTAAAGCCGGCGTCGTCTCCTGCGCGCGCTCGGTCAGCAGCCCCGCACGACGATGCGGGGGCCCCAGCACGTATGCGCTCCCTCACGTGCTCGTCGTCTCCTTGGCTCCGGCCGTCGATGCCGCGAAATATGCGGCGGACCTCGGCGTCGTGACTCTGGCTTTCCTCGGCTCTGGGGCACTTCTGGCCGGACTCGTGATGGCCGCATTTGCGGCGCTGCTCTCGTTCTGGGCGGGATGGACCGAGAACGCGGTGATGATCCAGGTCGGCCGGCGCGCCATCTATGCGACGGCCGCGATGATCCTCTTCGCGTCGGTTGTGCTCGAGACGGCACTGCTGAGCCACGATTTCTCCCTCGCTTACGTCGCCGAGCACACCGACCTCTCGACTCCGACCGCCCTCGTTGCGTCCGCCTTCTACGGCGGTCAGGAAGGGTCGCTGCTGTACTGGACGCTGATCCTCGGCATCCTGGGCAGCGCCTCGCTTCTGGCCAGCGCGGCGCTTGGCCTGCGACTGGCGGCGTATGCGGCCGGGATCATGGCCGCGATGCTCAGCTTCTTGCTGGTGGTGCTCGTGCTGGTGGCGAGCCCGTTCGACGTGCTCCAGGTCGCGCCGCCCGACGGCCTGGGCCTCAATCCGGTCCTCCGCGATGGCGGCATGCTCATCCATCCGCCGGTTGTCCTCGCCGGGTTTGCCTCGTTTGCGATTCCTTTCAGCTTTGCTGCCGCGGCGTTGCTCGCGGGCCGATCCGACGCGGCGTGGATCGCGCATACGCGGCGCTTCGCGTTGGTGGCGTGGGGCCTGCAGAGCACCGGCCTCGTGCTGGGCATGTGGTGGGCCTATCACGTGCTCGGGTGGGGCGGCTACTGGGGCTGGGACCCGGTCGAGAACGTCGCGCTTATGCCCTGGCTCGCCACCACGGCATACCTCCATTCATCGCAGGTCCAGGAGAGGCGCGGCCGGCTGCGAGCGTGGAACCTCGGGCTCGTCATGCTCGCCTTCCTTCTGGTCGTGTTCGGGACGTTCATCGTACGCAGCGGCATCGTCCCCTCGGTGCACACCTTCGCCGTGAGTGCGATCGGCCCGTGGTTCCTGGGTTTCTTCGGTGCCTGCCTGTTGTTCTCGGTCGGCCTGCTGGCTTTCCGAGCCGGCCGCCTGCAGAGCCGTGGCGAGTCGGCGCCCGCCGTTTCGCGCGAAGGCGCGTTCGCGCTGCAGAACCTGCTCTTGATCGGCGTCATCGCGGTCGTGATGTGGGGCACCGTCCTGCCCCTGGTGTCCGGTCTCGCCGGGCAGGAGCGGGTCGTCGATGCCTCTTATTACGAGCGCGCGGCGGGTCCTCTGTTTGCGGTCGTCCTTGCGCTCATGGCGGCCGGCCCGTTGATCCCATGGCGCCACGCGGGCGCGCCGCTGTGGCGTTCGCTTCGATGGCCGGGGGCCGCATTCGCGCTCACCCTGGTCGTGCTGTTCGCCGCCGGCGCGCGGTCCTGGCCCGCGCTCCTTGGCGTGCCGCTCGCGCTCGCGGTGGCGAGCACCGTCCTCTACGAGTACGCGCGCGCCATCGGCAGGTGGCGTCGCGCCGGCGGCGGCTGGCCGCGAGCCGTGGCGCTGGTGGCCAAGAAGCGTCGGCGTTACGGCGCCTACCTCGCGCACCTCGGCCTCGCCGTGCTCGTCACGGGCCTTGCGGCCTCGCACTTCTGGCAGCAGGAAAGAGACGTGACCTTGCAACCCGGGCAGCAGGCGTCGGTCGCCGGCTACACCCTCACCTATGCCGGGGTCGAAAATCGCGAGCTCGTGGATCACACGGAGCTCGTGGCCGCGATGAAGCTCGGCGACCAAACGCTCGAGCCCGCCCGGGCGACGTATGCGGGCCTGGGTGGTCAATCGCTCACGCACGTCGCCATCAGCAGCAGCCCGATCGCCGACGTCTATGTCGTGCTCGCCGGCACCAACAGCGATGGCTCCGCGACATTTCGAATCTTCGTCAACCCGCTCGTGACGTGGATCTGGGCGGGCGGGGCGATCATCATCCTCGGTGTGCTCCTGGGCAACGCGGGCAGACCTCGCGTGATGGTCGAGCCGGTGCCGGCGCGCTTGCCGAGGCCGGTGGGCGCGTCGTGACCCTGATCGTGGCGACGCTGCTGCTGTTCGCTGCGGGGCCGTTCGTGCTGTGGCCGCTTCTCAGGACGCCTGACGACAGCGCGGACGAAGGCGCACGGTGAGCGCCATCGTCGCCTCGTCGGTGACCCAACGTTTCGGTTCCGACCTGGCCCTTGACGCCGTCGACCTCGCGGTCGACTCGGGCGAACACATTGCCGTGCTCGGTGAGAACGGCGCGGGCAAGACCACTTTGCTACGCATCCTGGCCACGGCGGCGCGCCCAACGTCGGGCAGCCTGGAGATATTCGGGCTGAATGCGCTGGTCGAGCGCCGCCTCCTGCGGGCGCGCATCGGTTTCGTAGCGCACGCCTCGGGTCTCTACCCCGCCCTGTCGGCCAGCGAGAACTTGGAATTCTTCCGCACCTTGCACGGCGTCGACCGCGGGCGCGTGGCGGAGGTGCTCGACCTGGTCGGCCTAGGCGAGGTCGCCCACCGTCCGGCCGGAAAGCTGTCGCGCGGTGCCCAGCAAAGGCTTGCCATCGCTAGGGCCGTGCTGCACGACCCCAGGCTGCTGGTGCTCGACGAGCCAGACGCCAGTCTCGATTCGGGCGGCGCCGACCTGCTGGGTCGTGTGATGCGCGGCCGCACCGCCATCATCGCCACCCACGACCACGCGCTCGCGAACCGGCTTTGCCAGCGCACGCTGGAGCTGCGGCGCGGGCGGGCGGTGGGCGTGCCGACGCGCCTCCGCGTCGTGCACTAGATGAGGAGCGTCGCGGTGGCGCTGGCTGTCGCTCGAAAAGACCTCGCGTCGGAGTGGCGCACCCGCGAGCTCGTGCCCGCGCTGGCCCAGTTCGTCGTGCTGGCGCTCGTGATCGCCAACTTCGGATTCCAGGTCGACTCGCGCACGTCGGCAGCCATTGCTCCCGGCGTGCTGTGGATGACGCTCGTCTTTGCCGGCCTGGTCGCGTTCGGTCGAGCTTTCGCCGCCGAGCGCGAGCAGGCTTCGCTCGAGGCGATGCTCCTCACGCCCGCGTCACCCGCGGCGATCTTCGCCGGCAAGGCCCTGGCGGCCGCGCTGATGCTGGCTTTGTGTGAGGCGGTGCTGCTGCCGGCGCTGGCGCTTTTCTTTGGCGTCTCGCTGACCTTCGAAGTCGTGACCGCGGTCCTCCTCGCCACCGTGGGCATGGCCGTACTGGGCTGTCTCTTCGCGGCCATGGTCGCGCGCATCCGCGCCCGTGAGCTGTTGCTGCCGCTGCTGACGCTGCCGCTCTGGATTCCGTTCATCGTCGTTGGAGGCCAGGCGGTGCAGGTCGCGATGGGCGCCGGCAGCGGTTCCGGCGCGGGCGCGGCGACGGGCCTGCTTCTCGACTTGGACATACTGTTCGTCGTGCTCACGTCGTTGACGGCTCGCTTCGTGCTCGAAGACTGACGATGACGAGGTACGAGAAGGCCGCTAGCGCGGCGGTCGTGCTGATGCTCGTCGCCGCGGGCTTCATCTTCATCTATGCCCCGGAAGACGCGCTGCAGGGCGCGCCGCAACGCATCTTCTACCTACACGTCAGCTCCGCCATCGCGGCTTATGGATGTTTTGCGGTGGTGCTGCTGGGCGGCATCGTCTACCTGTGGAAGGAGAACGTCACCGCCGACCGCCTGGCTCGGGCGGGCGCACTGGTTGGCGTCGTTTTCACGACCGTGACCCTGGTGATGGGAATGATCTGGGCGAAGCCGATCTGGGGCACGTTCTGGACGTGGGACGCGCGCCTCACGTCGACCCTGGTGCTCTGGATCATCTACGCCGGCTACCTGATGGTCCGCCGCCTCGCCGAGCCGGGCCGCCAGTCCGCGCGCTTCGCCGCCGTGGTCGGGATCTTCGGCTTCATCGACGTCCCGGTAGTCCATTTCAGCGTGACCTGGTGGCGGACGGTACATCCCGGCCCCATCGTCATCAACGACGCGTTGCCTCCGCAGATGCTGGTCGCGTCTCTTCCTGGCCGCGGTGATGATCGCGATCCGGTATCGGATCGAAGTTCTGACCGACGAGGCCGCCGAGCAAGTCGTGACGGCTGCGATCGCGATTCCGAGCAAGGCCGGGAGCACCAGGTGACCTACCTCCTCGCCGCCTATGGGTTCGCAACCGCCGTGCTGGGTGGATACCTCGCCTGGTCGCTGCTCCGGGTCCGAGAACTAGAGCGAAAGCGCTGATCGTCGGCGGCGGTCCCGCCGGGGACGCCGTTGCGGCCGGGCTGAGGGACGCCGGGTTCTCGGGCGAGGTCGTGCTGGTTGGAGCCGAACCCGAGCCTCCCTACGAACGCCCCCACCTTTCCAAGGGATATCTACTGGGCACCGTGCCGCGCGTGCGGTTGGGCCTGCGGCCGGCGGAGCAGTATCGCGAGCTCGAGGTCGAGGTGCGCCTGGGCGAGCGCGTAGTAGACGTCGGCGTGGAGCGGCGAACCGCCGACCTGGAGTCCGGCGGGGTTATCTCCTGGGACCTGCTGTGCATCGCGACGGGATCGTCCGCGCGCAGGCTCGAAGGATTCGAGGACGCGCTCTATCTGCGCGAGCTGCCTGACGCCGACGCTCTACGCGGAATTCTCGATCGAGGTGGCGCTATCGACGTGATCGGGGCCGGGTTCATCGGCTGCGAGGTCGCGGCCGCGGCGGTCCAGAAAAGCTGCGACGTTCGGATGCACGAGGCCTTGGAGCAGCCGCTATTCCGGGTGCTCGGCCCTGAGCTTGGCGCTTACCTCGCCCAGCAGCATCGGGCCCACGGTGTGGACCTTCGTCTCAACGCCGCCGCGGTGCCAGGGCCGGCCGGCCCGGTTCTGGCCGGCGTCGGCTCGATGCCGCGCACGGAGCTTGCCCAGCGTGCCGGCCTGGTCGTGGATGGCGGCATCGTGGTCGATGAGTTCGGGCATACATCGGCTCAGAACGTGTTCGCTGCCGGCGACGTAACCCGCTTCTTCAGCCCGCTGTTCGAGGCGGCGATCAGGGTCGAGCATTTCCAGACCGCACAGAGGCAGGGCTTTGCCGTGGGACGGGCGATGGGCGGGGTCACAGAGCCCTACGACGAGGTGCCGTGGTTCTGGTCCGACCAGTACGAGCTCACCCTGCAGTACGTCGGAGCGGCGCTGCCGTGGGATGAGATCGTCATCCGCGGCGATCTCGGCACGCCGCCGTTCACCGTCTTCTACCTGCGGCAGGGTCGCCTGATCGCGGCGGCGGGGATCAATGATCACCACACCGTCGCCCGAACGCGCCACGTGATGGAAGCCCGCGCCGAGGTCACTCGCGACCAGCTGGCGGATCCTTCTTTTGATCTTCGGAAAGCGATTCGGTGAGGGCTTGCGAGAGCTTGGGCGCAAGACCGGCAAAGATCCGCTCGGTCAGGCCCCACACCACGCCCTCCTCGTGCGCGAGGTAACGGAAGCGCCAGGCATCGTCCGATTGCAGCCAGGCGCTGTCGTCCAGCAGCCGGTCGAGCGGGATCTGAATCACGCCTTCGAGCTCCTGCGGGTCGTGCACGAACGCCGGCACCGGATCGGGCAGGTAAGCCACGAACGGCACCACGGAAAAGTTAGATACGGCCGCGTAGATGGGTTCGCCCGCGCCGATGGGCACGAGTCGGCCGATGGGGACGCCGATCTCCTCGGCCACCTCTCGCTGCGCCGCGGCCCAGGCCGACTCGCCCTCCTGGACGCCTCCGCCCGGCAGCGCGACCTGGCCTGGGTGATCGCGCAGGTCGGCGCGCCGGCGCACGAATGGGACCATCCAGCGGCCGCGTTGGCGGTACAGCACGAATACGACCGCGGCCTTGCGGGCGCCTCGCCTGAAGTCGCCCCATCCGTCGATCGGACGGAACAGGTGTTCGAGCCCGGTCAGGAAGTCAGGCAAAACCGACCCTTGGTGAACCAGCCCGGAGCCGGTAAGCTAGGAAAGGTAGCTGAGGCAATCCAAAGGCAATGATCGATCACACGAGCTCCCGAATCGAGCAGCAGGAGAGCGCGCTGCGCCGGCAGAACCGGCGCCGCTACGCGTTCCAGAGGATGCTGGAGGCCACGGACCGGATCCTCTGGCGCCTCGAGGAGATGAACCGCGACGGGGTCAAAACCGTGCCGGCGCCCGTTCGCACCGAGCTGCGTGAGGCCGTCGAGCTGATGCCCGACCACGTGCGCGAGCCGCTCAGGGACACGGGCCACGTTCAGGACACCCTGGACAGCCTCTTCGAGGTCCAGGAGCGCCTGTTCCGGTGGCGTTACCCGGACTGGGACGATACCGAGCCGGACGACTTCGACTTCGCGAGCTAGCCGCTCGCCAGCGTCAGCACCAGGTCGGTGGCGTACGCGGTAAGGAACCCGAGGAGCAGGCCCCACGCGAACGACGTCGGCGTGCTCAGGCGGCGCCCAACGTGGAACAGCTCGTTGACGACGTAAAGAAGCGCTCCTGCGGCCACCGCGAGGAACGCGACGTAGAAGTAGTCGGACGACGCCAGGTAGCCGATCCAGGTGCCCAGGAAGGTGGGCCCGCCGCCGATCAGGCCCGCAATCCCGAGAAAGCCCCATGACGCGGGCTTGGGATCCATCGTCATCGGCGCGGCGATGCCGAAGCCCTCGGTGACGTTGTGCAGCGCAAATCCCACGACCAGGACTCCGACGAACGCGATGGCACCCGCGCGAGCGGATTGCCCGATGGCCAGCCCTTCCGAGAAGTTGTGCAGGCCGAGGCCGATCGCGATCGCGAGCGAAAGGCTGCGCGGGCTGGGGGTGTGGTCCCCATGTCGCAGGCGGCCGAACAGGGCGCGGTTGAAATAGACGAGGCCCAGGAGGCCCGCCCCGATGCCGACGGCGAAGATGATCGCGAACAGCACAAATGGCGAGCTCGAACCATTTCGGGCGGTGACCAAAGCCTTCTCGACCGGGCCGCTCGCGTGGGTCAGGATGTCCCAGAGGATGAAGATCAGGATCCCGGTCGCGAACGCGTTCAGGAAACCCTGAACCGTCTTGGGAAGCCCACGCATGCGGGCCACCGGCAGGCCGAGGAAAATGGTGATCCCGGCGAACGCTCCGAGGGCGACGGCGGTGGCCTGGCTCATCGTGGACTCATAGGATTAGTACGTGCAAAAGGTGCAATTAGATAAGTCTAACGGGGGCCCTCCGCACCCCACAGAGGTGATCTCCCGCTACCTGGAAGCGCTCTTCTACATGTGGTCCGAGGGTGAACCGCCTCGCAGCGCGCGCCTGGCGGACTGGCTGGGTGTGAGCAGGCCGACCGTGACCGTGGCGCTCCGCCGGATGGCGCGCGACGGGATGGTGCGCATGAACGGCCGCAAGGAGATCGAGCTGACTGCGCCCGGCCGCCGGGTCGCGGAGTCGATCGTGCGGCGCCACCGCATCATGGAGCGCTGGCTGACCGACGTGCTGGGGCTCGACTGGGTCACAGCCGACGCCGAGGCCGCCCGCCTCGAGCACGCGGTCTCGGAGACGGTGGAGCGGCGGCTGTACGAGGCGCTCGGGCGGCCACGCACCTGCCCGCACGGCAATCCCATCCCGGGTCACTCCAAAGCGTCCCCGAAGGAAAAGCGCCTGGCCAGCCTGCCCGAGGGCGGCCGGGCCGCAATCTCGCGCGTCTCGGAGGTGGCCGAGCGTGAGGCGCCGCTACTGCTCGCCTACCTGGATGAGCGCGGGCTGGTCCCCGGTCGCGAGGTGGCCGTCGTCGAGGTCGACGGGATCGGACGCACGATCC
>WNFJ01014813.1_pt3 | contig 15673 bp, 12 predicted proteins | sample 5400461 | NCBI WGS metagenome assembly WNFJ01 (sample SAMN13153349, study PRJNA577476) | soil metagenome | isolation source: 115 cm saprolite on Douglas fir-dominated hillslope | place: USA:California | collected 2013-09-17 | reverse complement strand
TTCGCGGCGCCGGCAGCATTCTGGGCACGGCTCAAAGCGGCCACATTGTAGCGGTTGGTTTTGATTTGTATTGCCAGCTGCTCAAGCAGGCAGTGGCGCAGCTCAAGGGCGAAAAACCGCGTCTCCGGTTGGATGTCGATTTACAACTGGACTTTGTCGCCACAAATGAAGCGGAGTTCGTTGCACCGCCAAAATCCGCTGTACGGGAAGCTGTCAGCTTCCTCTACAAAATTCCCGCTTTCATTCCAGTCACCTACGTCAGCGATCCTGCCCTGCGAATACGAGCCTATCGCGATATTGCGGAAATCACTTCGCATGAGCAAATGGACCGATTGCGCCGCGACTGGCGCGATCGCTTCGGGTCGTTCCCTCCGGCAGTTGACAATTTGTTTGCTCTCATCGAAATCAAGCTCGCCGCAGCGGAATCTGGACTGAGTCGGGTCGAAGTACGCGAGCGCAAATTGATGTTGACGCGGCACGGAGATTTTATACTTGTCGCGGGCAAATTTCCCCGTTTAGTTGCAACGAAAATCGACCAGTACCCCCGGGAAATTCTAGAATTGATAAAGAAATTATGAGGAATCGCATACGTCCATTCGCCGCCATCTTGCTGACTGGCTGCGGGCTTGCTCTATGGCCTTTTTGTGGCGCTGCGTTTGCCGAGGGAGAGCCCCAGGTGATAGATGGCATTGCCGCGGTTGTGAATGGCGACGTCATCACCTACTCGCAAGTGCGCGCCTTGTCCGCGCCACGTGAAAAATTACTGCGGCAGCAACTCACCGGCAAGGACCTGGAAAAGAAGCTCATCGAACTGCGCGAGCTTGCTTTAAAAGATTTGATTGATCGACGCCTCGTGATCCAGGCGTTCAAAAAGGAAAGCTACGAAATTCCGGATCACATTGTCGACGAGCGGATGCATCAGATCATCCGAGAATCCTTTGGCGGCGACCGCAACACTTTCATCAAGACGCTCGAGGCGCAGAATTACACGTTGGGCGAGTTCAAAGAAAAGGAAACGGAAAGAATAATGGTGCAGGCCATGCGCAGCCATAACATCAAGATGAACTCGATTATTTCGCCTACGAAAATCGAAGCTTACTACAGAAAGCATCGCGACGAATTCACCACGAAAGAACAGATCAAGCTGCGAATGATCATGATTTCTGGCCAAAAAGATACCGCAAGCGCTCCCGCGCAGAAGGCGCTGGCGGAGGAAGTGCTGGGTAAACTGGCCGCCGGCGACGAGTTCGATCACACAGCACAGGTCTATTCCGAGGACAGCACCCGCGATAATGGCGGCGACTGGGGCTGGATCGAGCACAACACTTTGGCTGCTCCACTCGAAAAATTTGCATTCAATATGCCGGTCGGTCGGATCAGCAACATCATCGATTACGCCGGCAATTATTATATTCTCAAAGTCGAAGATAAACACCCTGGCACTACGAAGTCGCTTGCCGAAGCGCGGGACGATATCGAGAAGAGGCTAATCCAGGAGGAAGCACAGGGTTTACAAGAACGCTGGATCGCCGGTCTGCGCGCAAAGGCTTACATCAAGACTTTCTAACGCGCATTCTGCTCTTCCTCTTCCATTAGTCTCGCTCTGCTTTCTCTTCTCGTGAGGCTGCTCGTGCTCGGTTGAGCAAATTCGATTACGATCACGAGCAGGATCATGAGCACGACAAAACCGCGGATCGGAATCACGCTGGGCGATTGCGCCGGAATCGGACCGGAGATTGTCGCTTCTGCCTTGAAATCTGGTCGGGTCGCGAAATCCGCCGAATACAAAATCATCGGCAAATATCCTGAGTGCGCGCCGGGACATCCCACGGCGGAAACTGCGCGTGCCGCCGCGGCTGCGCTCGAAGAAGCGGTCACACTCGCCCGGCGCGGCGAGCTCGATGCAATCGTAACGGGGCCGATTCACAAAGCCCGGATGTCCGATATCGGTTTCAAGTTCCCAGGACAAACCGAATTTTTCGCTGAGCGCTGCGGCGTCAAAAATTTCGCAATGTGCTTGACCGGCGGAAAAATCACGGTCGCGCTGGTCACTGCGCACATTCCATTGAGCGAAGTTCCACGCGCGCTCAAACAATCGGAGATTGTCCGCGTCGGTTTGTTGCTTTCAGATTTCCTTCGATCTCGATCGAAAGGCTCTCCGCGCATCGCTGTCACCGGATTAAATCCGCACGCTGGCGAATCAGGCAAAATCGGGCGCGAAGAAATCGAAATCATCGCGCCGGCGGTCGAAGAACTAAACCGATTACCGATCACCGATTACCGATCACTGTTTTCCGGGCCCCACTCCCCCGATACGGTTTTTCATCGCGCGATTGAAGGCGAATTCGACGCGGTGCTTTGCATGTATCACGATCAAGGATTGATCCCGCTGAAACTCCACGCCTTCCACGAAGGCGTAAACGTCACCCTGGGTCTACCATTTGCTCGAACCAGTCCTGATCACGGCACTGCGTTTGATATTGCCGGCAAAGGAATCGCGCGGCCCGACAGCATGATCGCCGCCATCAATCTCGCAGTGGAGCTGGCGCAAAAAGAAGAGCCTCAGCAAATCTAGCCCACGAAAACACTCGAATAATGCGAAAGCGGAAGGCGCGATCAATTCAAAGCAGGAAAGTCCTGCTGCCCTCACCGCCTGACGCTTATTTCTGAAAATTTTCGTGTCCTTTCGCGTGTTTCGTGGGCAGCTACTTTTCTTTTACCGAGCTTTAACGTGATTTGGCGGTTTTGGCCGTCCCCTTTTCGATTACGATTACGAGCATGAGCATGAGTGGTGTCGCCAAGTACATGTCCGTCTTTAACATCGGGCTGCAGAACACGTTCGTGTATCGCTGGAATTATTTTCTGCGCGCGCTGTTCGGGCTGATTCCCCTGGCGGGCACAGTGTTTCTTTGGAGCGCGGTGTTCAAGGAACGCGGCGGCGGACTGCACGGCTATGACTACGGCTCGATGATTTATTACTATTTGCTGACCCTTTTGGTCAGCAATCTCGTCGTGCCAACAGAGGATGAATGGCAAATCGCCGCTGATATTCGCGAAGGTCAGATCAACGCGCTTCTCACCAAGCCGATGAGCTATCTCGCATATCGGCTCAGCATTTTTTTGAGTGGCCGACTCGTTTACAGCTTTGTCACTCTTCCGCCGATTGCCGTGATATTTGTCTATTTTCGGGACTACATCGTGCTGCCGACCGATCCGTTGGTCTATCCGCTTACTGCCGTGTCGATATTGATGGCGGCATTCATTCAATTCTTCATCACTTACAGCCTGGCGATGTTCGCATTCTGGATTTTGGAAATCTCCACCATCGTGTTCATCGTTTATTCGTTCGAATATTTCCTGGGCGGCCAGATGTTTCCCATCGACATCATGCCATCGGCGATCCAGGCAGTGATGAAGTGGCTGCCGTTTTATTATGAATTGTTTTGTCCGGTCGCGATTTTTCTCGGCCGATTAAAAGGACCCGACCTCGTGCAAGCGCTCGCGATCCAAACCGGTTGGTTGTTACTCACGTACGCATGGGCAAACGCCATGTGGAAACGCGGCCTCGGCCATTATCAGGCCGTGGGCGGATAAGCGCGGCGTACGTGGGTACCGTACACGCGTGGCATTCATCTCAGGGTTCCGAACTCGTGCATCATTGCTTCGCATCGCTTTGCGCGGGCGAGGCGACGAGCTTTTGAAAGCGCGGATCATTCCGGAGCGGATCGAACATTGGATCGAGCCGGAGCAGCGCGGGCGTAAGAGGCAGGGGCGGGACTATCAGATCTTCGTAAGGTATCGAGAGGAGTTTTTCTAACGTGACGATAGCGCGGTCGGGTTCGCCCATTTGCGCCGCCATGTCGACCAGAGCGAGATCTCCAATTAGGGCATAGTTATCCGGCTGTTCTTTGAGCAACGGTTCCAGTTCGGCGCGCGACTGTCGCCAACTTTCCTGGGCAGCGGCGTGATCCCCTGCGACGTCTTGCGCCCAGCCTAACCAAAAGCGCAGTTCGCCATTGTTATAACCCAACGCCGGATCAGGCGTGGCAAGTATTTCCTTTAGCCGAGAGATCATTTGTGCAGGGCGACGTTCCAGGATCGACTGGTAAACCTGTATTTCTAAGGCACCGGTGTCGTCGGCGTTCGGATGCAGCGGAGCGAGTAGTGCGGCAGCCCGCGGAAGGTCGCCCTGCGCTTGTGCGATACCTGCCTTCTGCGCAAGAGTATCCAGGTCGTCGGGTATTATATCGAGCACCTGATCAAACTTTCGCAGCGCCTCGGGGAAACGACGAACTATCATGTAGGATTGGGCGTGCTGGGTGAGCAAAGAAACGTTGCGCGGATCGAGCCGCTCAGCTTCGTTGAAGTACGATTCGCTCCTGTCCCACTGACCTTGCCGGCGTGCGACGTAGGCCAGCGATTCAGGAATCTGGCTGCTATTCGGTAGAAACTGACGTGCTTGCTCAAAGTAACGCACCGCGGCGTCGTAATCTTTCAGGCAGGCATAATAGTAATATCCCCTGGCTAATATGGCTTCGCCGAGATTGGGCTGAAGAGTGAGCGCCGTTTCAGCTGCCTGCCCCGTTTCTTCACGTAGGGCGACCGTTGGTTGAAGAGTGAGTGTGAGATAGCCGAGCGCGTCGACGTATGACAACAGCGCCCAACTGAGGGCGAACTTGGGATCCAACCGCACGGCTTCTTTGAGATGTTTCTGTGCCGCAAGGGCGTTGGCGGGTGAGTTTCCCGTTTTCAGTGTATAAGCCAGCCCGCGCAGGTAAGCATCGTACGCCTCGATGTTGTCCGTCGGTTTTGCGGCGATGACTTGCTCTTCCTGCCCGGTGAGTTTCGCTCGCAATTGGTCGGCGATGGCTTTCGCCACCTCACTCTCGACTGAAAAGATGTCAACAAGTTTGCGATCAAAGGTATCAGCCCAAAGATGGGAATCATCGGCTGCTTTGATCAACTGCACGTTCACACGCACCGTATCGCCGCTCTTTTGCACGCGGCCCTCCATGATGTAAGCAACGCGAAGCTGCTTTCCGATCTCCGACAAGTTTTCCGGCGCGCTTTTATAATGCTGCGTGGTTGTTCGCGAGATCACCTTCAAATCGGCGATTTTGGATAAGCGCGTCAGAATTTCGTCCTGAATTCCCTCAACAAAATAAGCATTGGCTTTGTCTTCGCTCAGGTTTTCAAATGGAAGCACGGCAACGCTTTTTTCAGGAACTCCTACGGTGGCAACGGGTCGTCTATGACGAAAAAGCAGAAAACCGATCACAGCGAGCAGCGCCAGCACCCCTAACAACAGCCACCGGAACGCGGCCCGTTTTCTTCGCGCGGCAGCAGCAGCGACACGCACCGCCCTCAGTTTTTCCGGCACGGCGGGATTCCCAAGCTCCGCGGTGTACAGATTCACCACCGAGACGCGAACGCCATGTTTTACTTCACACTCGCCAAGCTCATGCAGGTGCGGCTGCCAGTGAGGGTATTGCTCGAGATCTTCAGCGACGTGCTTCGAGAGCAAAATGTGTCCGGCATCGCCGCAGTCCATGACCCGTTGCGCGATATTAATGCCGGCGCCAGCCACGTTCGCTTTTCCGGTTGCGTCGATGACTCCGCTCACGGGTCCACTGTGTACGCCCATTCGCAGCTGAAGTTCCGGATGCTTCTTGAGCGCGCGGCTTATTTCCAACGCGCATTCAACCGGCGCCTCCGGGCTATGATAAAAACCAGTGTGATGCCGTCGCCTGTTGGGATTTTGATCAAGCGCCCGGCCGTTTCCGCAGCTTGGAATTCATCGGTACCTCGGACAATCTCGTTTAAGCGCTCGACTACCGCTCGTTGCTGATGGATCGGCAGCTTCGAGTAACCGACAATGTCTGTGAACAACACATGCGCGATTTCCAGCTGAATCTCCTTCTTGACCTCAGCGGACATATTCCGAATGCGAAGTGGAATCGCCTGTGATTTAATCATCTCACTTTTGCTGGGCGCGTCGAGGGCAAACACGGAAAACACAGTTGGTCCGCCCGCCACCAAACTCTGAGTTGGATGCCGATTACTTCCGGACGTAAACGTTCAGCGTTGAACGTTGGGCATTTTCGTTCGAAATAGCACTCAATCATGGCGCGACTGCACGAGTATCAGGGCAAAGCCATTCTCGCTGCGAATGGATTCAAAATTCCGCGCGGCCGCGCCGCATTAAATGCCGACGAAGCGGTCGCAGCAGCAAAGGAATTGGGCGGCGAAGTCGTGATCAAGATTCAAGCGTGGACCACAGGTCGCGCTGGCATCGGCGGAGTCTCGTTCGCCAAAAATGCAGATGATGTGCGGACGCATGCTGAACGGATGTTGTCGATGGAAGTGGGACAGTTTCCAGTCGAAGCCGTGTTGGTGGAAGAGAAGATCGATATCGATCGCGAGTTTTTTCTTTCGTTCGCGATCGATGACGCTGCTCGCGCGCCGGTCATTATTTTCGCCGTTGGCGGCGGCACCGGGATCGAGGAGCGTGCTGGTTCAACGAGGCGAATTCCTTGCGACGTAAACCGCGGCCCTGTCGACTCGGCCGTCGAGGAAGCCGTTGGCGGAACCGGTCTTTCACCGGCGCATGCGAAGGAACTCGGTGACTCGATTCGAAGGTTATTCGCCGCCGCGCGCAGCGTTGAAGCGCGGTCGCTAGAAATCAACCCGCTGATGCTAACCAAAAGCGGCGAGTTCGTCGCGGCCGATTGCCGGATCACGATTGATGATTACGCCGTTGCACGACACCCACAGCTGGGAATCGAAATTGCGCGCGAGTTCGATCATCCACCGACGTCTTTGGAGCGTATCGCCTATGGCGTCGAACAAAGCGATCATCGCGGCACATTTTATTTCGCGCAGCTGGCAACAACCGCCACCAAAGCTTCAAAAGGTCTGGTTGGTTTTCATGGCGCGGGCGGCGGTGGCTCGATGATGTCGATGGACGCAATCGTGAACGCCGGATTCACGATCGCAAATTTCACGGACACGAGCGGCAATCCGTCGGCGTCGAAAGTGAATCGCGCTGCGCGACTCATTTTGGCGCAGCCGGATCTGGTCGGCTATTTCGGCTCCGGCTCCGGCGTTGCGAGCCAGGAACAATATTGGTCCGCCTACGGATTGGCCAAAGCATTTTGGGAACTCGATCTGGATATCCCCGCGGTGATTCGTTTAGGCGGCAACACCGAAGATCGCGCCGTGGACATTTTGCATCGCATGTCCAAGCTGCTTCGCGCGCCGGTCGAAGCCTATCGCAAGACTGACACACCAGCCATGATTGCCGCGCGCTTTACGGAACTTATCGCCGAAGCAAAGGGCGCCAAATGGAAACCGCGCGCGCCGCGGATGCCAAAGTTTGTCAAACATCGATCAGGAACAATGCTCGCGGTAAGAAATGGTTGCGTCTGGATCGACATCGACCAGTGGCCGCAGATTCGTCCGGTAGTCGAAACGCACTCCGGTGGATTGATCGTCGATCGCGAAGGCGCGCCCACAGCAGCGTTGCCCAGCGAAGAGTTCGCCGCCAAAGACTCTGAGCTGCTCGCGTGCGATGTCGAATGTCGACTCGCCGGAATCGATGGTTTTTACCTTGAACTTGATATTCCCGGGCTGAACGAACTGATTGGGCCCAAAATGGAGTCCTTCAATTGACCGGTTAGGCTTGTATCGCTACCGTTCGAAAAATGGCATCACTCGGATTCACGTATTGGCAAGATGGAGAGATGTGGCTCGGGTATCTGGACCAGTATCCCGATTACATGACGCAAGGAACTTCGCTTGAGGACTTGAAAGAACATCTGCTTGATCTCTACAAAGATTTGTCTTCCGGAGCGATTCCGAACGTCCGTCAGCACTCCGAGCTTGAGCTGGCGTGAAGCGACGCGAGTTGATTAAGAAAATCGAAGAGGACGGTGCAGTTCTCGTCCGACAAGGCGGAAAGCACGATTGGTATCAGAATCCCAAGACAAAGGTTTGGCAGCCTGTGCCGCGGCACAACGAGATCAAAGAGTATCTCGCTCGGCATATCCTGCGAAAGCTCTCATCGAAGCAATAGCAAGGAGTTTTACGCCGAGGCTTGACGCAATTTTTGCCTAAGGGAACTGAACTCGAACAATCTTCCTAAATGGCAATTCTAATCGACGAGAACAAGCGCGTTCTGGTGCAAGGAATCACGGGACGCGAAGGCCGGGCTCGCACGCGGCTGATGCGCGAATACGGAACGAACGTGGTCGCTGGCGTAACGCCGGGCAAAGGCGGACAGACTGTACTCGGCGTTCCAGTCTTTAAAACACCACAGGAAGCGGTGGATTCGTTAGGTGAAATCGACATCTCCGTGCTTTTCGTGCCCGCGGCCGGTGTGAAGGACGCAGCCATCTCCGCTATTGATGCAGGAATTAAACTCACCGTGCTGGTCCCCGATCGCGTGCCCGTCTGGGACGCGATGGAGATCGCGACGGCAGCGAAAGCAAACGGCGCAACTTTCCTTGGACCTAACACGCTGGGAGCATTGAGTCCGGGCAGGGGTGTGATCGGCATGATCGGCGGTCGAGCCGAGAGCGCGCGGCAATGGTTCAAGCCGGGCATCCCGAAAGGCATTGGAGTGATCAGTCGATCCGGCGGTATGGCTTCGAGTACCGGCTATTATCTCGGGCAAGCCGGCGTGCGGATTTCGACGATCGTCCACATCGGCGGCGACGCTGTTATTGGAATTCGACTGCCCGATGCGGCGCTGATGTTTGAAGCCGATCCCCTCACAGAAGCAATCGTCATATTCGGTGAAATTGGTTCGTCACAGGAAGAAGAACTCGCCCAACTCATTCTTGATCGGAAAATCATGAAGCCCGTGATCGCTTGCATCGGCGGCAAGGCTGCGCGCGAAGGGACGCGCTTCAGTCACGCGGGCGCGATCATCGAAGGTGGCCGCGGCACGCATGCTGGGAAAGTGAAAGCATTGCGCGAAGCCGGCGCCACCGTCGTTGATGCGTTTGGTGAATTGCCGGATGCGGTCGTCCAAATTCTCAAGAAAATGAAAGGAGAAAGTCTGATGAGTGAAGCCAACAAAAATGCAGTCTGGAATACTGCTATCACGCGCGTTCAGCCCAACAAAGTGGCGGTGCGCGGATACGACATCGCCGAGCTGATGGGGCGCGTTTCGTTTGCCGCAGCGGTGCATTTAGTTTTAAAGAGCGAATTGCCATCGCCGGCCGTCGCGCGTTTAATTGACGCGATTCTGGTGTCGTCGATCGATCACGGCGCGACGCCTCCCAGCGCATTGGCGGCGCGCACAGTCGCATCTACCGGCGCGACATTGAGCGCGTCAGTTGCCGCTGGGATTATGTCAATCAATCGACACCATGGCGGTGCGATTGAAGATTGCGCGCGCCAACTCAAAGCGATCGCCGACCTCGCCGCGCATGAATCGATCTCAATGGACGAAGCCGCCAGGCAAACACTCGCAGCGATGAGAAAAAAGGGTGAGCGCATGCCAGGGTTCGGTCATCGCGTGCACACGAAGGACCCACGCACCGCGCGTCTGTTCGAACTCGCTCGTGAAGCCGGCGTGGACGGCATTCACATGCAAGCCGCGCGAGCAGTCGAGAAAGCCTTCGTCGACGCAAAAAAATCGCTGCCAATCAACGTGGACGGCGCCATCGGCGCGATCCTCGCCGATCTGGGAATGGACCCCGCAGCGTTCAACGGCGTTTTCATGATCGCGCGCACGCCCGGACTCCTTGCGCATGTGATTGAAGAACAGAAGCGGGAGAAACCGATGCGCCGTATCGATCCAGTCAATCACGGCTACGACGGACCGCCGCCAAGAAGTCTTTCCGGTACGGCGTCTCCGTAAACTCATCCCGTAAACCGGGACTGAGCTGGAGACCTCTTAATCGCTGAGTCGACACTGACACATCCAGCGTGCGAAATAGAAATAGATATTGATTGTTCTGAACGTTAGATCAAAAATCGCGAACTCCATGAACCTCCACTATGAAAAAGAAATCCACTTCGCATTCCGCACCTGCCCGCCGTAGCCTTGGCGAAGGCGGGTTCTCTAACCTCCGCATCTTACTTGCCTCAGTCTTTTGCTTAGCCGGCGTGTTTATCGCGCTACTGGGCTTTGGCGCGTTCTCCGCGCAAGCGCAGCAAAACCATACAAGGATCAATCAGTCCATTGATCCCCTTGTGCCTGTCATGTTTGATTGTTCTAAGATCCACGAGCTGGGCATCGATAAGCAAGAAAACATGCGTGCCGGCGCTATTATGATTTACTGCGGTGAGGCACAGGGAGGCGCGGCTTCCCCTGCGCATAGCTTCTCCCAGTTTGTTCAAAGACTGTTGGCACCCCTGGCCTACGGTACCACGGACGTGGACCTGGTTACCGGCGCTGAGATTTCTCCCAATGTTACCCAGTCGGAAACATTCACTGCGAGTAACCCGGATAACCCGAACCAAATAGTGGTCGCTTACAATGATTCACGAGGCCGCAATGCCAGCCCCATCAATATCTCTGGTGCATCGGTCTCGACCGACGGCGGTAACACATTCACCCGCCTGACCACCGGCAGTGGTCAAAGCCCCTTCTCGAACACCGTAGGCGACCCCGTTATTCTGTACAATCGGCCAACCGGCACCTGGTACACCGTCTGGCTTGACGGGGGTTGCGGAACTCAAGGCCTCGGCGGATACAAGTCCACTACTCCTTCGAACGCGAATAGCTGGACCCATTATTGCATTCACGCCAATTCCCAAGACGACCGAGAGTCTGGCTGGGCAGATAACAACCTATCCTCTCCTTTCTACGGGCGCATGTACGTTTCCTGGAACGACTTCAACGTCGGAGGAGGAGCCCTCTTCGTTCGTTATTCCACTGACAACGGTCTCACTTGGACGAACGCGCGGCAGATCACCAGCGGCACGCCGTTTATCCGCGACGTCCAGATCACGGGCGATCTGGCTACAGGAGATGTATACATCGCGGGCATGAACGAGGGAGGCGGCAGCTTTCCCCACAACAACAACAATCTTTTCTTCAGGTCAACCGACGGTGGCAACAGCTGGACCAATACCTACACCGGCCCCAGCTTTCCCGGACCAGGCGTCACCGCTGTCGGTTACTTCGCCTGCATGTTTCCCGATGGCGGTGGTTACTGGCGGCACGAGGGCTGGGGTGAACCAGCCGTCTTCAACCACGTAGTTTCGTACGTCTATGACCAGCACGGCGCCGGCAGCGACCCCGGCGACGTCTATTACATTCGTTCTACTAACAGTGGCGTCACTTTCAGTGCACCGCTCAAGTTGAACACTGATGCTACTACCCGTCCTCAGTGGCAGCCTAACCTTTCGGTCAGCCCGACTGGCACCCTCTTGGCCGTTTGGTACGACGCGCGAGAGAGCGCCAGCTGCACCAGTGGCAACCCAGCCGTTCCGTGCTACAGGATGTGGGCGCGCAGGTCCACCGACAACGGCGCGACTTGGTTGTCTGACCAGACGTTCTCAGACGTAGTCAGTCCTCTGCCGGCGCAACCTGACCCGGGAATCCAGGCGACGTATGCCGGCGATTACGACTATGCCACCTCTTCGGCCAACCAGCACCTCCACGCATGGGTGGACGGACGCGTAGCCATCAGCGGCAGTTCCCAGCAAGATGCCTTTCACGACAGGCAAGCGGTAGGTGCGGCGTCGCCGACGCCTACTTCTACGCCTACAGCTACACCTACCGCGACGGCGACCGCCACCGCTACGGCCACGGCAACCGCGACCGCTACCGCAACTGTACCTCCGAGCCCAACTCCCACAGCTACAGCTACGGCCACGGCTACACCAACGGCAACGGCAACTTCAACTCCGACGCCTACACCTACGCCTACGTCAGGAATCACACTCACCGCGAGCGGCTCCAAGGTGCAGGGACGGGAGGTAGTAAACCTGTCATGGACTGGGGCGACTTCGACCAACGTCGATATTTATCGGAACGGCACGAGGATCGCCACTGTCCCGAACAATCCTAATTCATACAGGGATAACACCGGCGCTCACGGTCACGGCACGTTCACGTATCAAGTGTGTAACGCGGGCAGCCAGACCTGTTCCAATCAAGCGACGGTGACATTCTGAGATTTGGCGACCCATAGTCCCTCGTTGCCAGCGATTGGTGAGTACTGATCGGTGATCAGTTGACGTCGTACGCGTCCTGAAAGCTGCTGTAGAGTCCGCTTGCCCTAGGCGGACGGTCTCGGCAGCGCGCTGAGGACACTGCTCACTACAGCGCTAAGTTTGCATTTCTCACTGCCTGCCCGCCGTGTGCGGGCAGTGCGGCCTCGCGACAAATGACAAAGAGAGAGGCCCGCGAATCACGCTAATTGACGCGAATCATGACAGGGTTTCGCACGAAGTGCTTTTGGAGTGCGGGGCGTCGCGCCGCCGCCGAAGCGCTATGGCGCGCAGGAGGCCTCGCACCGCTTTCCATGCTTGGTTCAATCCAGAGCGACAAGGAGCCGCGTCGCACTCCCAAAGCTTCGCGAAATCGAGCAGAGATTCTTTGCTATTCGCGCTCATTCGTGTGATTCGCGGGCTAAACTTCGGTTGCGGAGGGAGCCGCTCAGCATAATCCGAGGTCAAAGTAAATTTCAAAAAGACTTTGACACAGGTCCTACATCTCACCTAACATTTCCCCCTACCATCTCGGGTTCACCCCAGAGGGAAACAACTCCACTTCATCTATGAAAAAGAAATCCACTTCACAATCAGCCTTCTTTAATCTTCGCGTTTTAATTGCTGTTCTCTTTTGCCTCGCTGGCGTCGCTATGGCGCTGTTTGGCATGGGCGCGTTCTCGAACGCGCTTGCCCAGGGAAGAGGCACAAATCAACAAGCCAATCAGGCGGCTCCCGGGACACAGACGCCCGACGTAGTGCAAATGGTCGGTCCCGTCCGTCTGGATCAGGACTTGCGAACGCTTCCTTACGTCGCACCCAAGGCGGAGTTCGAAGAGAGACGACTAATGCGCTACCCACACAATGGGACAGATCAAACAAATGCCCCGTCAGGATACGGGACCGCCGGCCTGGCGTACGTCCAGAAACTGCTCAAAAGTATTTGGCGGCCGGCGCCCACCATGCCTGGACCGTTGCTGACGTTTGAGGGGCAGGGCAATACATGTGGTTGTCAGCCGAGTGACAGCGAGGGCGATGTCGGTCCGAGTCATTATGTCGAAGCGGTCAACGAATCGATCAGGATCTTTGACAAAAACGGCACCACTTTGTCGGGCCCAACCAGTTACAATTCATTCTTTTCCGGCTTGACTGGCACTCCCTGCACCAACGCCAATGACGGAGACCCTTATGTTATTTATGATAAGGCCGCTGACCGGTGGCTCATCAGCGATTTCGCCTTTCCCTCTTTCCCCGGCAGTTCATTCTGGCAGTGCATTGGAATTTCTCAGACTAGCGACCCTGTTAGTGGTGGCTGGTTCCTATATGCCCTGCAGGTTGATCCGGCAAACCCAACCTTCCTCGGCGATTACCCCAAGTTCGCCTTGTGGAACTCTGGCGGAACCCCAGCTCAAAACGCCTATTTCCTGACGATGAACCTGTTTAGCGGCCCCACCACCTTCAACGGTGTGCGCGCCTATGCGCTTGACCGCGCCAGCATGCTCGCCGGTGGGCCTACCCACGCGATTGGCTTTACTCTCTCCGCGGCGGACGTTGGCGCTTCCTATAGCTTCGTCGCCGCGACCGTTCGCACGAACATCAGCGATCCGCCGCCTACGGGGAGGAATGAAATGGTGCTGGCCATTGACAGCCCGGCGACCGGCGGCGTGACCTTGACCCAGGTTCACGCCCGGTTCTTTCACGTCGATTTTGTGACGCCGGCGAACTCCGTTTTCGGCGTAGGCTCAACGCATCAGCCGAACGCCGAGATCACAGTCAACGGGTTCGTTGACGCTTTCACCAACACGACGAGCGACCTTGTGCCACAGCTGGGCACTTCAACCAAGCTAGATACTTTAGGCGATAAGATCATGACGCCGGTGGTTTACCAGAACCGCAGCGGCACGGAATCGTTATGGGCGGATGGCACCGTTTGTACCGACGCGAACTGCACGGGTCCGACAGGCGTTCGCTGGTATCAATTCGATGTTACCGGCGGCACGTTCCCGGCTGCTCCTGTCCAGCAGCAAACCTGGACGAACACTACCGATGGCTTATGGCGCTGGATGCCCAGCATAGCCGTGGATCAAAATGGAAACACGGCCATAGGTTATTCCACTTCGAGCACGACAATCTTCCCTTCTATTCGGTACGCTGGACGTCTCGCCGGTGACCCGCCAGGTAACCTCGCGCAAGGAGAAGCCATCATGTTTGCGGGAGTCGGATTCCACAGCGGCGTGCGCTGGGGTGATTATACGAGGACAGAGATCGATCCATCTGATGGCCTGTCCTTCTGGCATATCAACCAATATGCCGAAAGCGGCACCTGGCACACGCGTATCGGGAAGTTCAATTTCGTAGGCGGCGCAAGCCCCACGCCAACGGCTACCGCAACACCAACTGCGTCACCTTCGGCGACGCCTACGCCGACATTAACACCGAGGCCTATTCCGACTCCGAGACCTCGCCCGACTCCTCCGCCGCGTCCGTAGCTTGTAGGTATTTGGAAACGTTAAGCGGGAACTCGCGAAGCGATTCGCGAGTTCCCGCAAGGCGTCAAAAAGCCTCCTGCCCAAGTTTCGTATGCAGTGCTTTGGAGTTCGGAAGGTTCCCAGCGCTTTTCGAGCTAAGGCGGACCTCAAAGAAAACCTGATCGCAGGTGGAACGCGTTGTCCTCAACGCGTTGAGCAATGTTATCCTCTTCGGAGAAGCTGATCCACCTTTGGCTCAGTGCGCGAATCGATCGATAACCCAAGGCCACCCTTTGGCTCTCGCGCACAAACCAGCTGCCACCGGATTCTGCCGAATGTAATTCATTTTTGCTAAGAGCTGCGTGCCGCGTTCGTCAGCCCGTCGCCGATGATCGAAATATCCTTCCTGCCAGGACACTTCGTTCCTGCGCGTATGAAAACGCTTCCAATCCCTGATAACTTCGCTCATCGATTCATCGCGCGCGAAAGATAACAGCGCATGCAAGTGATCAGGCATCAAAAGAAAAAGCGTGATGTGCCACCGCATCTTGGCTTCATAGAACTGGGCCGAATTTAAGATCGTTCGTGCCAGCGCTCCGTTAACGCCTTTTGTTCTTTCTCGCGATCAAGCGCAATGCGAATGTGAAACAGAGCACCGGGCTCAACCCAGTGCGGCACTCTGTGATGCAAACGCTGCGGGAACCCTCGATAAATTTTCATTCTCGGGAGTGTAGTTAGCAGACCTGCAATTGAAGGAACGAATTCTTGCGCCTTCGGCGACTCTGCTGACATCGTCTTGTGGACAAGCCGATCCACCTTTTACTCAGCGCGGAGGTGGAACGCGTTGTCCTCAACGCGTTGTCAGAATAGATGTCGTGTAGCCGCGTAGCTTTCGACGGATGCAATGCTCTGGGAACTCCACCTCGCTCCTTCGATTAACATCGGCCCGCCGCGGCGGGCCGATCCACCTTTGCGATGCTAACAGGACCGGGGTCAGCGACTCGGGCCACAGCGACTCACTGACTCGTCTGCCG
>WNFJ01102950.1_pt2 | contig 15679 bp, 10 predicted proteins | sample 5400461 | NCBI WGS metagenome assembly WNFJ01 (sample SAMN13153349, study PRJNA577476) | soil metagenome | isolation source: 115 cm saprolite on Douglas fir-dominated hillslope | place: USA:California | collected 2013-09-17 | reverse complement strand
GCGGCATTCAACACCGTGCGCTACAGCGAAAAACTTCTTGAAGCCAACGGCATCACCGTCGAAACGCTGGACCTTTCCGAGGTGATTGGACGCATCGGGCGCATGAAAGATAATGATGACCGCGCGGCGCAGAAACTGAAGAACATTGAACGCTATGTCACGACCAGCGGCATCCCCCAACCCGCACTGCTCAAGATGGCCAAGCTCGGCGCGGTGATCGACGACTGGATGGGCAGCGCGCAAGTACAAATCAGTGCGGTGCAGTGCTGGACCTCGCTAGAGGAAAATCTTGGCGTGGTCCCATGCACCGTCATGAGCATGATGAGCGATTCCCTGCTATCGAGCGCCTGCGAAGTCGATGTATGCGGGGTCCTGGGAATGCACGCGCTGCAACTTGCCTCGCAGACGCCTAGCGCCTTGCTCGACTGGAACAACAATTACGGCAGCGATCCCAACAAAGCGGTGTGTTTCCACTGCAGCAACTTGCCCAAACATTTCTTCAAAGACGTGCAAATGGATTTTCAAGCGATCATCGCGGGCACCGTTGGCAAGGAAAACACGTTTGGCACCTGCGTTGGCCGCGTCAAAGCCGGGGCCATGAGCTACGCACGCTTTTCTACTGATGACGTCGCCGCCAAAATCCGCGGCTATGCAGGTGAGGGACGCTTTACGGATGATCCGCTCGAAACCTTTGGCGGCGCCGGGGTGGTGGAAATTCCCAACATGCAAAAACTCCTGCACTACATCTGCGAAAACGGATTTGAGCATCACGTGGCCGCAAATTTCTCGACGGTCGCGCCGGTGATTCACGAAGCGACGACACGTTATCTCGGCTGGGACATGTACGCGCACGTGTAAGAAGCGGATGCCGCAGCCGCGAGTGCAATCCGATTTGAGAACCAGTTCATGGCCATCGTAGCGGGCGTAGATTTCATGGCCATCGTAGCGGGCGTAGATTTCGGCACCCTGAGCGTGCGCGTCACCATCGTCGACACGGAGCGCGGCCGTCTTGGCTCCGGCATCGCGGAGCACCCGCTCCATCGCAAGAAAGATGACCCGGACCACGCCACCCAGAGCCACGATGACCACATGCGCGCCTTCGCTGAAGCCACCCGTAAGGCCACTGCCGCCGCGCGCATATCCGGCGACCACGTTGCCGCCCTCGCCATCGATACGACCGGCTCGAGCGTCATTCCCGTAGACGCAAGCCTGCAGCCGCTCGATGAATATTATCTGTGGTGCGACCATCGCTCCTGGCGAGAAGCCGCGCTGATCACCGAAACGGGCCCACCGCCAAAAACTGCAAGCCATCGATTGGTGCGGCGGAACCTACTCCTCTGAATGGGGCTTTTCAAAGCTGCTCCACTGGCTGCGCCACAATCCATCCAAGCGCGAGCGTTTTGCCACCGCTTTCGAGCATTGCGACATGATCGCCGCGGTCCTTTGCGGAATTGATGATCCTGCCAAGGCGCCTCGTTCAGTTTGCGCCATGGGCCACAAGTGGATGTGGAACGCATCGCTCGGCGGCCTGCCCAGCGAAACTTTTCTTGCGTCCGTCGATCCACTTCTCAAAGGTGTACACGCGAAACTCGCTGGCCGCTTCGCGACCAGCGACCAACTCGCCGGCCAACTCGCTTCCAAACGGGCGACGGAGCTCGGACTGCGCCCTGGAATCCCCATACCCGTCGGCGCCTTCGACGCCCATTGGGACGCGGTGGGGGCGGGCGCGCGTACCGGCGATGTCGTAAACGTTGTTGGCACCTCCACCTGCATCATCGCTATGAGCGACGACACACGCCTCATCCCCGGCGTGTGCGGCGTCGTACCGGGCTCCGTGCATCCGCAAAAAACTGGCGTTGAGGCTGGACTGTCCGCTACCGGAGACATTTTTGAAGCCATCGCACGCCGCGCCAATAGCAGCGTGGCTGCTTTATCGCGAGACCTCGCTGGTTACCGAGCTGGTCAAACCGGATTGCTTCGCCTCACCTGGGACAACGGCGACCGCACAGTCCTGGTCAATCCCGAACTTGGCGGAATTACGCTAGGCTGGCATTTGACGCACAGCGCGCAAGATGAATTGTTTGCGGCCATCGAGGGCACAGCGTTCCACACCCGAGTTATTCTCGAACGTATGGAAAAGCACGGCGTCCCGATCCGCCGCGTCATCAACGCAGGCGGCATCCCGCAGAAAAATGAAGTGCTCAACCGCGTTTACGCCAACGTGCTGAACAAGCCCGTGCTGATCCCCAAGACGGACGTCACCAGCCTCGGCTCGGCGATTTTCGCAGCGTTGGCTGCCGGCGCATTTCGCTCTCTGGAAGAAGCGCAGAACGCACTTTGCCCCGAGTATCGCGTCGTCGAACCCGATGCCCAGGCCGCCAAAACATACGAAGAGCTTTACGCTCTCTATCGCGAGCTCTACTTTGCTTTTGGCAGTTCGCACACCGCGGCGATCTCCGCCGGCGGCATCCTGCCGACTTTGCGGCGCGTCGCCGCCGCTGCGCGAGGCAATGCATGACCCTGAAAACGCTCCGCGAAGAAGTGCTGGAAGCCAATCTGGAATTGGTGCGGCGCGGGCTGGTGCTCTACACCTTTGGAAACGCCAGCGGCATCGCGCGCGGCCAGGGCCTGGTGGTGATTAAACCCAGCGGAGTTCCTTACAACAAAATGAAGCCGGAGGATCTGGTCGTCACCGATCTGCACGGCAAGATCGTCGAAGGCTCGCTGCGCCCTTCTTCCGATCTCCCCACCCATTTGATTCTTTATCGCGAGTTCCCTTCCATAGGAGGCATCGCGCACACGCACTCGCGAGCAGCCACATCCTGGGCCCAGGCGCAACGCGAAATCCCTTGCTTCGGCACGACGCACGCCGATTATTTCCAGGGCCCGATCCCGGTGACAAAGCCCTTGCGCCCTGCGGAGATTCGCGCGGACTACGAAGCAAACACCGGTTATGCCATCGTTCGGCGCTTCAAGAAGCTCGATCCGCTGCACTCACCTGCCGTGCTCGTCGCCGGGCACGCTCCGTTCTGCTGGGGCGCCACCCCCACAGAAGCCGCGCACATCGCGGTAATCGTGGAAGAAATTGCCTCCATGGCGTCCCAGACGATCGCCGCCAATCCCAGAGTGCGCTGCATCTCCCAGCAGCTGCACGAGAAGCATTTCCACCGCAAACATGGTCCCGACGCGTATTACGGTCAGAACAAATAGCCAACGACGGTACGAAGCTACTTCGCAGCGAATCAAGAATGCCGTCGCAGTCGCGACGATATTTTCGCTTTGTTTGTTTGCCGTAAACGTTTAGGATTCCAACCCGACTAATGCCCTGTGGAGGAAACGTTGCGAACGATTTGTCTTTTGGCCCTTCTTACTTTCGTTGTTGCTCCTGCATTCGCTCAGAAGCAAAAGCCGAAGAAATCCAAAGAAAGCGGAGCAGAGAAAACGCAAGAGAGTTCCAAGTCGCCTGCTGCCGTGGCAACCTCTCAGAAGGACGACGAAGAAGACAAAGGCCCGTGGAAAGCGCTCAACTATCGCCTCATCGGACCGTTTCGCGGCGGACGCGTTCTCGCCGTCTCCGGCGTCGTCGGCCAGGACAACACCTATTATTTCGGAGGCGTTGCGGGCGGCGTATGGAAAACTACCGATGGCGGGCTCAATTGGAAGCCTCTCTTTGACAAGCAGAAGGATGCTTCCCCTTCCGTCGGTGCGCTGGCCGTTTCCGAATCCGATCCCAACATCATCTATGTTGGCACCGGAGAAGCTTGCATCCGCGGCAACATCGTGGGCGGAAACGGGGTGTACAAATCGATCGACGCCGGCAAGACGTGGAAGTTTGCCGGACTTGGCGACACGCATGCCATCGGTCGGCTGATCGTGAACCCGAAAAATCCTGACATCGCGTTCGTCGCTGCGCTGGGACATCCCTTCGGTGACAACGAAGAGCGCGGCGTCTTCCGTACTCGCGACGGCGGAAAGACTTGGGAGAAAGTCTTATATAAGGATGCCAAGACCGGCGCGATCGACATCACTTTCGACCCCAGCAATTCCAATATCTTGTTCGCGGCTCTTTGGCAGGCTCGGCGCACTCCCTGGAGCATGGACAGCGGTGGGCCCGGAAGCGGTCTGTACCGCTCCGCAGATGGCGGCACGACCTGGAAAGAAATCAAAGCGCATGGCCTACCCGAAACAATTTTGGGACGGATCGGCGTAACCGTTTCCGGAACAAACCCGAATCGCGTATGGGCGGTCGTGGAGGCGGAGAAAGGTGGCATTTATCGCTCCGACGATGGCGGCGAGAGCTGGCAGCTCCTCACCGACGATCACCGCTTCCGCCAGCGCGCTTGGTATTACTCGCACATCTTCGCCGATCCCAAATCCGCCGACACCGTCTACATTCTAAATACCGGCGTATACCGTTCGAACGACGGCGGCAAAACCTTCAACGTGCTGCGTGTGCCGCACGGCGACAACCACGGCCTTTGGATCGATCCCACAAACCCAAAGCGCCTCATCAACGGGAACGATGGCGGCGCCACCATCTCTACCGACGGCGCGCAGAGCTGGACCAGCATTTACAACCAGCCGACCGCGCAGTTTTATCACGTCACCACTGACAATCGGTTTCCTTACTACATCTACGGAGCGCAGCAGGACAACTCCACCGTGGGCATCGCCAGCGCCAGCGCAGACGGCGGAATCGACCGTACGGATTGGTACGACGTCGGGGGCGGCGAAAGCGGCTACATCGCTCCCGATCCCAACGATCCGCAAATCGTGTACGCCGGCTCTTACGGCGGCGAAATCACGCGCTACGATCACCGCACTGGTCAGATGCAGGCGGTCAATCCATGGCCCGTGAATCCCATCGGCTGGGCGGCCGCCGATGTCAAACACCGCTTTCAGTGGACCGAGCCGATTGTCTTTTCTCCGCACGATCCAAAGACCCTGTACTTTGCTGGTGAAGTGTTGTTCAAGACCACCGACGCCGGCATGAGCTGGACCATCATTAGCCCCGACCTGACTCGCAATGACAGGCAAAAACAGCAGGCCTCCGGCGGTCCCATCACGAAAGACAACACTGGAGTTGAAGTGTACGACACGATTTTTTCCGTCGTGGAATCTCCGGCGCAAAAGGATTTGATCTGGGCGGGAACCGATGATGGACTAGTGCACCTCACGCGCGACGGGGGCCAACACTGGGACAACGTCACGCCTAAGGCGATGCCGGAGTGGGGCACCGTCAGCATGATCGAAGCGTCGTCAAAAGATGCGGGCACCGCGTACGTTGCTGTCGAGCGGCACAAAATGGACGACTTCGCTCCCTACGTTTTCAAAACCGCCGACTTCGGGGAAACATGGAGCAAGCTGGTGAACGGCCTTCCCGCAAACGCGTATGTCCACGCCGTGCGTATCGACCCCAGGCGTGCCGGCCTGCTCTTCGCAGGCACTGAATCAGGCGTGTTTGTTTCCTTCAACGATGGCGAACAATGGCAGCCGCTGCAGTTGAATCTGCCACTTTCACCGGTGAACGATCTCGTTGTTAAAAACAATGACTTGATTGTCGCCACGCACGGCCGCAGCTTCTGGGTGCTTGACGACATCACACCGCTCGAGCAGTACGGCGACTCCGTGCCTCAGGATGCCGCACATTTGTTCACACCTGGTCCTGCAAATCACACGCTGTTTCGCGGTTCTTTCTTCCGCGGCGGTGCCAATACCGGCAAGAATCCCCCCGCCGGCGCCGTCATCGACTATTGGCTGAAAACTTCGCTGAAGAAGCCAGACGGCGACAAGAAGGAATCCGAAAAGAAAGACGGCGATTCCAAGGAACCGGCACAGACCACAGATGCAAAAGAAACCTCGGCAAAACCCGATGTAAAACCTTCCGAAACTGAAGCTCCCAAGATTACGCTCGACATCCTCGATGCCTCTGGCAAGGTGATTCGCCACTTCCCCAAGAAAGAAGAGGAGGGCGAGCAGGATGAAGGCTTCGGTGCGCCCGATCGCAACGCCGGCACGCTTCCCGCCGACGCCGGACTGAACCGCTTCGTCTGGGATCTCGATTACGAAGGCGCCAGCAAGGTGCCGCACGCGCCCCTCTGGGGCGGCAGCACCAGCGGGCCGCGTGCGCTTCCCGGAACATATCAAGTGAAGCTCACGGTCCTGGGCAAAAGCTACACCGCGCCCCTTGAGATCAAACCCGATCCGCGCTTGGCTGTAACGCAAGCCGACCTGGAGAAGCAGTTCGCTCTGCTCATCAAAATTCGAGACAAAGTGACCGAAACCAATGACAGCATCAACCAGATCCGCGATTTGCGGGAACAAATGAACGCAATTAGCAAACGACTGAAAAATGACCCGCACGGAAAAGTCATCGCCGACGCCGGCAAATCGCTGGACCAGAAAATGACCGAGGTGGAGGAGGCGCTGATCCAAACCAAGGCGAAAAGCGGACAGGACGTTTTGAATTTTCCGATCCGCCTAAACAATCACCTGGTGGCGCTGGGCGGAGTGGTCGCCAGCGCCGACACCGCGCCAACAAAGCAGTCTTACGAAGTCTTCGATATGCTGAGCAAAGCCGTCGATGAACAATTAACGAAGTGGAAAGCGATTGTTTCCACGGACGTGAAGTCTTACGACGACTTGGTAAAGCAGCAGGAAATTCCCGCGCTCACTGTGAAACAAGCGACAGATACGCACTGAAAGCTTTACGTGAGGTTTCCGAAAACTTCCTGATGCCGGGCGCCGCGATGGCAAGACGGGCCGGCGCTCAAATCGGTTCGCTATGCCTTATCGACTTGTTCTAAAGTAAGCAGGCCTTGAATCAACGCCTGCCACTGCCTCTCAGCTCGCACGGAAAACCCGTTGATACATTTGCAGCTGCCGCTGAGCTAGAGAAAGAGCTGAAGCGCGAGGTGAAAGGCGAAGTTCGCTTCGATCGCGGGAGCCGCGCGCTGTACGCGACGGACGCGTCGAATTACCGGCAAATTCCGATAGGACTGGTGGTGCCGCGCGACGAGGAGGATGTGGTCGCGACGGTGGCCGCTTGCCGCAAGTTCGGAGCGCCCGTACTGCCGCGCGGCGCGGGCACAAGTCTGGCCGGGCAATGCTGCAACGTAGCCGTGGTGTTGGATTTTACGAAGTACATGAACCAAATTCTGGAGCTTGACGCGGCGAGACAATTCGCCCGCGTCCAGCCAGGCGTGGTTCTGGACGCCCTGCGCAACCGCGCGGAGGCCCACCAGCTAACGTTTGCGCCGGACCCTTCCACGCACAACCGCTGCAGCATCGGCGGAATGATCGGAAACAATTCGTGCGGCACGCATTCTTTGCTAGGCGGAAAGACTGTCGACAACGTCGAAGAGCTTCGCATTTTGCTCTACGACGGTTCGCAAATGACCGTCGGCGCAACGAGCGAAAGCGAGCTGGAAGCAATTATCGCCCAAGGCGGAAGGCGCGGAGAGATTTACAGTACGCTGCGGACAATTCGAAAGGAGTATGCCGGCCTGATACGCGCACGCTTTCCGAGGATTCCAAGACGCGTTTCCGGCTACAACCTGGATGAGCTACTGCCGGAAAATCGATTTAACGTTGCGCGCTCGCTGGTGGGGACGGAAGGAACCTGCGCGGTCGTTCTGGAAGCGAAACTAAAACTGATTCACAGTCCGCAGCACCGCGTGCTGGTCGGCTTGGGATATGAGGATGCGTTCCACGCGGCGGACCACGTTCCGGAAATTCTGGAATTCGGTCCGATCGGACTGGAAGGCTTTGAAGGAAGCATCGTTGATGGACTACGCAGGAAGGGAGCACCGAATCTCGAGCTGCTGCCTGCAGGCGGCGGATTCTTACTCGTGGAATTCGGCGCAGATAACGCAGGGGAAGCAACCGACGCTGCGCTTCGACTGATGGAGCGTCTGAAAAATGTCAGCGCGCCCCCCAGCATACGCTTGTATTCCGCCGGTGAAGCCAAAGCTGTGTGGCAAATCCGCGAGGCCGGGCCGCGGGCTGCTGCGTTTGCTCCGGGAGCACCGGCTGAATGGGAAGGCTGGGACGATGCGGCGGTGGCTCCGGAAAAATTGGGCAGCTATTTGCGCAACATTCGCGCGCTGATGAACGAGTACGAGTATCGGGGAGCGTTCTATGGACATTTCGGGCACGGCTGCGTGCACATGCGGGTCACGTTTGACCTCGAAAGCGAAGCGGGCATCCGCCAATACGGTGAGTTCATCGAGCGCGCGGCCGACTTGGTGATTGCGTATGGAGGCTCGCTTTCCGGCGAGCACGGGGACGGGCAATCGCGCGCGGCCCTGCTTCCAAAAATGTTTGGCCCGGAATTAGTGCAAGCATTCGAAAGATTCAAGCGCGCATGGGACCCAGAAAACAAGCTTAATCCACACAAAGTAGTGGATGCTTATCTGCCGACGGAGAATTTGCGGCTTGGCGCGGACTACCACCCGCTGGAACCGAATACGCACTTCCAGTTTCCGGACGATGATGGCTCGCTGGCGAAAGCCACGCTGCGGTGTATCGGGCTCGGAGCATGCCGCAAGAGCGAAGGCGGCACGATGTGTCCGAGTTACATGGCTACCCGAGAGGAGGAGCACAGCACGCGCGGGCGCGCACACCTCCTGTTCGAGCTGCTGCAGGGTGAAGTGCTGCGCGAGAGTTGGAAGGACGAGCACGTCAAAAAATCGCTCGACCTGTGCCTCTCGTGCAAGGCATGCAAATCGGAATGCCCGGCGAACGTCGACGTTGCAACCTACAAGGCGGAATTCCTCTCGCACTATTACGAAAACAAGCGACGGCCGCTACGAGCATATGCCTTCGGGATGATTGATCGATGGGCGCGGTTGGCTTCGCTCGCGCCGGGCATCGCAAACTTTTTCGGCCATGTTCCAGGATTGCGGCATTTGCTGGGATTGATTTTGGGTCTCGCGCCACAGCGTCAACTTCCTCGATTTGCCCGCCTGAATTTTCGGCGATGGGCGCGACGGCAGCGGCCGACACTGTTCGAGAAACATCCAACCTCCGAAAAGCGGGAAGTGCTGCTGTGGATCGACACCTTCAATAATTATTTTCATCCAGAGACGAGCCGCGCCGCTCTGGAAGTCCTGGAACATGCCGGTTTTACGGTGAAATGCCCGCAAGATGTTCTATGTTGCGGACGGCCTTTGTATGACTTCGGAATGCTGACGGAGGCCAAGCGATATTTGAAAAGAATCATGGATGTCCTTGGCACGGAGATTGACGCCGGTGTGCCGATCGTCGTGCTCGAGCCGAGCTGCGCTTCCGTGTTTCGGGAAGAGTTGGGCAATTTATTTCCGCGCGACGCACGAGCGAGCCGATTGCGACAGCAAACATTCTTGCTGAGCGAGTTCTTGGAAAATCACTCGCCGGGATACATGCCTCCGAAACTGTCCGCGAAGATTTTCCTGCATGGCCATTGTCACCACAAAGCGCTAATGAAAATGCGCGATGAGGAGGCCTTGCTGCGCCGAACGGGCGCGGAACTGGAGTGTCCGGATGCGGGCTGCTGTGGAATGGCCGGACCGTTTGGATTTGAGAAGGATAAATTCGCAGTAGCGCAAGCGATAGGTGAGCGCGTGCTGCTGCCAGCCGTGCGAAGCACCGACCCTGAGACTATCATCGTGGCCGATGGCTTCAGTTGCCGCGAGCAGATCAGACAAAGCACCGGCCGCAGGGCCGTACACCTGGCAGAAGTCCTGCAGACAGCATCGTTGGAAAATGCCGACAAATCCCCGACTTGACCCCCGCGAAAGTCACTTCCTTACTCAAGGATTAGGAGCCACCGAGAGGCGCGGAAACGTGTTCGTGCACTACGATCCAGCCTTTTCCGCGCTTCTCCAGTACCATGGTCCAGCGCGCATTGAGGTGCGAGCTGGCGCCTTCTTTGCTGACGAGATCGATGGCCAGAGTGAAGGTTGCCCAAGCAAGGGAACCGCGGCGGTGCACAGCGAGGTCATCGTTGAGCTTGGCACTGATGCTATGGTTGGGCTCGAACAAATATTTTTGTGCGCCTTCGCTGTATTCCTTCCAGTTGCTATATTTCAGCGGGACAACATCAAAATAGGCGAGATCGGCGTCCGCTGCGTAATAAGGCGCGACTTTGGAGATGTCCATGGTGCCCCACGCGGCGACGATTTTTGGAACTAACGTTCGCAAAGCCGCTTCTTCGCGGTCGGCGGAAGTCGCGGTCGATCCGAGAATAGCGAGAGCGAAGCCAACCAGTAAAGCGAGTGAAATTGCTTTGCGAGTGTTCATTTCTCTATCTCCCTATCTATGGTGCGGCAGAAACGCCGCACTCCAAATCATGTTTTGGGGCCGTATTTGGCGACGGCGGAGGCGAGGAGCCATCGCTTCAACACGCTGAGAAATTGCGGCCGGACGTCGCGGAAGGTGACGCCAACGCCGAGATTCGGTTGCGAGTAGACAATGGTTCCCGCGGATTCAAAGAATTGTCCCTCTGAATAAATCTTGATTGTGATCTGGGTATCCTTGACAAGCGGATTGGGCATGTCCAGGTAACAGCCGTGAAGGCTGAGCTCAGTTACGCGGGTGGAAATGCTGGCGTGCGAGGATTGGTCTGTCACCTCGGCGGTGGCGATGAAGGGATAACGGGGCGTTCGGCGACGCTCTTCTCCCACTCGTCTCTCCGTAAAGCCGTGCGGCGATTGTATCTCTGGAGGAAAGGAAAAAGCTGAACAAATGTTGGCCGGCATGTTGAGACAAGCTGGTCGCGCAAATCGTCCGCGTGGGAAGCTATTGCGAGTCAGACGAGATCGGAGTGAAGCTTCACTGCATGCTTGCCCATCCGTTCGCCGAGCGGCAAAACCGCGCGTACGATAGTGCCGTCACCGCCAGAATTAATCTCGAAGTGTCCACCCAGCTCTCTGATCCGCTCTCGCATTCCAGTGATGCCCACACCCATCACCGGGTCCGCGCCGTTTTGCGAGCTCAGCCCCTTGCCCTGATCGGTGACTTCCAGAGTGACACTGGTCTCTTCCGGAAAAATCCGCACCTTGGCAACTTTGCTTCCAGAATGCCTGTGAACGTTGGTCAGGCATTCCTGCAGAACACGAAACACCGCGAGTTCCACTTGGTCAGGCAGCTTGGCAATGTCGGAGGGCATTTCCAAATCGATTTGGATGCCGCTGCGCTCGGAGAAACTGTTCAAATACCAAGGAACCACAGCTTGCAGACCGATCTCATCAAGCAAGGGAGGGTGAAGCAGATGCGAAATCACCCGAATCTCGCGCATCGACCGCTCCAACAAAGTAATAGCCTCGGTTAGCGCCGATTTTTGAATAGGGGAAAGCGCCGCGTCTGTAGTCTCGATCATTTCCAGATTCATCTTGATGGCTGCAAGGTATTGGCCCTGGCTGTCGTGCAACTCTCGACCGAGCCTTCTACGCTCTTCATCTCGAATGGCAACGATGCGCGACGACAAGTGGCGCAGCTCCCGGTTGGCTTCATGCAACTGCTGCGTCTGTTCGGCGATGCGCTGCTCGGCGCGCTTCCGCTCGCTGATATCGCGAATGGCGCTGGTTATCAGCAGCCCTTCCTCGGTTTGCAACGGGCTGGAACTTATCTCCGAAGGAAACGTCGAGCCGTCCTTGCAGGTGGAGGCCAGCTCTCCGACGTGATAGCTGCTCAGCGTCCAGGACGGAACCACGACGCGAATATTTTTCCCCAGCAACTCCTGCCGGCTATAGCCAAACAGATCATCGGCGCGGGAATTCGCCAGGACGATTTCGCCTTCCGCGGTGGTAATGAGCATGGCGTCCGGCGCGGCCTCCAGCAGAGAGCGGAATTTCAATTCAGCCTTGGCTAAAATCTCCGCTTGCCTGCGTTGACGCTGCGCGCTGCGGCTGAGTTCCACGAAGACCGCCACTTTGGAGCGAAGTATTTCCGGAACGATCGGCTTGAACAAGAAATCGACTGCGCCAAGGTCGTAACCTCGAAACAGGTGCTCTTCGTTGCGATATGCAGTCAGGAAAAGAATCGGGGTGTGCTGGCTGCGTTTCCGGGAGCGGATCAGCTCGGCGGTCTCGAAGCCGTCCATGTCGGGCATTTTGACGTCCAGCAAGATAGCCGCGAAGTCATTTTCGAGCAGATAGCGTAAAGCCTCGGTGCCGGAGCGCGCGGAAACGAGTTCCTGGTTCAAGGCGTCCAACGCGGCTTCGATCGAAACCAAGTTGTCCGGATTATCGTCGACGAGGAGGATCTTGACCTTCTCGCGCGGCAGCACTTCTTCGCGTTGCGCGCCAGCAATGCCGGGAGCTTGGTGTGATGGAGAACTCATACGGTTGCTCCCGAAGAAACGCGAATCGGTACGCGTTCAGAGCGGCGCGAAATCCAAACGCGCATGACCGCAAAAAGCTGCTCGAGGTCCACGGGCTTGGTCACGTAATCAGATGCTCCGGCTTCAAGACACTTATCGCGGTCGCCCTTCATTGCCTTGGCGGTGAGAGCGATGATGGGCAGGTTCTGGAACGCAGGAACTTTGCGGATGGCCTGCGTGGTCTCGTAGCCGTCCATCTCCGGCATCATAATGTCCATCAGGATGATGTCGACGTCCGGCGTCTTGCGTAGCAATTCGATGCCGGCGCGGCCGTTCTCGGCGTGCAGCACCTTGATATCGTGGTGCTCGAGGAGGCTGGTCAAGGCGAAAATATTTCGCAGGTCGTCGTCGATAACCAGGACTTTCTTGTCGGCCAGCGCCGAATCGTTCTTGCGCATCTGCGCGAGGATTTGCTTCTGTGACTCGGAGAGCACCGATTCCGGGCGGTGCAGCAATAGCACCGTCTCGTCCAACAAGCGCTCCAGGGAAGAAGCCTGCCGAATGATCCCCGACTGAGAAACGTCGCTCAGATCCACTTCGTCGCCGTTGTTTGCTTTGTCGTCGAACAGAATGATGGGTGGCTTAGCCGTCTTGTAAACCTCCTGCACGAAGTGCAGCACGCCCATGTCTTGCAAATGAGCGCCCAAGACGATGGCGTCAGCGCGCTCATTCTCGAGAACAGACAAGGCCGCCTCTCCGCTAGGGGCCGTGATGATTTGAATGTCTTCACCGCCGATCACGGATTTCAAATCATCGCGAAGCGCGCCTTCGCCCACAACCAGCAGCTTCTTGATGCCTCTATCCATGGACTGCTGGATCGCGGTGAAAGCTTCATCGATTGAAGTGCCCACCGACTTTTGCAAGTAAGTCATGGCGCCCAGCGCCAGGCCGCGACGGCGGTTCTCATCGCCGGAAATCACATGAACGGGAATGTGGCGAGTCGCTGGATCGTGTTTTAGGCGATCCAGGATGGTCCAACCCACCATGTCTGGCAGAGAGATGTCCAAGGTCACGGCTCCTGGATTGAACTCGCGTGCGAGCGACAGCGCTGTCGCGCCGCGCAAGGCAACTACTGCTTTAAGGTTATTGCTGTGCGCCATATCGACAAGGATACGCGCGAACGTCACGTCGTCCTCGATGACCAGCAACACCGGATCTCCCGGCTTGATATTGTTGCGGTCGTCTTCCACAACCAGGTCTTCGGCCAGTATTTCCGTGACGCCGAGGCCCGGCGGCGAGAGGGTGCTGACGGTGCTCTCTTCGACCGTCGGCGCTGGAGCCAAAGTGTCGCTCGAAGGCTGCAGACGCGGCAGCTCGGCGACTTTCGCTTGCATCGTGCTGACGTACACCTGAGGCAGGTAGAGGGTAAACGTGCTGCCGACACCCGGGGCGCTCTCCAAGCGAATTTCTCCGCCCAGCAAGCGCGCCAGTTCGCGGCTGATGGAAAGGCCCAAACCGGTTCCGCCATATTTGCGGCTGGTGGTACCGTCGGCTTGTTGAAATGCTTCAAAGATGATGCGCTGTTTTTCCTGTGGGATACCGATGCCGGTGTCGCTTACTGAGAAGGCCACGACGCTCTTGACGCGGCCGAGGACCGGATGTGTAGTGCGCCATCCCGCGGCTGGACGAGAGATCTTCAGCTTCACTGTGCCGTGTTCGGTAAATTTCAAGGCGTTCGATAACAGATTCTTCAGCACCTGCTGTAAACGCTTGGTATCCGTGTGAATCGTGTCGCCGAGCGTGGGGTCCAGTTCGATGGTGAAGTCCAGCCCCTTGCCTTCGGCTACGTGGCGGAACGTGCGCGAGCAGTAGTCCTGCAGCTGGGTCAATTGCACCGGACCGAGCTCGACGTCCATCTTGCCGGACTCGATCTTGGACAGGTCCAGAATGTCATTGATGAGTGCGAGCAGGTCAGTTCCGGAGGAATGAATGGTCTCCGCAAACTTGACCTGCTTGGGCAGAAGGTTCTTCTCGGAGTTTTCAGCCAACATTTTGGCCAGGATGAGCAGGTTGTTGAGCGGCGTGCGCAACTCGTGGCTCATGTTGGCCAGGAATTCGCTCTTGTATTTGGATGTGAGCGCAAGCTGTTCGGCCTTTTCTTCCAACTGCGCCTTGCCCTGCTCGACTTCGCGGTTCTTCGTCTCCACCTCGGTTTTCTGCTCCGCAAGCAGTTGCGCCTTCTCTTGCAGCTCGGCGTTGGTCTGCTGCAATTGCAGTTGCTGGCTCTGCAGCTTTTCCGCCAGGGCCTGCGATTGCTTCAGCAACTCTTCGGTGCGCATCGTGGCCGCAATGGTGTTCAGCACGATGCCGATGGATTCGGTCAGCAGGTCAAGGAACGCTAGGTGGACTTCGCTGAACTGGCTGAACGATGCCAGTTCAATAACCGCGCGCGCCTCGCCCTCGAACAGCACCGGAAGCACCACGATGCTCGCGGGCGCCGCTCCGCCCAGGCTCGAGCTGACCTTGATGTAGTCATTGGGAACGCTGGTCACCAGGATGCGCTCCTTTTCCAAAGCGCATTGGCCGACAAGTCCCTGTCCTATCCGGAACTGCTTGGGCACGCCATTTTCTTCGGTGAACGCGTAGCCGGACAAATACTTGAGCGTCGTTTCTGTTTCCGTGCTTTCCGTCAGGTAGAAAGCGCCGTGCTGCGCGCCCACCAGCGGCGTCAATTCGGACAGCAACAGCTTCGCCACCGTAAACAGGTCGCGCTGGCCCTGCATCATGCCGGTAAATTTTGCGATGTTAGTCTTCAGCCAATCCTGATCGGTGTTCTTGCGAATGGTTTCCGCCAGGTTGGCGATCATCTGGTTGATTGTATCTTTCAGGGTTTCCACTTCGCCTTGCGCTTCCACCGCGATCGACCGCGTCAAGTCGCCCTTGGTCACCGCGATCGCCACGTCCGCGATCGCGCGCACCTGCGTCGTCAGGTTCGCGGCAAGCTGGTTCACGTTATCCGTCAGGTCGCGCCAAATGCCCGCAGCGCCGGGCACACGCGCCTGGCCTCCGAGTTTTCCTTCAATGCCGACTTCGCGTGCGACAGTCGATACTTGGTCAGCGAACACCGCCAACGTATCGATCATGGCGTTGATCGTGTCGGCCAGTTCCGCGATTTCGCCCTTGGTCTCCAGTACCAACTTTCTCTTCAAGTCGCCGTTCGCCACGGCGGTCACGACCTTCGCGATACCTCGAACCTGCGTAGTCAGGTTCGCGGCCATAAGGTTCACGTTGTCCGTCAAGTCTTTCCACGTGCCGGCAACACCCTTAACGTCCGCTTGCCCGCCGAGTTTGCCGTCCGTGCCAACTTCGCGCGCCACA
>WNFJ01592897.1_pt1 | contig 15680 bp, 21 predicted proteins | sample 5400461 | NCBI WGS metagenome assembly WNFJ01 (sample SAMN13153349, study PRJNA577476) | soil metagenome | isolation source: 115 cm saprolite on Douglas fir-dominated hillslope | place: USA:California | collected 2013-09-17 | reverse complement strand
TGGTCGATCTCGCGATGCACGCGCTCGACAACGGGGTGCCGGCGCAGCGCCCGCACCTGCAGGTGACCACGTCGCTCGAGACCCTTCTCGGTCTCAGCGGTGCACCGGCGGCGGAGATGGAGTTCTCGCTCCCCATCTCATCCAAAGCGGTCGAGCGGCTGGCGTGCGACTGCACGGTCACCCGCATCCTGCTCGGCTCGGACTCGACCGTGATCGACGTCGGCCGGGCCAAGCGAGTCATCTCCGGACCGCAGCGCAAGGCCCTGCGAGTTCGCGACCAGGGCTGCGTGTGGCCGGGCTGCGACCGGCAAGCAAGCTTTACTTCTGGCCACCATCTGACCCACTGGATCAATGGCGGGCCGACAGACCTATCGAATCTCGCGCTTGTCTGTTACAGGCATCACTGGATGGTGCACGAGGGGGAGTGGCAGATCGTGCGCGCGGACGATGGCCGCATGCTCACGATTCCGCCAGTCACCGAGTACCAGCGGCTGGCGCGCGGCCCCGATTAGAGAAAGGGCCGGCGTTGCGCGCCGGCCCCTCGGGATTACATCTGCAGGATCGGACGGACTTCCATGGCTCCGACCTGTGCGACCGGGCACTTGGCGGCGTACGCCACCGCCTCGTCCAGGTCCTTGGCCTCGATCACGTAGAAGCCGACCAGCTGGTCGCCGGTCTTCACGAACGGCCCGGATTCGCTTTGCGTCGCGCCGTTGCGAACGCGGACGGTCTTCGATGTCTTCGAAGGCTGGACCGGGTCGCCGGCCTTGAACATGCCCTTGCCGTCGAGGTCGGCGAAGTAGTCGTTGAAGGCATTGTTCTGGGCGTCGAAGTTCGGTGAGCCCGGGTGGGGCATCTTCGATTCGTCGGCATAGAGAAGGTAGAGGTACTTCACGGATGAACTCCTTTGGTTTCGCCGCCGGGGGCGGCGTCTGATCGGTTTCTAGACGGGCTTGGCTTGGGCCAGGACCTGCTCGCGGCTGACGCCCAGCATGTGGTGAACCTCGCTGGCGTGTTCCTGCACGCCCTTCACGAGCTTCTCCTCGTCATCGGTCTCGAGCACCCAACCGCATTCACACTCGACTCGTTTCTTCATGTCACTCCTTGGTCTTGCCCGGCCTGGCGATCACATCCTGGCGAGCGGGGTTTGGGGAATCTTTGGAGACTCTAAGGGCCGCATCGGCGCCCACGTTGACGACCAGGCGCCACGCGTTGCGCAACGATACGGCGAACGCAGCGAGGAACCCACCGCCGATGTTGATGATCGCGCTGTTGTCTCCTCGCCACAACAGAACCGCGCTGAAAAGCAGGTAGACGTAGACGATCACAGGCAGGATCAGCAGCTGGACGCTCTGAGCGAGCCGGTGCGCGCGACCTGTATCGACAAGCCTCACCACCGGCCACCAAGACCTGAATGTTCTCCAAAGGCCGAACGCGACCACCCCGGCGATGACCTCGGCGCGAACCACGGGGGGAACGACAGGCATCAGCATGAAGAGCGAGAGTGAGAAGTCGACGGAGAGAATGGTCAGTGTGCTCTGCGCCAGGGCGGACCATCGGTTGGTCGGGTCGGTGAAGACTTCGAGGTGGAGCTGCGTGGCAACGAACAGGAGGCCGACCAGCGTGGCCGAACTGGCGGCGCTCACGCTGAAGAACATGTTCCAGTCGCCCACGGGCCGATTATCGGCTGAGACCGAACGATGCTGAGGATCTACTTGATGGGCGAGGTGCAGGTCGAGAACGGCGATCGCCTGCTTCGCGAATCGAAGCTGGGTGGGCCGCAGGGCCGCTTCGTGCTCGCCCACCTGGTCATCGAGCGCAAGCGGGCGGTCACGCAGGCTGAGCTGGCCGAGGCGTTGTGGCCGGACTCGCTGCCGGCATCATGGCCGCTGGCCCTGAGCGCGATCGTCAGCAGGCTCCGCGCAAGCCTGGCGAGCGTCAGCCTCCCGCGCACCCGCATCATCGGCAACGCTTTCGGCTGCTATCAGCTCACCCCACCAGGCGAAACCTGGGTCGACGTCGAGGCGGCGTCCGCCGGGCTCGATGCCGCCGAGGGTGCGATCGCGGCCGGCAATCCGCAAGCGGCCTACGGGCCGTCGCTGATCGCGACGACGATCCTGCTCCGGCCCTTCCTGCCCGGCCACGACGGTCCATGGATCGACGAGCGCCGCGCCCTGCTCGCGTCGAGCCTGATCCGAGCGCTGGACTGCCGGGTCGAAGCGCTCGCCGCCAATCGCGAACCGACGCTGGCGATCACGCACGCGCGGGAAGCGGTTCGGCTCGAGCCCTATCGGGAGTCGGGCTATCGCCGCCTCATGCGCCTGCTCGCCGCCAACGGCGATCGCGCCGAGGCCGTGCGCACCTACCAGCAGTGTCGAGATCTCCTGGACAGGGAGCTGGGCGTCTCGCCATCACCGGAAACCGAAACTCTCTACCGCGAGATCGCGAGCTGAGGAAAGAGGGAGGGCCACGATGGCCCTCCCGTCAACCTGTCGCTACTCGGCCTGTCCGAAGGCCTTGATCTCCTCCAGCTCCTTCTCGGTCAGCTGACGCGGGGTCTGGCCGCTCTTGACCTTCTCCGCCTCGACGTGATGCTTGATGGTCGCCACGATCTCGGGGTTGGCGAGCGTGGTGATGTCGCCCGGGCTCGTGAAGTTGGAGATGCCGGCGATGACGCGCCGCATGATCTTTCCCGATCGGGTCTTGGGCATGTCGGGCACGATCCACACGTTCTTGGGCCGCGCGATCTTGCCGATGAGCCGGTCGATCGCCGCCGAGACCTTGTCCTCGATCTCCTTGCTCGCCTTGAACCCCGGTTTCAAGGCCACGTACATCTCGACCGCCCGGCCCCTCATCTCATCGATCACCGGCACGGCGGCCGCCTCGGCCACCTCTTCGACTGTAAGGGTGGCCGACTCGAGCTCCTTCGTGCCGAGCCGGTGGCCGGCGACGTTGATCACGTCGTCGACGCGTCCGAGGATTCGGAAGTAGCCGTCCTCCGCCTGTAGAGCGCCATCGCCCGCGAAGTACGGCCAGTCGTGCCAATCCTGACTGTCCTTCTTCTTGTTGTACTTGGCGTAATACGTCGAAACGAACCTGTCCGGATCCCCATAGATGGTCTGGAAGATGCCCGGCCAGGGGTTGCGGATGGTGATGTTGCCGGCCTTCTGGCTGCCAATGGGCACCGGCTTGCCCGCCTCGTCGAGGATCTGCGGATAGACGCCCAGAACGCCGGGTCCGCAGCTTCCGGGTTTCATCGCCTGCAGCGCGGGCAGGGTGCTGCCCAAAAAGCCGCCGTTCTCGGTCTGCCACCACGTGTCGACGATGACCGCCTCGTTCTTGCCGACCTCGTGGTAGTACCAGCGCCAGACCTCGGGTTCGATGGGCTCGCCGACCGTGGTCATGTGCTTGAAGTGGTAGTTGTACTTCTTGGGCTCGTCCGGACCGAGCTTGCGCAGCATGCGGATGGTGGTGGGCGCGGTGTGGAAGATGTTGATGTTCAGGCGCTCGGCGATCCTCCAGGGCCGGCCGGCGTCCGGGTAGGTGGGCACTCCTTCGTACATGACGCTGGTGGCCGCCAGCGCAAGCGGCCCGTAGACGATGTAGGAGTGGCCTGTGATCCAACCGATGTCGGCGAAGCACCAGTAGGTGTCCTCGGGGTGGATGTCCTGGTAGTACTTCGACGTCCCCGCGACATACGCGAGGTAGCCGCCGGTGCTGTGCTGGCAGCCTTTGGGCTTGGCCGTGGTCCCGCTTGTGTACATGAGGAAGAGCGGGGCCTCGGCCGGCATCGAAACGGGCTCGACTGTCTTGTCTTTGTAGTCGATCATCAGCTCGTCGACGAAGAAGTCCCGGCCTTTCACCATCTCCGTCTTTGACGAGTACTTGCCGGGGTGGCGCCGCCAGACGAGGACCTTGTCGACTTTCTGGCCCTGTTTGGACGCCTCCTCGACCGCCTCCTCGGCCTTGATCTTGTGGTCGAGCAGCTCGCCGTTGCGGTAGTAACCATCCATCGTGATGAGGACTTGGCTGGCCGAGTCCGCGATGCGGCCGCCGCAGGCGGCGCCGCTGAATCCCCCGAACACCTCTGAGTGGATGACGCCCAGCCGAGCGCATGCCAGCATCGACACCGGCAGCTCCGGGACCATGGGCAGGTGGAACGTCACACGGTCTCCCGCCTTCAGACCACAGAAGTCTCTGAGCAGCGTCGCGAATTCGTTGACGCGCTTGTAGAGTTCCTGGTAAGTGATGACCTGGGTGGCCTCGGCCTCAGGCTCCGGGACCCAGATGAACGCCGCCTTGTTCCGGTACTTCGCCAGGTGCCGGTCGACGCAGTTGAACGAGGCGTTGAGCTTCCCGCCGACAAACCACTTCCAGAACGGCGCGTTGCTCGTGTCGAGCGTGGTGTGCCAGTACTTGTCCCAGGTCAGGAGGTCGCCATATTCCTTGCGAAGATCGCGGGGTCGCTTGCGTTGGCCTGGCCGATGAATTTCGGCGGGGCCGAGAAGGACTCCTCTTCACGCCAGTGGACCGCAATTTCGGCCTCTGAGACCTGGACTTCACTCATCGCCTGACCTCCATGCCTTACGACTCATTTACATCCAGATCGGCTTGCCGACCGGAAGAATGGGCTTGGACCGCATGCTGTTCGCCACCACGGCCGCTGAGCCGTACCACGCGACAAGCGCGGTCACGACTCCGATGTATCCGCCCAGGTTGATCAGTCCAATGCTGTTCGAGAAGAATCCGAGGAAAAGTACGATCTCGGTGACCTCGAGCGTCGCAAACACCGCGAACACCGACAAATTGATGCGCGCGCTCCAGGCAAGCATGTACGTGTTGAAGATCGCGAAAGCGAGCAGGAACCAGCCGAGGTCCTTGCCGACCTCAGCGCCGGGAACCTTTCCCCACAGCGCCAGGATCAGATAAAAGGCCAGCGACATCCAGAACGCACCGTAAGTCGAAAACGCGGTCGCGCCGAACGTGTTGCCCGTCTTGAATTCCCACATGCCGGCGGCGAATTGGGCGAGCCCGCCGTAGAAGAACGCCAGACCCACCCAAGTGAGGTCGGGCGCCCAACCCGCGTTGTGCGTGCTGAGGACAAAGGTCGTCAGCGCGAAAGCTCCAAGCCCCAGTGCGGCAGGATTAGCGATCGCCGGCGGCGCACCAGTTCTGGTTTCAGCCATGCCCAGCACCCCCAAATAACGCCAGGGAAGTCGGCCCTGGCGACCGATTACTGGTCAAACATGCTACTGCGGTCTCAATTCGGCTGGAGAGACAAAGATATTGACGCAAATTTTGACGCGGGCTATCCGGTGATTCCAACCGTCCAGGCCGTACCGTTGCAGGCTGATGCAACCTGGCGTAATCGGCTTGCGCAGCGCGATCAGCGCTCTATGGCAGAACGATCTCCGGGCCGTGCGGGAGGATCGCTATGCCCCCGAGCGCGGCAAGGAGGCGCTGGCGTTCATCCAGCGCTTCAACGCCATGGTCTCCGAGCTTCGCCTCCCGATCCAGCAGGCCTGGGGATCGGGCGCCCTCGTCCACGTGGCGGACAACCCGGACATCGCCGGACCGGGCCAGCGCGTCTCGCAAACGCGGATCAAGCTGCGCAACCACGGCGACGCCGTCGTCGCCGAGGCGTTCTCCTACCTCGACGGGACCCCGACTCCGAACCCGAGCCTTGGCCTGGACCGAGAGATCAAGGTCGCCGACATCGGTGTCCTGGCGTTTGTGCAGGAGCTGTACCGCACCCAGGTCGCGTTCCTCCAGGTGGCGCTGACCGTCGACCTTGCGCTTGCGGACTCGGTCTGGCTGTACGAGCAGATGGTTGCCGACCACTTCGCGGCCAACGCGAAGTGGCCCACGCTCGGGGAGCTGTACCAGCGCGCCACGCGCGAGTTCGCGGTCGACGAGAGCTTCGAGACCGTGACCGGCATGTTCAGGTCCGAGGGCATCAGCGATGGCGACATCGTCGTCGGCCTGGGCATCGACCGGCTGCACCACTGCCGCGGCATGGAACGCGACGCCGACAACTTCGTCCAGGCGATCCGGCTGGCGGTGGAAGCGGACCAGGCCATGCGCCGCCTCGACCGTGAGGATGCGGTGCGTGAGCTCCGGCTGGATGATTACGCGGCGACGAGGCTCGGACGGATCCTCGCGAGCGCGCACGAGCTGTGCCGCGAGCCTGAGGTGGCGGAGGACTTCTCGACGTGGAGCTTCCTGCCCTCGTACAACGTGCACTTCTTCCGCCGCGTCAAGACCGTCGACGACTATCTCGCCACCGCGGCCAACATCAACCCCACGAACGGGTCCGTGGCCCCGGGTGTCAACGGCCATTCGACGCGCATGTCGCACGAGGACACGAGCGCATTGCCCGACGGCGTCGTCACCTTCCTGATGACCGACGTCGTCGAGTCCACGCAGCTCTGGCTGCAGAACCGGGCCCAGATGTATGGGGCGATGAGGCGCCACGACCAGATCCTGTCGGCCGCGATCGCGGCCAACCAGGGGGTCGTGCTGAAAGAGCGCGGTGAAGGCGACAGCTTCTTTGCGGTGTTCAACCGCCCCACGGACGCACTGTCCGCCGCGCTGGACGCGCAGGCCGCCGTGATGTCGGAGCCGTGGAGCGAGAACATCCCGATGGCCATCCGCGTCGCGATCCTCACGGGCGAGGCCGACGCCCAGGATCGCGACTACCGCTCGCCCGCGGTCAACCGCTGCGCCAAGCTGAGACGCCGCGCTGTTGGCAACCAGATCCTCGTCTCGGAGTCGACCTATTCGATCGTGGCCGACATCCTGCGTGGCGACATGCGCCTTGACAGCGTCGGCAAGCGCCGCCTCGAAGGCCATGACCGCCCCGAGGAGGTGTATGTGCTGCAGCACGGTGAGGTGGCGCTGGCAGCCGGCGTCGCCGAGGACGAGGTCTAAGCGCGCTCGAACCAACTTTGGGCATGATGTGGAACGAAAGCTGGCCACCTCGCGTTCAAGGGAGTCGATGAACAGGCTGCTCGATCGGTATGCGGTCGTATTCGTGGCGGTCGCGGCCACGCTCTGGGCCTCGGACGCCTATTTCCGCAATCAGCTCGTGCAGCACTTGAGCGCCACGCAGATCGTGGTCGCCGAGGATGCTCTCGTCACCCTCTTCCTGCTTCCGGTGCTCATCCGCAGCCGCCACGAGCTGCGGCTGCTGGGCGCGCGCGGGTGGACCGCGGTCGGGATCATCGCCGCCGGGGCGCAGGCGCTCGCCACCATCCTGTTCACCGCCTCCTTCTCGATCGCCGCCCAGCACCAGCTGTTCGCCGAGACGTTCGTGCTGCAGCAGACCCAGCCGCTGATCGCGATCTTTCTGGCCTGGGTCGTGCTCGGTGAGCGCCGCCGGCCGTGGTTCTGGCCGGCCGCCGCCGTCGCGCTCGTGGCCGTCTACATGGTGGTTTTCGCGAGCGATCCCTTCTCGCCCGTGTCGGCTTTGCAGAACGGACGCCTCGAAGTCGGGCTGCTCGCCCTAGGCGCGGCCGTGTTGTGGGCGAGCGGGACCGTGCTGGGGCGGTTCGCGCTCGGCTCGATCTCGTTCTGGAGCATGACCGCGCTGCGCTTCACGCTGGCGCTCCCGGTGCTCGTGGTGGTGGTGGTGGTGCAGAGCCGTGGGCTCAGCGGGTTCAGCCACTACCAGGTCTCCGACTTCGTACCCAACCTGCTCGCGATAGCGCTCGTGCCCGGCCTGCTTGCGCTGCTGCTGTACTACCGCGCGCTGTCGAAGACGCCGGCGTCGATGGCGACCATCGCCGAGATGGCCTACCCCGTGGCCGCGACCCTGATCGCCTCGGCTCCGCCGCCGTGGGGCTTCAACCAGCCGATCTATGCCGCGCAGCTCGCCGGCACCGCGCTCCTGCTTGGAGTGATCGTCTTCTTGAACTGGTCGAGGGAGAAGGCGCCGCCGGTGGTGATGGCCCGTCCGCTGTCGGTGGCGGAAGGGTAGTAGCGCAGCCCGCTAGCGCGTCGCATTTTCGAGCCAGGTGGCCGCGTAGCCCGCGACCTCCTCCCAGCCGTCCTGCGCGATGATCCAGTGGCAGCGGCCGGGGAACTGCTTGAAATCGGTGCGGGCCTTCGATCGCGCGTACTTCCTGAAATTGGAGCGGTTCATGCCCGCGGCCACGACATGGTCGCTCTCGCCCGCGATCATCAGCAAGGGCTTGCGATCGAGGTTGGCAAAATGCACGCGGACCGCGTTGGTGCCGAGCGCCGCCTGGAAGAAGATGCGTCCCGTCTCCGGGGTCACATGCTGCTCGTAGGCGGCGTGGGCGTCCTGCTCGCTCAATGTGTTCGCGAACCCGTAGCGAAACTCCTCGTAATTCATCCGGACGACGCCGTTGCGCGCTCCCGGCTGCATCAACACCGGCAGGTTGGCGCGAAACACCGACAGCTCTGTGGCGAACACGCCGCGGGGCGGAGCGGAGTCGATGGCCACGCCGGCCGCCCCGAGCCCGCGATCGAGCAGCATCTGCACGAAAAGGCCACCGAAGGAGTGACCGATCAAGACCGGCGGCTCGGGCTGCTTGCGGATGATGCGGTCGTAGTGGTCGACGATCTCCTGCAATCGGCCTGTTCTTGCGCGGCCAGGCCGGAGCGAGCGTTTCGTACCCGCGGCTGAGATAGAAACCGGCGAAGCGGTCCCAGCACGCCGGCGTCACCCAGGCGCCGTGTATGAAGATCGCGGTGCTCATCGCCGTGCTCTACCCTATGCGATCAGTTCAGGAGGGTATATGGCTGAATACGGAACCTCGGTCGAAACCACGTCCTCGCCGGAGAAGGTCTGGAAGATCTGGTCGGACATGTCCACCTGGGGTGATTGGAATCCCAACGTGTCGACGATGGACTGGCAGGGGGGATTTCAATCCGGCACGACCGGCGTCATGAACACGCGCGCCGGCCAGCACCACAAGATGAAGTTGGTCGATGTGGTGCCTGGTCGCAGCTTTGCGCTCGAGACCAGCGTCGTCCCGCTGACCTATTTTCGGTTCAACTGCCGCATCGGCTCGACGGATGGAAAGACCACGGTCGGCCAGTGGGTCGAGGTCAAGGGGCCGCTCGGTCCGATCATGGGCGGGATGATGGGGCCGCAGGTCTCGAAGGAATTCCCGACCTTGCTCGGCAACCTGGCCAAGAAGGCGGAGGCTAGCTAGCGCGCCGGTTCAACCGCGAAAGGGCGGCGCTGATGGCGTTGGCGTCGCCAGGGTCGATCGCGTCGCCGAAATTGCGCTCGAGGCTGTTCAAGAAAACCGTATGCGCACGCTGGAAGGCTGCCTCACCTTTCGCGGTCACATGGGCGAAGACGCCGCGGCGATCGGTCGGACACGAGCGCCGCTCGATGAGGCCGGCCTTGGTCATCTGCTCCAGGCGGCGCGATGCGCCGCTGTTGGTGATGCCGGCTAGTTTGGCCAGGTCCTGGTAGCGCATCATCCCGCCAGGCGCGCGGGACAGGTGAACCAGCACCTCGTACCAGGCCAGGGGCATGCCCGCCTCGGGCACCATGTCGCGCTCCAGGGCCGAGGTCATCGACGTATGTGCCCGCTCCAGGCCTTCCCACAGCTGCGCCACCTTGGAAGAGCGGGCGGCGGCTTTCACGCCGCCAATGGTATTCGGTGCTCGTGGGGCCATCTACATAAATAAGAGGACGGGGGCTGGGGAGTATTTCCCCAAACCCTCGTCCTGCATTGGTCAGGCCTGGGCGAGCTCGGTGGCCTTGACGACGATCTCGGCTTCGATCTCGATCTTGATGTTGTGGCTGGCGATGGGAACCGCGCCGGCGATCCCGTCCCAGTTGAGCCCGAAGTCCAACCGGTTGAGCTGGCCCCTGGCGCTGATGCCCAGGCGCTCCTTGCCACCCGTGAATGCGTCGGGCGTGCGGCCTTCCAGGGTCGCGTTGAGCACGATCGGTTTGGTGACGTCCTTGATCGTGAGGTCGCCGTGGACCTTGAAGGTCTCGTCGTCGACCGGCTCGATCCGGTTCAGCTTGAAGGTGATGTAGGGGTACTTCTCGGCCTCGAAGAAGTCGGCCGAGCGGAGGTGGTTGTCGCGCATCTCCGTGCGGGTGTCCAGGCTCGCGACCTCGACCTTCAACTCACCCGTCGTCTTCGTGACGTCGTCGTCAGGCCCTTCGAACTGGCCTTCGAACTTGTTGAAGTTGCCCCGCACCGTCGAAACCGCGAGGTGCTTGGCGGTGAATCCGACAGTGGTATGCGCTTTGTCGATCTCGTACGTGACCATGTGGTCCTCCTCGGTTTTGCTGGCGGAGCAAGCTCCGTCGCGCCTCTTATTACTTGCTTGCGCAAGCAACTATTCCGAGAAGGTGGGGGAGGGTCTGGGTCAGCGCTTCTTGAGACAGAACCAGGAGGCCGACGCCCGCATCATGGCCGGGGTGCCGGCCTCAGCGCTCGGCCGGGACCAGAGGAGGTCCCAAGCGGCTCCGAAGCGCTCGCGCAGCTCGGAGTCGCTGACACCGGAGGGCACCGGCGGCACAGCCCGGGTGAATTCCATCATGTAGAGGCTCGCTCCATCGGCGGCGAGCGCTGAGACGCCGTCGGCATACCGCGCCCGCTCGTCTGATTTGAGGCCGTGGTAGCAGCCGAAGTCGAACAGCAGCGAATAGCCGGGCTCGAGGTCGAGGTCGCCCAGCTTCGTTACGTCGCCGAGGCGGAAATCGACCTTGACGCCGGCGGCCTTCGCCCGGCGCTGCGCCTCCTTCAGCGCGCGGGGCACCCCTTCGACGCCGGTGACGTCCCAGCCATGACTCGCTATGTAGATCGATTTGGTGCCGAGGCCGCTGCCGAGGTCCAGCGCGCGTCCGGCGGGGAGGGCGTCGGGCCCTTCCATGATCGCCTTCAGCTCACTCGGCGTAACGCGGTCCCACGGCGTGAAGCCCACGGCATACATCAGCCGGTACATGACGCCCATCAGGCGCTGGCGGCGCCGGCGGCGCTGGCGGCGCTCGTGCGGCCGCGGTAAGCCCGCGACTCCTTCGACCACGTAAACCAGATTCCCGCCACCATCACGATTGCAAACAGCGCGAGTGCGATTGCGAACACGATGGGGCCGACCTTGCCGGCGCTGATGGCCGAGCCGAGCGGGCCCCAGTCCACGGTGGCCGCTGCATTGAGCCAGGCGACCAGTCCGGTTGCGAACGCCGCGCATGCGAGCGTCCATCTCTTTTCAGAGGATGACATCTGGCCGATGTCGAAGCGCCGCTGCCGGGTCGAGACAGGAAAGCGGCGGAGGCTCGCGACGAGAACCAACCACACGATCAGCATCACCACCCCGATGGTGAACGCGATCGTCGGCGTCGCCGTCGTGTCGACCGGCGACAGGTCGGCGGACCCGGCCCATGCCGCCATGGGCAGCGCCCAGATGATGGTGCTCAAGGCCGCGAACCCCGTCCGACCGAAGCGTTCGACCAGCTTGCTCATATGTGCGCGTGATGAGCTTATTCGGTTGCGCGCCTTGCGGCCGGCTAGGCTGCTGTCGGGACCAGGTGCTTTGCGAAGAAGGTGATCACTCGAGCCCACGAATCGTCAGCGGCATGTTTGTTGTAAGCGCGACCGTGATCGTTGAAGAACGAATGTCGCGCGCCGGGGTAGATCTTGATCTCGTGGTCGATCTGGTACTTGTCGAGCGCTATGTCAAGGGCGCGGCCTGCGCTGGCGCTGAAGTCCTTCCCGGGATATGAGCCCACGATCGGGCAGGCGCGCTCGACCGCATCGATGGGCCTCGGATTTGCGCCGTAGAAGGGCGCGATGGCTTTGAGCCGGCGGTCGGTGCACGCCCACGCGATCGCGAAGCCTCCGCCCATGCAGAAGCCGATCGCGCCAATGCGGTGTGAGTCGACCTCGGGCATCTCGGCCAGGTGGGTGAGTGCGGACCTGAGGTCGGCGATGCCTGGTCGCTCCACGGCGCCGAGCAGCATGCCGGTCATGTAGCGAGCCATGCATATCGCGCGGTTCCGATCGGCGAAGAGATCGACTGCGAGGGCGACGTAGCCCGTGTCAGCGAAGCGGCGCGTGATCTCCTTGATGTTGTCGTTGAGGCCGTAGGCCTCATGGATGACTACGACCGCGGGATATGGGCCGTCGCCGTCTGGCAGGGCGGCGTAGCCGCCACCCTTCAGGTCGCTTCCGTCGATGAGGCGCGTCTTCATGCGTGCTGGGGCCCACGGAAGATCGTAGCGAGGCCCGAAAAGTCGCGTCGGAAGCGGGGGGTATGATCACGTGCTGCAGGCGTCGTGGGCCCGTGGCGCAGCCTGGGAGCGCGTCTGACTGGCAGTCAGAAGGTCAGGGGTTCGAATCCCCTCGGGTCCACAACCACAACATGTAGTAGTCCTGCACGCAAAGGTCGAATCCGAGCGGCGGCCGCGAACAGGCGCGAATCGCGGATAAGAGGCATTCAGTCCGGAGCGCTGCCTGTAACGTGGCGCCACGACTTGCAGACGACGCTAAGGCGGCCAGGAATCAGGATCGCAGGCTACAGCCTCGCGATTGTCGTGACGATTCTGCTCGTAACAGTGGGACGGTCGCGCTTGACGTCCAGCGCGTCAGCTGCAGCCGGCATCGTCGCGTTTCTGGTGCTGATGATTCTGTTCCTGGCAGCTCTGAAGCTGATCGTGCCGCCGCGCTACATAAGCAATCCGCGATTTCAGAGATTTGACATCGCCCTCGGGTTCCTATCCCTGGCGTCAATCGCCTTTGTGCTGACGAGTCTTGTGCTCGTAGTGCTCGCGACCGACGGCCAATCGCCCGCGCCGACTGAGTTCGTAGTGGCCGCCTTGGTTGCAGCTTTAGCCGCGGGAGCGATTAACGAGCTGGTGCGCCGCCGGTTCCCTGATGCTTGGACTCCTGCCACGAAAACGACACAGGCTGCGGCTTCGCGAGCGGCCCAAGCGATGACTTATGGAAACCTCACCATTAGGCCGACTCGGTTTACCCGGGGTTTCGTGGCGGCCTTTATGGGCGCTCTAACCGTGGTCGCCATCGTCGGAACCTTGCAGGGCTCAACGCCCGCTGGCGGCATCGGGCTGGCGGCTTTCTGTGTGGGCTTCACAGCCTTGATCTTTTGGCTCAGTGCCGGCTGTAGCGCCGAGAAAGTGTGGTTCATGTGGCGCACAGTCGATCGAAGCGCGTTGGGATCCATCGAACTGACCAGCCGTCCAGGCCTAGCCGTTGACTACGGAGGGGTCAGGCTGTTCGACTCAGACGGTGTCTGGCGGCTCACGATACCTTCATTGTTTTTCGCTGACGACGACATCCAGAAGCTCATCGGAGCTCTCGCGCTTCCACTCAGATCCACCCGGTGAGGCACCCAATCTGTCGTAGTTCTCGGCAGCTCCTGCGATCGGCGAGCCTGCGCAGGTTCCACGCAGACGATGCGATTACCTCATTTGTGAGTCTCTCGATCTCGCGTGGGCAGCGCTGTCTGACATGATCACCAATCCGCGTGAGGCGTACGACCGATGGATGCGGCGGAAGCCGATATCGACGCTCGCGCTGCTGGGATTTGCACTGCTGTTCGGACTACAGGTCTTTGCCTGGTCGCGCGGAGCTGGGGCGGCGACCGCTCTCGCCCGCGGGCTCGTGGTGGCCTTGGCTGCGGGACTCGTTGGCATCCTATTCCTGCGTCTTGTGGAGTCGGACCTCCGCTCTCGGGTTGGGGGGCCGGCTCCCTCGGTTGGAGCCGCAGGCGAAGCGGCGGAACTCGTCGTCCTGCCGACGCCCTGGAGGACGTTCTACTACCTGACCGTGCCGGGCATCGTGGTCGGCGTGTCCGTCGCGTTCATGTGGTCTGCCGGTAGTGTCCTAGGTTGGGCGTTCGTCATCTTCTCGCTTGTTTTCACGCTCGTGTTCGTGTCGGGCGCGTGGCTGTTCGTCCATAACTCACGGCTTGTCCTGACGGATGAGGTACTCGTCAAGACGAACTGGCGTGGCGCCACGAGTCGGGTCTCGCGGGCCGCGATCGTCCGCGTGCTCAGAGATGCTTTCGATCGATCTGGGGTCTCCGGGAGGGGGGCCTGGATCACGCGCTACTGGATCTTCGCAAGTTCAGGCAGGGCGCTGATCCTAGTGAACCAGGCCATGTGGCCCCTAGCCGACATGGAGATTCTCGTCGGCAGGCTCCGTGTGCCGGTGGAAGGCTCGTGGAACGAGATCCTCAAACCCATGGAAGTGCGCAGGCGCGTGAAAGGAGTCGTCAGGTGGACAACCGCACACCCATGGGTAGTGCTAATCAGTGCAGTCATTTTTAGCTTCGTCCTGATAGTTCTCTTGATCGCGCTTCTCGGGCCGAATGGCTGAGGGCGGTCCAGGCAATATGCGGTGGACAGCAATGGCGATCGCCCTTGCCGTTGTGGCGCTGCTGGTAGCCGGAGGTTGGATGCTCTGGGTGGTAAGCCAAGGGACGAATCAGTCCATAGAGCCGGGCTGGTCGGCGTTTCGATATGCAGCCGCCCTGTTGCTCGCTTTTGCATTCGCAATTGCAGCGGTCGTTACTGTCAAGCTCCGGGAGCCGGCCAATCGACGGATCACACTCGCTGTCGGGGTAATAGCGGGCCTGGAGAGTCTCCTGTTTGGATTCGTCTGGTTCGCGCTGGTCGTCATGCCCTTCCCCTCGTAGGCACTACCTGTCAACAAGTCTGCCATCGGCGTTTCCTCGCCTTAACTCCGGCGACGATGCACTACGCGGTGGCGATGGGGTCGCTGTCATTGGTCAACTCCGGCGTCCCGTGAAATGCCGGACAAGTCACGAACGTGTTCGTCTTCCTGGTTCACTGTGATCGCGGAGCCTGGCGCGACTTTCCAGGGTCGTGCCGTCCCAGAAGATCAAAGCCTCACGATAGGAATCTGTCTCCCGGTTGATGTCCAGAATCCGTTCACCCCACGCGTCGTGATCGCGCGTGTAGCTGTCGCCGGACACGGTTCGCTGGAACCACCTCCCCTTCGGCTGACCAGCCCGGGTACCGACCATTGTCACTGCGTCGTGCATTTCCACTCTGTCTTCGGCCGTGACGCGGACCTGGCGCTTGATAGATCCGCAGTCCGCGCACGGCTGGCGCTGATCGGCCGGCAGTCCCTGCGGTTCGTCCAACAGGCGCCCGCATTCGCCGCATGCCACGGTGGCCGGCAAAGTAGGCGGTGGTGGCTCGCTGGGCTTCGGACCAACTTCTTGCCGCACCCTCGCTTTGATGGCGTCGTCATGGTCGCGGCAGAGACGGAGGTCTTCGTTCCGGCCATCACTGTGCTCTACCTGCACCTGATGCGTTCCAGGTTCTCGGCACCCGGACCACTCGCAATCAGACCCAGTCACGGAGCCACTCATTGGGAGGGCCCAAAGCGCTTTTGAAAGTCCGCTAGCGGGGTCGATATCTGCCCTTCAAAGGCCTTGGCCCACTTGTGATTCGACCTGTAGAGGCCCACCAACTCCTTCTCGATCAGGGACAGGTGGTTACCGACCATGCCGGCGAGAGGTCCTCCGCCGACGTGCCACAGTTCTCGTTCTTCCGCCAGCTCCACCAGCCGCTGCAGTAGACGCCAACCACGGGGCGGGTCCAGGTCTTCGTGGGTCAGCTCGTATACGCGATCCCACACGTCTGATCCATAGAGGTCGTGGTGAGTCGCGTCAAGCCAGGCGCGTGCCAGGGC
>WNFJ01115729.1_pt1 | contig 15685 bp, 13 predicted proteins | sample 5400461 | NCBI WGS metagenome assembly WNFJ01 (sample SAMN13153349, study PRJNA577476) | soil metagenome | isolation source: 115 cm saprolite on Douglas fir-dominated hillslope | place: USA:California | collected 2013-09-17 | reverse complement strand
AGCTGCTGCCCGCGGAGCTATCGCCCGACGAGCTGAAGCCCGAAGAAGCACCGCTGCCGCCGCCACCGGGCGGACCCAAGGTCGAGTTGCCACTCCCACAGGCGACGCTCAGACAGAACCCGCCGGCAGCGGCACACAGAGAGAAGAATGCCCGCGTACGGGCGCCTCGACTGCTAGCATGCGACATTGCGAGCGCTCCTCGGTATTCGTGCACGCGCCCGGCACGAGTTTTCCAAGGACTACGCAACGAGCGTGCCGACGACGCGCTCGCGAACGAGCGTCGACGATGGCGACCATGCGGAGATACGCCACCTGTCCGCACCAACCCGGGTACCATTGACGCCCCGCGCTACAAGAGGTAGTCGACCGACCAACCAGCCACCGAAATGAGGAGGGGCGTTATGAAGCAAAGCACAATCGTGTTGATTGCTACATTGAGCGTGGTACTCGTAGCCTCACTGGAAGCTCGCGGAGCCATCGGGCTGCCGGACAGCGAATCCTGTAGTAGCAATAATCAATGCCTCAAGATTACCAATACGCACACGGGCGGATTTGGCATTGGTATCTACGCCTCATCAAATGACGTTTACGGTCTTTATGGCGAATCGTTCGCGAATTCCGGGATCGGCGTGTACGGTCAGGAAGGCTTCGCGGGCGGCGTAGGAGTCGAGGGGTCTTGCGGCGGCCCTAACGGAACGGCAGTGCGAGGCGAGGCGCAAGGCTCGGGCAGCATCGGAGTCTATGGGGAAGCATATCAAGGTGGGACAAACGGCGTTGAAGGAGACACTAACAATACAGGTGCCGCCGGCGTTTTCGGGTACAACAGTAGCGGCGGTGGCTATGGCGTAGCGGGTCGCGCCTCGGGAACGGGCCAGGCAATCTTGGGGGATAACACAAGCTCCACGGGCTGGGCTGGCTATTTCGCTGGCCGCCTCTACGTCAGCGGTCAACCGTACTGCAACGGCGCGAATTGCGGCTGGCAAACGTTTTCTGACCTCCGCCTTAAGAAGAATATCAAGCCTCTCGAGGGCGCGCTCGATACCTTGCTCAAGCTTCGCGCCGTCACATTCGAGTGGAAAACGCCTGAAGAGCACGCGAATCAGACAGGTCCGCAACGCGGTTTCATTGCTCAAGAGGTCGAAAAGGTCCTACCGGAGTGGGTCACCACCGACGAAAATGGCCTCAAGGCCATGGGTACAGCAGGTTTCGCACCGTTGGTGCTGGAGAGTCTTCGCACGCTCAAGGCAGAGAACGACGCGCTTCGCGATCGGGTCAAGGCCGTCGAATTCAACAAGCGAATGACTATCGCGGGATTCAGCGAAAGCGGCCTGTTCGGAATCGCCGGCCTTGTCGTGGGTGCATTTGTCGTCTCTCGCCGGAAGAGAATGGCGTAGGGGGCGCTGGAGGGTAGGCGCCCGATCTCGAGCGCTGCTTCGGTCTCGAGGGTCCACTGGCGCGGTTGGCGAGCCAGCCTCAATGACTCGGTATTAGGCGCCCGCTGCGCTGGTTGGTTTTCATCTTGCCGCATTTCGACAGTCACGATGGACGGGGTCGTCACCCGACCATGACAATACGAAATCACAAGGTCACGGTCGGTGTTTCGGTCGGGCAGGGGGCGCTGCTTTCGGTGCCGCCACGGATGCGTCGCCTGGTCAGTGCTGCGAACGCTTTCATCCTATAATCGAGACGATCATGAAGGAAGTTCGGGCGCAGCTGCACCGCTGGCTTCAGCGCTTTCAGGTCAACCGTCACACGTTCCGAGAGCCGCGGTGGGCGAGTCGTCATAGCAAGCCGTTGGTTCAACTCGTAAGGGTCTGCTGTACGGTTTTGGGTGCGACCATATCCATTGCGACGACCATTGCCGGATGCGCTCGTATATTCGGGCTCGATGAGCCGACGCTCGCATGCGACGGCGGCGCGGAGTGCGCGGACGCCATCGGTGCGCAGGACTCGCATCTGCCAGCGCTAGCCGCCTCGGATGGCGACAACGAAGACACTGGAACGAATTCGTCACTGGATGGTGCAGACGGAGACGACGGGAACGCGGGGCCCGATGCTCCTCGTACCGAAGGCGACGCGAGCGGAGACGCCGAGACAGGTCCTGCCGGTGTTCGCTGCGGTCCCAAGGATGCCTCGCCGCCCTATTGCACAATCGGAACCGTGTGCTGCGGCGAGCTAGCGGCCGATGGGGGGATTTCGTTCTCCTGCAAAGGCATCAATTGTGCGGATTCAAGGAACTGCGACCCGCTGGACTGCTGCCATGAGTCCGGCGGCATCTTCTGCCGACCGTCCTGTCCGGGTACCCTCGTGTGCGATCCCGTCGAGCGGAAGTGCCAATCGCACACGTGCAAGGTTTCTCTATCCATACTTGGAGAATCTTCGACCGCTTATCTCGGCTGCAACTGAGCGATCAGGAAAAACGAGGCCTCCGAAAGACACAGCGAACTACGTCAAATCTCGTCAGGCGATACGATGCGCCCGGCGATGGCGCTCGCGGCGACGACAAGGGGGCTCGCCAGGTACATTTTGCCGGGACCGCTCCGACCGGGGAAATTCCGGTTCTGGGCGCTCACGGTCACCTGCTCGGGTCGTTGACTCGTGCCGGGGCCTGCCCTGATGCAAGCACCGCAAGACGGGTCGACGAGATCTGCGCCCGCGCGCGCGAAGAGCTCAAGGTAGCCTTTGTGCTCAGCGTAACGTCGGATTTGCTGCGAACCGAACTGCAGAAAGAGTTGCACGCGCGGAGCGACGCGCAAGCCCTTGGCTAGGGCTTTGGCCAAGACGAGCGCATACATGTCCATGTCCGTCTTCTTGCCGCCGGTGCAAGAACCGCCGTACGCAATGTCGATCGGGACTTCGGCCGCGAGCGTGTGCAGCGGCACACCGTTGCGTGGATCGCCGGGCGTGGCAACCATGGGCACGACGGCCGCCAGGTCGACGTCGAGAGTTTCGTCGTATTCGGCGTTCGCATCCGCTCGGACGATGAGTCGGCGCAGTTCGCTCTGGCCAAGAGTACGGCACTCCGCCAGCTGCGCGACGACGATGTCGTCGGCCTCGATGATCCCAGTGAAAGCGCCCCCCTCGACGGCCATGTTCGTGAGGGTGGCCCGCTCGTCCAGTGGAAGCGCCAAGATGCCATCGCCTGCAAACTCGAGGACCTTGCCAATCCCGTGTCCGGACCTGAAGAGCGGCAGGGCCAAAAGATGGAGCATGACATCTTTCGCGCAAACGCCGGCGCGCAGGCTTCCGCGCAAGATCACACGAATCGTATGGGGGACAGTCACTCGCACGTCGCGCGTCAACCATGCATTGGCCATGTCGGTAGAGCCCACGCCAAACGCCAGGCATCCGAGCGCACCCGCCATGCAGGTATGGCTGTCGGTCCCGATGACGACTTGACCCGGCAAGGCCACCTCTTCGAGGATCTTGTTGTGGCAGATGGCGTCCGAGCCGACGAGGCGCCCCTCGCGGTAGACCTCGCCGTAGAGTTTGATGTGGGCGCGTCGGGCAAAGTCCTCCTGAACATCGGCCAACCGGCGCGCCCGCTCGTCGAGACCCATGTCTCGGTGAGCCTGGGGCATGACGAGATCCAGAAGGGTGAGATGATCGCGGAAGGCGTAGACGTTCGATGGATCGGAAACTCTCGCATCGCCTCCAAACCCCGTTCTAAAGAGCGCTTCCGCCATCGGAGTCACGTACTCGTGCGAGAAACGTACGTCTGTGCGCACAAAGCACGCATCCCCCGGCTTGACGGCATCAACGCCCGCAATTTCTGCACGAGCATCAACGACGACATGCGACGCCAAGATCTTTTCGCACAACGTCATCGGGCGCCTCGACGTCGCCAAGTTGGGAGCGGAAACCCGGCCCGCCAAGCGCGCCCTGTTGTAGGCAAAGAGCCCGCGCTCTTGCACGATCGTTTCGCTGATGGGGTCGAGGTCCCGCGTAAACTCGGCTTCCGCGATGGGCTCCCCGCGCGCAATGCGTGGGATGAGGCCAAAGTCCGTACTCATCAGAAGACCGATATTCTGGGCGTTCTGCCGGTAGATCTTTTCGATGCTCGCGGCGATGACGAGCCGAATCCCGGCGGCGAGCTCACTGTATGGCGCCGTCTCGCGTGACGATCCGCATCCTTTCGAGACACCGCAAACGAGAACGGAAAAACCTCCGTCCTTGATTGCGTCGATGCCAACCGTTCCTCCGCGAAGGCCTACCAGGCAATAGCGGCCCAGAGTGTCGTCGTAGTGGTAGCAGGCCCACGCTGGGATAATCTCGTCGGTCGATACGTTGGCCAAGAGTGCCCGATCGGGCCGAAAGTCTAGATTCTCGCCCGCAAGCTGAGCTGCTAAGAGAGCCGGGTCCTCGGTGAGATACAAAATGCGTCCGGGAAAGGCGACCGCAGGGGGGGAGAGCGGAGGCATTGAGCCTGCTTGTACCACCGTGTGCGGGCGAGTCCACGAGCGCGACTGCAACGGCGGGGAGCGCATTGCGCTCGTCACTACGAGCTGGCCTGCGAACGAGGGAGACCCGGCGGGCCACTTCGTGCGTGCGCACGCACGCGAGTTTGAGCGACGAGGACATGAGGTAGTCGTCGTAGCGCCGCGACCCGGCGGCGCTTTTGGATGGCCTGGGGTTGCGGCGCGCCTGCGCAGCCAACCGGTGCGTGCGCTCGACGCTGCACGGTGGGTGATCGCCGCACGGCGGCATGTGGTTCGGCTCGCGCCCAACCGCGTCGTCGCGCATTGGGCGGTTCCGTCGGGTTGGCCGATTGGCACTGCGGCTCGCGTCCCTTTGCAGGTCGTGTCGCATGGGGGAGACGTTCGCTTGCTCGGTGCACTGCCTCGGCCGGCGCGTCACGTGATTGTCCGCACTCTGGCAACGCAAGCAATGAGCTGGTCGTTCGCATCGGAGGCTTTGCTTCGTGAACTCCTGAATGCGCTCGACCGGCCAACGCGCGCCCTCGTCAATTGCGTCGCAGTCATCCAAGCTCCGGCGCTCGAGCTGCCCGATGTGACCGAGGCCATCACCAAGCTTCGGCGCGATCTCGGGAGCGCGCGCGTCGCCGTGTGCGTCGCGCGACTGATCCGCACCAAACGAGTCGATCGGGTCATCGAGTATGTGGCTCAGACAGACGCTCTGGACGCGCTCGTCGTCGTCGGTGACGGCCCCGAGCGCGCACGCCTCGAGCGATTTGCGCGCGTTAGGGGAGTGAACACTCGGTTCGTCGGGGCGGTCAGTCGCCGAGACGCTCTCGCCTGGATCGGCTCGGCGCAAGTGCTAGTCCACGCGTCGGAGGCCGAGGGCCTGAGTACCGTCATTCGCGAGGCCGAGGCTCTGGGAACCCGCGTGGTCCGCCCTACGCCCCACGCGTCCCTCGCTCGATTGTAAGAGTCCCTACCGATCAGAACCCGCCATCGGCGTCGCTCTTTGTGATGGTGGCGCCAACCACCTTCACGAGAGCGCCGCGGCCGAAGATTCGTACGCTCGTGCCGGACAGTTCCGTACGAAACCCGACTTTCGGCGCCGCGATCGAGAGCGCGTTGGCACATGCGGCGGGCGGCGAGTGCGGCGCGAGACCGCTCGTAGTGGTCGAACCGGTAGTCGCGTTCGTCACTGTAAGAGAGCCCGACGATTCTCCCGTTCCGGACGTGAAGGCGATGAGGACGGTGTCCGCACCCAGGGCCGGCAGGCCCGTCGCAAGCGACGCCAGAATCCCCACGAGCACAACGAGTAACGTTGCGCGACGAGCCGTCTGCGGCATGGCTGCGCTCCTTTCCCACACACTCTACGCTGTTGTCGATGTCCCGTCCCGTGTGGGGAATTGGGATAGTTGCGCCCGGCAAGCCGGAGTTGTCGCTTTAGCGGCGCTGTCCCGCAACCGTATCTCCGTACATGGCCCGTTTGGTCGGTCTGCGTCACGGAGCCGGTGCGCTTGCGCTCACTACGCTCGTGGCGTCAATCGGCTGTGGCCTCATGAGCGGACTCGATCGGCTCCAAGAAGTACCGTGTGTCCAAGCGTGCGGAGACGTCATGGGAGTCGCAGATGCGGACGAGGTAGAAACCTTTTCCCAAACCATCCCCGAAGGCGGACAAGGGGACGATTCGAATGCTCTCGACTCGGACGCGTCGGGCCAAGCCACCGCGAACGACGGAAGGTCGCCAGCCGATTCGCCCGACGTCTCGCGGGACGCCCTTGCGGACTCCGTGCCGGCCCCGAACGAGGCGAACATAGCTGACGCAATGCCCGCCGATTCAAATACCGACGCGAAGGTCGCCGACGCGATGCCCGCGGGCAACGACGCGAACGTGGCCGACGCGACGTCTCGCGATGCCGGAAGTCAGGACGCGTCGGACGCATCGCAGTGCACGCCGATAATAAGCGGCCTGCTCGGTCACTGGACGATGGACATCGCGTCGATGATCGGCACGCGCTTGGCCGACAGCTCGGGCAACCACAATGACGGCACTCTGGTGGGCTTCTCGCAATCCCCGACCGCACCCGGACGGTTCGGAGAAGCTTTGGCGTACCCTGCATCAGGGACAGCGTACGTTCACGTCCCGGTTCTACCTCTCAATCAAGCGGGCGGCGGGATGAACACCGTTTCGATGTGGTTCTACCGAAGTGGCAACAACATCAGCGATGTTCTCGCTTTTCTCCCATCGCCGCGATACGACCTGTGGCTTACGGGGGGTACGGGAAAGTACCTCTGCATCAACACGGCGCAGGGAGAATGCTTGGGCGTTCAAGACGCCAATCTTCGCGACCGCTGGGTCCACGTCGTTGCTATTCTTGCGAACGGACCGACCGCAATGGGCAGTCTCTATGTCGATGGCCAGAACCGCAACGCGGCGTGCCTGACAAACTCCGGCTTCAGCCCATGCGGTCAATCGGCTACCGCAGCAACGCCGGTCGATTTCGGCGGGCCGGGCTTTCCATTCCACGGCATGCTCGATGAGGTGCGCTTGTACAACCGCGCCCTCACGGCCAGCGAAGTGCTCGCATTGTACACCGGCACCGCTTGCCCCTAAGAGATCGCTACCGCACCTTGCGCTGAAAAGCCGGGACGTCCCAGTCGTGGTCCAGACTCGGAAAACCGTCTTGCGCAGCCGGAGCACGCGCTGTGGGTCGCGAGGGCGACGACGCCGCCTGCGGGCGTTGGTCATGGCGCTCGTCCGACCGAAGAAACGCTGCGGGTGCAGGGGCGGCGCGGCGAGCCGAGACGGCTGCAGGATCGCTAAAGGAGCGGTGCGATGGCGGCGTTGCGGCCGATCGCTGCGCCGACCCGATCGTCTGCGGAACGACCGATCCTCGAGACGCCGTCGCCTCCATTGCCACGTCACGTTCGACCGCATCGAAGCCCGTTGCAATGACCGTCACTTTGACGTTTTCGCCCATGGTCTCGTCGATGCTCGCACCGAAAATGATGTTGGCGTCCTCGTGAGCTTGCTCCTGCACGAGACTCGCAGCCTCCTGAATCTCCCTCATCTTTAGGTCAGGCCCCCCGACAATGTTGATGAGCACGCCGGTCGCCCCTTCGACGCTGATGTCGTCCAGCAGCGGGGAAGTCACCGCCATCTCGGCTGCAAGGCGCGCCCGATTTTGGCCCTTCGCCACTCCCGTCCCCATGAGCGCGCGCCCCATGTGGTTCATCACCGTCTTCACATCCGCAAAATCGACGTTCACGATTCCGTTCTGCGTAATGAGGTCACTGATACCTCTGACAGCTTGATAGAGCACTTCGTCGGCTTTCCGACAGGCGTCGATGAAAGTCAGATCGTCGTCACCCAAGAGGACAAGTTTCTGATTGGGGATCGTGATGAGCGTGTCGACGTGTTCCGATAGCATGGCGAGCCCGAGCTCGGCCCGCCTCGCGCGCTGCCTTCCCTCGAAGAGGAATGGCTTGGTCACAACGCCGACCGTTAGCGCGCCTTCTTCGCGTGCGATTTGAGCAATGACTGGGGCCGCGCCCGTGCCCGTGCCACCGCCCATGCCGGCTGTCACGAAGACCATGTCAGCCCCGCCGATCAGCTCTTTGATCCGCTGCACGTCCTCCAAGGCCGCCTTGCGGCCCTTTTCGGGGTCTGCTCCGGCGCCCAGCCCACGGGTAATGTTGGCCCCGATAGGCAGTTTTGTCGCCGCGGCGCTCGCATTGAGCGCCTGCGCGTCGGTATTCACGACGATAAACTCCACCCCTTCCAGGCCGAAGTTGATCATCGTGTTCACGGCGTTGCCGCCCGAGCCGCCGACGCCCACGACCTTGATGCGGGCCTCGTATTGTTGCGTTTCGTCCGCGAACTCGATTGAAAAACTCATCGCCGTGATCCTCCCATTACCGCCCTATGGCACCCTGCACGCATTAGCCAAGTTCCCAACTTTGATTCGTACGCATTCGTGGGAGTGGGTCGCACTCGACACGCTCAGAACGCTGCCTTGATCCACTCCCAAAAGCCCGACCTCTGCGGGTCGGTAACGTCGGCATGGGAAGGCACCCGCGTGCGCGGAGGCGGTGGGACCGACGCCGCCGTCCCCGGCTGCAGAGCGCCTGCGCCAATGGCGTGAGCGCCGTACTTCACCAAGCCTACCCCCGTCGCGAACTCGGGTCCATGCACGAGCTGCGTGATGCCCTTGACAGCGGTCGGCATCCCGATTCGTACCGGCATCCCGAGAATTTCCTCGGCAAACTCCGCCATCCCCTGCAAGAGCACGGCGCCTCCGGTGAGGACGACGCCCGCGCTAAGCTGCTCCAACATGCCGGTGTCCTCAATGCGCTTGCGGACGGCCGCAAACATTTCCTCGACGCGGGGCTCGATGATGTCCGATAGGACGCGGCGCGCCGTCTTGCGAGGCGCGTGGCCGCCCACCCCAGGCACTTCAATCTCTTCATCGTCCCCCACCATGCGTCCAAGCGCGCAGCCGGAGAGCCGCTTCAACCGATCCGCTTCCGCCATTGGAGTCCGAAGCCCCGCGGCAATGTCGCTTGTGATGTTGTTGCCACCGACCGGGATCACGCTCGTATGGGCAATGCCTCCGTCCACATAGAGCAAGAGATCGGTCGTGCCTCCGCCGATGTCGACCACGGCCACCCCGATTTCCTTCTCATCGTCACTGAGCACCGCCTCGGCACTGGCGAGTGGTTGGAGCACGACATCGGCCACGGACAAGCCGCAGCGCTCCGCACACCTTATGACGTTCTGCACACAGCTCGTGGCCGCCGTGACAAGGTTCACCTTGACACCAAGGCGCACACCGGCCATCCCGATCGGGTCGCGGATGCCGTCCTGACTGTCGACCATGTATTCACGCGGCAAAACGTGAAGAATCTGCCGGTCGGCATCGACGGGAATCGCACGAGCGCCTTCTAGGACGCGGTCAACGTCGTTGCGTGTGACCTCACCCCCTGCGATCGCGGCGACGCCATCGCTCGCGGAGGAGCGCACATGACTTCCGCCGATGCCCGCATAGATCGTTCGGATCTCTACGCCCGCCATCGTTTGAGCACTGTCGATGGCATCGCGCATCGACCGAACGGTCCAGTCGATGTTTGCAACGATTCCCTTGCGCAGACCGCGACAAGGAACGACACCAACGCCGAGAATCGTGATGTCGTCGCCGCGTTCGACCTCTGCAACCACGGCGCAGATCTTCGTCGTACCGATGTCCAGGCCGACGACAATCTCGCCCTGCGAAGCTGAGGTGCTCATCCCATTGGGCAATCGCATACCGCAGGAAGGTGGGCCAAATCTTCGACATGCGACCCGACAGAGCGGTCGCAGGCTCACCGGATTCGAACGACGACCCGCTCAGGCCGCGCGTCGTTGTCGAGCATAATCGCCCCCGCTGAGGCGCCCCGCCGATCGAGCTCGGCAACGACGCGAGCGGCTTGGTCCAGCTTGCGCCGAAACGGCGGCACACCGAGCACGAGCTGCAGGGCAGCGTGACCCACCACAAGCGTGAAGGTGCCGTCCGGTGCGACGTGCACTTCTTGAAGGGGTGCGCGCTTCGCCAGCTCGCCGTGTTCGAACTCGAGGGCCAGATCGATGGCGCGGCGGATGGTACGGATCGTCTCTAGACGGTCGTCAGCGAGGGTCTCCGGACGCAGTCCGGTAATGACCGGCAAGTCGACAGGGTCGTTGACTTCGATCTTCTTGAATGGTTCGCCGTCGGCCGACGCGAGATAAGTGTCGCCAAGAACAACGAGAGCAGCCGCCTTGCGCTCGGTCACGACAATCGAGATCGTTCTTGGCAGGCGACGCATGAGCGATGCTTCGCTTACCCACGGATCGCCGAGAATTCTCGTGCGCGCGGCATCGAGGTCCGCTGCGAAAATGTTGACTCCGATTGCAAGACCGCTTTCCGCCACGACAGCGGGGATGGACCGCGTTTCGTTCCCGACGACGTTGACCTCCGCGAGGGCGAAGCGAGAGCTTGTCATTACGTGACGTCGTAGAGCCCACGCGGCCCCGACCGAAACAACGGCGACCAGCGCAATGCCCATCCCCGCGCGAAGGGCCGAAAGAACACGCGACTGCGGGGGGGAGGCAGATGGGACCGGGACTAGGTTGGGCGTCCCGTCGATGTCCACGAGCGACCGCGCAATGCCTACCCGACGGTTGCCGGGGGTCATCACGAACGCTCCGGAATCAACATGGCGTGCAGCTCGCGCGCGCTGGCGTTGATGTCGCCCGCTCCGAGCGCAATGACCATGTCCCCGGGCTCAACGATGTCGAATAGCGCGCGTGAAACGTCCTTCTTATCGCGAACGAAGGAAACCGCATGGTGCCCGTGCGCGCGGATCGCCTCCGCCAGCGCTTCGCCACTTGCCCCATCGATTGGTCGTTCCCCGGCCGGATAGACCTCCGTGACAAGAAGGATGTCCGCCTTATTGAAGGCGCGCGTGAACTCCTGAAAGAGTAGTTTCGTGCGAGTGTAGCGATGCGGCTGGAAGGCCACGATGACCCGCCGATCGAAGCCGCGCTGCGCGGCATCCAACGTGGCCTCAATCTCGGCAGGATGGTGGCCATAGTCATCGACGATCAAGACGTCGCCGCGCTTGTCCCTCTTCGTGAGGACAGGTTGGCCAAGCACCGCAAACCGCCGCTCTACGCCACGAAAGGTCGCCAGGGCGTCGCGCGTGACGTCCAAGGGCACTTCGAGCTCGTCCGCCACAGCGATGGCGGCCAGAGCGTTGAGGACGTTATGCGCTCCGGGCATCTGAACAGCAAAGGTCCCCAGCCGTTCGCTTCGTCGAAATGCGTCGAAGCGCGTCGCAATTCCCTCGAATCGGCCATTGGTGGCTCGGTAGTCTGCCTGGCGCGAAACACCGTAAGTCACGTGGCGCCGGTTAATCAGCGGCAGAATCTCTTGCACGCTCGGGTGGTCGATGCAAAGAACGCACAACCCGTAGAACGGAACGGCATTGGCATGAAGAGTGAACGCCTTCTTTACCGCGTCGTGCGTCCCATAGTGGTCGAGATGCTCAGCGTCAATGTTGGTTACAACCGCGATCGTCGGCGTCAACTTTAGGAACGATCCGTCGCTCTCATCGGCTTCTGCGACAAACAGGTCACCTTCTCCCAGGCGAGCGTTAGTCCCTAGCGAGTTCACCGTGCCGCCCACAACCACAGTCGGGTCGAGCCCCGCTGCGCGAAGGATGGTCGCGACGAGCGAGGTCGTTGTGGTCTTGCCGTGGGATCCCGCAATAGTCACCGCGTATCGAGTTCGCATCAGCTCCGCGAGCATTTCCGCTCTCGGAATGATCGGGATCTCAAGAAGACGAGCATGAGCAACTTCGGGGTTACTTGGCCCAATGGCACTCGAGTAGACGATGACGTCGGCGCCGGACACGTTCTCCGCCCTGTGCCCGAAGAAAAGGCGCACTCCGAGGGACTCCAGGCGTCGGGTGTTTTCGTTTGGCTTGAGGTCCGAACCGGTTACTTCGAAGTGCAGCGTACGAAGCACTTGAGCCAGACCGCTCATGCCAATGCCGCCAATGCCAACGAAGTGAACGTGCCGTACGCGCCCCCGAAACATTACCCCGCCCTCCGGGCCGCGATTGCATCGGGAAAACACGCACTGCCATCCTTGTCATGAACAAATGGCTCCCCACTCGGCACACCGCCGGCAAGGCCGAGCAGGTCGATGGCAACGTCCCGGGCGGCGTTCGGACGGCCGCGCGCCCGCGCTGCGGCGGCCATTTTGGCGCGAGAGGCGTCATCGTAGAGAAGGCGGCCAATTTCCCAAGCAAGGCGCGCTGCGTCTGCTTGCTCCTGTCTGACGCACACTGCCGCGCCCTGGCGCGCAAGCGCCTCGGCGTTTCTTGCTTGATGATTGTCGGCGGCGTGCGGATACGGCACAAGAATCGACGCGCGCCCGATCGCCGCAATCTCCGCAATCGTTCCGGCCCCCGCGCGCGCGATTACGAGATCCGCATCCGCAATCGTCGAAGCAACGTCTTCAACGAATGCGGCGACGGTGGTCCCTTGAACGCCCACACGAGCGTAAGCTTCGCGCACCTCACCGTCCCGACCCCTGCCCGCTTGATGCACCACCCGCACGGGGCGACCGTTCGCGACAAGCAGCCCAATCGCCGCAGGCAGCCTCTCGTTGAGTGCCGCGGAGCCCTGACTTCCGCCCATGACAAGGAGGCGGGGCGGACCGGTGGTCGCACCCAATCGTGGTGAGAAGCCCGGACGTAGGGGAACGCCATAGACACGGACCGAATCACGCCGGAAGACGCCAGCGACCTCTTCGCAAGCAACATAAGCGCGACGCGCAAACGACCCCAACACGCGGTTCGTGACGCCCGCCGCGCAGTTCGGCTCAAGCACGGCGATCGGTATGCCGCGGAGCCCCGCGGCGAGGGTCACGGGACCAGCCGCGTATCCTCCCACGCTCAGCACGGCGTGGGGATGCGCAGCGCGCAACGTCTCGAACGAATGCAAGGTCGCGCGACCCGCAGTGAGCATCCCCCGAGCGGCTCCTATGAGGCCTCGACCCCGAATGGGATCTACCTCCAGCCGCTCAAATCGAAATCCACTCTTCGGAATTACACGCTCTTCCAGGCCTCGTTTGGCCCCGCAAAACACGATTTCGACGTCCGCCAGGGCCCGCATCGCCTCGGCCACAGCAAGCGCAGGAAAGACGTGCCCGCCGGTACCTCCGCCGGCAATCAAGATGGTCGTGCTCATGCCGTCGGCTCCGGCGCGCCACGCGGCACTTCCCAGGTTTGTCCGGCGGGTCCCGGCCCATTCGGTTCGTCCGGCGGGGCCGCCGTCGACGGTGTGACGGCGGGCGGGTCCGACGATTGGGCGGAGATATTGAGAAGAATCCCGGCAGCAATGCTGTTGACCAGCAGCGAGGAGCCGCCAAAGCTGACAAACGGCAGCGTGAGTCCCTTCGTGGGCAGAATCGCGAGTGCGACGGCCAAGTTCACGAGCGCCTGGACGCCGAACATCGTCGAAAGTCCAAACGCCAGAAAGGCCCCGAAGTCATCGGGCGCCCGCAACGCCGCGCGCACGCCACGCGCGACCAGCAAAAGGTACGCGCCGCAGAGCACCCCGATACCCAGGAACCCAAGCTCCTCGCCAACAATCGCGGCAACGAAGTCGGTGTGCGCTTCCGGCAAGTAAAGCGTCTGAAGGCCCCGCCCCAGCCCGAGCCCCGTTGGCCCACCGGATCCAAAAGACATGACGCTCTGAAACGGTTGATACGCCAGGTCCTGGCGATGTTGATCCATATGGAGCCAGGCCAAATATCGTTCGTAACGGTATTCGCGAAATCGAATCGCTGCTGCGCCGAAGGCGGCGCCGACGATCGATGCGCCAAGGATGTAGCCCAGTTTGGCCCCCGCCACGAAAAGCATCGTAAATGTGAGCAGCAAGAGGACGACCGCGCTGCCGAAGTCGGGTTGCTTCAGGCAGAGAAGCATGAAGACACCTGCCACGATGAGATGCGGCAGAAAACCCACTCGGAACGTCCTCACACGCTCGGCCTTCTTCGCAAGCGAGTAGGCGAGCCAGATGACGAGCGCGACCTTCGCCATCTCGGCGGGCTGCACGTGGATCGGCCCGATCGCCAGCCAGCGCGCAGCGCCACCTCCGGAATGGCCGAAGCCAGCAACGCACGCCACGAGAAGTGCGCCCACGAGGGCCAGCACCGGGTAGGTGAGCTTGTAAAGACGGCGGTAGTCGACGCGGCTGGCCGCCCACATGAGCAAGAGGCCGAGAAAGGCGTAGACCACCTGGCGCTTCAGGAAGAATTGGGGATCGTGATACTGCACCGTCGCCTGCACGGCGCTCGCCGTGTAGACGATGATGACGCCGAAGCCAACGAGCGCGACGACCGTTGCGGCAAGCACGGTGTCCACTGAGCCCGAGGCGTGCGCACTCGGCCGCGCATCTAGGGGTGTGGCGAGCTGAAGGCCGACCGTCCGGCGTACGTTGCCCAGCGTCGCGCGCACGCCCGATGGTTTCCCGACAGGGGGATGCGAAGCCGTCCGCCCTCTCAAGACGACGCCTCCGGTGCGAGCATTCGCACAGCGAGAACGAACTCGTCTCCCCGATGTTTGTAGTCGCGAAACATGTCAAAACTGGAACACGCTGGCGAGAGCAGGACCGCATCACCAGGACGCGCGAGTGCCGCACTCCGGAGGACAGCGTCGGGCATCGAATCCGCTCGGCACACCGGGATGCGGTTGTCGATGGCTCGTGCGATCGCGTCGGCGGCTTCTCCGATGAGTACGGCTGCCCGACCCTTGCGTGCGAGAGCCTCGACGAGGGGCGCGTACGTCCCCCCCTTGTCGCGGCCGCCAGCGATGAGGACAGCGCGCGGCTCCGAGAGTCCTTCGAGCGCGCTCACAGCAGCCCCGACGTTGGTGCCCTTGGAGTCGTCGTAGAAGCGGACCCCACGCACTTCGGCGACGAGAGCGGTGCGATGGGGAAGATTACGGAATTCTTTCAACACTCTGCGGATCGTCGAGGCAGCCACTTCGAATGGTGCAACCGAAGCGATCGCCGCTGCTACGTTGAGCGCATTGTGCCCCCCCGACAACGCCATTTCCCGTCGGGCAAATCGATCGCCGGTCCGATGATCCACGATTTCGTCGGTCGTAACATCGATGATCCCGCCAGGCCCAAAGGTTGTGATCTGGGCTCGGCCACGCTTCGCCTGACCGAGACACGCTGGGTCGCCAAAGGGAACGACTGCACAATCCTCCTCGGTCTGTCGGGCAAAGGCGTTGCCCTTGGCGTCCGCGTAATGCTTGAAGCTGACGTATCAGTCGAGGTGGTCCTCCGTAATGTTGAGGAGGGCACTTACGTGAGGGCGGAACGCGTCAACGCGCTCCATTTGGAAACTGGATACCTCGAGGACAACGACGTCAAATGGTGTATCTGCACACCCCGCAAGCGGCTCTCCCAGATTCCCGCCGACGAATGCGCTCATTCCGCTGGCTGCCAGCATCGCCCCGACAAGAGACGTCGTCGTGCTTTTGCCGTTAGTTCCCCCGACCGCGACAATCGGCGCCGGGTGGCACATGGCGCGGGTAGCCAGCTCCACTTCACTCCAAATGCGCACTCCCTGCCTTTCCGCGGCCACAATCTCCGGCAACGCGGGGACTCCAGGCGAAACGACAATCAAGTGAGCCTCCCCAATGGTCGGAGCGTGGGCGCCAGCTTCGATTCGCAC
>WNFJ01449405.1_pt2 | contig 15692 bp, 13 predicted proteins | sample 5400461 | NCBI WGS metagenome assembly WNFJ01 (sample SAMN13153349, study PRJNA577476) | soil metagenome | isolation source: 115 cm saprolite on Douglas fir-dominated hillslope | place: USA:California | collected 2013-09-17 | reverse complement strand
GCCTATCCCTTTCCCGGAAATGTGAGGGAACTGGAAGGAGAAATGGCTCGTCTGGTGGCGATGTGCCCGTCAGGCGAAGAGATTCCTGCAAGTGCGCTCAACGACCGCATTGCCCGGCGCAAGCCGACTACCCCGAAAGGGGCTGATATCCAGCCAATGTCCCTTGCGGAAATGGAAAAGAAACTCATTCTGGCTGTCCTTCGCTACACGTCCAGCAACCGTACGCACGCGGCGGAGATTCTCGGGATCAGCCGGGAAGGTCTTCGCACGAAAATGCAGAAGCTAGGGCTGTCGTCTGCTGTTGATCAGTAGCCCTTTCACCCCCTTCAAAAGTTTTGGCTCCTAACTCAGTTGGTCAATGAATCGGCTGCTGTTTGCCGGCATTCGACCATTCGACCTCTCATCCGTCAGTCGGTGTTACCGCCCTTCCTCTTTGGTACAGGGCGTGCCTATTCCATGGGGAGTTTGGGCTGAGTCACATCAGTTTTCTCGAGGAACCAACAATTTAATCTGTAAAGCTCACGCGAACGTCGACAGAAATGTGGGCAGCACTGAAAGGTTCCTGGGCAGTTGGAATTCACGAAACTTCGCGAGATATGGCGGTGGCTCCAAATCCAAGGAGAGCACATGCGCGGAATGACACATATCGCGGTTTGTCTGGCAGCATCGATCGTCGCCGCCGAGTTGCTGGGCTACTTGCTGCACCGCCTCATGCACAGCGGATGGATTCCATGGTTCAGCACAAGCCATATGAAACATCACATGCTTCTCTACGGCCCGCTACAAAAGCAGCGGCCAAGTACGCAATATCTGGATGCAACGACCGGCGAAATCGCCATCGGGAATATTGGGTTGGAATGGATTATCCCTAGCATTGTGATCCTACCCATTTCCGTCGCTGCTCTCCACCTGTTCAGAGTTTCTTTGACCGATCAAGCCATCTCGATCGGGACGATTCTGGTGTGGAGCTTTCTGATGTTCAGCTATCTGCACGACGTCATGCACATCAAGGGGTTCTGGATGGAAGAGAACCGGTGGTTGAAGCGGTGGTTCATTTCGGCGCGAAAGCTACATGACATTCACCATCGAGTGTTGAACGACTCCGGATTAATGGACAAGAACTTCGGCATCGGATTCTTTGTGTTCGACCGTGTGTTCGGCACGTTGTCCCCGAAGCAGGTTCCCTTTAACCACCGGGGTTATGCAGCCGCGAGGGAGAGATTCAGGTATGTGGAAACACCCCAGGGAGGGTGAGTCTGTTGGCTGTCAAAACAGGTTTGGCAACATAGGGTGCTGTTCGATTGCGATCACCGGCACCTCTGGTTCCTTGTTGCGTTCGACGACGGTGACGCTTTACCGTCCAACAGGCCGCACATGCGGCGACCAAAATGTGGATGGGTCGGATGAGAAGTCGTTCCAGATCGGCTCAACTGGCGGCAACCAGGTGTACATTTGCCATCGGGCTCGGAATTCTAAATGAAGAACCGGATCCTTAGGGTCCTCAGTTTCACGACTCGTGGCGTAAGAGGTAATCTATGTGGCGTTCGCGGAGGCTGGCGCAAATTCTCTTCGTTTGTATGTGCTCGCTATCGATCGTTCCGAAACTGCCCGGGCAGGTACGTGATGCCTGGCAGCCAGTTCCGAAAGACGATTTGGCACTGAAGGACAACCCAGCCAATCCTGGATCCGCCGCCATGATTTTGGAGCGACAGGTCTACACAGATGACGAGAAGCGAGTTCAGACGGAATGGGTGCGCATTAAAGTTTTCACGGAAGCGGGTAGAGCCTATGCGGACGTAGAGATTCCTTACCTTGTAAAGAGCACTTCCGTCGAAGATATCCGGGGGCGTACTGTGCGGCCCGACGGCACCGTGATCCCGTTTAGCGGAGCGGTCTTCGACAGAGTGGTTGCGAGGTACAAGAAGTTCCGCTACGAAGCCAAGACCTTCACGCTACCCGGAGTGGAGGTTGGCTCAGTGATTGAATACGCGTACGCGGTGCGCTGGAAGGAACGCCTCCCCGATTACGTACTTAATCCCGGCGCCTATATCGTGGAGGATGGGTGGACGATTCCGACCACGACCTGGATCGTCCAACAGAGCTTGTTCACGCGCCACGCGGCTTTTCGCCTTCGCCCGGTAAAAGGCGGAAGACTCGACTTTGCAAAGGTCCGACTGCCCGACAATTTCCCTTCCTGGCAACTCGACGGAACAATGCGCATGGAGGTGAACAATGTCGCGGCAATTGACGAAGAAGAGCACATGCCACCTGAGTCTTTCCTCAACAGCCGAGTGCACTTCTATTACACGGTGGGCTATGTCGGCAACTATTGGGGCACAATCAGCAAGGCTCGGGCGGAGAGAGCGAAAAAGTTTATTGAGAAGACGCGCTTCCTCGAACGAGCTGCCAACGACATTGCTCCCCCCAGCGATCCGCCGGAGACCAGACTGCGCAAGCTTCATGCGCGCGTGCAGCAGGTTCGCTACCTCAGCTATGAACCCTCAAGAACTGAAAAGGAAGACAAGCGCGAGCGACTGTCCGAGAACAAGAGTGCGGAAGACATACTCCGTCACAATTACGGCTACGTCAACGAAATCAACTTGCTATTTGCGGCTCTAGCACGCGCTGCCGGGTTTGACGCGTCGATTGTGGAGGTCGTCAACCGTGCTTCTGCAGTCTTCGAACCCCAAGTTCTGGACGCCTCTCAACTGAATGCGATGGTAGTGCTCGTACGCTTAAAGGGAGCGCACCTCTACTTTGACCCGGCCACCCGGTTTTGCCCCTATGGCGTTGTGCCGTGGTTCGAGTCCGGCACCCAAGGAATCAGGTGGGACTGGCTTGGCGGGGGTGCCTGGGACGTTCAAGCCCCGACCGATGAATCGGTGGCGATCGAGCGCACTGCCGAACTGAAATTACAAGCGGATGGAAGCCTGGAAGGCACGCTGGAAATCGCGTTCACGGGACAGGAGGCTCTGGACCTGCGTTTGGCGGCCTCCAATGAGGACGATGCCGGTCGTCGCAAATTGCTCGAAGACGAAGTCAAGGAGTTGACGCCCCTGGGCGCGACGATCGATCTCGATACCATAACCGGCTGGCAGGACTCCGAGCAACCATTGCGGATCAAATGCCGCTTGCACGCGCCACGCTTCGCCGCCTTAACGCGCCAGCGGATGCTGTTTCCTATGGCTGTGTTCCAGACGAACCGGAAGAATCCGTTTACTGAGTCGTACCGCATGCAGCCGGTGTACTTCCAGCACGGTTACCGCGAGATTGACAAGATCACGATTTCTATACCGGCGGGCTACCGCTTGGAGGCCCTGCCTTCCGAAGCCGATGATAAAACCTCCTTCGCCGCGTTCCACGAAAAGCGAATCAGCGAAGCCGGACGTCTGCGGCTGGAACGTCAAGCGGAAATGAGCGGATACCACTTCCCGGTGCAATCCTACAGCTCGCTACGGCAATATTTTGAGAAACTGAGGCAAAGTGATGCAGAAAACGTTGTCCTTCACAAAGTGGACTCGGCGCAAGCTCACTAAAGCTTGGCACTCTGCCCTGATCATCGGTCTCGTTTTCACGGGCACTCTCGCGTTTTCCGGAACGCCGGATTGGCTGAAGCAGGCCGCAAAGGCACCGCTGCCTATCTATCCCGATGACACCGATGCCGTCGTTTTGCTCGATGAGAGGGTGACCACTGTTTCACCCGCTGGAGAGGTTCATATTACTTATCGAAAGGCGTACAAGATCCTGCGGCCGGAGGGGCGCAGCAAAGGCACTGTTGTTGTTTACTTCGACAATGAGACACAGCTTACGTTCATCAAAGCTTGGAGCATCACTTCGCAAAATGGGGAGTACGAGGTCAAGAGCAGCGACGCGATCGAAACGTCGGCATTTTCCGAAGGCCTTTATGCGGACACGCGTTACCTGGTGCTCCAAATCCCGGCGGCTCAACCGGGAAACGTGATCGGATATGAATATCAGCAGAAACAAAGGCCGTTCGTACTGCAGGCGGTTTGGTCTTTCCAGGACGAGATTCCCGTACGCCATGCGCGGTTTGCCCTGGAACTACCAGCAACCTGGAAATATACCGCGTACTGGCGTAACCGTGCCGCCGTGAGCCCGCAACAGATCGGGGAGAACCGTTGGACCTGGGAACTGGCCGACATCGAGCCGATCCGATCAGAACCGGAGATGCCTGTATGGAGATCGGTCGCGGGACAATTCGGAGTTTCATTCGGGCCGAAAGAGTCTGTCTCGTCGTGGGGTCAGATCGGCCGCTGGTATGCACAATTGACTACGGATCGACGCGAGATCACTCCACCCATCCGCGACAAGACTCGCGAGATCCTGGCCGGCGTCACTGATCGATCTGAGAAGATCCGCAGGCTGACATCGTACGTGCAGCATGGCATTCGCTACGTGGCCATTGAGATTGGCATCGGGGGATATCAGCCACATGCCGCTCAGGACGTCCTAGCGAGCGGGTACGGCGATTGCAAGGACAAAGTAACCCTGCTCAGTACGATGTTGCGCGAGGCCGGCATTGATTCTTACTACATGCTGATCAACGACGATCGCGATTACCTCGCCCCTGATTTTCCCAGCCCGCTCGGCTTCAATCATGTCATCCTAGCGATAAGCCTGCCTCGCGAAGTTATCGTGCCGGAAATGCTCGCGATCGTTCAGCACGACAAGCTGGGACCGCTCCTGCTCTTCGATCCAACTGACAGCTCTACGCCACTGGGTTATCTACCACCAAGTTTGCAATCGAATCTTGGTATGCTAGTGACCCATGCAGAGGGGGAGCTGGTGAAGCTTCCTCTGTTGCCCTCGTCGGCCAATCGCGTCGTGCGAGTGGCAAAGCTAAGCCTCGACAAGCTCGGGAACCTGAGAGGCAGCGTTGAGGAGTTCCGCACGGGGCCCTCAGCTACGGCGCTACGGGAGCGCTTGCTTAACCTGCCGAACAAGCGGCGCCAGAACATCTTTCAAAATATGCTGGCCGATCTCCTCCACGGTGCGGTACTCACCGGTGCCGGAGTCTCGGACTTGAGGGAGTTCAGTGGCTCGCTATCACTAAGGTACGACTTTACCGCGGGCGCATATGGCCAGCACGCTGGCGAACTCTTCCTGTTTCGTCCCTGTGCGCTGGGCCGCAAGAGCCGCGACGTGCTGGAGGGCAAGCCTCGCAAGGAACCGGTCGTGTTCTCCTACGCAACCTCAGAAAGCGACGTCATCGACATCTCTTTTCCCCCGGAATACACGATCGATGAGATCCCTCAGAGCGTCAAGTACGACTATCCCTTCGCGGCTTACGAAAGCGCAACCCGCGTCGCGGAGCACTCGCTGCACTACACCCGCAACTACGAACTCAAAGATGTGAGAGTACCGGTGGAACGGCTGGAGGATCTTAAGAAGTTTTTTCGCGAGATCGCAGATGACGAACGCGCCTACACGATTCTGAAGCTCCCGTGAAGATAAGCTGGTATCTCGCCAACACCCAAGGAGAGAAAAGTCGGTGAGGAAGGGCATGCTTTAGCCTCTGAATCGTTCTCTGGCCCTGCGCAGCCTAATTTGCTACTTCGGTTAGGCAATACTTCGGGCACCCGCAGCGCGCGAGCGCTCAACAGAATTAAGCGATTATCGAGAAGGTTGCAATCGGTCTTGGGACACTAATCATGGACGAGCCACATTCGAAACCAATGCTGCCGCCGGATTCAACTGTCGTGCCTATCCGTGATTCCTGGGGCGGCGCGTGGATACGGATCGTCCTCGTCGTGCTCCATGTCGCGATGTTGGCAGCGGCAATAGCGTTGACGCCGGCAGGGTACTTTTTTGAACTCGGTTATTACGTCGGCACGGTTCTGCTCTTCGGTAGCATTTTCTTGTGGTTCCTTCTGTATTCTTTGAATACCCGCAGAGGAGTTTTGGTGTTCTGCGCTCTGGCGCTTACGCAGGCCGGTTTCATTGCGTTCATAGGGATGCGGTTCCGGACTGAAAACAGAGCGGTCCAAAAGATAATGGCGGAAGCGATACAGCAACGAAAGGAGTGGGAAACCAGATGCGGCCGTTCTCGATGGACCCCCTTTTCGAAATGTGTTCAGGCAAGCGCCAGTTGAGTAGTGAGGAACTACAAGAGCTACACACGCGCGCCCGGGCCGCGGAGACAAAGTTAAATGACCTGGAGTCGGCAGAGATACACTGGGTCGCAGAGATAGAAATCCGTGTGGCGGCAGTGAGTCCTGGTGCGGCTCGTGATTTCCGGGCAGGTGTGGATAGCAGCCAGCCCGAGTCGAATAAGATTATGAAGCTGACAAGAGATTACTTCACCGAAATCGAGTGGTTGACTGAGTTCCTTATTCAGCGGCAGCGGCGGTATCGGGTAACGTCACAGGGGCTTGTGTTCGACAGGGCTGAGGACGCGAAGGCGTTCAACGAGAAGATTGATGCGGTCGCGCGCCTGCAGGAGCAATTGAATGAGTGCACCCGAAAGGCAGAAGAGGCACTGCGGCAACTGCCCGCCGCGCGTTGACCCTGCATCGCCAAATTCGTACACATAAGGACTTCCATGTTTGGACGTTCCGAACGAGGACTATAATCTGGTGCTGTATGACTGGCGTGCTTGGTGCCATCCCTGTCAGCAGTAATCGTCGAAGAACGCGAGTATCACGGCAAAAAAGTATCCCGTCTTCATGGCGGACTCGTAGGTGTTGCGAAGGGATGCGGCACCGAGGGGTATGCACAGGTGTTTACGGGAACCGTCAAGTCCGCTACCGATGTAGGAGAGACTGACAAACGTCTGCAAATAATACCGGACGAAATCTTCCTTGGCGACTCTGCAAACGAAGTCACAGCCATCGCGAACCAAGCCTGTCTTAGGAGTGAAATTCAGGCTGGCGACAAGTGGCTCTTCTACCTCTATGGTGACCCAAAGAGCGACACGCTAGTTCTTCCTTATGACAGCCCGAGCAAGCCGGTCCTTGTTGCTGATGACGATCTTTCCATGCTACGGGATTTAGGACGTCTCACTGACTCCGGCCTCCTGATCGGGAATGTCGAGCGATTAGGTGAGACTTACGATGTCACGCCGATTCCCCTTGAGAATCATAAAGTTGTTGCGACAAGTGTGGCCAACGGCACCAACTACACCACCTACACAAACGCCAACGGGCACTTCGAATTTGAGCTACCCGCAGGCTCCTACGAAGTAAGTGCTTCAACGGAGCACGGCTTACGGGAAGTCGAGGGTTTTCGCTCCATGCTGGGGGGCAGAATTCCCGTCGCGGAGAACCGATGTTGGGAAACCGACATTTCGCTCATAGCAGATGGAAAACTTGCTGGGCGCGTTAGGAGGGCCGACGGCAAACCTGCGACCTTCGTGAAGGTGGCAATAATCCCAATTTCTCCAGTACGAGCCCAGTTCACGGTTGTTACGGACAAAAATGGATACTTCGAGGCCCGAGGACGGCAACCTGGCCAGTACCTTGTCGGGATCGGGCTTCTGGAACCCTTCGCGAGCGCCGAATGGAAGTCGCGTGTCTACTATCCGGGTGTGCCCACCAGAGAACAGGCCAGAATCGTCGAACTTGGGGATGGCGAATGGCGTTCCGACATTGATTTCAAGCTCTTGCCGAGTCCCGCCGCCCAGTAATTGTTGTGGGTGCAAGTGAAGACTGGCAGTGGCCGTACGGGTTGGGCGCTGGCGGCAAAATCGACGGGCGACAAGTTTTGGGGCAGCCGCAATTTCGACGAGTTGTGCGGCGACTGAAGCGTTGGTTTAAATCTTCGACAGAGCCGAATCGTGTTTGTGTGCTTGACCGCCTTTGAAATACCGCTCGGTACCCGAGACCATGGCCGGCTATGAAGTCCTGAGCAAGCAGAGTAGTCCGTCTACGAGTTTTATTCGCGCCGCGCGAAAAGATCTCGCGGCCGAATATGAAGCGCTAAACCAACCGCAGCAGGCGGCGCGATTTCGAGCAGAGTTGGCTAGCGCCGCGGCCGCCCCCTCCACCAGTCGCTAATACGCCCACATTGTTGAGCCTATTGGCCACTCGCTCGTCCTTACCGTCCCGATCGCCGGCTTCCGACACCATGTCTTTCGCGATTTAAGAAATCATTTAAGAAATTAATGACGGTTTTTCCCAGAAGTTAGCGCAATGCGAAGTGAGTACAGACGGCGCACGGGAAGGAGCGGAGCCGCGACATAAGCAGGCTTGCTCCGCTTCGCGCCGACCCTCAATGCAAATCGCCAAGGGAATGGAGCATTATGCGCCGAGTTTGGGCGGAGGCGGAATTCTAATGACGCAAAACATTTCACCTTGACACGGCAACTGGCTGGGAATATACGTCCGGGTTGCGGCCCGAAGCTCCTCCCCCAAGGGCAACCGCCAGCAGCGCCGGCTTTCGTAAGCCATCAACCCGAATTTCGTTTGGAGGAGAGTTTTATATGAAGCAAAGTCGAACCGTATTTTCAATGATTGCACTGGCGCTCCTGTTTTCCGTGGGGACCGCGAGTGCCCAGACCTATACCGTGCTGCACACCTACCCAATCGGCTACGGCAACTATAGCGGTATCGGATGGCCGCAAGTGATGTCGCAGGGCCGCGATGGCCTCTTGTACAGCACTATCTCCAACGATGGAACGAAGAACGTCGGCACAGTGTTCAACATCACCACTGCGGGGCAGTTGAACACGATCTACAGCTTTTGCTCCCTAACCGGGTGCGCCGACGGTGGGTCCCCATTCGGTGGCGTGACGCTGGGCTTCGATGGGAACTTCTACGGGACGACCCAGGGCGGAGGGAGTCACGCGGCCGGCACGGTGTTTAAGGTCACGCCCACCGGAACGTTGACGACGCTGTGGAATTTTGCCAACGGCACCGATGACAGTGTCCCTGTCTACACGACGTTGCAGGGGCAGGACGGCAATATGTACGGTGTTTCTCTAGGACAGTATAACGGGCAGTACGGTGCCTTATTCAGGGTCTCTGCTTCAGGTGTATTTAAGGCTCTTCGCGACTTCGGCTACACCAACGGCGCAGCCCCCAACCTTCCGACGCAGGGCACCGACGGCAACTTTTATGGCACCGCGCAAGTTGGTGGAGACGCGACCTGCAGGTGCGGGGTGGTATACAGGGCGACGGCCGCTGGCGTGATCACCGTGCTCCACAAATTCAAAGGGTATCCTAGCGACGGATACCGGCCGATGGCAATGCTGGTTCAAGGCTACGACGGCAATTTCTACGGGACGACCTATCAGGGAGGCGCGAAAAATTACGGATCTGTCTTCAAGATCACTCCCTCCGGAACTTTCACACTGCTCTACAGCTTCAACAGCGTGACCGGGGATGGGCTCCTACCCTGGACGGGTCTGACGCTGGGAACCGACGGCAATTTTTACGGGACGACCGGCAGTGGTGGGACAAAAAATGCCGGAACGCTCTACGAAATCACTCCGGCAGGCAAAGAGACAATTCTCTACAGTTTCTGCGCTGTCTCTTGTCTCGACGGGTTCGGCCCTGCGACACCGCTCGTTCTGCACACCGACGGAAAATTCTACGGCAACACCAACGGGAACTCGTATGGTGGTTCCGTGTTCTACAGTCTCGATGTGGGATTCAAACCGCTCGTCGACCTGGTGACCTGGACCGCCAAGGTCGGGAAGACAGTCGAGATCCTGGGACAAGGCTTCACCGGGACGACCGCAGTCTCGTTCAACGAAGTCCCGGCGAGTTTCACCAACGTCTCCGATACCTATATGACGGCTACTGTCCCTGCGGGAGCGCTCACGGGTACCGTGACCGTAACCACGTTCACAAGCACGATGAAGAGTAACCGGGCATTCCTGGTCACGCCCCAGATTACGAGTTTCACTCCCACCAGCGGCATTGTGGGAACTGCGGTGACGATCACCGGAGTCAGCCTCACTCAGACCACGAACGTGACCATTGGCGGCAAGGCAGCTACCTTCACGGTCAACTCCGATACCCAAGTCACGGCAACCGTACCCGCCGGAGCGAAGACGGGTCAGAAGATCACCATCACAACGCTTGGCGGGGTCGCTACCAGCGCAGGCGCGTTTACGGTCGTGCCCTCCATCGCCGGCTTCAGCCCGACCAGCGGTCCGGTGGGAACATCAGTCACGATTACCGGAAGCAGCTTCACCGGCACGACGAAGGTGACTTTTGGCGGCGTTGCCGCAACCAGCTTCCAGGTCAAAAAGGATACGGAGGTGGATGCGCTCGTACCGACAGGCGCAGTGACAGGGCCCATCGCGGTCACGACTCCGGGCGGCACGGGAACCAGTGCGACCAACTTCACGGTCACGCCGTAGCACCCACAGTGCTAACAATATTGTGATTGGGACTGCACCCAAACCCCAGGTGCAGCGGCTCTAGCAATCGTTCTGCGCCGGATTGGGCCGGAGGAGGAAGTAGAGAAGGGTTAGGGCAATCAGGAAAGTCAGTCCCGCGATCATGGACCCACGCTTTGAGTAGTTTATTCAGGAGAAAAAATATCTCGCCAACGTATCGCCCGCAACGTGCGAGTGGTACAAGCAAAGTTTGAATTGGCTTCCCAACCCCTCACCGGATGAAGCAAGTGCGAACAGGCCGCGCAGCATTTCGTGCTTAGACCGCTCGCCCAATGTAGGTAAGAATTCACCGCGCGAATGTGGCAATTGCATGATGACGCGGTTAGACCCTTCGCACGCATCCGCATCACGAAGGCGAATGTGGGGATTTTTGTGGCGCACGCAACCGATCAAACTTGTAACTCGTTGAACGTGCTGAACGCCGTGAACGGCGAAGTTTTCAATCTCTGTGCGGGACGATATTTGCTAAGCCATTTATTTGCAACAACTAACCGTTAAATTACATCGCGAGAATGCAGTAATTAAGAGTCAGTCAGGGCTCGACTGGAAGCATGTTCCAAGTCCTCATGCGCGCTCAGAAACGACTGAAGCTTCCGCCGCTACAGCCATCCCGAGATTTGTGACCAAGTTCGCCCGGCTACAGAAACGGTACTTTAACAGCGTCCAAAGTGCCTCAAGAAAATCGATGGCCCGCACCTTCTTGCCATTTACCGTCGTGCGGGCCGTGTAACGAACTGGCACTTCGTCAATGTGATATCCGAGAAGGCGCACTTTGGCAGTAACCTCGGGACAGAACTCGAACCTTTCACAATTTAGCCTTATCCCTTGCAGCAGTTCTGCGCGAAAAGCCTTGTAGGCCGTCGCTTCATCTGTAATTCCAGCACCGTACAGGATGTTTGCTGTGGCAGTCAGAATTTTATTGGCAATCCAGTTCTTCCATGCCATTCCTTCAATGCTGCCGCGAAAGCGGGAACCGTACACGACCTCAGCGCGTCCCTCGACAATCGGCGTCAACAACGCTTCAAGATCACTGGGATCATATTCAAGATCGGCATCCTGAATCACAATCACATCGCCGGTTGCTACCTTCAGGTGCCCCGCGGGGCGCTGATGGGCTGATCCCGTTGCTTGTGCCTGCTTCCGCATACGGTATTAGCTTGGGGTCCTTCAGGTCGGCATCGACAATCCAAGCAGTTCGTTCGGGGAAACGGTCGAGCAGCAGACGATCGTGGTCAGTGCCAAGATCGCGTTGGGCCATCTTCAAAGAGCTGGAACTCGGAACGCTAAAGGTCGCGGAGGTTGCAGGTCTCAGAGTTGTGCGCCATTTTTCCCTAATTTCGCGCACGGGGCCGGAACCGCAAGGTCCGGCGGGCGCGTTCCGGACGTTCGCGCTCGGGCGTGCCCGGCTTCTCTCCAGTACTCCACGAAAACCGCCCCGCTCGGGCACCTCCAGCCGATGAGCTCAATTGACCGCGAATCAAAACTACTGCTTGGACGCTGTTCCCTCCGCCAAGGCAGACTCTGTCCATGAAGCGACCGTGACCACATCTCGACGCATGGTGTCCAAGGGCCGTCACTACTCGTCTCGCTGGCAGTGAAACAAATGACGCGCGTGTCCTTCATACACCGCGACTCTGCGGAACTGATATTGAGAGAGAACGGTGAGTTTGGAGACCTGGATGCACATCAGCAAAAGAAGTTCGTGAATGGAGTTGGAGGGGCACACTCTCGCATTCGGACGGTCCGATGAAGCTCTCATATGAACGCACCAAGAGAATGTCATTCAAGCTGGCAATATCATCAGCAGAACATCATTTCTGCCTTATCGCTATTCTGATTTCCGTTTTTTCTGCCACATTGCGGGCTCAGACTTCAGGCGAAATTGACACCTACTCATTATCGGGTTTGTTGACGCCTCTTTCGTTGTGCGATCAGCCTGCTGCCGACTGCTCACCAAACTCCACCGCCGCGTCTCCGCAACCGGATCCGGGTCAAAACGATGCCAGCGGCAGCAATAGCTACAAGAACGATTGGGTGCATTCATGGCTTCGTAAAGTGGACCAGGCTCGTGCCAGCCAGCCTCATTTTGTTTCGCCCATTGTCACAACTCACATCATGCTGGTGCAGCAATTCCGCTATGACATGTCCTGGCAGCAGGATCCTGCGGGCGGTACGGTAACCTCGAACTATGGCGCGTCACACGGCCTGGAAATCATCCCCACAACGCGCCTGGAAGTGGGAATATTTCCGCCAAGTTACCTTGTGCATCAGTCGAACGTTCCGGATGGATTTGGAGACTTCTCGTGGCAAGTGAAGTTCCGGGCGTTTTCCGCGACCGAGGGTAAGGGCGACTACTTCGTCGGATTTTTTCTCGGTGGATCGTTCCCCACGGGAACTCCACCGAATGGATTAGGCCATACTGTCTTGTCCCCCACTTTCGCGGCCGCGAAAGGGATCGGGCCCTGGGACATTCAGAGCACAATTGGCGCGAATCTCCCAGCCAGTGGAACAAATCTCCTGGGCCGCGCGATTGTCTTCAATACCGCCGTTGATTACAGGATCAAGGGAAAAGTCTGGCCTATGCTCGAGCAAAATTCAATCTTTTGGTCGGGCGGGACGCTGGACGGAAGGAAGGAGGTTTTTCTGACGCCGGGACTCGTGCTCGGCGGCTTTCCACTGGCCGACCGACTGCATCTCAGCGTTGGCGGCGGTGTGCAAATCGCCGCGACGAGCTTTCACCAATACAACCATCGCTGGATTCTATCCGTGCGCTTCCCGTTCTGAACAGTTTTGGTGTCAGAGAAGTCTGTCCGCTAGATGAACAGGAGCTGTGGCCGATGCTCACTCACGTTCACCCCTGCCGCCTTGCCTGCCCGGCGGGGCCAGTGGCAACTGGATTGCTCAAGTGGTCTTGGGAGAAAGAAACATGAAAAGCAGTTTGTTTGTCGTTATTCTTGCAGTCGTCAGCGCTGTCGCGGTTACTTCCGCAACCGGCCAGTCTAAGCCATCCCAAGAAGGCGTAATCGTAAATGTCAACAAGCAGGACGTCGCGACCCCACCTGTAAGAGCAGGCGCTAGTCCTGTTCATACACCATTGCAGTCGCACTACTATCTTTACAACGTTTCTGTGCGATTGAACTGCGATATCTACGTCGGCCGCTACGAGTCTGAATTCGATGATCTTCCCGACGCACTGTCGCCCAACAATCACGTTCCGATACGCATAACGAAGCGCGTGATGTACCTCGACTTTCCGGGTGAGTCGGTGAAAATACAAATCGTTCGCCACAAGGTTAGCCACGCAGACGCGTGTGGGCAGGCAAGTCTCGCCAAGCAGTAGGCATAAAGACCCTCCTCCTTATTTCCGACGGAGGGGCTGCAACAGAGTGAGTGCCACAGTGACAGCGGAGCCGCGGCAAGGTGAATGGACGATGCCAGGATCAGTTAAGTTCAGGGTGGATCGAGAACCTGCGCGTGTCGGAGGGGCATATTTCATGAACCGCCGGGAATTTTTGCGACTCATTGGTGCTACCGGTGTTGCGGCGCTGACGGCTTCCTGCAATCGAATCAACTCTGCGGTGGGGACTCTATCGAATCCGGCTGACCTCATTCGATTCCCGGAAAAAACAGAGATGATCTTGCTCACCGACCGGCCGCCACAATTGGAAACCCCGCTCCACTATTTTCGACAGGATCTCACGCCGAACGAAGCTTTCTTCGTTCGGTGGCATCTTGAAGGGATCCCGACTTCCGTGGATCTTCGAACATTTCGGCTCAATGTCAGCGGCCATGTCCGGAAGCCGTTGCAGCTAAGTGTGGGTGAACTCCAGTCGCAGTTCGAGCCAAGCTCCATCGTCGCTGTCAATCAATGCTCGGGCAATTCTCGTAGCTTCTTCGAGCCACGCGTTCCAGGCGGTCAGTGGAAGCATGGCGCAGTCGGGAACGCCAAGTGGACTGGTGTTCCCGTGAAATCGATTTTGGATCGTGCTCAAGTGAAGTCAGGCGCGGTGGATGTCTCCTTTAATGGGCTTGACGCGCCGCCACTGCCTTCTGTGTCTGACTTTGTGAAGGCACTTTCGATCGACCACGCACGGGATGGCGAAGTAATGATCGCCTACGCCATGAATGACCAGCCGTTACCCATGGTGAACGGCTTCCCTCTGCGCCTCGTCGTACCGGGGTGGTACGGAACTTATTGGGTAAAGGCTCTCAGCGACATCACTGTGTTGCCCCAGGCATTCAGCAACTTCTGGACGGACAAAGCGTATCGCATTCCCAACGCTCCAAATGGCACCGAGTCTCCAAAGGATTTGGCCAAGGACACAATCCCTATCAATCGATTCAACGTGCGTTCCATATTCGTTCGTCCTGATCCCGATGAAATCGTGCATCCCGGAACGCTGACCGAAATTGAAGGCATTGCTTTCGACTCCGGTTACGGCATTAGACGAGTGGAGGTATCGACGGACGGGGGAGCCACCTGGGCAGAAGCCCGACTGGACTCAGAAATTGGAAAGTACTCGTGGCGACGCTGGCGGGCGTCCTGGACACCAAGAAGCCGCGGACAGTATCGACTTATGGCCCGCGCGACAAATGCGGTGGGAGACACTCAGAGCAAGGAACAGTGGAATCGCAGTGGTTTTATGTGGAATGTAATCCAGCAAGTTGACGTAAAGGTGGACTAACAACGCATGACCCCAAAAATAAAGAGTGTGGTTCTCTCGCTGGGGCTTGCGGCACTCGTCGCCGGCTGCGGACATCCATCAAACATCACGAAGGAAGCAGATCATGGCCTCGCTAGCGCAAGAATGGAACCGATGCTTGATTCAAAGGCAGACAGCCCAGTTCATACCATCGTGATGCCGCATGACGAGCCGGTGTTTCCGCCGGGTCCTGGGCAGGATGAATTTGTGACCGCGTGCGTCGTTTGCCATTCACCGCGATACATCACGATGCAGCCGCGATTTTCCCGGACTACGTGGCTGGGTGAAGTCAACAAAATGAAAGATGTTTACGGCGCACATATTTCTGATGACCAGGTGCTGAGAATTACGGAATACTTGGTTTCTATCAATGGAAAGGCCGGCACTGGTCGCGCTCCGAAAGGCGCATATGGCGAATAACATCGGAAGGGAGCATCAGCCGCCGTCGCGGCCACCGATACGCCTGCTGGTTTTCCTACTGCTGCTGGGTACGCTGTTTGCTTGGTGGGGAACACGCGACTATCGCCGTCTATTTGGAGAGTCCCTGCGCGAACCGGTTGCCGCCGAAGGTATGGTTCTTCCGCAGGTAACGCAAGAAGAGAGCGCACTGCTGGGTCGCGGTT
>WNFJ01115942.1_pt2 | contig 15693 bp, 16 predicted proteins | sample 5400461 | NCBI WGS metagenome assembly WNFJ01 (sample SAMN13153349, study PRJNA577476) | soil metagenome | isolation source: 115 cm saprolite on Douglas fir-dominated hillslope | place: USA:California | collected 2013-09-17 | reverse complement strand
CCGCCGAGCTTGGCACGATCATGAAATCGGACATCGCCAAATGGGCGCGGGTGATCCGCGACGCCGGCATCAAGGCCAGCGAATGACGCGCGATTCCTGTTGGCATCCGTGACGCCCTGCGTGTAATTGAGCGCCGAGATTCGGCCGACTGTCGCGGAATCGACCAGGAGAAGATCATGGCCCGCATCGCGCACATCGCGCTCAAGGTTCAGGACCTGGAGAAGGCGACGAAGTTCTACGAGGACGTCTTCGGCATCTACCAGACCAAGACCGGACACGCGCGCGGGCATACGTCGCGGCATATGACCGACGGCAATATCGACCTCGCGCTGATGACCTACGATCGCGAGGACGACGAGGAGGCGATGCTCGCCGGCCCCGGCCCGTGCATCCATCACTGGGGCATCGAGGTCGAGGACCGCGAAGCGACCGTCAAGAAGATCGAGAAGAACGGCGGCACCATCTTCTCGGATCCGGAAGAGGGCGCGCTCAAGTTTCGCGCCCCCGACGGCAACATGGCCGAGATCGTCGGCGTCGGCCGCTACAAGAAGAAGGACCAGAGCGACAAGGCGCGCATCGTCCATCTCGCGCTCAAGGTCTCAGACCTGGAGAAGGCGACGAAATTCTACGAGAACGTTTTTGGCTTCAAGCAGGCTTCCACCAAGCGCAACGGCGAGCACATCTCGCGTCACCTGACGGACGGCGACACCGATCTCGCGCTCATGATCTACGACAGTGAGAGCGCCAAGGAGGCGCAGCTCGCCGGGGCGGGCCCGCGCATCCACCACTGGGGCCTCGAGGTCGCCGATCAAAATACCTTCGCGGCGACGATCCGCCAGTACGGCGGCGAGATCCTGTCGAAGCCGGGAGCGGGGGCGCTGAAATTCCGCGCGCCGGACGGCACGGTGGCCGAGATCGTCTCGGCCGGCCGGTACGAGAAGGCGAAGCACGGGTAGGGCGTCGCTTACCGCCCCTCGCGTGCCCAGGTCGCCGCCAGCCCGCCCAGCAACAGCAGCAGGCCGAGGAGCCCCGTGAACATCGGCAGCACGCCGATGCCGCGCACGATGCTGGCGTCGCGCATCTTGAGGCCGAGCCAGTCGTCGCCCTTGTAGGTGTCGCTCGAGCGCACCGCGATGATGCGCGGCATGTTGAGCCCGGAGGCGTCGGTGACGCGCCGCGCGTCGCCGCCGGTCGCGTTGGCGAGGGAGCTGAGCACCTCCGTCGTGGAGGTGACCTCGGTGAACTCGCGCGGGTTGGCAGGGCCGACATTGACGAGCGCGGTGAGCTTGCCGTCGGTCGCGCGCCAGAGGCCGAGCTCGTTGGCGTCGACCGCGCGCCGCCACACGCCGGGCTCGCCCTGCTCGAGCGTCAAGGTGCGCGTCGCGCCCGAGGGCGTGGTGAGCGTCACCTGATCGACGCCGCCTCTTCCTCGAGGTCGGGCTGCTTCATCAGCCAGTGCGAGAGCCGGCGCAGCAGGTCGAGATGCGGTCCGCCGCCCTCGTAGCCGCGCGCCCACAGCCAGATGTGATCCGACAGCAGTAGCGCGACCCGTCCTTCGCCTTCGCGCGAGAGCAGGAGCAGTGGCTTGTCGTCCGGCCCCTGCATCACCGTGGTGCCGTTGGCGGTGCGCGTGTCGACCATGCGGAACCAGCGGCTCCAGTGCGGCGGGTCCTCGCTCGATCCTTCGAGCCCACGCGTCACCGGGTGGCGGCGGCCGAGATCGCTGATCTTGGCGCGGAACGGCGCCTCGGTCATCTTGCCGCTCGGCTCCGCGGGAAGAATCTGATCGAGCGGCGTGCGCCAGATGCTGCTCGGGCTCGCATAATCGGGACCGGCCGCGACCATGACGGCGCCGCCTTCGCGCACGTATTTTGCGATGTTGTCGAAATAGATGATCGGCAGCACGCCCTGGCGCGCGTAGCGGTCGAAGATGATGAGCTGAAACTCGTTGATCTTCTGCTGGAAGAGCTCGCGCGTCGGAAACGCAATCAGCGAAAGCTCGTTGATTGGCGTGCCGTCCTGCTTCTCGGGCGGCCGCAGGATGGTGAAGTGCACGAGGTCGACGTTGGCGTCCGACTTGAGCAGGTTGCGCCAGGTGCGCTCGCCCGAATGCGGCTCGCCGGAGACGAGGAGCACGCGCAGCTTGTCGCGCACGCCGTCGATCGAGACGACGGCGCGATTGTTGACGGTGGTGAGCTCGCCTTCGATGGGCGAGGCCTCGATCTCGACGATGTTCTGCCCCGCATGCGGGATCGGGATCTGCGCCTGCACCACTTCGCCGGAGCGCACGGTGCGCTGGTCGAGCACGTCGCCGTCGCGGCTGATCTTGATCTGGGCGGTGCCGCGCGGCGCGCCCGAATCCTCGATGCGGAAGCTGATCGTCTGCTGCTGGCCCACGATGCCGAAGCGCGGCGCCGAGACGAGGACGACGCGGCGGTCGCGCTCGTTGGGCACGCCGGTGATGAGCGCATGCAGGGGCGCGGCGAAGCCGAGCGCGCCCACTTCCGCCGGCACGTCGTGCACGCGGCCGTCGGTGATGAGGAATGCGCCGGCGATGCGTTCCGGCGGCACGTCGGCGAGCGACGCGCTGAGCGCCTGGAAGAGCCGGGTGCCATCGGTCTCGCCGTCGGACTGCCCGGCCTCGACCTCGCGCAGTTCGAGCCCCTGAATGCGCTTGAGCCGCTGCACCAGGGCGGCGCGCGCGGCTTCGGTCTGCGCCGTGCGGTCGCCGAAGCTCTGGCTCGGGCTCTTGTCGATCACGACGGCGGCGACCGAGGGAAGGGGGTCGCGGTCCTCCCGCGTGAGCGACGGATTGGCGAGCGCCGCCACGAGGAGCACCAGCGCGATCGTGCGGATCAGCGCGCCGCGCGTTCGGCTGGCGAACAGCAGCAGCGCGATCACGGCGACGGCCGCGACGCCGGCCCACATCACGACGTCAGGCACGAGCGGCGAAAAGGTGAGACCGAAGCCCACGAGAACGTTCCTTTGGATCCTACTGGCCTAGCCGCTCGAGCAGCGCGGGCACGTGCACCTGATCGGCTTTGTAGTTGCCGGTAAGCGTGTACATGACGATGTTCACTCCGGCGCGGAAGGCGAACTCGCGCTGGCGCGGCTCGCCCGGAACGAGCGGCAGCATCGGCTGGCCGTCGCTGCGCGTCGCCCAGGCGCCGGCGAGGTCGTTCGAGGTGATGATGATCGAGGATACGCCGTCGCCGCCGCGCGCCGGACGCTTCGCCTCGTCGTCGTTCTCGTCGACCGCCGGCATCGCCTCGACCCAGAGCTGTCCGGAATTGAAGCGGCCGGGGAAGTCGCGCAGCAGGAAGAACGTCTTCGTCAGCACGTGGTCCTTCGGCACCGGCTCGAGCTCGGGAATATCGAGCGAGGAGAGGATCGCGCGCAGCGCCACCATGCCGGGGCTGCGCGTCTCGCCGCCAGGCCCCGGCGGCGCCATCACGGCATCGCGCGTGTCGAACAGCACGGTGCCGCCGCGCTTCATGTAGGCATCGATGCGCGCGAGCACCTGCGCCGACGGTCTTGGCGCGTCCGGCACGATCGGCCAGTAGATCAGCGGAAAGAACGCGAGCTCGTCGCGGCCGAGGTCGAGGCCGACCGGCTCGCCGGCTTCGAGCGCGGTGCGCTGCGCAAGGAAGAGGGTGAGGCCGGCGAGACCGGCCTTGCTGATGCTGTCCACCTCGGCATCGCCGGTGATCACGTAGGCCAGCCGGGTCTCGTTGGTCGCCTTCTTGGCGAAATCATCGGCGGTCGCATCGGCCGCAAAGGCCGGCGCAATCGTGAGCGCGGCGAAGGCGGCAAGCCCGACCGCGAGCAACAGCGCGGTCGCGATCCGCCGCCGCGGCAGCAGCCGGTAGATGCCGCCGGCGAGCCANNNGAGGGCGTCGAGCAGCAGGAGCCCGAGCGCGGCGAGGAAGATCGGACCGCGCAGATCTTCCGGCTCGCCTATGCGATAAGGCTCGATGCGCGCATTGAGCGGACCGACGTCGATCGGCACAATCCGGTCCGCCGGCGTGAGCGTGTTCACCGCCAGGAGTCCTTCGGGCGGGCCGTAGAATCCCGGCGGATTGTCCGCCTTGGCGCGGCCCGTATAGTTCGCCGGCACCGGCCGCGCGGTCGGCGGCGGCGATTCGAACTGGCCGAAGCCGTCGAGCACACGGGTCGGCGGCAGCACCTCGCGCGTGCCCTGCTGCGCCGTCGCTTCGTTTGCCGAGATGGTGCCCGACAGATTGACGATGCGCTTGAGCATGTCGACGAAACTGCCCGAAATCGGCAGGTCCGACCAGCGGGTATCGGGCCCTTGCCGCGCCGCACGGCCGTGACAAGCGGCGTGCCGTCGGCGAGCGTCGCCCAGGTCCGCTCGGAGAGGCCGGAATCCGGCTCCGCCAGCACCTGACGCGTGACCGTCACGTCGTTGGGCACCGGCATGCCGGCGAACGGGCTCTCGCGCGAGAAGCCGGCGAGGTGCTGCGGCTGATCCCAGCTCAGGCTGCCGCCGAGGATGCGGCCGCCGCGCCGCAGCTTGACCGGCACCAGCTCGTCGTCGGCGGCGGCGAGCCGCGGTCCGGCGAAGCGCACGAGCACGCCGCCGTCGTCGATCCAGCGCGCCAGGCGATCGCGCTCTTCCGGCGCGACCGTGCCGACATCGGCGAGGATCAGCATGGGTACGCGCTGCTCGACGAACTGGCCGATCGCCTCCGAGGGCGATCCTCGCTCGCCGAGACGCACGTCGGCGAAGGGCCCGAGCGCACGCGCGAGATAATAGGTCGAGGCGAGAAGCGGCTGCGCGGTCTCGCTGGTCGCGCCGGTGACCACGCCGATGGTGCGGCGGCGCCAGCGCTTGTCGAGGAGCTGCACCACGCCGGACGAATGCTCGGACATGATGTCGAGGCGGGCGATGTCGTTGCGGATCTCGACCGGCAGGTCGAAGCGGGCCTCGGGCTCGCGCGCGCCGGATGGGAAAGCGTAGCGCGCCTCACCGAGCGGGAGACCCTTGAGATCCATCGCGCGCACGATTCCTTCGTCGTCCCGCGCGATATCGGAGCGCAGCACCTTGACGGTGAGCATGGCGGCCGCGTTGTCGGCCGCGGTGAGAGCGTGGACCGGCCGCAGCCCACCGGTGACGACGGTGATCGCGCGCTTGTCGGCGAGCCGCGCCAGGCCTTCGACGAATTCGCCGGTGCGGCCGAGATCGACGCCGTCGGTCAGCCATATCAGCTCGACTTCGGGCTTGACGGCGAGGAAACGGCCGAGCGCGCCGAGCGCTTCGCTGCGCTCGACGGTATGCGGCTTGGGGCGAAGCTGCCGCAGCCGCACGCGCGCCGAGCCGGCCGTCTCGAGCGAGATGTCGCGCGTTGCGTCGGACAGCGGCGCGAGCGCGACGGGCCGGTTGTCCTGCTCGGCGCGCACGATGAGATCCTCGGCGGTGCGCAGGCGTGAATCCCAGCTCGCCGCGGCGGACCAGCCGTCGTCGATGAGCAGGACCAGCGGCAGGCTGCGGTCGGTCGCCGCGAGCGGCGGATTCCACATCGGCCCGGCGGCCGCGATGATCACCAGCGCGGCGAGCGTGAGACGGAGCAGCGTGAGCCACCACGGCGTGCGCGCCGGCGTCTCCTCTTTCGGAGCGATGTCGAACAGGAGGCGCGTGGGCGGGAAGGCGATGCGGCGCGGGCGCGGCGGCACCAGCCGCAGCAGCCACCACAGCACCGGCAGGCTGAGCAGGCCGAGGAGCACGAGCGGTTGGGCGAAGGCGAGCGGAAGTCCGGGGATCATACGTGTCTCCCGGGGACACCGGCGCCGTGCCAGCGGTTGATGCCGGTGCCTTCGCGGCCGCCGCCGAGCTGCGCGTGCAGCTTGAGCAGCAGATCGGTCGCCGGCTCGGTCTCGGCGCGAATCTCGTCGCGATGGCGGGCGATGCGCGCCTCGTAGTCGGCGCGCCAGGTCTCCGCCCGGCCGGCCGTGACGGCGCCGGCGCCTTCCGGCTCGATGAACTCGATGCGGCCCGCATAGGGGAACGTCTCCTCGGCCGGATCGATGATCTGCACCACATGGCCGTGCGCGCCCGAGGCGGAAAGCTGCGCGATCGTGCGATGCACGTCCTCGATCGGGCTCCACAGGTCGGAGAGCACCACGATCTCGGCGAGCGGGGAGGGCGAGAACGACGGCGGCAGGCTCGCCCGCACGGCCGAGTCATGCACCATCGCCTGCGCCATCTTCTCGACCACGTTGCGGCTCGCGGTCGGGCGCATCAGGCCCGGAATGCCGATGCGCTCGCCGCCCTCGATCAGCACCTCGGAGAGCGCGAAGGCGATCACCAGCACGCGCTCGAGCTTGGTGTCCTGCGCGAGCGATGACTTGAACATCATCGAGGGCGAGCGGTCGGGCCACAGCCACACCGTATGCGCCGCCTCCCATTCCTGCTCGCGCACATAGAGGTGGTCGTCGCGCGCCGAGCGCCGCCAGTCGACGCGCGATGCGGGCTCGCCGGAGACGAAGCGGCGGTATTGCCAGAAATTCTCGCCCGGGCCGGCGCGCCGGCGTCCGTGCAGGCCGTGGATGACGGTCGCGGCGATGCGGCGCGCTTCCAGGATCAGCCGCGGCATGGTGGCGGCGAGCGAACGCCCGTCACCGATGGCGCGCCAGATCGCCTGGGTCTCGTGGGCACGGGCCGCGCTGTGATCCGCCATCGGCTATCCGATCATGATCCGCTCGCGCGCACCCTCAACCGAGCTTGGCCTTGAGCCGGCCGACGACGGCCGAAATGGTCTCGCCGTCCGCGCGGGCTGCGTAAGTCAGCGCCATGCGGTGCTTGAGGATGGGCTCGGCGAGCGTCAGCACGTCGTCGATCGAGGGCGCGTAACGCCCGTCGAGCAGCGCGCGGGCGCGCACCGCCAGCATGAGCGCCTGGCTGGCGCGCGGGCTCGGACCCCAGGCGATCAGCTTGCCGACCTCGCCCGCATCCGGACCCGGCCGGGCCGAACGCACCAGCGCAAGGATCGTCTCGACGACGGATTCGCCGACCGGCAGGCGACGCACCAGGCGCTGCGCCGACATCAGGTCCTCCGCGGTCATCGCCGCCTTCGGCTTGGTCTCCTCGGCGCCGGTGGTGTCGAACAGGATGCGGCGCTCGGCGTCCCGATCGGGATAGTCGACGTCGATCTCCATGAGGAAACGGTCGAGCTGGGCTTCCGGCAGCGGATAGGTGCCTTCCTGCTCGAGCGGGTTCTGGGTGGCGAGCACGTGGAACGGCTTTGGCAGATCGTGGCGCGTGCCGGCCACCGTGACGTGCTGCTCCTGCATCGCCTGCAGCAGGGCCGACTGGGTGCGCGGGCTGGCGCGGTTGATCTCGTCCGCCATCAGGAGCTGGGCGAACACCGGACCGGAAATGAAGCGAAAGCTGCGGCGGCCGCCCGGGCTTTCCTCCAGCACCTCGGTGCCCAGGATGTCGGATGGCATCAGGTCGGGCGTGAACTGGATGCGGCGGGCGTCAAGTCCGAGCACCGTGCCCATGGTGTCGACCAGCTTGGTCTTGGCGAGGCCGGGCACGCCGACGAGCAGCGCATGGCCGCCGGACAGCACCGTGGTCAGCGCCTGCTCGACCACCTTTTCCTGGCCGAAGATCACCGCTCCGATCGCGGCCTTGGCGGCGCGCGCGTGCGCGGCGGTCGCCTCGGCCTGGCGGACGATCATGTCCTCGAGCTTCTCGGGACTGTCGGTTGCTGCCATCGATCGTGCTCCTTGCTCGAGTTCCATCGGACGTCCAGGCACATAACGCACAACGGCCGGGTTGCGGTCCTCACCAACCGCCCCCGACCCACACTTGGCGTCCCTACCCGCAGGGGATGATTCCCCGCATCCGCCTTGAGCTTACGCTATTTTCGCGCAATGCGTTCCGGGAATATAAGGCCGGCGCGCGCGTGCGGATGACCCGGTTCCTAGAGTCGAGGCGAACAATGGCGAAGGAAGGGCAGGCGCTCGAAGGTATCGTGGGAGCGGTCCGGGCGTCGGGCGCCAAGGGACCGCCCCCGGTCCATCTATGGAATCCGCCCTATTGCGGCGAAATCGACATGCGGATCGCCGCGGACGGCACCTGGTTCTACCAGAAGACCCCGATCGGCCGGCCGGGTCAAGCTCTTCGCCTCCGTCCTCAAGCGCGAGGGCGATCGCTACTTCCTGGTCACGCCTGTGGAAAAGTGCGGCATCGCGGTCGACGAGGCGCCGTTTCTCGCGGTCGAGCTTGCGGTCGAGGAGGGCGATTCCGGGCGCGCCCTGCGCTTCCGCACCAATGTCGACGACTGGGTGGTGTGCGGCCCCGACCATCCGCTCACCTTCGAGCCGGAGCCCGCGACCGGCGGGCTCAAACCGTTTCTCCACGTGCGGCGCGATCTGTGGGCCAAAGTGACGCGGGCGCTGTTCTATGATCTCGTCGAGCTCGGCGAAGAGCGGGAGATCGACGGCACGCGCATGTTCGGTGTCGTCTCCGCCGGAGAATTCTTTGCCATGGCGCCGGCCGATCAGCTTGCAGGACTGCGGTGATGGAGCAGACCACCGAGGAGACGGGCCCGAAGGTCACGCACGCGTTCTTCGACCGTGCGCGCGCCCGGCTCGATCTGCGCGTACCGCCCGGCCTCACCGATCTCAGCGTACCCGTGACGCGCGGCGACCTCGATCTCGATCCCGAGATGTGGGAGCGCGCCGGCGTCTCGGCGACCAAGCCCGCCGCGGTGCTGGTGCCGGTGGTAGACCGGCCGGACCCCGGCGTCATCCTCACCGTGCGCACCTCGGAGCTGCCGAGCCATGCCGGGCAGATCGCCTTTCCGGGCGGCAAGATCGACAACGCCGATGCGGGGCCGCTCGCCGCGGCGCTGCGCGAGGCGCAGGAGGAGATCGGGCTTCCGGCGCGTCTGATCGAGCCGATCGGCTATCTCGACGTCTATCTCACCTTCTCGGGTTTTCGCATTCTGCCGGTGGTCGCGCGCGTCGAGCCGGATTACAAGCTCGTGCTCAACGCCGCCGAGGTGGCGGATGCGTTCGAGGTGCCGCTCGCGTTCCTGATGGGCCCCGAGACCCACCAGCGCCATACGCGCGACTGGAAAGGCATCCGCCGCGAATACTACGCGATGCCCTACCAGGAGCGTTACATCTGGGGCGTCACCGCCGGAATTCTGCGCAACATGTACGAGCGCATTTACGGGGACGCGACATGATCCGCATCTTCGGCATCGAGCTCGCGCTCTTTCTCGCGCCGTTCATTCTGTATGGACTGTTCGTGTGGGCGACGCGCGAGGGCGTGCTCCATCCCGAGGCGTGGCGAGTCCCGGTGCTCGTCAGCCTCACTCTGGTGGCGCTCGTGCTCACCGCCGCCGGCTTCGTGGTGGTGGCAGAATTCTCCGGCTCGCCGCCGAACTCGACCTATATTCCGGCGCACATGGAGGATGGGCATCTCGTGCCCGGGACGATGAAGTGACCCAGCCCGACACCACCTGGCTCAGCACGGGACCGCTCGCGCACGTGCTCGCGGTGCTCGATCACGCAGGTGAAGAGGCGCGGGTCGTCGGCGGCGCGGTGCGCAATGCGCTGTTCGGCCAGCAGCCCGGCGAGATCGACATCGCGACGACTGCGTTGCCGGGCGCGGTGATCGAACGCGCGCGCGCCGCCGGCTTCAAGGCGGTACCGACCGGCATCGACCACGGCACCGTCACGGTGATCGCCGACGGCATGCCGTTCGAGGTCACGACCTTGCGGGCCGACGTCGAAACGTACGGGCGCAGGGCCAAGGTCGCGTTCGGCCGCGACTGGAAGGTCGACGCCGAGCGGCGCGACTTCACCATGAACGCGCTCTCCATTAATCGCGCAGGCGAGATCTTCGACTATGTGGGCGGGCGCGCCGACATCGAGGCGCGGCGCGTGCGCTTCATCGGCGATGCGCGGCGGCGCATCGCGGAGGATTATCTGCGCATCCTGCGCTTCTTCCGCTTCCACGCGACCTATGGGTCGGGCCCGCCCGACCCCGACGGGCTCGCGGCCTGCATCGCGGGCCGGGCGGGTCTCGAACAGCTTTCGCGCGAGCGGGTGCGCATGGAGCTGATGAAGCTTCTGGTCGCGCCGCACGCCGCGCCGACGCTCGCGGTGATGGCGGAGGCCGGGCTGCTGGCCGCGGTGCTCGGCGGCGTGCCGGTGCTCGCGAGCTTCGAGAATACCTGCAAGGTCGAGGCAGCGGCCGGCGTCGCGGCGGACGCGGCGCGCCGGCTCGGCGCGCTCGGCGTCTCGGTCGTGGAGGATGCGGCACGGCTGTGGCAGCGGCTGCGCCTGACCAATTCCGAGCACGCGCGTCTCCTCTCCATCGCCGAAGGCTGGTCGTCGATCGCGCCCGGAGACGAGGCGGCGGCGCGCGCGCTGCTCTACCGGATCGGGCCCGATCGTTTCATCGACCGCGTGCTGATTGCCTGGGCGCGCTCGCCGGCGGGCGCGGCCGACGAGCGCTGGCGCGATCTCGCGAGCCTGCCGGCACGCTGGACTGCGCCGAAATTCCCCCTCAAGGCGCGGGACTTCATCAAGCGCGGCCTGGAGAAGGGACCAAAACTCGGCGCCGCGCTCGCGGCCGCCGAGAACGCGTGGATCGCCACGGGATTTCCCGGAAATCCGGCAGCGTTGGAGGAGATCGCCGACCGCGCGGCGGCGGGTGCCGATCACGCCCGCCCAAAGTGATCGCGACCGACGCCGACCGCGTGCGCCCGGCCACACTGGCCATGACGGCTGGAAACACGGTTCGCCATTCGCTATTCGCTATTCGTCGTCAACACTCATCCCGCGCCCATCCGTGCTTTCAGCTTTCGCCGACCTCTCAATCCTCGAGTTCCTGCTCATTGCGGGCATGGGCGTGCTCACCTCGCTCATCGGCGGGGTGGCGGGCTACGGCACGGGCGCGCTGATGCCGCTCGTGCTGGTGCCGATCGTCGGTGCCGAGCCGGTGGTGCCCATCATCGCGATCTCGGCGCTGATCACCAACGCGAGCCGCGCCACCGCATTCCAGAAATCGATCGACTGGCGGCGCGTCCTGATCGTGCTCTGCGCGGCGACGCCGACCTGCGTGGTGGGTGCCTACGGCTATACGCTGCTGACAGGGCAGGGCGCGATGATCGTGATCGGCGCCATGCTGGTGCTGTCGGTGCCGCTGCGGCGCAGGTTGAGGTCGCGCGGGCTGCGCTTCGACGACAAGGGGCTGGGCATGGCGTCGGCCGCCTGGGGCGTGGTGGTGGGCGGCACCACCGGCGCGGGGATCATCCTGTTGTCGATGCTGATGGCGGCCGGGCTCGACGGCATCGCGGTGATCGCCACCGACGCGGTGATCTCGATCGTGCTCGGGCTGGTCAAGGTCGCAGTCTTCGGCCTTGCCGGCGTGGTGACGTCGCAGGTGGTCGCGCTTGCGCTGCTGATCGGGCTCGTGGCGTTTCCCGGCGCCTTCCTCGCGCGTGCCCTGGTCGAACGCCTGCCGATCCACGTCCACACCGCGATCCTCGATGCGGTCGTGCTGATGGGCGGCGCGATCATGATCGTCAGCGCATTTCGGCGGTAAGGATGCGGCGAATAGCGAATGGCGAGCAGCGAACAAGTAGCTATTCGCTGCTCGCGACTCGCCCCATCCGCGGCGCGAGCATGGCGGCGCCGACCGCAAACAAGAGCCACATCATCACGCCGCCGAACACGATCCAGGCCAGAAATGTTCGCTCGTCGGCGATGATCGAGTGAGGTTCCTCGACCCAATAGAGCAACGGCGCGCCGTTCGCTGTTTTGAGCTGATAGCGCTCGACCGCACGTTCGACGGCGCTGTGCGCCGGCGAGAACAGCGTGAACACGTAGCGGACCCCGCCTCGAAAAGGCAGCCGCCAGTTGCGCGGGGTGCGAAAGTCGCGCGGGCCGTAGCCGCTAACATTGGCGACCGCCCAGGCGGGCACCGGATCGCTCGGCGTCCAGCCGAAGGGCACGATCGGCGCGGCGCGCCAACCGCCGGTCGGCGGGATGTTGCCCGCCGGCGCGACGAGCAGTGTGCCGCTCGCGAACGCGCCGGTGAATTCGATCGCAACCCGCGCGTCGGCGAAGCGGAAACTCGCCGCATAGCGGTGGTCCGAGGTCTCGTTGAGCGCAATCGGTCCGGCGTCGGGGCCGAACATCTGCACGTCGGAATAGATCGCGATGACGAGGCCGATGCTCGGCATCAGCACGGCGCCGGCAAGCGAGGCCACGGCGCTGTCGCGCCCCGACCACAGGCCGAGATTGAGGCCGACCACCACCGCGGCGAATATCGCGAGCGCGGTCCAGCCGAGGCAGACGATGGGCACGACGACGGCGGCGACGATCAGTACCGATGCGGTGCCGCGCGCAATCGCCCACCACGGCGCGGGATGACTGAGGCGGGAAAGCGGTGAAACGGGCATCGGCGGGCTCGCGGTCATCGGTGTAACCGCCATCGTATCACGATGCGGAGCCGCCCAGCCGGCTCGCGGCTATGCGCACCAGCGCCGGACGTTGAACACGTGACAGAAATAATTCTTGGTCTGGTAGCGCAGGCGAATGTCCTCGATCCGGCGCATGGTCAGCACCATGAACGCGTGCAGTCGCATCACCTGAAAATCGAGCAGTTCTTCCGTCTCGTCCATCTTGGCGATGTAGCTCGTCTTCCCGTCGGGATCGAGTTCGGTTTCGGCGCCCCATCGACGCGCCAGATTGATCTTGGAATGCGCCTCCTCGAAGCAGGTGTAGAGCGTGATGATATGGTGCTTGGCGCTGCGCCAGTCGACGGTTAGCCCGTTGATGTCGACGGGCTGCAGCGTGTCGATCGTGCGGTAATCGGGCAGGTCTTTGCGGCAGTCGAATTTGCGTTTGAGCAGCGCGTTGCGGCTGATCGGATCGATGCCGAGGGCCGTCGCCGAAGCGGGATCGCGATAGGGATTGCTCGGCCAGTCGATGTAGATTTCCATCTTGCGCGCGAGGAGATCGCTCGCCTTGCGGAACGCGAGTCTCGCGTCGACGTAGTCCTTGTACGCGGCACGGCCGCTCTTGGTGAGAAACGCGTCCTTGTCGGCTTCGACCTTGGCGTCGAGCGCGAACTTGAAGCTGAAGAACAGGATCTGTTGCGTGTTGACCGCTGCGGTCAGCAGGTTCGACGTGTCTGCGAACGCCGAGGTCGCGGCGGCAAAGTCCTCCTTGTAGCGCGCGATGTTCTGCTCCTCGCGCCACGACGTGTACTGGAAATAGGATCCGACGAGCGCGGTGACGAGGCCGACGATCGACATGTTCTTGACGACGTCGACGGTCTTGTCCGCGACAACGAAGCGACCCCAGAAGCCAGTCAGCCAATTGGTAGGCATGGATGTTGCCCTCTATCGTCGCTCCCGAGTTTGGCGCAAAAGTTGTAGGCGGTCAAAAATCGTGTTGAGCCTGTAAGGCGGCGCGGTGCGCTGCTTAGGGCCATTTCACCACCGGCGGCATCGACGAGAGGATCGAGTCGACGTTGCCGCCGGTGCGCAGCCCGAAGATGGTGCCGCGGTCGTAGAGCAGATTGAACTCGACGTAGCGGCCGCGCCGCACGAGTTGCTCCTCGCGCTCGGCCTCGCTCCAGGGCGTGGCCATGTTTCGCCGCACCAGCTCCGGATAGAGGTTGCGAAAGGCGCGGCCGGCTTCCTGGGTGAAGGCGAAATCGGCGTCCCAATCGCCGCTGTCGAGATAATCGTAGAAGATGCCGCCGATGCCGCGCATCTCCTGGCGGGGCTGCAAATAGAAATACTCGTCGCACCACGTCTTGAACTTCTCGTACGGCGCGACGCAGGCGTGAGCGTCACAGGCGGCGCGCATGGCGGCGTGGAACGCCTGCGTGTCGGGATCGTCCTGGCTGCGGCGCCCGTCCAGCACGGGCGTGAGATCGGCGCCGCCGCCGAACCAGGACTTGGTGGTCACCACGAAGCGCGTGTTCATGTGCACCGCCGGCACGTGCGGATTGGTCAAATGCGCGATCAGCGAGATGCCCGACGCCCAGAAGCGCGGGTCGTTCTCGGCGCCCGGGATCTGCGCGCGGAATTCCGGCGCGAACTCGCCGAACACGGTCGAGACATGCACGCCCACCTTCTCGAACAGGCGGCCTTTCATCAGCGCCGTCACGCCGCCGCCGCCCGGCGCGCCGGTTGCGTCCGTGCGATTCCATGGCGTGCGCACGAAACGTCCGGGCGCCGCGCCGTAGAGCGCCGGCGGCGCCTCGTCCTCCAGCGCTTCGAACGCGGCGCAGAGGTCGTCGCGCAGCCTTTCAAACCAGGTGCGCGCGCGCGTTTTTCCGCTTTCGAGTTGGCCGGCGTCCATGGCGAATAGTAGCGCCGCGCTCTCCTGTTCGCCATTCGCTATTGGCGTCGTGCGATCTGCCGCATCGCCTCGCCGACCGCCATCGCGCAGGTCATCGCGACGTTGATCGAGCGCAGGCCGGGCTGCATCGGGATTTTGAGCCGCACGTCGGCGGCCTCGTGCACCTCCTCGGCGACGCCGGAGGTTTCGCGGCCGAACAGCAGGATGTCGCGCCGCTCATAGGCGTGGTCGAGATAGGACTCGGTGGTGCGCGTCGTGAACAGAACGAGGCGCAGCCCCTCGGCCCGTCGCCAGCTCTCGAAGGTCGCCCAGGAGACATGGCGGATCAGCGTCACCTGATCGAGATAGTCCATGCCGGCGCGGCGGAAGGCGCGGTCGCTCGTGGGAAATCCCGCGGGCTCGATCAGATGCGCCTCGATGCCGAGACAGGCGGCGAGCCGGAGGATCGTTCCGGTGTTCTGGGGAATATCGGGCTGGTAGAGCGCGATCCGCATGGAGATGGCCTGTCGGCGGCTGGCTCGCGACATATTCGGGAGCCGGGTCGAAGCGGGCAACGCCGCACGGCGTCACACCGCAGAATCGAGCGTGCAACGCGCGGGTTTCCGGGCGCAAGACGGTCGGTGCGCAGGGCGTCAGACGCGTCCGGGGCGCATCGCGATTACCCGCGAAATCCCGATCATTTCCCGCTGTTTACGACCTTCGGATGGGGTGTGGCGCGGGCGGGCTTGCGCTCGTCCGGCAAGGGTGCCAATAGAACGCCGCGAAATCGTGCCGCTTGGCCGCCGTCCCCAGGGCGGGCCGCGGCTGGATTTCCCGCCGTTATGGGGGGCGCCACGCCAGGAGCGCTTGAGAAGCCGGTCCACCGCGCGGGTGGATCGGCCGAGAAGAAAGGATCCGATCGTGACGACGATGTCTTCGGCCGAGCCGACGCGCCGCGATTTTCTCTACATCGCCACCGGCGCGGTGGGCGCGATCGGCGCCGCGGCGACGCTGGTGCCGCTCATCTCGCAGATGAATCCCGACGCCTCGACGATCGCGGCCGGCGCGCCGATCGAGATCGACCTCGCTCCCATCGCGGAGGGCCAGGTCATCAAGGTGTTCTGGCGCGGCAAGCCGATCTTCATCGATCATCGCACCAAGAAAGAGATCGAAGAGGCGCGCTCGGTCAACGTAAAAAGCCTGCCCGATCCCGAGCCCGACCAGGCGCGCGTCAAGGAAGGCCACGACCAGTGGCTCGTGCTGATCGGCATCTGCACGCATCTCGGCTGCATTCCGCTCGCCCACCAGGGCGACTACGGCGGCTTCTTCTGCCCGTGCCACGGCTCGCAATAC
>WNFJ01478336.1_pt1 | contig 15694 bp, 13 predicted proteins | sample 5400461 | NCBI WGS metagenome assembly WNFJ01 (sample SAMN13153349, study PRJNA577476) | soil metagenome | isolation source: 115 cm saprolite on Douglas fir-dominated hillslope | place: USA:California | collected 2013-09-17 | reverse complement strand
GGCCAGAGCGCGGCGCAGGCGATGGCGCAGAACTTTCTGCGCGCGAAGCTGGGACTGGACCTAAACGGCTGGGACTACTTGCCCGAGGAAGCGAACTCCAAAAAGAAAACCAACCGGCTCGATTGGGATTTCACGTGGGAAAAGCGCGGCTTCCGCGCGAAAGACGCGCCGTACCGGCTGCAAGTTACCTTGCAGGGAGACAAACCCGGCGAGACCAAGGAATTCTTGCAAGTCCCCCAGGAATGGGAACGCAGTTACGAAAGACTCCGCTCCGGAAACAACACGCTCGCTCTCGTTTTCACTCTTCCCTACCTGTTGCTTCTAGGGACCGCGGTTTGGCTGGGAATTCAGTTGACGAAGAGTGGGAAGACCAGCTGGGGCGCGGCGGTCAAGCTGGGATTGCTCGCGGCTGTTATGTTATTCCTGCAATCGCTGAACGACTGGCCGCTCTGGGGAGCGGGATACAACACAAACGACTCATACTCCAGCTTCCTTCTCCTGGAAATAGGGCGCGCTTTGCTGCTGGCCGCCGGTACTGCTCTCACCATCACGCTGGTGCTGCCTGCAGCGGAACCTCTCTACCGTAGCTTCCAGCCAGACCAGCTAAGCCTAGGGAAAATATTCACGCGGCGCGGGTTGCGCTCGAAAGAGTTTTTCTCCTCCTCGGTCGTGGGGTTGTGCCTGGCAGCCGCGCACATTGGTTTTATCGTCGCCTTCTACATCGTTGCCACTCATCTGGGAGCGTGGGCGCCGCAGGAATTGAATTTCGATAACTCTGTGAACACGGCGTTTCCTTGGATTTCCGGCGCGGCCATCGGGCTGCTCGCTTCCATGAACGAGGAGTTTACGTTCCGGCTGTTTGCGATTCCGTTTTTCATGCGCTTCACGCGTTCTCGCTGGGTGGCCGTGATCGTTCCGGCTTTTCTCTGGAGCTTCCTACACAGCAATTACCCGCAAGAACCGGCCTACGTCCGCGGGATCGAAATAGGGATCATCGGGATCGTTGCCGGAATCGTGATGCTGCGCTGGGGCATCCTCGCGACGCTGATCTGGCATTACACCGTGGATGCCTCGCTGGTCGGGTTGCTGCTGATTCGTTCGAATAGTCTGTACTTTAAGATATCCGGCGCCGTCGTTGCCGCAGCCGCCGTGGCGCCCCTGGCATTTGCTTGCGTCTCCTACCTGACCCGCGGTGGGTTTGAAAGCGATGAGGACCTTCTCAATCGCGCGGTACCCGAGCCGGAGGTCGATCTCGCAGGCGAACCTGCGACCGCAGCTTCAGAAGTCAAATCGAGAGGGTATAGCGCGCTGGCACCGGGCATGATCAGCTTCCTGGCAATCTGCCTGCTTGCCGGAGGCGTGCTGGTTTGGCGGCTGAAACCGCCATCCATCGGCGAATACTTGAAACTCTCCGTCAATGGGCGAACGGCACGCGCGCGCGCCGACCAGATCATGCGGCAGCGAGGCCTTGATCCAAATTCGTATTATCACGCAACCGTTTTCTTCGACATCGCCGATCCGGTTGTGAATGAATATCTGCGGCAGCGCGTCGGCATTGCGGGAGTCAACGCTATCTATTCCGAGCGCGTTCCAGTTGCGCTCTGGCAGGTACGTTATTTCCGGGATAGCCAGACAGAAGAGTATTCCATCAAGCTCAAGCCGGACGGTTCATTGCTCGCCATTCACCACAGGCTTGCCGAAGACACGCCGGGAGCGTCGCTGAGCAAAGAAGAAGCCGTTGCCAAAGCCGAGAAGTTTCTTCGGGAAGAAAAAAAGATCGAACTGAGCCAATGGAGTCTCGTCGCAGCAGAGTCCGACAAGCGCCGCCACCGCATTGACCACGAGCTCACCTGGCAGCAGAATGTGCCGCTCGACCCCGGCTCCACCTCATCGGCTGAGGCAAGGGGCCATGCGTATGTGCGCATCAAAGTCGCGGTGTTGGGCGATGAAGTCACGGATTACCGTGACTCCTACTATCCCAAGCCAGAAGCGCGAGAGGAGCAGGAACAAAAGGAAGGAGGAACCTACTGGACATTCATCAAGATTCCCGACGAATGGCGCCGTAAGCAAGAGGAACTCTCGCTCTTTCGGACGGTCTTCAACTACGTAATCCCGATCCTGTTCTTGGCAGGCCTCGGCCTCACGGCCCTCATTGTTTTTCTGAAGAACTTGAAATCAGAAATCGCCCGCGCGATTCCCTGGAGGCGCATCGCGCTGTGGTCGGTGTGGGGACTCTGCGGTTATCTGGCGGCATTCCTGCTCGGCAACCGTATTGTCAGCTCACTGAATACCTACAATACCGCCATCGCGCTCAAAATGATGTCTGGCCTAATAGTCATTGGGGCGCTATTCGGCGCCCTTTTTACTTTCGGCGGCATCGCGCTGCTATTTGGCGTGGCCTGGTATTTCGCCGCTCGCGCATTTGGTGAAGATCGTTTGCCTGGCTGGTCCGGGATGCCCGGCGCTTACTACCGTGACGCTCTCTGGATCGGCTCAGGGGGAGCGGTAGCCCTGCTCGGACTCGAGCGTCTTCTCGCAGTTGCCTCGGCTCACTGGCCGACCGTGCACCGGTCGCTGGAAGCTTCATTTGGCCAGGACTTTGACGCGCTTTTGCCTTTCGCTTCGATTCTGGGAGGAGCAGTCCAGCACGCTTGGTTTCGCACCGGCCTCGTTGCATTGATTGCTGCCTTTGTGGGGGCGCAGGTGCGTCAGCCTGCTCTCCGTATCTTGCTTCTCGTCGTTGGGGCGCTTTCAGTTGTAGGCAGTAGCTGGGGTAGTCCGGGAGACTTTACGATGGAATTTCTGGGGCAGCTCATCGTGGTCAGCGTCCTCGCTCTTGGAGTGCGCTATGTCATGCGATTCAACATGCTCGGCTTCTTTCTGCTAGTCGTGGGCACTTCCCTGTTCAGCGGCGGCGCGGAGCTGCTGTCGCAGCCGGATTCGTTCTATCGAGCCAACGGTTATGCGGTTCTGCTCGCGCTGGTTTTGCTCTTCGCGTGGCCGTTTGTTGCTTGGCGCTTGAACAATTCAGCAAGAGCCGTTGGAGGTGCGGACTCCGCCCAGTAGCCTATCAAAGGGAGGGCTCAGACCTGATTTTGCGAGCCCAATCCGAAGGAAATTCCTGAAACAAAATCCACAAGTTAGCCGTTGTTATTAGTGGGAAGCGGTGCTACCCATGGGCGCTGAAGTGCGTCCAAATTGGGTAGTCGTGTGGGCGTGGTGTCCAGCCGCCTGCTAGAATTTGAACTAAGGTGTTGTTTTACAAGCGACAACACCGGCGCTCACGAAGAGAAAGCGAAAATGCCGCTTCCCAGATTGGCTTTGGCTTTGGCCGATAACAACGGTCGCTCGGGTAGCACGGACGCCGCCCTGGCCTCGGTGATCTCCTTGTCCCACCTCGACGAGCGAGCCCTAGTCGCGGAAGCGCAAACGGGCAGCCGTGCCGCTTTCGAGGAGCTGGTGCGCCGCTACGACCGGGACGTCCTGCGCCTGGCGTTGAATCTCATGAAACGGCCCGAGGACGCGCGGGACGTTTATCAGGAAGCTTTCCTCAAAGTCTACCGCAATCTCCACCGCTTTCGTTTCGAGTGCAGCTTCTACACCTGGCTCTACCGCATCGTCACCAACGTGTGCCTGGACCATCTGCGCCGGCGGCAGGCGCGCCCCGAAGACCAGGCTCCGGAACTGAGCGCGGGCCTGCATGAGGAGGGCATTACCGACTTTTTCGAGCGCCAACGGGAGCAGCGCCCAACGCTGGACCCCGAGCGAACTCTCATGGGAAAAGAAATCAAAGCGCGCCTCGCCACCGCCATGGAGCGCCTGTCTCCGCGGGAGCGCATTGTCTTTGAGATGAAGCACTATCAGGGCTTGAAGCTGCGGGCCATCGGCGACGTTCTCGGCACGACGGAAGAAACGGTGAAGAATTCGTTATTCCGCGCCACACGCAAACTCCGCCATGAATTGGGAGGCCTGCGATGAGCGTTTTTGAGAAGAGCGTGAGCTGCGCGGACGTTGCGCCGCTCCTTGTTTTCTATGCCTGCGATGAAGTCAGTGAAAAGGAACGCCAACAGATTGATGCCCACGTGGCGAATTGCACCGGTTGCGCAGCGCTGTTGGCTGAAGCGAGCGGACTCCAGGAAGTCATGGCCGCGGCTCCGCAATCCGCCGATGAACTCGATTCTTCCGGCATCCTACTCGCGCAGTGCCGTAGCGAGCTTGCAGAGGTTCTCGACGATCACGCCGCGCCTCCGGTCCAGGATCACTGGCGCCCCTTCGGCTGGCTGCGCCGCTGGATGGCGCTGCGCCCGGCCTGGAGCGGCGCCCTCCTGGTTTTTTTCGGAATCCTTGTAGGAACGCAGGTTGTGCCTCGGCTGCAAAACGCTACCAGCGACAATGGTCAGGCCATGAACGTCACGGCCAAGCCTCGGCTCACGAAAGATCAACTGGATAATATGGCAATCGCTGGCGTAAATTTTTCTCCTTCCTCCGATGCCGAATCTCCGAACGTGCAGCTCCATCTCAGTGCCGAGCAGCCCATGATTCTCACTGGCCGCGCGGATGATAGCGATATGCGCAGCGTCTTGACCTACGTTGTGGAGAACGGTGAGCGTTTCGACGCTGGTGTCCGTCTCGATTGCCTCGAAGCGCTAAAGGCGGCTTCCCGCGATCTACAAGTTCGCCAGGCTTTGATCGCCGCGGTTCGCAAGGATCAGAATCCGGCCGTACGCATGAAGGCCCTGGAGTCGCTCCGGGATGCGGCGTCGGATGATGCCGTGCGGCAGGTCCTGCTCGATGCGCTGGAACATGATGGTAATCCGGGTGTCCGCGTCGAGGCCGTCAATGTGCTTGTTGGATCTTTGAAGCCCGGCGAATCCCAAGAGAAGGCGCCCGAAGGGCCCGCTGCCGCGCTATCGATGAACCCCAGCGGTCCGGTAGAGGATCCGTCCATCGAACGCGTGGTTCGTGTATTGCAACAGTTGCAGCGCCGTGATCCCAGCCGTTACGTGCGTCTGCGCAGCGCTGCCGCGTTGCGGCAGATTGGGCCGCGCGAAGTAGAGTAGCTGGCAGGCAGAGGGAAATCTCGTCAAACGATGAGCGTACGATTCCATCAAAGACTCTCTTCTTTCGCACGACGTGTCACGCCCTTGCAAGTCTTCGCCCTCTTTTCTGTAGCTTGCTTCGCCCAACCGGTTTTTGGCGCCGCAAAAGAGACCAGCGAGCCCAGCCAACCGGCAGAACCGGGTTCGCAGCACGCCGCGGCCGACCGCAGCGGAGTCCTGGCCACCAAAGATAGCCTAACGCTGCGGCTAACGACGGATCTTGGATCTGTGAACATTATCCAAATCGATCCCGGCGCCGCGCCCGTCGTGCGCTACACCGTGCACATCGAGACCGATGCCCGTGGGCCCGCCGCGCAGCGGCTGCTTGATGCTTACTCTCTCAAAGCAAAGTCCATCACTTCGGGCGTGGAAATCACCGGCACGCTTCCGCCGCAAGCGGCGCGCTCCGCGGGCGCCCAGTTTTGGGTGCAGTTTGAGGTCGCCGTGCCGCGCGGCTATAACGTCGAGGTGAATACGGAAGGCGGAGACATCACAACGGGGGACATTGGTGGAACCGCCAGCGTGCGCACGCAGGGCGGGAACATCAAGATGGGACGCATCGGTGGTTCGGGGCCTCGCGATGCTTCCTGGGGACGTACTGCCGCCAAACTGGAGACGCAAGGCGGACACATCCAGGTTCTCGATGTCTTGGGTAACCTCACGGCCTTTACTGCGGGCGGACACGTCAACGTGGGCAACATTTCCGGAGATGCTTCGCTGCGCACCGGAGGCGGCCATATACGCGCCGGCCAGATCGGAGGACGCGCCGAACTGGAAACCGTTGGCGGCAACATCACCGTCGCTCATGCTGGAAATTTCGTCAGCGTGCGCACCGGCGGCGGGCAGATCGATTTCGGCGAAGTGCGCGGTTCGGTGCACGCACAGACGGGCGGAGGCGGCATTCGCGTCATGTATGTTTCCGGTCCTATGGAACTGGAATCGAGCAGCGGCAGCATTTGTTTGACTCGAGTCGCTGGCGCGCTGCAGGCGGCTACTTCCGGAGGCACGATCACGGCCTGGATTAATCCAGATCCGCCATCGGGAGGCGGAAATGTGCGGCTCGCGGGTGCTTCGCAGCTTGCTTCCGGAAATGGTGACATCATCGTGTACCTACCGAGGAATCTTGCCGCAAACATTGATGCCACGGTGACAAACGGGGGCGAGCGCCGCATCGAAGCAGACCCCGCGCTGCACTTGACGATTCAGCCGTCTCCCAATGGCCCCGGTCCCATACATGCCATGGCCGTTCTGAATGGAGGCGGCGCTCCGCTCAAATTGAAAACCACGGCTGGAAAAATTCGCCTCCAGTTCCTCGATTCAGAGATTGCGCTTCGCGAATCGCTCATTCGCGAACAGATGGATCGCCTCAACAAGAGACTCAAGGAAAATGGATTTGATTCAGTCTCCTTTACACCGGGAGTGACGCCAACAATTCCGCCTTTGTCCGAACTCCCCACACCGCCCCCAGCGAAAACGGACTGGCTCGATAGCTGGCTCGCCAGTTTGGAAATCGCCATCAGGGGAGGCATTACTGAGAATGCGGACGATTTCCATAAGCGCCTTATCAACTTTCCGAAGCCTTCCTATCCGGGACTGGCACAGCGCGCCGGCTTGCAAGGAATCGTGAAGCTCCAAGTGCGAGTCAAGAAAGACGGCAGCGTGGAGGTGCAGAAGTTATTGGAAGGTGATCCGGCGCTCGCCGACGCCGCCATCAGCCGGCTTGGATTAACGGCAAGCCGGTCGAAGTGATCTCGACAGTGACGTTTAACTTTCAGTTGCACTGAGCAGCAGTCGTCTCAGCGCGCGAATTCTAGTCCTCGGTTTTCGTTGTTAGCTCGTACTCGAAGGGGGTAGAACGTCATGCTTCGTCTAGCTTTCCGCGCGATTCCTCTATTTGTGTTGGTTCTGGCAGTTGTATGGGCCGTTCCCAGCTTCGCGATCAGCAAGGAGTCTAATCAATCCTATCCTCTGCAGCCCGGGGGTTCCTTTGAGCTGCAGAACGTCAACGGCACCGTGGACGTGCAAGGCTGGGACCGCAACGAAGTCGAAATCCGCGCCGTGAAGACCGCGAAGCAGAAGGAGTCCGATCTGGAGCGGGTTTCCATCGAGGTTGATGCCAAGCCGGACGGCGTGTCTGTATCCACTCACTATCCGCAAAATGAGGGTGTCGAAGTGGCGGTGGACTACACCATCCACGTTCCGCATGGCGCGCGCGTCGAGCATATCGGCACAGTGAATGGCACTCTACGCGTTGCCGGCGTCGAAACGGTGGAAGACCTGCACACCGTAAACGGCAATATCGAAGTGTTCGAAGCCGGCGGGAGCGTCCACGCGCACACCACCAACGGCAATGTGCACCTGGAGCTGGCGCACTTGCAGGACAAAACCGGAGCCACGGCGGAAACCACCAACGGTTCCCTCGTCCTCGCCGTGCCATCCGATATGCAGGCGAATGTGGAAGCCCGCTGCCTGAATGGAAACTTCTATTCGGAACTTCCGATCACGATGGAGAGCACTCAGCGTCCACGGGAAATGCACGGCAAGTTGGGCCGCGGTGGCGCTCCCATTCATTTGCGCACCGTGAACGGCGGGATCCGCGTGGTCATTCTGCGGTCGACAGTCTGACGATTTACCGTTTGCTGCGTCTAACCGCTTGAGGAGGATGGGACGACAATGAACAAATTTAATTTGCTTGCTGCGGGTGGTGCCGCGGCTCTGGGCCTGGCGTTGCTCGCTCTGCCCGCCAGTTCTTCGAGGCTGCAAAAGCCGGATGATTCCACGATTGCGCGCTTGCAACAGAAAATCGAAAAACTGCAGGCAGAACTACAAGCCAAGCAGGAAGTCCAGGAAGGACAAGCCCCTGAGCTTGCCGATGCACTCGAGGAGTCCGCGCGGATTCTCGCTTTGCAGGATCAGGACCTCCAGAAGGTCTCACCCCTTGAGAGTCAAGACTTCAACTTTGTGTTCGGCGATGATGGTTCGAGCTGGCTGGGCGTTGAAACACATGAAGTGACGGCGGAAAAGGCTAAGGAGTTGAAGCTCTCTGCCGAGCGCGGCGTGGTTCTGGGAAAAATCGTTCCGGACAGCCCCGCGGCCAAAGCTGGCCTAAAGGAAAATGACGTGGTGACGGAAATCAACGGACAGCGCGTCGAAGGCACGGCGCAATTTCGCCGCATGATCCGTGAGATTCCCGCCGGTCGCTCCGTGCAATTAACGGTTTGGCGCGATGGGCGCGCGCAAACCATTAGTGCGACGCTCGGCAAGTCCGAAGAACGCCGCCACGCCATGAAGATGGTGACGCCGGAACCCGGAACCTTCGCTTTCCGGATGCCGGAGATGCCGGAAATCCCGTCGATGGAGTGGAACGGCGCCATGCTCATGGGCGGGCAGCCGCGGTTGGGCATCGATGCCGAAGATCTCAGCGGGCAGCTCGGCGCATTTTTCGGCGCTCCCGATGGCGAGGGAATTCTCGTTCGCGACGTCAACTCCGGTTCAGCCGCCGAAAAAGCTGGCGTGAAAGCGGGAGATGTCATTACCTCACTGAATGGGGAACGCATTCGCACCGTCGGCGAGCTTCGCGAGAAACTCTCCGCAAAACGCGATGATAAGGACCGGACGGTGAAGCTGGGCGTGCTGCGAAACAAGAGCGAGGTCTCGCTCACCGTGGAGCTGCCGGCTCCCGCGGCGCGCGCGAAACGCTTCATCTCACATCGCACCAGCATCTAGTAGCGGAGCAGACTTCAGAAGGTCCTCGGTTCTGCCGGGGACCTTTTTTATTTCCATTTTCCCGCGTGAACGTACGGGTGTCCGGAAATTGGCTGGTCTTCGCCGCCAAATTGCAAAATTTCTTGAGTTTTTCTGCGTGACTTTCTCAGAAGTTCATGAACGCGTTCATCGCTCCTCCGGCGGGAGCGAAGAAAACGCCGCATCGAAAGCCGCATAGTGGTGATGGTGTTCGTCCGGTTCGTTTAGTGCGGCGCCATCGCGCTCCACCCAGGCATGGGCTTCAAATTTTTGGCCCTCTTTTCGAATGCCGATGCGCAAGCGCGAGGATATTCCCTGTCGCTCAAGCAGCCACCACAGAGTCAGCGATTTTGCCAGACAGGAAGGATGGACCAACCCGTGCAGGTCCGCGGCGTTGACCATGTGGGCGGTCATCGCTGCATCTTTGCTTACTAGGGCAGGATCAAGTTCTGGATTTGTAGTTGAAAGGAAGCGTTGCAGGGCCGCTTGCGTTGCTCGAAAACCACGCCAGCGCAAGCTCAGGGCGACCAGCGGCAGCAGCACCAGGGCGCGCAGAAAAACCTTCCGCGCCGGGCGCTCCAGCGCGCTAAATCGCCGGAACCGTTCCCACATCAGCAGGGAGCACTTGGAGCAACCCGCTATCCACGAGCCGGCTCAGAAGTTCCGTCAGGTTGCTGCGCAGCAATTCCGGTTCGACGTCGAATTCCGCCAGAAGCTCCTGGTAAGCCGTGTCGATGTTCGGCGAAGCCGTCACAAGCTGCCACATCCGCGTGCCAATCTCGTCCAAGCCGAAGTACTGCTCCGTCTCGAGGTTCAGCAACACGGCTTCCCGATCCAGAAAGCGGACCAGAGCGTGCGCGGGTGCAACGGCGCGGCCGGCAAATGAAAATATCGGCACAGCTCCTCCAAGGGAACCTCGGCCTTCAAATTCAGTATGCGCAAGAGGATTGCCCCAGGCAGAGTATTCTACCGGGCATTGCCATGCTTCGCCACGTGCTAGGCACACAAGGAAAAGGTCGATCGAGCTATCACGGTTTCTTTTTCTTCACATTTACCTTGGTGTCGATACCCGGAGCGATCTGCTGCAGTCCATCGAGCCCCTGTTTGGCTTGCTGGCCCCAGATTCCGTTGCCATCGAGCTCGACAGCCTTCTGGTAAGCCTCAATCGTCCCTGGCTGAACAATGAATTCCAGCTTGTCACCGACCTTTTTAGCTTCCATCGCGCCTACCAGGGCGGTCGCCAGTAGATACCATGCTTTCGCGTTCTTGGGATCGAGCTCGGTTGACTTCTTCAATGGTTCCAAAGCTTCCTTTAACCGGCCGGCATTGGACAAGCTGATCCCGAAGTTGAGCCACGCCCCAGCGGCATTGGCAGGATCCAGCTCTGCGCTCTTGGTATACGCAGCCTTGGCTTCCTCGATTTTTCCCGCGCGTGCCAGCACGTTGCCCATATTGTTATAGTAGCCGGCCTCGTCAGGCTTCGCGCTGATGGCCTGTTGGTAAGCCTGCGCTGCTTCTTCATTACGCCCGGCAGTGTCGTAAGCTTCGCCGAGCCTGGCCCAGATCTTGTGCAGGTTTGCATCCTTCTCGGGCGCGCTCTTTTCTGCGGCCTGAAATTCCGCTGCGGCCTGATTCGAAAGGTCGTTTACTTTTTGTTTCGCAGCGTCGCGTTGGTCCGCCGCCGCCTTTTGCAGTTCAGCCTTCGCTGCCTTCTCTTGCTCAAGTAGCGCCAAACCTGCGGTGAAGTGCGCCCTCATTCCTTCAAACTTCGACTTTGCTTCCTCGGCTTTCTTCGTTGCTTCCGGATTTGCGGCGCCCAGTTTGGCGATGATTTCTTGGAAATTAAGATCGACTTTCGCGTCTTCACCGGATTGCAGTTGTTTCTTGACCTCGTAAGGCGGGTTTGTATTCGGGGGAGGGAATACCACAAAGACGGAGTAGACGCCGGTTCGCAGGTTGCGGAAAGCATAGTTTCCGTCTTTGTCGGTCTTCGTTTCTTGCTTTGCTCCTTGTGAGTCCACTGATCGCATCACAATGTCGGCCCACGGCTTGCCGTCAGGACCGATGATCTTACCGCTGATTGACGTCTGGGCCGCAGCGCGCGGTGCAAGTGCACCTAAAAGCGCAGCCATCAGGATTGCAGCGAGCACCCACGACTTATAAATTCGCTTCATGCTCCATTCTCCTTTTTCACAGGGGAGCCCTGCCCGGGGTACCCGGGCCGTGTGCGCCCCATTATCTCTCATCCGCGCCAGATTCCAAGCTCAGCGCCGGGCAGAAACGGTTTGGCGGTAGGGTATAGGATCCGTCGCGCCGGCTTCCGCAAAGGCGCGCAAACGCAGCAGGCAACTGTCGCATACGCCGCATGCGACATCCTCTTTTTGGTAGCACGACCAAGTTAGATGCAGAGGCACGCCCAGTTCGATGCCACGACGGATGATTTCACTCTTCCTCAACTTGATCACCGGTGTTACGATTTCGATTTGCGTTTCCGCCCGCGTGCCCACGCGAATTAATTCCTGAAACACCTGGTAATATTCCGGCCGGCAATCCGGATAACCGGAACTGTCTTCCGCCACCGCGCCGATATAGATCGCTCCCGCGCCGATCGCTTCCGCCCAGCTCACCGCCACGGAAAGAAAATGTGCATTCCGAAAGGGAACATACGTCACGGGGATCGCACTGCCGTGCGGCCCGGGAGCACCCAATTCATTCTCCGGAACGGAAATGCTCTTGTCGGTGAGCGCGGACCCGCCAATCGCGCGAAAGTGCTCGAGTTGCACAACCAGACGTTGCTGCTCCCCGTAAAAATCCGCAATGTCTTCAAATGCGCGCCGTTCGCGTTCCCACGTGCGCTGGCCGTAACTGGCGTGCAGCAACGCGATGTTCGAAGCGCCATGGTGTTCGCGCGCAATCGCCGTGCACACGCACGAGTCCATGCCCCCGCTCAAAAGCACCACAGCCTTTCGCTGATTCGTTGCTGTTACGATTTCCATCGCTTCCGGTTCGCTCTGTATCCTTAACTTTCTTTACCTCATTAACTTCCTTTACTTCTCTTTCCTCAAACGCCTTTCGTAGCCGGGTCCCAAATAAATTTATGCAGTTGCAGCCCCAGCCGCACCGCCAAGCCGTCAGCCAGAATCCACTCCACGAGCGCGCGGGGCTCGAGGCCCGGCCATTTTCCCTCGGGATCTTCAAACGCCGGCGAAAACAAAACTTGTTTGACACGACGTGCTAGTCCGTGATGCGCCGTGAAATCACGCGCAAACTCATAATCGCGCCGCGTGGCGAGCACAAATTTCACTTCATCGTTTTCCGAGAGCGCCTCAAGATTGCGCATTTCGAAGGTGTCCGGCTCGCCGGAGTCGGGGCACTTTACATCCACAATCTTGATTACTTCCCGCGGCAGCTTGCCGATGAAGCGCTCGCCGCTGGTCTCGATCATGACTGTATAGCCCGCGGCCAGCAGCTTCTCGGCGAGCGGATAAATTTCTTCCTGCAACAAGGGCTCGCCGCCTGTTAATTCCACCAGCGGAACGGAACCTTGTGAGGCCGCCAATTCCTGGCGTCCCGAAAATTCATCGACGCGCGCCAAAACTTCTTCCACGCTCATCTTCTTCCCGCCATGGAATGCGTACGCTGTGTCACACCAGGTGCAGCGCAGGTTGCAGCCTGTCAAACGCACGAAGATGCACGGCAGCCCGGCGCGTGTCCCTTCGCCCTGAATCGATTTGAAAATTTCCGTGATGACCATGTTCTCTCGAAACTCACTGCCGGCGTGGATTCGCCTTGCGCACGCTCCTGTGCGACAACCAGTAAATCGTGCCGAAGAAAAGAGCCACCGCAATTACCAGCCGCGGATATCCCGGCGCAATTCCCATGGACCGCAGGACAACGATGTAGCCCGCCGCCACCAACAGTGCGGGAATCATGATGATGAAAAAGGCCCGATTCATCGGCCCACGCGTTTTCCCGGCGGCTACGCCCCGGGCCGGTACTGCGCCCGGCTGGTATCCGTTTCCCACAAAATGACGTCGGTAACCCGCGCGCCTGGCGGCAGATCCTTCATTTGCCGGGTGACCTCATCGTAAAAATACTTCGCCACGTTCTCCGCCGAAGGATTTACGGTCTTGAACGGTTCAAGATCGTTCATGAATTGGTGGTCCAGCCTGCCCATAATCTCGCGAATCACCTGTTTGAGATGGGTGAAGTCCACCAACAGCCCGCTGGCATCGAGCTGCGGCCCTTCGAGCGTCACACGCACGCGATAATTGTGGCCATGCACATTTTCGCACTTGCCGCGGTACCCGCGAAGGGCATGTCCGGCCGAAAAAGTCTCTTCTACGCTGACTTGAAACATCGCTCTCCAAAATGGCGCTGCCCGCTTGTTGCGGATCTCGCTGGATCGTGACTCCTCAGGCGGGACTTGCCGAACTAACGCCGAGCCGCTTCTGCTCACTTTTCGCGCCGAGAAACCGGGCGACGTCAGCCACTTGGTGCGTCATCCCGTACCGTGGCAGCGACTCAATGAAAATTTTACCATAGGGCATGCGCTGGAGCCGGGTGTCCAGCAGTGCGAGCACGCCGCGGTCTGTCTTCGTTCGAATCAATCGCCCAAATCCTTGCTTCAAAGCCAGGACCGCTTGCGGCACCTGAAATTCCGCAAATGGGTTGCGGCCGTCGTCCTGCAAAGCGCGCACTCGCGCCGCCACGATCGGGTCGCTGGGCACCGCAAACGGCAGCCGGTCGACGATCACGCAGGATAGCTGTTCACCGGGCACATCCACGCCTTGCCAGAAGCTTGCTGTTGCAAACAGCACGGCCGCCTCGGTGTTCTTGAATCGTTCCAGCAGCGCGGACCGTGGCGCCGTGCCTTGCAGCAAAACCGGAAACGGTACCCTCGAACGCACCCGTTCAAACAAATCATTCATCTGCGAATAACTGGTGAACAGGCAGAACGCCCGGCCCTGAGTCATCTCCAGCAAGCGCACGATTTCGTCCGCGGCCTTCGCGGAGAATCCCGCGTCTCGCACGTCGGGCATCTTTGGCGGCAAGTAGAGCAGCGCCTGCTTGGGATAATCGAACTCCGGCGGCAGCGCACGATCCTTCGCATGATCAATGCCCAGCCGCTGGCGAATGTAGTCGAAGCGCCCGCCAACGGTCAGCGTCGCGGAGGTCAGGATCACCGTATCGAATTGTTCGAACAGCCGCTCTCTCAGGATCTGGCTGACGTCGATCGGCGTGGCTGTCAGGAATACGCCCTTGTTTCTTCGCTCGTACCAGTAAACGAAATTCTTTTCGTTGGATTCGAACAAAAATGATAGTTCCTGCCGCAGCTCGAAGCTTCGCCGCGCAATGCGCGTCAGCTCCTCCGGTTTGGCCGTCAGAGCCGCAAATTCCGACTCCATACTTTTCAGCGAATTTACGAGTGCATCGTAAGCTTCGCGGTTCTGCTCTAGAAACGCTTCCCGCTCGTTCCTTACGAACGAAAACCGGCCGTCACGCGGCGGAAACAATTCGAAAAAGCCGCGGCTGCGTTCGCGAATCCGCTGCGTTTTTCGCAACAGCGACGGCGTCCCCAGGTTCAGCAAGCGCAGCGTTTGATCGGCATCGCGCGCCAGTTCTTCGAAGCGGAAATTCGAAATCTGACGCCCGAAATAATCGCTGGCCACGTCTTCCATCTCGTGCGCTTCGTCGAATACCACCGCTGAATATTCCGGCAGGATGCTTCCGAAATCGTCCTGCTTCAGCGCCAGGTCCGCGAAAAACAGGTGGTGATTCACGATGATCAGGTCGGCTTCCTGGGCGCGCTGGTGCATGCCGGTCACAAAACATGGATTAAACGACGGGCAATTCTTGCCCGTACACGTGTCCCTTCTCGCGTCCAGCTTTCCCCAAAGCTCCGAATCATCCGGCAGGAATGTCAGCTCCGCGCGGTCGCCGGTCTCCGTCAATTTCGCCCAATCCTTGATCTGCCGGAAAGCATCCATCTCCTCCATGCCCCGCAGCAGCGCCTGATCCTGCATGTGATGAAGTTTGGAGATGCACAGAAAGTTTGCGCGCCCCTTCATCACCGCCACTTTCAGATTAGGCGCAAAGTGTTTCTGCAGAAAGGGAATGTCTTTCTGGTAGAGCTGTTCCTGCAGCGACTTCGTCGCCGTGGAGATCACCACGCGCCGTCCGCTGCAAATCGCCGGCAATAAATACGCCAGCGTTTTCCCCGTGCCCGTGCCGGCTTCCACGATCGCATGGTGATGCGTTTCGAACGCATCGTGCACCAATTCCGCCATCTCCAGTTGCCCGGGCCGATGCTCGTAGTCCGAGCTGACCGTAGCAGGGTCAAACCCGCCCTTCATGCATTTTTCAAGGAATCCGCCCGGCCCAAAGACTTCTTGCATGGAAGGCTTGGCCGGTTCCCCAGACGCGGCCTCAAGAGCGCCTTCCGGCGCACTTCCCCCAACCGTGGGGTGGTACTCGATGGGCGGGTAGCCGCGCTCGCCGGCTTTTTCCGCGCGCTTGACCTTCGCCACACGGGAATCCGCCGCTGAATTGGATGCGCGTTTTGCCAAGAACCCGCCTTCCTGCTCACTCGGTAAGTTCGAGAGACCAGCTACGATAACATACCCTTTCGCTTCGCTACGGCATCAGCCTGGCCCCTCGTGGCTGAGCCTTGTATCTCTCTTGATTCACGACATTTAGCAGTTGAGCACCCAGCCGCTTTTTGGGGCTCCTCACTCTCTTCCACGGCGTACCATTCGGCTGTGGGGATTTTGTGCGATTTTCCTTTGCATGGATGGCAAGCGCAAACTACTCTGTCGTGGGGTGCCACATGAATCGCAGAAAAACTCTTT
>WNFJ01750306.1_pt1 | contig 15703 bp, 12 predicted proteins | sample 5400461 | NCBI WGS metagenome assembly WNFJ01 (sample SAMN13153349, study PRJNA577476) | soil metagenome | isolation source: 115 cm saprolite on Douglas fir-dominated hillslope | place: USA:California | collected 2013-09-17 | reverse complement strand
CGATCCGCGCATCCAGGTGATGCAGTACAACGAGGACACCTATATCCTCCGCGAGAACGTGTGCGTTCACTGGGAGGCGCCGTTCACTTATTTGCTCTTCGGCAACAAAGGCGCGCTGCTGATCGACACCGGCGCGACGCCGGAAGCGGCCTACTATCCGCTGCGCACCACCGTCGACGCGATCATCACGCGGTGGGGCCAGATGCGCGGGAAGAAGAAGGTGCCGCTGACCGTCGTGCTCACCTCGGGAGAAGACATCGCGCAGAACCAGGGACTGGGGCAGTTCGCCGGACGCCCCGACACGACGCTCGCGCCCAGGCCGCTTGCCGAGATAAAGCAGTTCTATAAGCTCAGCGCCTCTTGGCCATCCGGCGCCGGGAAGATCGACCTCGGCGATCGCGTCCTCGACGTCATCCCGACGCCCGGCGCTCATAAGGACGGAGTCACCTTCTACGATCCCTACACCGACTTCCTCTATACCGGAGATCTTCTGTATCCGGGCAAGATCAACATCAGCAATGACAAGGACTACGTCGCCTCGCTCGCGCGCCTGAAGGAGTGGAAGGACAAGCACCCGGTGAAGTGGGTGATGGGCGGCCACATCGAGATGCAGTTCGTTCCCGGCAAGGCCTATCCGCGCTTCGCGACCTACAAGCCCTATGAGCGCCTGCTGCAGATGGAGCCGCAGGTGATCGACGAGGCGCTGACATATGCGCAGGAGGTCGTCGGCAAGCAGATGGCGCTCGTCCGGCCGGACTTCATCCTGCTCAACGGAGTCAGTCCCGACCAGAAGACGCCGGTCTTTCCTGCTGGCGTGCCGAACATCAACGCGCCCCGGCCCTTTTAGCCCATCCGCTTCAGAAGGTTTTCTTATTGAGGACAAACTCGTTGAAGGACATGAATCGTAGAACCTTTATGGCGCTGCCCATCGTCTCGGTTGTACTGCCGACCGCGAACGCCATCATGACTCCCGAGGCAGTCGCTGAATCGGTGATTCCGGAGTATCCCACCGCCGGGCGGATCGACTTCACCACCCATGTCCCGGCTCCCGGCAGCTTTCCTGCCAGGTGGATCTGCGGCTCGCCGTCCTGCATGGACAATCAGGACCCGCCGGTTCAGGTGCACTGGTACAACGAGCACACGGCCTTTTTGCGGCAGAACAAGGCCTACAGTTACGAGGCTCCATTCCTGCATCTGTACTTCGGCAACGAGCGCATCCTGATGCTGGACCAGGGCTTCACGACGCTCCGCACCGACTGGGCGCTGCGCGACGTGGTGGACGACTGCATCGAGAAGTGGTGCCTGCGCCACGGCCGCAAGGCGCAGGATATGGAACTCCTGCTGGCCTTCAGCCATCTGCATGCGGACCACTACGCTGCACTGAATCAGTTCGTCGACCGCCCAAATACGCGCTACATGGGGCTGACGCATGAGGAGATGGTCGGCTTCTGGGGCATGACCAACTACCCGGAGGAGCGCGTCGCGCTGGACCTCGGCGGCCGCAACATCCTCATCTGGGGCAGCCCCGGTCACGTCATGTCGGAGTTCGCCTACTACGACACCTGCACGCAGATCCTCTACACCGGCGATATGTTCTACCGGGGACGTTGTTACATCAGCTTCTGGGACAGCTGGTTCGACAGCATGAAGCGCCTGATCGCATTCGTGGATACCCACCCGGTCACGCATGTCATCGGCTGCCACGTCGAGATCAGCCGCACGGGAGAGGACTATCCCTATGGCATCACCTACCAGCCCGACGAGGCGCCGGTGCAGTTGACCGTCGACGAACTCCGCAAGGCCTATGAGGTGGCAAAGACGGTCACCAAACCCGGCATCTACTTCACGGGCGCTGTCTTCCTCTGCAACCAGACCCGCGGCACGACCACCATCGACAAGAATCCCTACGCGTACACTACCTAGAGCCGCTTCACAGATACCATAAGCGGCACTGTTGGTTGTCATCCCGCAGGGATCTGCTTCTGTTCTTGCCGTTGCTTTTGTCTTCCTAAACCAGACTCAAAAGCTCGGGTGCCCCATCCATCGCAGTCACGCGATGGGTGGGAACGAAACCGTAAACCCGCCTTTGCCGTTGCTTGTTCTCCTCTCAACCGCCAAAAGAATCGTCATTTCGACCGGAGCAACTCGCGCTTTTGCGGGTTGCGGAGCGGAGAAACCCGCTTCTCCACCCATACCGCCTCCCAACCCAAACCGCCGTTTTTGCCCTCGCTCGCTACTCGCTACTCCGTACTCCCTATTCCCTACTCCCTGTTTTTCTTGTCAAGTCCCCAAACACCCTAACTCCAACTAAGTCAAAGAGATCCACGTGCCGGATTAGTTTCCCCAACCTGCTAAACTAGTTAAAGAGTCAAAGAAAGCCCCGGTCACCACCGGGGCTTTCGCTGTTTAGCTCATAAACCTTTTAGAAAGACGATTTTACCCGTAACCCATTTAGATGGAATATTTTGCAGAGATCAAATATTGTATGTCGATGAATCGAAGGATTTTAGCCAGGGTACCCCCGGGGGGAGGGGAGGTGTACCCTGACGTAGCGTGACGAGGTTGGCAAAATGTTGCCGTCAACCTACTTCGAACTGCCGCCGTAGATTGCGGGTTCTCCGAGGCTGCCCTGTTTGGGGAGGTGTCGGATGTAGAGCACCATGCGCCACATATCATCATCGCTGAACACCCCCTTCGATGGCGGCATCCCGGAGGGGTAGATACCGTTCTCGATGATCCATTTCAGCTGTCCATCGGTGTAGGCCTGCACCTGAGAGCTGGCGAGTGAGGGTACGGCCGGAGACATCGTCTCGGCGAACGGAACGCCGGTGTTCTGTCCATCGAGGCCATGGCAGACCATACAGTACGAGGTGAAGATCTGCTTCCCGTCGGCGATGTTCTCCGGTATTGCCGGTACGGGATTCTTGTCGTTCTTGCCGCCGACGGTGAGGTGACGCTTTGTCCAGTTGACGGCTGCGCTCTCGGTCTTGCCCGGAACCTTCGCGCGGCAACCTGTAAGCAGTATGGCGATCAGCAACAGAGCGGCTCGCTCTTTGGATTCGGATAGAGACATCTACTTATCCGAGACATGCACGGTCATAACCATCTTGGTGTGGCCGACCCCGCAGTAGAGACCGCAGTCTGCCTTGAAGTCGCCGCTCTGTTCAGGCGTGAAGAGTACATCATTGAACTGACCCGCCTTCATGGGGCCGTTCAACCCCAGTGCCTTGATACGCAGGGTGTGGGGTACATCGTCGGAGGTGAGATGCAGCTTGTACGTCACGCCTTTGACGAGTGTGATCTCCGACGGCTCGTAGGAGAACTTCTTGCTGTGTATCTCAATTGTCTGCGGCTCATCGGCTTTGCCTGCGGCATTTACGCCGATTGAGGATGCAAGTGAGACCATCAGGACAGCCAGGCCTGTTGCCAGTTTCATGTGCTTCATAACTCGTACTCTTCCTTCGGATGGTTGTGTGATGGAGGCGAAGCCAGAGTTGCGTTGGCTACGCGATGATGTCGTGGATGACCTGCCCAGAGACATCCGTCAGACGGAAGTCTCGACCGCTGGAGCGATAGGTAAGCTTCGTGTGGTCGATGCCCATAAGGTAAAGGATTGTGGCGTGGATGTCATGGACGTGTACTGGCTTGTCCACCACCTTCCACCCAAAGTCATCGGTCGCTCCGTAGGTCATGCCTCCCTTGATGCCGCCGCCGGCGAGCCACATGCTGAAGCCGTGCGGGTTGTGGTCACGTCCGGCGTGGGTTCCGGAGCCGCCGAGCTCGACCACAGGCGTTCTGCCAAACTCCGAACCGCAGACGATAATGGTCTCGTCGAAGAGGCCGCGGGCTTTGAGGTCCTTGACCAGGGCGGCGAAGGGTTGATCCGAATCTTTTGCATTCTTGCGATGGGCCTGGATGTCCTGGTGCGCATCCCAGGGATCTCCCTGAGAATAATAGATCTGAACCGTGCGGACACCGCGCTCGATGAGGCGGGCTGCCGTCAGACAGCTGCGCGCCGTGCTGCCTTCGCCGTACATTTTGATTGTTGCTTCGCTCTCCTTGCGCACGTCGAAGACGTCAGGCGCCTCGGTCTGCATGCGGTACGCGGTCTCCATCGAGCCGATGGTGGCTTCAAGTTGAGGGTCAGCCTGCGTTTCGGCCATGTTCAACTCATCGAGCTTCTTGATCAGGTCCAGCTCATGCCGCTGCTGCTGGATATCGAAGTGATCGTTGTGGATGTTGGGGATGAGTTTGTAAGGGTCGAACTCCTTCTTGCGGGTGTCGGTGGAGACGTAGGTCGCCTGATTGACTGGAGGGAGAAAGCCGGAGCTCCAAAGCGGCGGCCCGACTGTCGTGGGGACCTGAGGGCAGAGAACGACGAAACCAGGGAGATTCTTGTTGTCCGTGCCGAGGCCGTAGGTCAACCAGGACCCCATGGAGGGGCGTCCGGATACGTTCGCTCCGGTGTTCATCATGATGAGCGCGGGCTCGTGGTTAGGAATCTCGGTGAAGACCGACCGCACGACGCAGATGTCGTCGATGCACTCGCCAACGTTGGGAAAGAGTTCGCTGACTTCAATTCCGCTCTTCCCGTAGCGTTTGAATTCGAACGGCGACTTCATGAGCGAGCCGGTCTTGCGCTCGTGTCCGAGGTCTCCTCCCGGCATCGGCTGACCGTTGTACTTCGCGAGCATGGGCTTTGGATCGAAGCTGTCGATGTGCGACAGGCCGCCGTTCATGAAGAGGAAGATGACGTGCTTGGCCTTCGGCTTGAAGTGCGGGTCCTTGATCATCCAGGGGCTTGCGGGATTGCTGACCTCCGCCTTTGCGATGGATTCCCCGATCATGCTGGCGAAGCTCATCATGGCAAATCCTCCGCCAATCTTGCGAAGTGCGTCACGGCGATTGATCGGTTTCGGTTTCTGACAAAACATGGCATGCCTCCTGGATCGTTTTGTTCGCCCCAGAGTCCTGCTGAGGGGTTAGTAGAGCTATCAGTTTAGAAATTCAAATTCGTTCGAGCTGAAGAGGATGCGGGCATATTGCTTCCATGCCGTCGCGGGTTCCTGGTCGACCATGTAGCCGGGCTTCTCCGGCGTTGTCTTAAGAAAGGCAAGCCCTAGTTGCAACTCGTCGGCTTTGGGTGTCCTTCCGTAGAGCAGCCGGTATGCCTCAGTAATGCGCGCGGCATCGTCTGGTTTGGGGTAGACGCGCTCTGCCAGTTTGCCAGCCTGCGCATACACGAACGTGTTGTTCATGAAGTAGAGGCGCTGTACCGGCACGTTGGTTGAGAAACGCTGTTCTGCCGTGAAGGTCGGATTTGGAAAATCGAAGGCTTGGAGGAAGGGATCAATCCGGAAGCGGCTGACCTTTGCATAGACCGTGCGACGTGTGTTGTCGAGGGCGAACTCCTTTGCCGGACCTCCCATCTTCTTTACATCCAGATCGCCGGCAACGAAGAGTATCGAGTCACGGAGTTGCTCGGCATCCAGCCGCCGCAAGGTAAAGTGCGAATAGAAGCGATTCTGAGGATCCTTCTCGTGCGCCTCTGGAGTTTCCTTGCTGCTCTGCTGATAGACGGCAGACAGCATGATCATCCTGTGGAGCTTCTTGAGGGACATTCCATCGTCACGGAAGTGGATTGCGAGATAGTCGAGCAACTGCGGGTTAGAGGGCGGATCGCCGACGACACCAAAGTTATCCGGGGTGTTGACGAGGCCCGTTCCGAAGTGCCACTTCCATACGCGATTGACCCAGACGCGTGAGGCGATGGGACTGGCCACAATGTCGTTGGCCATATCCAGACGTCCGCTTCCCGAACTGTAAGGCTTCTTGTCAGGAGCACCAAGGACCGTGATGAAGGCGCGTGGCACTTCTTCGCCATGATTGTTAGGGTTGCCGCGGAGGTCGAGGGCAATGTTTACAGCCTTCGGCTTATCAGCCATGCCATGGACGAAGGGATAGATCTCGGGACTGTTTTTGCCTTTGCCTTTTCCGCCGCCGGGGGGTCCGCTGTCGTCTCCAGGGCCGCCGGAGGGTTTGCTGTTGGCCACAAGGTATTGTTGCTCCATCGGACCGATACGGCGTGCAAGTTCCCATCCGCGGAAGACGAACAGACCGGGTTCTCCGCGACCCTCGGCCTCAGACGAAAGAGCGCGAACGAACAGATCTGAATAAAGGTTTGCTTTCTCCGGGGTCATCACCTTCAGTTCCAGAGTGCATCCCGGACAGAACTCGTCATACGTATCAAACTCGTTCGGCTTTGCCTCTTTCTTTCGGCGGGTCGGCACATCAGCCTTGGCTTTGATCTTTTCGTTATCCTCGTCAAGTTGCTTCTGTTCGAGTTCCAGATCGAGGATTCGCTGCTGGAGAGAGTCTCCCAGGAACTTAGCCTGATCTTCGGTTCCACCCTGGGCAATCATCATCTGCCAGTCATGTAGATAGGGATAGTAGCTCTGCTTCTTGGCCAGGAACTTCACCCACCGATCCAAAAGCTCGGGATCCAGACGAGCGGCGTCGGCGGCCTCTTCCAACTTCGCCTTCGGCTTGCCTGTGACCTTCCAGGCCGCGACCATATAGGAAGAGGTCTGAGAGGCTAGAGCTTTCGCGAGTTGGTCGGCCTCAGTCTTTGTGTAGGACTGCATGGCCTCGTCTTTTTTGTCAGCCTTCACAAACTTCTCGCGCCAGAAATCAACTTCCGATTCTGGAACGAACGCGTACTCCTTATAGGTCGAGGAGGCGAAGATTCCACCCAGGGCGTAATAATCCTTCTGCAGGATGGGATCGTATTTGTGATCGTGGCAGCGTGCGCAGGCCACAGTGAGCCCGAGCATACCGCGGGTCACCGCGTCGATGCGCTCGTTACGCTCATCGGCACGGCCCTGAACCGGCTCTGCCTGATCCCATATCCATGGGGCTCCACCGAGAAATCCTGTCGCCTTGAGATCGTCAGGCGTTGGCTTCTTGTCGAGCAGATCGCCGGCCAACTGCATCTTCAGGAAGTGGTCGTAGGGAATGTCATCATTGACCGCTTTGATGACCCAGTCACGGTAGACGTAAGCACCATCGAGCGGCATGTAGCCACGCCCACGAGGATCTAGCCCACGGATGTCGTCGTCGGCGTACCGGGCCACGTCCAGCCAATGTCTGCCCCAGCGCTCGCCGTAGCGTGGCGATGCAAGCAGACGATCGACGACCTTGGCAAAGGCATCCGGCGATTTGTCCTGCTCAAATGCTTCTATCTCCTGCGGAGTCGGAGGCAGCCCGATCAGATCGAGCGTTGCACGACGGATCAACGTCCTGCGATCGGCCTGTGGCGAGGGCTTGAGGCCCTTCTCTTCCAGCTTCGCAAGGACGAGGCGATCGATATCCGTCCTGGACCAGGTTGTGTTCTTGGCCTGCGGAATCGCGGGCATCGTAAGCGGCTGGAAGGACCAGAACTTCCGCATCTCTGCGGTGATCTGCTTGCCCTGGATGCGAACCGGAGCGGTGCTCTTCGGCCAGGGAGCTCCCATCTTGATCCATTCGGTCAAGGTGTCGATCTCTTCCTGTGAAAGCTTGCTGCCACCCTTCGGCATCTTCAAGGTGCCGGTCTGATGGACTGCCTGGATCAAGAGGCTCTTCTCGGGATCGCCCGGAACGATTGCCGGGCCAGTGGCTCCGCCCTTCAGTAAAGACTCCTGGGAGGATAGCTGCAGTCCTCCCGCAGAGCGATCCTGGTGGCAGGTTCCGCACTGCGTTGCGAAGATTGGGCGCACCTTGTTCTCAAAGAACTCGTCGCCAGGCGAGCCCTTGGCCTGGGCAGCGGTCAGGGTTGCGACAACCGGCTTTGTGCTTTCGTTTCCGTCCCAGGTGCCACCACGCTTCACCCATTCGACGAGATCGGAGATTTCGCTCTCACGCAGCTTGTTCCCCTCAGGCGGCATCTTGAGGTCGCTTGTCTGACGCACAGCCTGGATGAGCAGGCTATGTTCGGGATCCCTGGGAACGATCGCGGGGCCGGACTCACCGCCCTTCAGCACATTCTGCTGAGAGTCGAGACGGAGTCCTCCCATGGCCTCGCTGGTGTGGCATTTGTAACAGTTCTGAGTCAGGACTGGGCGAACCTTCTCGTTGAAGAAGCGAACGTTGTCAGCGCCATTCGCAGGTGCGTTATCGTTCTTCTCCGCTCCATGCACACTGGCTATATTGCCGCCAACGAAGACCAGGCCAAGAACCACGCATCTGCTCAAACCCCACAAGTGCTTCATATCGTCTCTCCGAGAGGCGAGGTGGATTCGTGCGATGCACCGCGGGAGAAGCTCTCCACGTGATCGACAAGATCCATAAATTCTTTTCCGTTTCGGTTAAGACTCATTCCAGATTCGGGAAGTTTCATATCCAGTGCGACACGTGATCCACATGCGTTGCTGTGGCTTGTACGGGCCAGGACGATCAGCCGCGTCCCTAGAAAGAGAGCCTCTGCCGTGTTGTGAGTCACGAAGACTACGGTTGGTTTGAGTTCGCTCCATACGGAGCGCAGAAGCCGCTGCAGGCTGCCGCGTGTGCCTGGATCCAGAGCGCTGAAGGCCTCGTCCATCAAGAGGACGCGCGACTTCATCATGAGGGCTTGCGCGATCGCCACCCGCTGCTGCATGCCGCCTGAGAGTTGGTGCGGATACTTGTCGCCGTCCGACGCCTGCATACCCATGTGCTGCAGCTGTTTCAAGCCTTCCTCGCGCACTTGTCTGCGGAACGCTCGGAAGCCGGGCTTCAGCCTGCCGAGGATGTGGTAGCGCGAGGTTTCCGGGCCCATGGTGAGATTGTCGAGGACGGTGCGATCGGGGAAGAGCGAGTACTTTTGCGGAACGTATCCAGAGCGCGCATCCACCCGTTCGACGGCGCTTCCAGCGACCGAGATCGTTCCACTTGTGGGGTGCTCCTGTCCCAGGATCATCCTGAGCAAAGTGCTCTTGCCGCAGCCGGTTTCACCGAGGAGGACGACAAACTCGCCCTCCTCGATCTCAAGGTTCAGGTCTTCCAGGATTGTTTTGCGGTGCTTTTTGCCGACAGGGTAGGAAACGGAGACGCCTGCAATCCTGATGGCCGTGGACTGTTGACCCTTGTGCGCGTTGTTGAGGGTCTCACGAGGATTGTTCAGGACTGAAACCATGGATGCATCCTCCTGTTCAACACGCGCAGTGAAAGATCGATGAGATAGAGCAGGAAAGCGACCCACAAAACGTAGGGCAGGATCACGTCCATGCCCATGTGGCGCCGCATGATTGCGATCCGGTAGGCAAGGCCGTCGGAGGCGGCGATCATCTCGCCGGCAAAGAGGAAGAGCATCATGGGCTTCAGATTGAGACGCAGGCTGTTGATTACCTGAGGCAGAACCTGACGGAACACGACTCGGTAGGCCACATCGAAGTTATTCGCATCCAACGTGAACGCTTTGACGATCTGTTCGCGCGGAACCGCTTTCACCATCTGGGTAACGTCGAGAATCATCGTCGGCGCCACGCCGATGATGATCAGCGCGATCTTCGACGCCTCGTCGATTCCGAAGAGGATAAAGAGGATGGGGAGCAAGGACAGCGCCACAATCTTGTCGAAGAACAGGACGAAGCGAAGAAAGCCTGCTCCGAAGTAGGGAAACAACCCGATGTGCAACGCGAGAAGCACCGCTGGGACAAGAAGCAACAGGCTGATAAAGAAGCGCTTGCCACTGGCGACGGTGTCCTTCCAGATCATGGAATGACGAAAGAGCTCCCATTTTGAGGCGTTGTCCGGAGCAAGATAATCGTCCTCCTCAGCGGGTTCAAGAACCGAAGTGTGGATACCGCCCATCAGTTGGTGGGCGTTGGGGACGACGCGATCCTCGCTGTTCTCGTGATGCCGCTTCGCCGAGGTCTGGACATAGATGCCAATACAGAGCACAAACAACAGACAGGAGAGCGCCTGAGCAAAGAGGCGGTTTGGCCGTGCCTGGATATCGAAAGGAGAGTGGATCGGCATAGGATCTACAGTTTCCCCTGTTGTGCAGCCTGCATGAAGGCTGGGTCGAAGCGAAGCCGCACGTGATCCTTGCGGCCTTGGACGGAACCATCCGGGTAAGCAATGCCAACATCGTCGACCGACTTGATGTTCTTGCCCAATAAACCATGCTTGAAGCAGAACTGGCGCACCAGCTCCATCTTCTGCTTCAACACGCCGCCCGTAGTAAACTCGGCCGCGGCCTTGGGATCGGCGAAGAGATACGTGGTCTTCAACTCTTCTTTGTAGGAGTCGATCGAATCACCGGAGGCTGCGGCGCTGATCTTCAGCGCCTGCATCTGTGCCGGCCCACTTCCGGTCAGCTTCTGCAGGGTCTCGTACCAGGCTCCATTCATGGCCTTGGCAAACTTCGCGCCAGACCCGTCCGGGCGGTTCAGCACTTCACTGCGCACGACCAGCAGATCGAGGATCTCTCCCGGGATCCTGGAGGAGTCGAAGATTGAGTGGACGCCTTTGTCCGCAAGAATCTGCGACACCAGCGGCTTCCAGGTAACGACTGCCTTGTTGGAGGCGTTGTTCATGAAGGCTGGAACGATGTCGGAGTCGGAGGTGTTAATCAGACGCAACTTGGGAAGTTGCGCTTGCTGGCCGTTGAGGACCATCGCACGCTCGAGCAGGTACTCGGAGACTGTCTTCTGTACCAGCATGATCGGCTGGCCGGGCAGCTTGTCGAAGGTCAAGCCATTGCGTACCATAATAGCGTCGTTGCCATTGGAGTAGTCGCCCACGATGATGACCGTGGAGTCCACGCCGGCTGCGGCTGGCATATCCAACGCCTCCATGTTGGTCATGGTGCAGCCATCGATGTTCTTCGCGACGAATGAATCCAGGGAGGCAGCATAGTCAAACCGCTGCACCTTGATTGCAATGCCATACTTATCAGCCCACTTCTTCAAGATGCCGGACTTCTGCATGTAGAAGTAGGGGTTCCACCCGGCATAGACCGACCACCCGACAGTAAAGGTCGGAACCTCGGCGACCGCGGATGTTGGGGGACAGAGGCCAAGGCTCAGCAGTCTGCAACCGATGAGAAACAGAAGCGTTTTTTTGCTGTGAAATGCCATTTATTCCTGTTCGCCGTCCGCAGCAAGCTGAAGTGCTCGATAGAGGTTTGGATATTGAGCGGACTTGTCCAGAGTCTAAGTCTCATGACCTAGAAAACGATGCGATATGGCTCAGGCCAATTTCGCGTATAGAGAATTGCTATGCATGCGTTCTTGTCTATACATCCAATAGAAAATTTCCATACTGACCCGCTCCTAAGTGTTTTTTTGTTCTAGTAGGGTATCCAACGTACTTCGCAGAATCTCCTTCCCAACAGTGATTTTCCTGCAGGAGCTTTGAAGAGATGTCGTCATACAATCGAATATTGCCTCTGACTGGTCGCGCCCTGGTACTGGCAGGACTGGTATTGGCCGCATCCGGGTCCAGCCAGGAACCGGCTTCTCAGGTGGCTCCGACTGCAGGACAAGGCCCTGTAGCCCCTCGGCCCCGCCCCTCTCGCATCGTTCGTCCCGGTGTGACTACTCCGGGCGTGTCGCGTCTTTTGACGGATATTCAGACAGAGGCTATTTTCCCGGTTGAGGGCACTCCGGACTGGTCTGTCGCGACGAAGGAGTCGGTCTGGGTCTCCAGTGCGCGAGCGAATCATGTGGTTCAGCTCATCCCGGCCACGAACAAGGCCGGACTGATTGTTGACGTACAGCGCCCCTGCTCCGGGCTGACAGATGGGTTCGGATCGATCTGGGTGCCCAGCTGTGGAACTCATTCGCTGGCACGCATCGATCCAGCGACCGGCAAAACGATTGCGGACATTGCAGCGGACCCGGCGAATTCGGAGGGCGGAATTACCGTAGGCGCTGGGTCGGTCTGGATCGTAACGAAGCCCTCGGCCCTCATTCGGATCGATCCAAAGACGAATGCGGTATCAGCTACCGTTCAACTCCCTTCCGGCTCGGATAACCCGGTCTTTGGCGACGGCTTTGTCTGGGTCTCCTCGTTCGAGCACGATCAGCTGTTGAAGGTCGATCCTGCTTCGAACACAATCGTCGCCACAATCCCCGTGGGTCCCAGACCCCGGTTCCTGACAGTCGGCGTTGGCTCAGTATGGACGCTCAATCAGGGCGACGGCACGATCTCGCGGATAGACATGAAAGCCGGCAAAGTTGTAGCGACGATTCCATGTGGCATTCCTGGCAGCGGTGGAGAGATCACCTTCGGCGCAGGGTCTGTATGGGCTACCATGTTTGACTTTCCACTGACACAGGTGGACCCAAAGACCAATAAGGTTGTGAAGCAGTGGGCAGGTCAGGGAGGCGATGGCATACGGTTCGGTTTCGGATCAGTATGGCTTTCCAATCTTCGTCAGGGAAATGTCTGGCGGCTCTCTCCCGATCAGAAATAATCATTTGCGCTTTTTAGTTCAAGATCATTGCTGAAGAACATAAGGGACGATGCACAGGACGTGCATCGTCCTTCCAGTAGGAAGCACTGGAGAAGGACGCCATATTGAATCCATCCATCCTTTGGGAGGAAACTCTTCCCGGATCGTCTACATGGTCGCACGTGTTGAAGCGCGGAACAGCCCTTCGCATCGAAGCGATCGAAGACAATGCCAATGTCGGCGCAATCTTTCTGAACGCTGATAATCCCTCCGAACGCCTCAATCTGCCCGACACCTTGAAGGCACAGCATATTGCCCGCCTGACGACAGGTTCAGCTCTTTACTCCGATATGGGGCGTATCCTCTGCTCGATTACGGACGACACGCTAGGCTGGCACGATCCTCTGGGAGGCTGCTCCGACGCGACGCTCATTGAGAAGAAGTACGGCAAGAGCACGTATCAGGAGGCAAAGAATAACTGGCATCAGAATGCGCTAGACGGCTTTCTGATCGAGTTGGCGAAGTATGGGTTGAACAGTCGCGACCTGATGATGAATGTGAACTTCTTCAGCAAGGTCGAGGTGCACGAAGACGGCAGCATGCACTTCATTCAGAACCACTCCACAGCCGGGGCTGCCGTGGAGCTGCGCGCAGAGATGAATACACTCGTCATCCTCAACACCTGCCAGCATCCTATGGACACGGGAAAGACCTACGCGCAGCGGCCAGTCAAGTTGATGATCAAGCAGGTCGAAGCTCCGGGGCCCGGCGACGTCTGCCGCAACTTCCGTCCAGAAAACGGTCGAGGGTTCACACTCACCGAGCGGTATTTCCTCTAGCCCCAAGGAGCTTTTTCAAGATGCCAGAGACAAAGATCCAATCCAGCCCGCGTCTGCCTGAGGATGCTATCTTCAAAGCGACCATTGAGGCTGGCGACTCCTTCGTCCACGAGATTCTTCAGGGGCAGTTCGTTCGCATCGTCGATCTCGATGGCAATCAGGCGGTTGATACCCTCTTCTACAACGCGCATAACTATGCCGATCGTTACAGCGCGCAGGACACGATCCGCGAACAGAACAATATCTATCTCACGACGGGCACGAAACTCATTTCGACCGAGCGCAACGTCCTGCTCACCATTGTGGCTGATACCTGTGGACGGCACGACACACTCGGGGGCGCCTGTGCGACCGAGAGCAATATGGTTCGCTACGCGATCGAGAAGCGCTCGATGCACGCCTGTCGCCAAAGCTTTCTGAAGGGAGCGCTTGCCTGGTCGAAGCAGACCGGCCGTGAATTCGACAAGCGCGACCTGACCGCCAACATCAACTTCTTCATGAACGTCCCGGTGACCTCTGCGGGGAAGCTTACCTTTGAAGATGGTGTGTCTAATGCTGGAAAGTATGTGGAACTGCAGGCGGAGATGGACACCCTGATCGTCATCTCCAACTGCCCCCAGTTGAACAATCCGTGCAATGCCTATAATCCGACACCCGTGCGGGTTCTTATTTGGGATGCGAAATAGGGAGCTCTAATGTTTAAGAAAGTCCTGATTGCCAACCGTGGGGCAATTGCCTGCAGAATTGAGCGCACATTACGCCGCATGGGCGTGGGCTCTGTTGCTGTCTATTCCACTGCGGACAAGAATTCCCTGCACGTCCTGCAGGCCGACGAAGCGATTCTGATTGGTGAAGCACCGGCAGCATCAAGCTATCTCTCGTTTGACGCAATCTTTGCGGCCGCTGAACAGACGGGTGCGGAGGCGATTCATCCCGGCTATGGCTTCCTTAGCGAAAACATTCAGTTCGCCCGCGAGTGCGCAGCGCGAGGCATCAGCTTTATTGGACCTGCCCCGGAGCATATCGAGGCGTTTGCCCTGAAGCACACAGCGCGCGCCACCGCGAAGTCTTGCGGCGTCCCGTTGTTGCCTGGAACGGGTCTGCTCTCCAATCTCGAAGATGCACTGGCGCAGGCCGAGCGACTCAGGTATCCCGTGATGCTGAAAAGCTCTGGCGGCGGCGGCGGAATTGGCATGCGCGTATGTCAGTCCGCAGAGCAGCTTAGCGAGGTCTACGAGTCCGTGCTTCGCCTGAGCCGCGCAAACTTTGGCGATAGCGGAGTCTATCTCGAAAAATATGTCTCGCGCGCACGGCACATCGAGGTGCAGATCTTTGGCGACGGACAGGGGAACATACTGGTTTTAGGCGAACGTGACTGTTCCGCTCAGCGGCGTCATCAGAAGGTACTGGAGGAGACTCCGGCTCCGGGTCTAACTGACGCCACACGAGAGCAGCTATACTCCGCGGCGATTCTACTGACGAAGGTCGTAAACTATGCCTCCGCCGGCACAGTCGAGTTCATCTACGACGACGACACCAACGAGTTCTACTTTCTCGAGGTGAACACACGTCTGCAGGTGGAACATGGCGTAACAGAAGAGGTCACCGGGATTGACCTCGTGGAGTGGATGATCCGCCAAGCTGCAGACGATCTACAACCGCTGGAGTCTTTCGCGATCAAGCGTGTCGGGGCATCCATCGAAGCTCGGGTATATGCTGAGGACCCCGCGCAAAACTTTCAGCCGACTCCCGGCAAACTGACGCTGGTCAAATTCCCAGGAGCCGAGTTCGCCCGCGTTGAAACATGGATTGAGTCGGGGACAACCATCACCCCCTTCTATGATCCGATGATCGCAAAGATCATCGTCCATGGAAAAGACCGGCAGGAGGCGCTCCAGAAGCTCGATGCGGCGCTCGCAGCCACTGCCATCGACGGAACCGAGACAAACCTGCGCTATCTCCGTGCAGTAGCCAAGACTCCGGAGTTTGTATCCGGCAAGATTACGACCTCGTTCCTCGGGACCTTCGCGTTCGCTCGACGCGCCGTCGAGATTCTTGAAGGCGGGACGCAGACGACGATTCAAGACTATCCAGGCCGCATCGGGTATTGGAACATTGGCGTGCCACCGTCCGGGCCGATGGATCATCTGTCCTTCCGCATTGCGAATCGACTGGTTGGCAATCCGGAGAATGCTGCTGCCATTGAGTTCGCCACGATGGGTGGCCGCCTCAAGTTTCATGTGGATGCACGCATCGCCCTGACAGGTGCCGACATGGGCGCAAAGCTCAATGGAACGACGATACCTCGATGGAATGCGATTGAGGTTAAAACTGGTAGCGTACTCTCCCTGGGCGCAGCTCAAAAGGAGGGCATTCGTGCTTACCTTGCGGTTCAGGGAAGCTTCGATACGCAGCCTTATCTTGGAAGCCGCAGCACCTTCATGCT
>WNFJ01181447.1_pt1 | contig 15704 bp, 15 predicted proteins | sample 5400461 | NCBI WGS metagenome assembly WNFJ01 (sample SAMN13153349, study PRJNA577476) | soil metagenome | isolation source: 115 cm saprolite on Douglas fir-dominated hillslope | place: USA:California | collected 2013-09-17 | reverse complement strand
CAGAATTGTCCAGTCTCTGCTAAAATAGACATCACCAGAGGGCGAGTGAAGGAATATCCTCCAACTCATGCGGCTTCGCATAGTGAAGCGGAGAGAGGTGATCGAGCCCTGCGTGCTGGTCGCTCTTGCTTATAAAAGTTGATCCATGTCTCAGCCGCTCGCAAAAACTCCCCCAGCGTCTAACTCTTCCGTTTTGTGTCCATGCGATCCAATCCCTCTCCTTGTTGTTCTGTTTAGTATAGCAGGTACTGGACATCCCTATGCGCACCGTAATCCCTATGCACATCGTAATCACTGTAATCAGTCGCGTCAGCGTAGTCAGAATCATCCCTATCATCATAGAAAGTATGTTTAGCTCCATTGTCTTTCACATCATTTCAGCTTCGTGTCGTTTGCAGGTTGTCTGAACCAGGACCGGTATGGTAGGATGCGTGGCAGGAAGGAAGGAGACAGGAGAGCAACATGTTCACAGCAGAGCAGCGCGAGCAGGTGCGGCAGCGCATTCTTGAAGTGGCGAAGACTGACCCCCGGATCATCGCGGGTGCGCTCACCGGGTCTATGGCGCTTGGGGGTGGGGATCGGTGGTCCGACATCGACGTAGCCTTCGGGATCGCCGAGGGTATCATGCCTGAGGCCGTGCTGGATGACTGGACGGCCGTGTTGGCGCGCGAATGGGGCATACTCGACTATTTCGACCTGCCCTTCGGTTCGAGTGTCTACCGTGTGTTCCTGCTGCCCAGTGGTCTGGAGGTCGACGTGGCAGCGACACCGGCAGAAGACTTCGGTGCACGCGGCCCCAACTTCCGTGCCCTCTTCGGCACCACCCAGCAGGTACCGGCCACGCCCCAGCCGAGCGCTCCCTCCCTCATTGGGCTCAGTTGGCTCTATGTCCTGCACGCACACGCGAGCATCGAGCGCCAGAGGCTCTGGCAAGCCGAATACTGGATCGGTGGCATCCGCGAACACATCCTCGAACTTGCCTGCCTGCGACTGGGAGAGAACGCCCGCGAAAGGCGCAGCGTCGACCGCCTCCCCAGCACGGTGACCGAGCCGCTCGCCGATACCCTGGTGCGCTCCCTCGATGAGCCGGAGCTGCGTCGGGCTCTCGCCGAGACGACTCGGTGCTTGATCGGTGAACTGAAAGCCTGGGACCCCACACTCTGCGCTCGCCTGTCGCCCCTCCTGCACGAGTTCGGTGCTCCCCAAGCCCAGGGCCGCCAGCCCAGTTCCCCGCACGTGCTGTCGGAGCAGGAGGGATGAGGCAGAAGCACTTGGAAATCGGCGTTGACAAAGGTCGTTGCCCAGCCGACCCTCCTCTCCGCACTATTCAGGGACTGAGTGGAGGAAGCCTCACCAGCTGCTTCACCTCGCCCGACAGATCGGGGACATCGAGACCACGCGCTTTGCACTGCGCGATGGCCGCTTCGGTCGCTACCACGATGAGGAAGGGCGGCTGCGACACGGCAAAGGCAGACCAGGCTTCTCTCCCTTCGTCGATCAGATGCTGCCCGCCTCGGTCGGAGAGGCTCCTGTACCCCAGCGACTCTCCGAGCTTCATCAGCCGGTAACAATCCCAGCAGTCCAGCCGATCGCACCACGCCTGACCCGCGGGGTCAAAGCGCACCAGGCGCTCGCGTGGATGATGCGGGCAACGATTCCTGCAAGCCTGGCTGGAGGAATCCTCCACCTCATCTTCCTCTGCACCTCCTGACACGGCATCAACATCATACGAGTGATTACACTGATTACGCGGGTGATGCTGATTACAGTGATGGTTCTCGTTCCCAGTGGGAATGCCCACTATGACAGAATCTGGTTGTCTCTCATCTTCCGATCTTTCAGAGGTGTAGGAGTTCCCGTCCCGTGCAACCATGTGCTGTTGTCCTTGCGTGCCACCCGCTGCGACAGGAAGGCTGTCTTTCGCACCATCACCATCCGTTGCATCGCCGCCGTCACCGTAATCAGCGTAATCACTTTCACGCTTCCCATGCGTGGCAGGCTTCGTTTCGCTCGCTCTCGTGGTCTTGCCATTCTGCTTTTCGTCGTCAACATCAAGGCGAAGCGGCACTGCTGAACAAGGGGTCCCACTGATTCCCGGATGGGAAATGCCAGGCTGCTTATCGCCCTCTCCTTGCCTCTGCGGTGTGTGATCGCTCTGCAGCAGAAGCGCAGAGTATCTTCCACCGATGCGCGTGACTTCCCCGCTCTCGACCATCTTGCCCAGGAGCGCGCGGGTCGTGTGATAGTTCTTCTCCAGCGCCCTGGCAATGTCACGGGGACGCATGCCCTCCTCGTCGTGTGCTGCTTGCTCCCGCAGCAGGTCGAGGATCTCCCTGCGCGCCCTGGTGCGACCCACCTCCTCGGCGCTGCCCAAGAGCCGCCACTGCGCGGTCTCGGCCTCGAAGCGCAGGGCCAGTTCCTGCTCGCGCTCGACATCGCGCCCGGTCACGAAGAGGGTTGCGTCCATCTGCCCGCGCTCGCGCTTGAGGATCAGCGTGCCATCGACGGCTCCGGTCATGCCGGTCGAGCCGGTGATCTCGTCGAGCACATCGGCTGCCCCGGTCTTGCGCAGGTGATGCACCGCCAGGATCGAGACCTGGTAGGTCTCGGCCAGCCGCTTGAGGGGCGTGAGCGCGTCATAGTCGCCCTCGTACTGGGTACAGCGCCGCGTATCGGTGCGCGGCGCCACCTTCGCCCAGGTGTCGATCACCACCAGCCGCGTGTTGGGATGGGTCTTGAGATATTCTTCCAGGTGAGACAACCCGCCCTCGGCCAGGCGCGGCCAGTCCAGCGCAAAGTCTAGCCCATATGGGACCTCCGTCATGGAAGCCAGCAGCTGCCGGGTGCGCGCCTGTAGCCGCCGGGCATTCTCTTCGAGCGCCAGGTAGAGCACATCTCCTTGAGACACCGGTTGTTTGCCGAGGGCAATCCCACCCGAGGCAATGGAGAGTGCCAGCGAGAGCGCGAGCCAGCTTTTGCCCAGTTTGGGTTTGCCGGCCAGCAGGGTCAGCCCTTCCGGCAAGATCTCTGGGACCGCCCAGCGTACTGCTGGCAGTTCCCAGGAAAGCAGGTCGCGCAGGCTGAAAATCGCCGGAGTAATCCCCGATGCTGGCGTGGAAGTCACGGACGCCGGTTGAGCCTGCTGAAGACACACGGGTTCTGCCTGATCTAGCGCGTGCTGGAAGGCAGTCCGAAAGCCTGCGCGGTCCTGTGTGTAGAGTTCACTCGGGTCTTTGGCGCCGCAGAGTCGTACCACGAAGACTTTACCTGGCCAACGCCACTCAGTAAGGCGTTTCGTCAGGTGCGAGACGAAAGCAGTGCCGCCGCTATCGGGTTCTTGCACAAGGTAGAGCTGGTCGATGCCTAAGAGCGTCGCCGCCTCCAGAACGCCGGTCATCTCTGCGCCGGGCAGCCCCAACGCCGGAAAGCCCTGGTACCAGAGCGTCCAGCAGTCCGATTCTCCTTCCACCAGCACCAGGTAGCCGTCTTTGCGGGCGTCTTCCAGGCGCTCCAGACCGTAGGGAACGATGTTGCCCTCGCCGCTATTCCAGCGCGATCCCTCTTCGAATGCGGTAACGCGGGGCCTCCCGACCATCGGCCAGGTGATAGGGGATCTGTACCCCGCCAGAGGCGTGATCCATCACGCCCAGATGGAAGAGAAACTTCCAGGGCAACTGCTTCTCCACGGCCAGATCGAGCAGCGTGAGGGCATTGTGATGCGTACCATTGGACGAACCCTGTTCAGCGGGCGTGGCCCCATCGGGAAAGAGGTCCAGAATGGTCAGCCCCATGGCCTCCACAATGCGTTCGAGGGAGCAGCCGGCAAAACACTTGAGCAAGACCTGCCCCTGCTCGCCCTGGCCGATGCTCAGGCTCGGTTCGCTATCGGTGTGCGCAGGGCAGCACGCTCTCCAGCCTCGCAATGAGGTACGCACACCCTTGAGCTGGGCCAGGACGTGGTCCAGAGCGGGAGAGGCCGTTTGTTCAGGACACAGAGACATCGAAGGTCCTCCTTCCATTCCATGATGAAGGCGTGTAGAGAGACGGACCATCAACACACTGCCGTTGATAGCCTGTGGAGAAGTTGTGGATAACTCCGATCCCCTGCCCTCACGCGCCCTCTGCCTGCTCGCTTGAGCGGGTCAGCAACATATAGCCAAAGCCGGTGAGGCAGAGGATATCCAGGCCAAGCGGCCACAACCGAGCACGCAGGCGGCTCACGCGCTGGGAGAGGCGATGGCGCGGGCCCAACGCGAGCGTCCGGTGGGCGTCCCGGTAGGCCAGGCGCGCGAAGGGGACAGGTTCCCCGGCTGCTCGCAGCAGCAGGAGCAGCACATCGTACTCGGAGGGTGTGCAGTCGATGACGACGCTATCGACAATCAGCAGGTGCTGCCGGTCGTTGTACCAGACCTGATGCTCTTGCAACTGAGGATGCTCCAACTGCCGAAGTTGGGCGGAAGCGGCGGTCGTCGTCATGGTCTCGCTCCTTTCCAGTCCATCCCGGCAAGCAGATGAACAGCGGGTGCAGCCAGCGTTATTGGTGAGCAGGCGTCTGAGTTGCCAAGTGACTCGTCCTCCTCCGTTCCAGACAGATCAACGAGGCGCATCGCTGGATAGGCGTGGCAGGCATAGCTCCGCAGCAGCGGGCGCAGGCAGGCGAGGGGTATCACCAGGCTCTCCCACAGTGAGAGCGAGATCGCCACTTCAAGCCTCTGGGCCTCCCAGCACCTGAGCCAGGGAAGCACCACCAGCGCCGCGAGCCTGGTAGTGTGAGCCGGGCGCAGAAACGGCGAGACCATGCCGGGCAGCATGCCAAATGCCTCGACCGTCTGGCAGCTCTCAGGGTTAATAGTGGCGTGCCTGCTTCTCCGGTTCGGCAGCCCAAGCGCCTTGGCAATCTCGTGCAGGTCCTGTCGTGAGAGCCGCCAGGTGCCAACGCCGGTGCATAGCACGAGCAACTCGCCCAGTGCCAGTGTCACCATCTTCTGCACCAGCACCCCTGGTGGTAGGAGCGCCTGGGTCTCCACGGCGCTATGAGAGTGGCGGTGCCGGATCAGCCGGCTGTGCAACGGGCGTGCCTCCCACGGGATAACCTCTGCCTCCTGCGCTCCAGGGGGAAGGCACTCCTCTACACAGGTCGCGAGCAATTGGATGCTGGTTCCCGGCAAGGTTGCCGGGCCGAGCAGGTGCTTGCGCCTGGAGAAGAGCGACACGATCCCAGGCGTCAGTGCTGCTGCTCCATGCGTGTGCCAGTGGAGCAAGACCCCTTCCAGAGGAGGCAGATCATACAGGACTTCCTCCAGCAGAGAAAGAGGAGGAAGCGAATTCGTCAAAGGAACCGATGCGTAAGCACGCATGAGAGATGCACCCCTTCTATTTTTTTGTCACGATCACGTTGTGCCATGTCACTCGCCACCCCTCGGGCAGACCCGCAAAGGCGAGCTGCCGAACGGCTTGCCCTGGTGCAGTCAAGCGAGACGTACCACAAAAACGCTGCCTGACCGGTTATCCAACCCAGGGCCTCGTCCATGAAAACGATCTAGAACAAAATTACCAGATTTTTCCTCAAAAGTGTGTGACCTTTGCGCCGACTTTTGGGAAGAGAATGTCTCCAATTTTGGGTATGAATGGTTCCTAAAAAGGAGGAACAGAAGTGGCCTGCGAGTCGTGATGTTGACGATAAAGTACGATGCAGAAGCCGCAATGCAGATTGCCTCCGGGCTCGTTGGTATGCTATACTCCTCGGTATTGGGGAATAGCGGGTGAAACACCCACTAGCAAAGGATGAGAGCTGTGCCCAAAGCTTCACCGTATGTGCTCATCTGGTTGGACGAGCGAGAGCACTATGAACTGCACCTGCACGGGCAACTCCAGCAGCGTTTCCAGAGGGGAGACGATGGCGCATTGTCTCGCTGGTTGGACGAGCACACTGCATTCACCTTTGTGGGCAAAGAAGCCCGGTCTGGAGGGACCGGCTATTGGTACGCTTATCGAACACGAAATAGACATACCCACAAACGTTATCTCGGACCATCAGCCAGGGTGACGTTCGCCCGCCTCGAGCAGGAGGCTCAGGCGCTCTCAGGCTCACGCTCCGACCGTCGAGGGGCACCCGGGTCAGAAGGGAAGAGGCGAGCCTCTTCCCTCCAGATTGAACACCGCTCCCCGCTGCTCTCTTTGCGGCTCGCTCCTCCCCGTCTGCCAGGTCCGCTGGTGGAACGCTCTCGCTTATTCGCTGAACTGGATGGGGCGTTCTCTCACCCCTTGACGCTCGTCTCGGCCGCTGCTGGAAGCGGGAAGACCACGCTGCTCTCCGCATGGGTGGCCGCTTCGCCTCGGATACCCCCAGGCGGGGGGACGAGACGGAGCTCAGCGCCGAGGGGAGCCGAAGCGGCTTGTGCCTGGCTCTCCCTTGACGAGCCAGACAACGATCCGATCCGCTTCTGGCTCTCGGTCATTGCGGCGCTGCGGACCCGCCTGCCTACCTGTGGCGAAGCAGCGCAGGAGCTGCTGCACTCGCCGCAGGCCCCGCCACTCTCGACTATCCTGACCACGCTCCTCGCTGAGATGGAGCAGGCGGACCGAGAGATCATCCTCATCCTGGATGACTACCACGTGATCAAAGATCAGGCCATTCACGACTCCCTGCTCGCGCTGCTTGATCACCCGCCTGCCAATGTGCACCTGGTGCTCTCCACGCGCACAAATCCTGCGCTTCCTCTCTCAAGGTTTCGCGTTCGCTCGCAGCTGCTCGAGATCCGCGACCAGGATCTACGTTTTACCCGAATAGAGGCGGCCAACTTCCTTTTAGAGGGGATGGGTCTGCCCCTCTCAGAAGAAGACGTCGCGACACTGGAGGCGCGCACCGAGGGTTGGATCGCCGGTTTGCAGCTGGCGGCGCTTTCTCTGCGCAAGCGGCAGGATCTCTCCGCATATGTTCAGGACTTTGGAGGCTCCCACCGCTATCTCCTGGACTACGTGCAGCAGGACATTCTCGCGCACTTACCACGCACGCTCCAGAACTTTCTGCTCCAGACATCGATCTTAACCCGTATGAATGCGGCCATCTGCCAGATGGTCACTGCAGCGCCAGAGGAGTCCGCCTGCCAGCAGGTGCTGGAGGAATTGGAGCAAGCGAACCTCTTTGTGGTACCCCTCGATGAGCAGCGGCAGTGGTATCGGTATCATGATCTCTTTCGTGAGGCCCTACGCGCTCGTTTGCATGCGAGCCAGCCAGAACTGGTCCCGCTCTTGCACATCCGGGCTGCCAGTTATTATGAGGCGACGGGCGAGCTGCGGGAGGCGATTGCACACGCGCTCGCCGCACCTGATTACCCCCTTGCCGCCTCCTTGATGGAGCAGGCGGCACCTGCCTTCTGGCTCAGCGGTGAAGCAAGAACCGTCCACACCTGGGTCTTCTCCCTACCAGACCCCGTCCTGCATGCTCATATACGCCTGGCTCTCGATGCTGCTCTGCGCTTCGTGAACTCCGCCAATCTGGGCAACGAAACACTGTATGCCAGCATGGCCGCCCAGGTGGAGCACACTTTCGCGCGTCTGGAAGAACTCCTGCAGAGCAAGCGAGAAATGGCGCTCTCCGATACTGAGGTCGCCTTGATTGGGCGGCGCCTGCGCCTGCTGCGTGCCTTGATCGAGACGAGAGCGATCATTCAGCAGGGCGACACCGAGCGCTTGCGGCAGCTCGCGCAAGAGACAGAAGCGCTGCCTCAGGACGAGGAGGTAGGTTGGAACATCATCCCGCTGTTTCTCACCTTTCGGCTGATCGCGGTGCTCCAGGGTGAAGGAGCGTCTCTGATCTCACGGCTCCTGGCAGCGAAGCAGCAGGTGTCGGAGGCAGGAGACTTCCTGGCGACGATTCGCGTGATAAGCTGGCTGGCTCTTGGGTATACCCAGTCCGCACAGTTGCACCAGGCGAAGCGTGAATGCCTGGAGGGACTTCGTCTGGCAGAACACATCGGTGGGCGTACCTTTCAGGCAGGGTATCTGTATTATCAGCTCTTCGAGGTCTCCTTCGCGTGGAATCGGCTAGAGGAGGCTTCTGACTGGCTCAAGCGTTTGCAGCGTATCGCACAGGACTGGCAACAGGTGGAACTGCTGGTCAGGGGGGAGATCTGTTCAGGGCGGCTTGCGCTTGCCAGGGGAGATCTGGAGACCGCACAACAAGCCCTGCAACAGCTCGAAGCTCTGCTTGAGCAGGAGGGGTTTGCCTATCATGCTCCCTGGGTGAGCATGCTTCGCGTGCAATGCTGGCTGGCCCGGGGAAATCTGGCGGAGGCGTCAGCGTGGGCAACCCAGGCAATGGACTCCCTCGATACATGGGATCCCTTGCGCAAAAGGGAGATGGTGATGCTGGTGCGTGTCTTGCTGGCCCAGCAGCATGCAGCCCAGGCCATCGAGATGCTGGAACGCTGGAGCCAACACCTTGAGCAGACCGGAGATAGCGAAACCACCATCCAGTTTCTGGCGCTGCAGGTTGTGGCTCTGCACCAGACGGGGAAGCGCGAACAAGCGGCAGCGGTCGCAGCCCGCCTGCTCCAGCTTTCGGAACCAGAGGGATACATCCGGGTGTATCTGGATGCTGGTGCACCTATGAAACACGTGCTCAAGGCGCTCCTGGCAGCCCTGCAAGAGGGCAAACCTGGTGCTCCAGCTCTCTCCATTTCCAGGCCCTCTGTTTTGCGCCTGCTGTCAGCCTTCGAGCAGGAGGAGGACAGGTCCACACAGGGCAGAGATGCACTAGCTGCCACCACACACAAGACCCTGTCACATACCCCACACAATGCCGTCCAACGAGGGCTCATCGAGCCGCTCAGTCGGCAGGAGCAGCGAGTATTGCGGCTGCTCGTCGCTGGATGGACGTACGCCGAGATGGCCCAAGAATTGGTTGTCTCCCCCAATACGGTCAAGACCCAGATCAGCAGTATTTATCGCAAACTGGGCGTGAGCCGCTGCGCCGAAGCCATCGCGATGGCTTCACGGCTGCACCTTCTCTAATTCGAGCAGCACAAAGCGCCAATGGAATCTCTTGGGGGATTGGGTGGGTCGACAATTCCCCAATGGTGAGGCACCAATCACCCGTTCTATCATGCATCCAGGCGATGTCAGTTCCCCGCTTGCAGGCTATACTTCCTCTAAGAAAGAAAACCACATACCGTGCAGATCACGAGGCCACTTATGTACATTTCGATCCGTATCAAAGGGCATCTGGACCCGTCCTGGCAAGAGTATCTGGAGGGATTAGAGATCGTGCAGGATGCAGATGGCACGACTCGACTTTCCGGTATGCTCCAGGATCAGGCAGCACTCTACGGAGTGCTCAACATGATGAGTCGGTTGAACCTGACGCTCCTCTCTCTTGAAAGGAGCGAACGAGCACAGAAGGAGCTACCATGAGAACAGTCGTTTCCAAAGATCGCACCCCCATCGCCAACGATCGTTCAAAGGAAAGGAATGCTATGAAGACTGGAGTTGTCACGCGCGATAGAGCGGAGATCGAAGTCGTAGGAGCACGCCTGGCAATCGGAGCGGCTGCGGCCACGCTCCTGCTGCTTGCGAGCTTGCACATCCTGAGCCCCGAATTTGATCCGTCCTTTCGCATGGTGAGTGAATATGCCCTTGGCCAGTACGGCTGGGTGTTGTCGCTGATGTTCCTCGCCTGGGGGATCAGCGCATGGGCAGTGGCGCTCGCGCTCTGGTCACAGGTGAGCACCAGGGCCGGGAAAGTCGGCCTGTGGTTGCTGGTCATTGCTGGTTTGGGCGAAGCCATGGTTGCCGTCTTCGATATCACGCACGACACCGGGCACAGTATCGCAGGGGTACTTGGGATGGGCGGCTTTCCCATTGCGGCAGTGCTGCTCTCTGTCAGCCTGGGCCGCACCCAGCCGTGGCGTGGCGCGAAAAAGCCGCTCCTCTGGATGGCGAACCTGAATTGGATCAGCGTCGTCCTGCTGGTGGCAACCTTGGTGCTGATGACGGTGCAAGTCGCTCAGGCCTACGGCGGCCACTTACCTCAGCACGCGCCGACACACCTGCCGGCAGGAGTGCTAGGATTAGATGGATGGGCCGACCGGCTGATCGTGCTCTCCAACTGCTTGTGGGTATGTATCGCAGCCTGGCAGATAATGAAGTTGACAGGCCAAAAGGAGAGAAACCGATGACAGACAAAAAGCGCTTCACGACTATCGACGAATACATCTCTACCTTTCCAGGGGAGGTCCAGGCTGCCCTTGAAAAAGTGAGGCAGGCCATCCATCACGCGGCGCCTGAAGCTACAGAGACCATCAGCTACGGGATGCCTACCTTCGACCTCAATGGCAAACATCTCGTGTTCTTCGCTGGCTGGAAAGAGCATCTCTCCTTGCATCCGGTCCCGGCAGGCGATGAAGCGTTCCAGCAAGAACTAGCGCACTATAAAAGAGGAAGGGGGACAATCCAGTTCCCATTAGATAAACCGATCCCGGACGATTTCGTGGAGCACATTGTTACTCTCCTCATGAAGGAAAAGCCAGAAAAAGAGGGATAAAGGAGATACTATGAAGACAATCCAGTCAGCCGATGGCACGACTATCGCGTTCGATCAATTGGGGGAGGGACTGGCGCTCATCCTGGTGGGTGGCGCGCTCGAATACCGAGCGATGGACTCAGAGACCGCGCAACTTGCTCCACTCCTGGCAGAGCACTTCACCGTGTTTCACTATGATCGCCGGGGACGAGGCGACAGCACCGATACGCAGCCATATGCTGTAGAGCGGGAAATTGAAGATATCGACGCCCTCATCCCCGAAGCGGGTGGCTCGGCGTTCCTGTTCGGTATCTCCTCCGGCGCAGCGCTTGCTCTGGAGGCGGCCATCAAGTTGGGTGACAAGGTCAAGAAACTGGCCATGTACGAAGCACCCTACAACGATGATGAGGCTGCTCGGCAAGCCTGGAAAGCCTACCGAAAGCAGCTTGCGGACGTGCTGGCACAACAAGGTCGCCGGGATGACGCTCTGACGCTCTTTATGATGCTCGTGGGGATGCCTCCTGACCACCTTGACCAGGTTCGCCAGCATCCAATGTGGCCGATGTGGGAAGCGGCCGCACTCACTCTTGCCTACGATGCCGCTGTCATGGGAGAAGATGCCTCGGTTCCCAGCGAGAAAGCAGCCAGTGTCGCTGTCCCTGCACTCGTCATGGACGGGGGTGCGAGTTACCCCTTCATGCATGTCACGGCACTGGCGCTTGCTAAAGCGATGCCCTATGCACAGCATCGCACCCTGGAAGGGCAGACCCACGAAGTCGCCCCGCAAGTCCTCGCTCCTGTATTGGTGGAGTTTTTCAAAAGCTGAATGATGAGTCATTTGAACTTAACGTCGCTCTCACTTGATAAGGAGCGAACGAGCACAGAAGGAGCATACTATGAGAACAGTCATTTCCAAAGACGTCACCCCTATCGCGTTCGATCAATTGGGCCAGGGACCGGCGCTCATCCTGGTGACTGGCGCACTGAATATACGCGCCAGCTCTTCCCTGGCGGAGCGCCTTGCACAGCACTTCAGCGTGATCGTCTACGACCGACGGGGCCGGGGGGAGAGCGGAGACACAATGCCCTACGCGGTCGAACGCGAGATTGAAGATATCGACGCTCTGATCACCGAGGCCGGTGGGTCAGCGTTCCTCTTTGGTCATTCTTCGGGGGGCGCTCTTGCCCTTGAAGCGGCCCTGCAGCTCGGCGGCGAGAAAGTCAAGAAGCTCGCCATCTATGAGGTCCCGTACAATGATGATCGCGAGTTCCAACTGGCATGGAGAGCATATATCCGGCAACTGACCGAGCTGTTAGCAGCCAATCGCCGGGGTGACGCGGTCGCGCTGTTTATGCAGTATGTCGGGATGCCAGCCGAGCAGATCGAAGGGATGCGTCATTCTCCAGCATGGTCATCGCTTGAGGCGATAGCGCCAACGCTGGCCTACGACCACACTGCCATTCTGGGCGAAGACGCTTCAGTGCCCATCGAACGAGCAGTGCAGTTGCGCGTGCCAGCGCTGCTCATGAACGGCAGCGCGAGCTTTCCCTTCATGTATGAGACGGCGCGCACGCTCTCGCAGGCGATTCCTCATGCGCAGCTCCGCACCCTGGAAGGTCAAGACCACGGCCCGGCTGACGACGTGCTCGCTCCTGCGTTGGAAGAGTTCTTCCTGAGTTGAGATGGCACGCACCTTTCGCACCTTGCCTGCTGACATGCGTCCTGGCATGTGCTCCATCTTTCCTGGGTCTACTCAGTGTGAACGTCCACGTATCAGAGAAAGGAGTATCGAGATGGACATGAAAACAACGGTTCTAGTAGACACTGTCAGGTTTCCCGAATGCCCCAGGTGGCATGACGGCAAACTGCGGTTCTCCGATTTCTTCGCCCGCCGGGTGATGAGTGTTGATCTGAGTGGCAGTGTTCAAATGGTAGCCCAGCTCGGGGACATGCCCGGCGGGCTGGGCTGGACACCGGAGGGACGCTTGCTGGTCGTGTCAGCGTTCGCCCGCCGCTTGTTACGACTCGAAGACAGTGGGCTGGTCGAGGTGGCTGACCTGTCTGCTCTGGTGAACGCCCCCAACAACGATCTGGTGGTCGACGGACAAGGCCGAGCTTATATCGGCAACATGGGGTACGTGTTCGGTCGAGGCGCGCCTCAGCCCGGCCCCATTTTGCTCGTCACCCCGCAGGGCAGCGCGCGAGTGGTGGCCGAAGGACTGGCCTTCCCCAATGGCATGGTAATCACGCCCGATGGGCACACCCTCATCGTGGCGGAAAGCCATGCAGCCCGTCTGACCGCTTTTGACATTGAGCCCGATGGGTCGCTCTCGCACCGCCGGGCCTGGGCCCAGTTTGAGGACTTTGGGAATTACGGGGACACACTGGGGCAGATTACCCCCGATGGCATCTGCCTGGATGCCGAAGGGGCGGTGTGGATCGCTTCTCCCAATACCAGGGAGGTACTGCGGGTGCAGGAAGGCGCCGAGATTACCGATCGTCTCCCGCTTTCGGCGATCCCCGTGGCTTGCATGTTAGGCGGCGAAGACCGCCGCACCTTGTTCATCGCCACCTCCGAAAGTCAGGATCCCACCGATCGGCAGGCCCGTGGCTTCATTGAAACCATTCAGGTTGCTGTTGCGGGGGCCGGTTTGCCATAAGGAGAGTATGACTGGCAAGGTCACACGACCACGAACAAGTTCGATCTCCTCCACATACTAAACGATCTATACGATTTTGACACATCTCAGCCATGCTTTAAATCCCGGCAGTGATGTCGACACCGACTTTTCAAGTCAATTGAGCTACGGTTAGAGGCAGATAGGTCTTCATCACTGTCGGGATTTGTAAACCATCCACATGGCGAGGTTTGAAGTAGGAGAGCAGAACGGTCAGAAGTGGGGCAGGGTGAGGGCTTCCAGCACATAGCCAGCCTTGCGCAGCGAGCGCACCGATAAGCCGAGGGCATGGAGCCCATCCATGATGCCGCTGATGGCACGCCGCACTGGACGCATGGCCATCTCCCAGGAGTCATGCAACATCTGGCGGGCTTGCGCGAGCGTGAGGGACAAGAGACTGGCGACGAGGGCATCATAGGGGCAATATCGCGGATAGGCCCGGAGCAGGGGGAGCAGGACGCGCATGCCATTGGGGGTAAAGCGCTGCTGTGACAGCACCTGTGCCTCGCCATCGGGAGAAGCAGAGAACAGCGTGGCGCTACGCATGGAGAGGTTAAGGATCAGCGTCTGATTGGCGGGAAGCAGGCCCTCCAGCGGAAAGGTGAGTAACCCTTCCTGTGGGTCTTGATTTCGATCGGCTTCAGGTGAAGGATCAGGTTTCATAGACGTTCGCTTCTCCGAGATGCTACAGCAGCAGCGATGAAGAGTTCCTTGCAAGACGACCAGTGTGTGGTAGGAGACGAACACTGGATGTTCATTGCTGGCTAGAGGACACAGTTCTCCCATATGCCAGCGAGCACCCCAAAATAGGAGGTATGGACCTCTCCGTGATCACGTGAAGATTCAGCCATGCCATGAGCTGCTTCAAACCTCATGAAAGAGCACTCTGCCCATTTTCTCATTGCGGTGAAGTTGCAGGCATGACATAGAAATACGGTAGTGAGGTATTCGAGGCGATATCACGTTACATCATATGCGAAAACGCGCTCCTTTCTGGCCACAGTTTTAGAATATATGTTCTAGTTTTCCAGCAACAAGTATACCGAGTCGTAGGGACGTATGTCAATGAAATCCTCCATCTGGGTCAGGTTTGTAATTTGACTCGATTTGTCGCCGAAACGGGCCATTCTGCGTCAGAAGTCAAAACTGGCGAAGGTATGCGTCAGTCTCTCAATCGAGGACTGGCCTTGCTTCATGGCCTCGGTATCCGTTTGCGTGACCTTCATACTTCTGGGTGGGATGCCGAAATACTGTCAAGATTTGACAAACCTTGAATTCATTGGGCGAATTGGGTATGCTTTTTCTCATGGGAAAGCTAGCCATGCGAGAACAACAATCAGAGTATCTCACCGAAGCAGAAGCGTGTACGTTTCTGGGTGTCTCCCGGCAAACACTGGCTAGCAAATGTTCCTATTCCTGAAAGGAATACCGTATGAACAAGTCAAACAGATCATCAATGCCGAAACCAAAAGTCTTGTTAGACGGGCTCGCCATGCCTGAATCGGCTCGTTGGCATGAAGGTCGCTTATGGTTTGCCCATTGGGGAACTGGTGAAATCGTTGCTGTAGACCTCAATGGAACAAGCGAAGTCATCACTCGTCATGCTCCTCCTGCTTTTGGCTGGTCCATCGATTGGTTACCCGATGGCCGCCTTCTGGTAACGGGTAAAGAGCTTATGCGTATGGAGAAGGATGGTTCAATGGTTCGCCATGCGGATCTGAGCAGTATTTCTCAATTTGGTTGGAACGAGATCGTCGTGGACGGTCGAGGTAATATCTATGTCAACAGCATCAACTTCGGCTTCCTTGCCGGTGAGCAACCTCAATCAGGTATGATTGCCTTGATCACCCCGGATGGCAAAGCTCGGAAAGTTGCGGATGATCTCTCTTTCCCCAACGGCATGGTGATAACCCCTGATAACGCAACACTGATCGTCTCAGAGTCCTTCACGGGTCGGCTTATTGCATTTGCTATCGCCTCAGATGGCAGTCTCTCCAATCGGTGCGTGTGGGCCGAAGGCCTTGGCCCTGACGGCATTAAAATGGATGCCGAAGGTGCTATCTGGGTCCAGGCAGCCGACATACGGGCAGTGACTCATCGTGCCGATTCTCCAGAAGGGGCCGTGTTACGGATACGCGAAGGCGGAGAAGTACTGCAACGCATTGAACATGACAAGGATATTTTCGCGGTCACGCTTGGTGGCCCAGATTGCAAGACCCTGTTTATGTTGGCTACCGCATTCCGCGGCTCCGATAAGGTGAAGGAAGTGGCCGCGGCCAGAATTGGGGAAGTGGTAATCAGCCAGGCACCGGCACCCGGCGCTGGCTGGCCGTGAGAGAGATAGAGCCTTCAGCCATTCAAGCTTAATGAACTGGCGAAGTTATGCGCCGCAAGTGGCGAGTTTATGGCTAACCTAAGCGACGGGGTCGCCCCCGCCGCTCGGCTTCAAAACCGGACGTGAGACTTGTCACCTCATCCGGCTCCTCAACTATTTGGCTGTTGT